>VFQQ010000195.1_pt1 | contig 150709 bp, 108 predicted proteins | sample 3512341 | NCBI WGS metagenome assembly VFQQ01 (sample SAMN10412373, study PRJNA504923) | tailings metagenome | isolation source: Relicate 2 Philex TSF1 revegetated site | place: Philippines: Tuba, Benguet | collected 2017-08-29 | reverse complement strand
ACGGTGACCTGAACGGAAGCGCCTCCGGCGGGGCCAGCGACCCCGCTGGACCGGGACAACAGGACATCGAGCCTGGCCTTCGTTTCTTTGTGCTCTTCGTGGACCTTGGTCCCTCTGTGATCGGGACGAGGTGGTCGCGGGACCGAGGAGATCAGCGGTGAACGCTGACAGCGGACCGAAGCACGCAGACTCGCAGGGCCCCGTCCGTTTTCCACGGATCCCCGCCGCCGTTCCGCCCCTCGTGGACCTTATGAAAGTCCGGGACGCTGAACGACTCGACGAGGAGCCCCGTCTTGTCGAGGTCCTCCGCCAGCCGGTCTCGCTCGACGTCGACCTCGGGTGAGATGTGGTGCGTCACTTCGCCGGTCGTGTGGCTGAGCCCGACCCCCCGGTCGAAGGTCGCCGCGCCGACCCACACCGGCCGTCCGTCCGCGTCCGGTTTGTCCGCTTTCCAGAACCGGACATGGTTCCGCCGCCGCGGGTCGTTCCCGACCGGCTTCTCGTAGGCCAGGTCTTCCTTGCGGCCGAAAAGATACAGCGAACTGACGGGAGCATCTTCGTAGGGCCGCCCGAGGACCGTGTCCGCCGCAATCTTGACGTCGCTCTTGAGCGACAGCGGATCGGCGGGGAACCACTTGGCCGCCTCCAGGCAGGCGACGAGTTCCTCCTTGGTCCCGATCGCCGCGATGTTGACCGGGTCGGCCGGAATCCCGACCGTCGTCTGGGTGATCCCCGGGAGGCTGTCGATCGCCGGGTGCCGGTAGACGTAGCGGTCCCACCAGATCGGCATGATGGCGTACGCGCCGACGAGGTAGGCGGCAAAGAGCCCCATGAGAATCCACATGGCCCGACGCCCTCGATGAGGAACCAGACGAGAAGTTTCGGAAGGAGCGGGCGCGGGGGCTGGTGAAGGTTCCGTCATGATCGCACGCTGTGCCGCCGGCGGGGCGGCTGAGGAGTCGGAGAGGCTTCCTACCCGCGCCCCCCCAGGTCCGTCTTACGGTATCCCGGATGCGACGGGTCGAACAGGTCGGGGAGGAGCCGGGTCCCGAGCCCGGGCTTGCCCGGGAGCGCGGCGTGCCCGTCGGCGATCTCGACATTCGTGTCGATCAAGAGCGGATAGAGCGTCCGGATGTGAGCCCGGACCGTCTCTTGCCACATCACGTTGGGAACGGCGGCGGCAACCTGGAGCCCCGCGAACAGCGTCAGCGGGCCGGTGCAGTCGTGCATCAGGGTCGGGACATTGTAGATCTGCGAGAGCTCGGCGATCCGCCGGGTCTCGCTGATCCCGCCGACCCAGGTCGGGTCCGCCATGACGTAGTCCGCCCCCTGCCGCTCGAGGACCTGCCGGTAGGCGTCCCGGGTGATCAGCATCTCGCTGACGGCCAGCGGCACGCCGCCCCGTTCGCGGAGCAGCGCGATCGACGCGGCGCAGTCCGGCCGGAGGAGGTCTTCGGCCCACAGGGGGCCGATCTCGCGGAGCCCTTCGCAGATCCGCGTCGCGGCGGGGACCGAGAAGAACCCGTGTCCGTCGAGCATCAGCTCCATCCGGTCCCCGACCCGGTCCCGGATCGCGCGGAACGGCCCGAGTCCCTCGTCGAGATCCGCCCCGCGGACCATCGCCCCGCCCGACCGCTGATAGACCCCGTCGAACGACCAGAGCTTCATCGCCGTGATCCCCTCGGCGAGGAGCTCCTCCGCGAGGTCCGCCGGCTCGTTCTGACTCCGCCAGTTGTCTTCGAGCGGACCGGGCCGTCCCGGATCGCCATGCCCCGGCCATCCCTGACTGCTCTCCGCGCCGCGGGGGCGGCGGCCGTACGACGGTCCGCCGCAGCTGTTGTAGACCGGGATCCGGCTCTTGACCGGTCCGCCGAGGAGCCGCCAGACCGGTTTTCCCGCGAGCTGACCGGCGATGTCCCACAGGGCGAGGTCGATCGCGGAGATCGCCCGCATCTCCGCCCCGGTCCCCCCGAACGAGGCGCACCGCTCGTATAAGAATCGCCAGTGGCTCTCGATCGCGAGGGCGTCCGCCCCGAGGAGTCGCCGCGCCATCCAGTCGTGCAGGACCGCCGCGACCGCGTGCGGAAGGTAGTACGACTCGCCGTGCCCGACGACCGGCTCGCCATTCACGGTCCCGGCATCGGTGTGAATCCGGAGCAGGACCAGTCCCGCCATGACATCGTGCGGGATCAGCGTCTCGATGGCGGTGATCCGCGGCCCGGACTCGTAGGCATGTTCCTGGATCGGGCTGGAAGCCCGCTGGCGAAAGCTCGGATCAGTCACGGACAACAGTTCCTTCGTCAAAGGTGTTCGCGATCGCGGGGGCGGCTTCGCGGCAGCTCCGTGAACTCTGTGTCCTCTGTGGCTCAAGCCTATTGCCACCGAGAACACAGAGGGCTCCGAGAAGCCATGACGGCGGTCCGTCCGGCTACGCGACGATCTCGTGAATCACCCGTCCATGGACGTCGGTCAGGCGGAAATCCCGTCCCGCGTAGCGATAGGTGAGGCGGGTGTGGTCGAGGCCGAGGAGGTGCAGGATCGTGGCGTGCAGGTCGTGGATGTGAACCGGATCGACCGCCGCCTTGAAGCCGAACTCGTCCGTCTCGCCGTAAGTCATCCCGCCCCGGACGCCGCCGCCGGCCATCCACATCGTGAACCCGTAGTGGTTGTGGTCCCGGCCGTTGCCGTTCTCCGTGGTCGGGGTCCGGCCGAACTCCCCTCCCCAGACGATGAGGGTGTCCTCGAGCAGCCCCCGCTGCTTGAGATCGGTCAGGAGCGCCGCCATCGGCCGGTCGATGTCCTCCGCCAGTTTGCGGACGCTGTCGTGATGGTTCGAGTGCGTGTCCCACGGCTGGCCGTTGCCGTAGTAGATCTGAGTGAGCCGTACCCCCCGCTCGGCCAGCCGCCGCGCCATGAGGCAGGAGTTCGCGAAGTGCCCGCTCCCGTACTGTTCCCGGACGTGCTTCGGCTCGCTCGCGAGATCGAACGCGTCCGACGCGGCGGTCTGCATCCGAAAGGCGGTCTCCATCGACTGGATCCGGGCCGTGAGCTGCGCGTCCCCGTCCCGGTCGGCGAGATGCTCCGCATTGAGATCCCGGAACAGATCCAGCCGCCGGGCCTGCTCGGCCGCGGCGTAGTCCGACTTGAGGTACGGAATGAGCTTCTCGGGGGCGAGCTCGGAGTGATTGACGTACGTCCCCTGGTACTGCCCCGGCAGGAACCCGCTGCTCCAGAGGATCGAGAACCGGACCGGCCGTCCCGGACAGAGGACGACGTAGCCCGGCAGGTTTTCGTTCTCGACCCCGAGGCCGTACAGCATCCACGCCCCGACGCTCGGGCGGGTCGGGGCGATCGCCCCGGTGTTGATCATCTGCAGCGCCGGCCCGTGGTTCGGGTTGTCGGTGTAGACCGACCGGAGGACTGCCACATCGTCGATGCACTGCGAGAAGTGGGGGAGGATCTCGCTGACCGGGACGCCGCTCTCGCCGGCGGGCCGGAACGCGAACGGGGACGGGAGCAGCCCGCCGGTCTTCCGCTCGGTCCGGAGGTTCGCCGCGTCGGGCCGTTGCCCTTCGAACTTCGCGAGGGCGGGCTTCGGGTCGAAGAAGTCGGGACCGAACGGCCCGCCGTTCATGAACAGCTGGATGATCCGTTTGGCCCGGGGGCGGACGTGCGACGTCCCCACCGGAAGGGGCGTCGCGGCCGAGAGGGTCTGGGCGAGGCCGATCGAACCGAGCCCCCCGCCGAGGCCGGCCAGCAGCCGCCGCCGGGGAATCGTGATGCCGCTGTCGATGTTCATGGTCGGGGCCTTTCCTCTCAATCGAGGAACATCATCTCGTTGAGGCTCAGGAGAACGTGGAGATAGGCTTCCCAACCCGCCCGGCGACTCGCGTCACCTGCCGACACGCCGGCGAGGAACGTCCGGCCGCGCTCGAGCTCGGTCGGCGTCGGGGGGCGGAGGAACAGTCTGCGGTAGCACGCTTCGATCTCACGATCGAGTCCCTCCACCCCCTCGGGCATTGGGCCTTCCGTGATCTCCCGGGCGACCGCCGCCGCAAGCTGCTTGAGGAGCGGACCGTTGAGGACATAGAGCTGCTGGAGCGGAGTCGTGGTCGGCTCACGGCAGGGGCTGTGGGCGGCCGACTCCGGGAAATCGAACAGCCGGAGCATGACGTGCAGGTCTTCCCGGGCCACCTTGCCGTAGAGGGTCCGGCGGATCGAGGTCGCCTGGTCGATCTCCTCGGCCGGTCCGTAGAGCCGGTCATCGATCCGGCCGGTCACGGTGAGCAGACTGTCGCGCCACGGCTCGACCTCGAGCTTGCGGCGGGGGAACCGGCTGAGGAGCTGCGCGGTAGGGTCCGCCTCGCGGGCGGCGAGCGACGCGGGCCGGCTCTCCTGCCGGAACGTGTTCGAGAGGACGATCTCCCGCAGCAGCCGCTTCACCGACCAGCGTTCCGCGATCATCCGGCGGGCGAGGAAGTCGAGGAGTTCCGGATGGGTCGGGCGATCCCCCTGCTGACCGAAGTCGCTCGGGCTCCGGACGAGCCCCTGGCCGAAGACCTGCCCCCACAGCCGGTTGACGATGACCCGCGCGGTGAGGGCCTCCCCTTCGCGGAACAGGGCGTCGGCCAGGTCTCGACGGCCGCTCCCTTCCTGAAACGGTTTCGAAGCGTCACCGCAGAGGACCGACAAGAACCGCCGGGGGACGACCGCTCCCGGATCGGACGCATTGCCGCGGCGGAAGACCGGAAGGTCCCGCATCTCCCCCTTGCGGACGACGAGCTTCGTCGCGTCATCCCCTTCGGGAGCGACCTCGAGACTGGCGTCTTCGACCTGATGCGAGAATGGAGCGTCGTAGTCGACAGTCGAGGTCCGGAGAGCCGCGATCTGGTCCTTGAGCAGGCGGCCCTCGTCTGGCGGGGCATCCTTGGCCAGCGCCGCCACCTTCCCCTCGAGCGCTGCCACTTCGGCGTGAGCCTTGAGGACAACCTCGGCCCGGTCCGCGGGAAGCAGGGGGCGGTCGACGATCTGCGAATTCGCCATCACGCCGGCCAGGGCGTAGTAGTCCTCGACCGTGATCGGGTCGAACTTGTGGTGGTGGCAGCGGGCACAGGCGACGGAAAGGCCGAGGAACGTCCGGGAGACCATGTCGACCCGTTCGTCCCACTCATCCGCGACCGTCGCTTTGATGACGTCGGGAGCGAGTTTCAGTTCCTTCCAGTAGTTAGGGCTCAGGCCAAGCAGTCCGAGGGCGGCGAGATCCTCCGGGTCCGCATCTGGAATCCGGTCCGCCGCCAGCTGCAGGCGGACGAACTCGTCATACGGACGGTCGTCGTTGAAAGACCGGACTACCCAGTCGCGATACCGCCAGGCGTGCTTGGCATTGGTGCCGTAAGCAGGGACCTCGTCGACATACCGCACGAGATCGAGCCACACGCGGGCCCACCGCTCGCCGAAGTGGGGAGAAGCCAGCAGCCGGTCGACCTCCTGCTCGTACCGCTCGCGGGAGAAGTCCCGTTCGAACGCCTCGGCCTCGGCCGCTGTCGGCGGGAGCCCGGTCAGAATGATCGACACCCGACGGAGCAGGGTGCGCGGAGAAGCCGGAGCCGCGGGCTCGATCCCCGACCGCTCCAGAGCCGCCAGGACGAACTGATCGATCGGACCGGTCCCCCGCTCGGGATGACTGATCGTCGGCACCGGTCCCGGTTTGAGAGGCTGGAACGACCAGAACGCCCGGTCCTCATCGGTGATGAACGTGGCGCTCGCCTCCGTGGGTTCGGGGCGCCTCGTCTTGGCCCCTCCGTCGATCCACCGGCCAATCAGTTCCACCTGATCCGCCGTGAAGCCGGGCGCTCCCTCGGGAGGCATCTCCCCATCGCGGATGCGGCAGTAGAGGGGACTCTCGTCCCGCTTGCCGGGGACCACCGCCGGGCCGGAGTCGCCTCCTTTGGTCAGGAGTTTGACGAGCCGGACGTCGAGCGCCCCTTCGGGAGAATCGGTCTCCCCGTGACAGTGAAAACAGCGAGCCTTGAGGAGCGGACGGATCTGGTCTTCGAACGTCGGCGACGTTTCCGCACCTGCGGCAACCGGCCCGGCGGCGAGCCAGAGCATGAGAGTCGCCACAAGCATTCGGCAGGTGGTTTCGGAACTCCCCATCAGGCTCCTCGTCTCGCGGCCCCGAGCGATGCCACTCGATGGCCGACTAATCAGCGTTCCTTTATGTTGAGCCCTGACCTTCCTCTCCGCAAGATCCATCGGCTCATTCGGAGAGGATGTTTCCGGTCACGCCCGGTCTGCCTCTCCCTCCCCCCCGAGTCTGGTTCTTGATGCGACTTGCCACGGTCCTGACGCCGATCGACGATCGCAACCTGACGCTCGCCGCCCAGTGCGGCGTGACCGACCTCGTCGCACGGTATTACGGACCGGAGGTCCAGGCCCTCGAATCGCTTCAGACGCAGGCGGCCCGCTACGGGATGCAGATTCCGGTCGTCGAAGGGTATCTCCCGATCGAGCGGCTCAAACTCGGCGTCGACGACGGAACCGAGCTCGCCGCGATGAAGACCCTGATCCGGCAGATGGGGGACCGAGGCGTTCCGCTCCTCTGCTACAACTTCATGTCGGGGACCGACTGGGTTCGGACGCGGCTCGATGCTCCGGCCCGCGGCGGCGCGACGGTCTCGGAGTTCCGGATCGCCGACGTCGCGCAGGCGGTCTCGCTCAACACGAACTCCGGACCGAGTGGCCCCCTCGTCACCGCCGATCAGCTCTGGGCCAACCTCGACCGGTTCCTTAATGAACTCCTGCCGAGCTGCGAGAAGGCGGGCGTGACGCTGGCGATGCACCCCGACGATCCACCGCTCCCGATGTTCCTCGGGCGAGCACGGATCATGAACAGCGTCGAGAATTTCGAGCGGCTGGTCGCGCTGGCCCCCAGTCCGCACAACGCCATCTGTTTCTGCCAGGGGACGTTCGCCACGATGGGGGTCGACATCCCGGCGACGATCCGCCTCCTCGGAAAGCACATCCGCTACGTCCACTGCCGCGACGTCGCCGGGACCTCCGAGGCTTTCGTCGAGACCTTCCACGACAACGGACCGACCGACATGGTCGCTGCAATGAAGGCCTACAACGCGGTCGGCTTCGACGGGCCGATCCGGCCGGACCATGTCCCGATGTACGTCGGCGAAGAAGGGGAGCCGGGCTACACGATGCTTGGCCGCCTGTTCGCCTACGGCTATCTCCGGGGACTGATCCAGGCCGCCTCCCACACCGGTTCCTAGCCGGCGGTCGTTCCGCCTCCGTCTCGCAGACTCCTCTCCCTCCGAACTGGATTTCGACACGATGTCAGCCGTTCCGCCGACGGGTTCCGAGGTCGCTCCTCCCGCTGTCACATCGCCCGCTCCCGCCACCGAGGCGGTCGCGATGGACCACGGCCAGCTTCCCCCGTGGCAGCCGGCGGACCTGCCGGAGCCGCTGCCGTTCTCGTTCCGGAACACTCTCCGGACGATCGGCCCCGGCGCGATTCTGCTGGCGGGGGCGATCGGCGGCGGGGAATGGATCGTCGGGCCGATGATGGCGGTCAAGTACGGCCCCGGGATCCTGTGGATCGCGACCGTCAGTATCTTCCTGCAGTCCCTCTTCAACCTCGAAGCGGTCCGGTACACGCTCTACACCGGCGAACCGATCCTGACGGGTGTGATGCGGCTGAACCCCGGCCCCAGGCTGTGGGCCCCGTTCTACATCGTGATGGGGGCGGCGCAACTCGCGACGCCGGCGATCGCGGCGGCGTGTGCCACGGTCCTGTTTGCGGCCTTCGTCGGCCGGATGCCCGACGCGGGTGACACCGCCTGGCTCCGCGGGATCGGGATGGGAGTCATCCTGCTCGGCGCCTCACTGCTGATGTCGGGGCGCTCGATCGAGCATGTCCTCGAGAAACTCTCGTGGGCCATGATCGCGTTCATCTTCGTCTTCCTGCTGGCGGTCAACATCCTCTGCGTCCCGGCCGCGATCTGGTGGCAGACGATCCGCGGCTTCTTCACGATCCGCCCGATCCCCGCCGACATCGACTTTCCGCTCCTCGGCCTCTTTGCCGCCACGGCCGGCTCCGGAGGACTCGGGAACCTCGCGATCTCGAACTGGTTCCGCGACAAGGGTTTTGGAATGGGGTCCCGGGTGGGGACAATCAGCGGAGCGCTGTCCGAAGAAGCTTCGCCGCTGCAGCCGGTCGGGTTCGCCTCGTCGACAAGCCCCGAGAACTGCCGCCGCTGGACCACCTGGTGGCGGTACGCCCGGCTGGACCAGCAGGCGCTGTGGGGGATCGGCTGCCTGCTCGGGATGTTCTTCAACGTGAACCTCGCGGCGGCGATCGTCCCTCCCGACGCCCAGGTGACGGGCTACGCCGTCGGCGCGTTCCAGGCGCACTACCTGGCGCAGCAGTTCTGGTCGGGGCTGTGGATCCTGACGCTCATCAACGGCTTCTGGATTCTGTTCTCGACGCACCTCGGCAACACCGACTGCCTCGTCCGGACGGCGACCGACATCCTGTGGGCCGCCTCCCCCAAGGCCCGCCGGTTTCCGGCCAGCCGGATCTATGCCGGGCTACTCGGCCTGCTGACGGTGTGGGCCCTCTTCGCCATCCACCTCGGAAGCGTCCTGCAGCTGTTCACGGTCCTCGGAATCCTCGCCAGCCCGATCATGGCGGTCGCCGCGGTCCAGATCCTGCGGATCAACACCCGGTTCCTCCCGCGGGAATTCCGGCCCCCCCTCTGGAGGCGCGCGGCCCTCATGCTGTGCGTCTTCGCCTACGGCGGAATCTCGATTGCGCTGCTCATCAACATGGTGCGAAGTTGGTCCACCCAGGCTGGTTAACCATCGTCCCCGCATCGAGGGCTCCCCTTCCTCTTGCCGTGGGGAGTGCAATGCGGGCGTGTTGGAGAAGGGCGTATTCAACGCAACTCTGCGATCGGGCGTCCTTTGTGGTCCGAGGTTCCGCGACAGAAGCGCCTCCGGCGGGGCCAGCAGCGTGCTGGACCCGGGTGGCCTTGGGGCGATGGGATTGAGCGGATTACGTCGTGCCGGCGAGGACGTGGCTCGAGCCGGGGATTCTCTGCAAACTCAGCCCCATAGCTCTCTACAGGTTATGAACACCGATCCCGCAGCTGGCCCCCGCTTTCTCATTTCAAAGTGAGACTGCAAAGCTTCTCCAGACCGCACCTTGCGCAGGGGGGCTACCCCGGCGGGGCCGTTCGGGCGGATGGGAGATAGAACCCCCTCACCCCGCTGGATAGGATGCCCCGCCCGTACCGGCCTGCCGCTCCCCCGCGGCCGCCGGTCTGTGGGTTCGCCCCGGTCGTGGATGCGACTCTCCTCGGGACGGACGGACATTCTTCGGCGTGGGACTACGGACTGGTCCGCGGAGCGCCGCTCGTTTGGACTCACTCGCAAGCCCGATGTCAAAAACCATCGAATCGGAATCGGCTCTCATCACCCGCGCGCAGACCGCCCTCAGCCAGTGCAACTGGGTGGTGGGGGAGTGTGCGGCCCAGTGGACGCAGAAGTACGCCAAGGGGCGGACCGATGCCGACTTCGGCAACCTGATCGGCCTCAGCGGTGATCAGGTCTATCAGCGTCGCCGGGTCTGGGAAACCTTTGCCGACGTCCACGACACCTACGGCGACCTGAAGTGGTCGCACTTCTATAGCGCTCTGACCTGGGATGACGCAGCCGAGTGCCTCCAGTGGGGGAACGAGAACCAGGCGACCGTCGCCGAGATGAAGGCCTGGCGGCGGGCCCAGCACGGAGAAGACCTCAGCGAACCGGCGGAAGACCTCGACGGCCCGTCGTTCGATCCGGGGAACGAGTTCCTGACGGCCGAGCCGGGCTACGTGCAGGAGCCGTCCATGGCCGGGGCAGGAGTCCGCGGCGAACGCGGTGCCGTGACCGAGGGGACCGAGCGGCCGATCACGGCGGCCGGCTTCGCCCGGGAGTCGTCGGGGGATGACTACGCTCCGTTCGGCAAGGGGGCCCGGGGTTCGGCTCCTTCGGATGGCGGCAGCGACGAGGGTTCGCGGGGGGCTCCTTCGGCGGAGCAGATCGTGAAGCGGATTACGTCCGCCATCGAGAAGTGCGACGCGGCGATTTCGCCGGAGGTCATCGAGCAGTTCGGCGTCCTGCCGATCACGGTTCAGCAGCGGCTGATCAACGCGGTCGACAACCTGACCTCGAAGATCGCCGGCCTCCGCTAGCAGTTCTGACAGGAAGCATCAAAAGCCAAACGCCAGGGAGACTCTCCCTGGCGTTTTCTTTTTTGACCGGGTGCAGGGGCGGAGCTCCTGCCCGCCGGAGGCGCTTCCGCACAGGGAACCGTCCAATCCATACCGGACGGCAGTCCCGGTTACCGGTACGGCGACCCATCCAGAGGGTACAGCGAGATCGCATCAAACCCCCGGATGTCGATCCGGTAGGGGCCCTGCGGCTTGTCGAAGCTGCCGTAGGTGGCGAGGTAGTGCTGGAGGCGGCCGATCTTCTGATCGATGGTCGGCTCAAGGGCGTCGGAGCCGGGGGCCTTCCCCCACATGATCCGGGAGCCGGTCGAGGTGACGAGCTCGAAGGACATCTGGTCGACGCCGGCAGTGGGGTGCGCGTTCTCGGGGCCGACGATCCGGGCGAGGCCGAACCGCTTCCAGTATTTCTCGCGGTCTCCGTCGGGAACGAGCTTCGCGGCGATCTGGGCGCCGCCGAGGACGACTGGATCGCTCCAGACGAGGCCGGGCTTCGCGGGGGGCTCGGAGCGGACGTTCTCGACGTGCGGGAAGAGTTCCGCGTCCTGCGGGGGGAAGTCCTGCGGCGGGAGGAGCACCCCTTCGGAATCGACCGGGTAGGCCCCCTTGGAGGTCTGGATCATCGCCACCGGCGTGCGGTAGTCGAGATCGACCTGGATGGTGCCGCTCCGCTCGGCGGAGACCCGCCGGACCCGGGCGACCCAGGGCTGTTGCTGGAGCTTCGCCGCGACCTTGCTCGAGAGATCCGGCTCGAGGAGCGTCAGGAGCGGGTCCTCGGGGGTGTCGAGCGACTGTTTCACGAGATCGGCGGGGACCCATTTCGGTCCCTGCGGGATCGAGACCGCCTGGAGGTCGACCTTGTAGGCGGGGTCGTGCCGCAGATCGGGGACGAACTGCGGGGCGTAGGGGGCGACGACCGCCAGGAACAGCACAAGCGCCAGCGTGATCAGAACGCGCGGGCGGAGCAGGCGGGAAGCGACCCGGCTGGAGAGCGTCGGAGTGTCTGATCCCTTGCGGGGCATGGCTGGCTCGGGGCGTAACAGGACGCCGCCATGCGAAAAACTCCTGTTCGTCCCATCGGCAGATTCTGCCGCTGCAGGAGAGCGATTTCAGCCCGCCCGCCGCTGCGGATCGATTCCGGTCCGGATGTGCGGAACGGTCCGGTTCTTCCGGGCGGCGAAATGGGAGAGGGCCGAGAGGATCGACCGTTCGCAGAGTTCCCCGAGCGACCAGCCGAGCCGGGCCGCCGCCTTGGGGACGAGGCTGTGGTCGGTGAGGCCCGGGACCGTGTTCACTTCGAGGACCCAGGGGTCCCCCGCTTCATCGACCCGGACGTCGACACGCGACAGTCCCGTGACCCCGGCGCTGCGGCAGGCGAGGAGCGCCGCCCGGACGATCCGTTCGCGCTGGGCGACCGGAACGGAACCCTCGAAGTCGTAGCCGGTCGAATCGGCGGTGTACTTCGCCTCGAAGTCGAAGAACCGGTGCGGCGTCACGATCTGGATCGCGGGAAGCGCGGTCGCGTCGAGGAAACCGACCGTCCACTCGGAGCCGGGGACCGCCTTCTCGAGCAATCCGAGCGTCCCGAACGAGAAGACCTGATCGAGGGCGGCGTGGAGCTGATCGGGGCGTTCGACGAGGCTGACGCCGAGGCTCGAGCCCTGCTGGTCGGGCTTGGCGACGAGCGGGTATCCGACCGCTTCCGCCAGCCGCCGGAGCCGGCCGATCGAGTTCGACTGGTGAATCGTCACGTAGGCGGGAGTCGGGACCTCGTAGCGGAGAAACTCGAGCTTCGCCGACGACTTGCTGAAGGCGACCCGCGACGCCTCCGGGCCGCTGCCGGTATAGGGGACATCGGCCCGTTCGAGCACCCGCTGGACCTGGCCGTCCTCGCCGTAGCGGCCATGGAGTGCGAGGAATGCGACGTCGCCCGGCTGCCAGGGGAACTGCGCGACCTGCGTCTCATGCGGATCGACGCAGGTGACGGCGTGGCCTCGCTCGGTCAGCGCGTCAGCGACCGCCCGGCCGCTCTGCAGGCTGATCTCGCGCTCACTCGAATCCCCGCCCAGGAGGACGACGATCCGACGGACGTTCGACAACGGTCCTTCCATGGCCTGCCTCCTTGCATCGCCACGTGACTTCGGGATCGAGCCCGCTTCAGCGCCGCGGCCCGATCAAACCGGCACATTTCACCACACCTGGATTTCCAGCTCGAGATCGACTCCGTCCCGCTCGGCGACTTTGGTCTTGACGAGATCGATGAGGGTCAGGACCTCGGACGACTTCGCCCCGGGCTCGGTCACGATGAAGTTCGCGTGCCGGTCGCTGATCTCGCACTTGCCGACCTTGGTCCCCTTGAGCCCCGCCTTCTCGATCAGGGCCCCGGCGCTCTGGCCGCGGGGGTTCTTGAAGATGCAGCCGGCCGACTGGAACGACATCGGCTGGGCCGCCTTCTTCATGACCCAGGTCTTCTTCATCCGCTGGGCGATCTCGTCCGGATTGTCCGGCTTCAGCTCGAACTCGGCCGAGACGATCGCCAGCTCATTGAGGCTGCTGAAGCGATAGGCGAACGAGAGCTCGTCTTCCTGGCGGTCGAAGATCTCGCCGTGGGCGGTCATGACCGAAACGTGCTTCACGTGCTCGCCGATCTCGCCGCCACGGCTGCCGGAGTTCCCCTTGAGGGCTCCGCCGATCGTCCCCGGGATCCCGACGAGGGCTTCGAGCCCCGCGAGTCCCGCCTCGACCGACTGACTGACGACGTGGGAGAGCAGCGCGCCCGCCCCCGCTTTGACGATGTTCCCCTGGACCGAGACCTCGGCGAAGGCGGGGTGCGACAGTCGGATCACGACGCCGGGGACACCCTCGTCCCGGACAAGGATGTTGGAGCCGCTTCCGAGCATCCGGACCGGGATGCCGTTTTCGTGGCAGCGGACGACGACCGCCCGGAACTCATCGAGGTTCCGGGGCTCGATCAGCATCTGGGCCGGGCCTCCGACCTTGAGCCACGTGAACGGAGCCAGGGGCTCGTCACGACGCGTAATTTCGGAGAAGTCGTCGAGAACAGTCATGCGCCACGCGATCAATATTGCCTGCCCCGACGACCAGAAACAGGTCCCCCGGGCGGGCGTCAGTCTCTATTGCCATGGATATGTGGTCAAGGGTCGGTACGAACCGGGCTGGAACGCCCCGCAGGCGGACCCGGTTCGCAAGCCCTTGAGCCAGCCGGACATGCTGATCCCCCGCGGTTTCCCGCGACCCGAAGATCGGGGCGATCAGGACTTCGTCCGCCTCGTCGAACGCCTCTGAGAACTCCTCGAACAGGGCTTCCGTGCGGGAGAGCTGGTGCGGCTGGAAGGCACACCAGATCCGGCGGTCGCCGTACTGCTCCCGGACTGCCCGGAGGGTCGCCTGGACCGCGGTCGGATGGTGGGCGTAGTCGTCGAGGATGGTCACCCCACCGACATCCCCGACGAATTCCAGGCGGCGGTGCAGCCCCCGGAAGTGTTCGAGCCCCGCCCGGATGGCGTCCGTCGGGACGTCGAGGGCGTCCGCCACGGCGGCGGCCGCAAGGGCGTTCGCGACCTGGTGCCGGCCCATCAGCCGCCAGACCACCTGCCCCATGTCGGCCCCGTCGTGGAGCAGCGTAAAGGCGGTCGCCTCGCCGGAGCGGTGCAGATCCTCGGCGGACCAGCCGGCGGAATGGTCGTCGAGGGAGAACCACGAGACCTTGGCCCGGGCGACCCGCGCCAGGCTCTCCGCCTGCGGGCAGTCCCGGTTCAGAACGAGGGTCCCGGAGGCGGGGAGGCGGGCGGCGAACTCCCGGTAGGCGGCGCACGCCTCGTCGAGAGTCGGAAAGCAGTCGAAATGGTCGGGCTCGATGTTGAGGATCACCGCCACCTGCGGCGCGAGCTCGAGGAAGTGCCGCCGGTATTCGCAGCTCTCGACGACGATCGGCCCGGTCCCCCCCCAGCCGTTGCGGCGGCGGCCGAGAATCTCCGCCCCGCACAGGAGCGAGGGATCGCGTCCGGCCGCTTCGAGGATCGCCCCGACCATCGCGGTGGTCGAACTCTTACCGTGCGTGCCGGCAATCGAAACTCCCAGACCCTGCCGCATGATCGAGGCGAGGGCCTGCGGGTAGGAGAGCTCGGGGATCCGCCGTTCCTGGGCGGCCCGCCGTTCGGGATTGGCGGCGGGGACGGCGGGGCTGTGGATCAGCAGCGTGACGTCGTCGGTGATCGAGTCGGAACTGTGGCCGGAGGTGGTCGGAATCCCGAGCGCTCCGAAGTGGAACTGCAGGTCGGGGGTCAGCGCCGAGTCGGAGCCGGTGACGCGGTAGCCCGCCCCGACGATCCATTCGGCGAGGGCTTTCATCCCGGAGCCGGCGATCCCGACCAGATGGACCGTGGTGGTCCGGCCGGGGAATGGGGCGGGGAGCGCGGTGTCTCGGGCCGGGAAGGTTCGGAGCATCTCGTCCATGATCGTGCGAACCGCGGACGTCGTTCATCCTGAACAACGGCGGCCGGGGCAGGAGCCTCAGCCGGTGGGGCGCGGAGTATCCAGAAACCCCGTGGTGCCGGAAAGACGAATTCGCCCGCCGACACGGTCTGGCGGACCTGCTGACGGCAGGCGGGGATCGAGTTGTCCCGAATCAGCCACGCTTCCGCGCGGGAGCTGTCTTCACTTTGACCCGGCCAGCTTGTCCGCGGCGCTGAGCGCAACAGACCGCATCTCGATCACGGGGAACTCCGCACCGATCCGCTTCACTTCCGTCGCGATCCGGTCCCGCTCGGTGTCCGACATCTGCGGCGCCAGGTCTCCGACCCCCTGCAGGGCGTTCCGGAGCATTGCGATCCGTTCGAACCGCTCGCCATCCTCTTTGAGGATCTTCTCCTCGGAGTCCCCCGGGGCGGGGGAGGTCATCTTCCAGCCGGCAGATTCTTTGAGGATCTCTTCGAGGATCGGAAGCCCCCGCTTGGAATCGTTCCGGGCGAGACCGATCGCCGCGTTGACCCGGATCAGGACTTCGGGGTCTTCGAGCATCGCCTGCAGCCGCTGCAGGGCGTCGGGCCGCCCCGAAAGCCCCAGGATGAACGCGGCCTGGTTCCGGAACAGCCGTTCGCGGTCCTCGGCGATCAGGCCGACCTGGGAATCAAGTTCCGCGGGGAGCGCCGAAAGTTTTCCCTTCTCGCGGGCCCGGCCGACCACCATGGCAAGCGAGTTGAGCGCCGTCTTCCGGAGCGTATGCCCTGCTTCCCCCGGCTGGTCGCTCCGGGCCGCCTCGAGGAGGGGCGGAACGACAAGATCCGGGACGTCGAGCTGGCCGATCGCCTTCCCGAGGAACTCAAGCTGGAGCGATTCCTCATCGGTGAGGGTCGTCTTCTTGGCCAGTTCCGTGAACGGGGTCACGAGGGCCTGGGCGATCTCGCGGTTGGTCGAGAGAGCCGCCTCGGTCGAACCGGCCGGCTGCTGGGCCGCGTCGGTCAGGAGGGTCGCGAGCTGGTTGGCGCTGCTCCAGCGGACGTGCGGGTTCTCGCTCCGGACGTCGCTGACGAGCTGCCGCCAGTCCGCCTCGCCCGACGCCATCCGGGTGAACAGGAGATAGAGGCCGACGACGACGGCGACGATGATCGCCGGGACGACAAACAGCTGGATGATGAACCCGGCCGACGGGGGCTGCACCGGCGGGAGATGGTCGGGGAGATCGCTGAGATCCCGCGCCGCGCCAGGGCGGCCTTCCGGCAGCATCGATTCGGTGGAATTCGGATCCGAGGTCATGGCGAGGCTCCCGCGGCGCGCCGGAATCTGTCCGGCCGGGCCACTCCCCAGAGTCTAAACGCCCGGGGCGGAGGGTCTAGCAAGAAGCGGCAGACGTTCGGCTGAGGGAGTTTTCTCCCACGCTTGAGAACGCTGCTCATAGCGCCCGAGGCAAACAGCATTCTGCCTCCGTGTTCTCTGTGCCCTCTGTGGCTCAACAATTTCTTTGCCACAGAGGACTCAGAGAAGCGGGCGGAGGCGATCACGCCAGAACGTCGTGGATGACGTGGCCGTGCACGTCGGTCAGGCGGCGGTTGGCACCGTTGTGGCGGTAGGTGAGCTTCTCGTGGTCGATCCCCAGGAGGTGCAGCACGGTGGCGTGGAAATCGTAGTTGGTCGTCTTGTTCGCTGCCGTCTTCCAGCTCCAGGGGTCGCTCTCGCCGTAGGCGACGCCCGGCTTCACCCCGGCCCCCGCCATCCAGCCGACGAACGTCCCCCCGTTGTGGTCGCGGCCGGTCGCCCCCTGGGTGAACGGCATCCGGCCGAACTCGGTGTTCCACAGGACCAGCGTGTCGTCGAGCATCCCCCGGCGTTTCAGGTCCATCAGGAGCGCGGCGACCGGTCGGTCGGTCGACGCGGTCATCTTGGGGAGCTCGGTGATGATGTCGGTGTGGTTGTCCCAGTTGTTGGAGGGCCCCCCTGCTCCGCTCCAGACCTGAACGAAGCGGACCCCCCGCTCGAGCATCCGCCGGGCGAGGAGGCAGCGTTTCCCGAAGTCCGCGGTCACGGGCTCGCCGATTCCGTAGAGCTGCTGCGTCTCGCTCGTCTCGCCGGTGAGGTCGAAGACCTCCGGCGCGGCGACCTGCATCCGGGCTGCGAGTTCGTAGCTGGCGATCCGGGCGTCGAGACGGCTGTCCCCCGGATGCTCCACCCGGTGCCGGTCGTTGAACCGCTTCAGGAGGTCATGCGTCTCGTGTTCGCTCGCCTCGGTAATGAATCGAGCCGAGGCAGGAGCCTTGAGGTCATTGATCGGGGTCTCGCCGCCGGCGGCGATGACGGTGGCGGAGTGCGCGACTGGCAGGAAGCCCGATGAAAAATTCCCCTTCTGGTTGTACGGCAAGCCTCGGGGGTCGGGGAGGACGACGAACGTCGGCAGGTTGTCGGCGATCCGCCCCAGAGCGTACGAGACCCAGGCCCCGAAGCAGGGGAACCCGGGGAGCAGGAACCCGGTGTTCATCAGGTAGCTGCCGGGGCCGTGGACGTTCGTCTTCGACTCCATCGCCATGAAGAACGCCAGGTCGTCGACGCACTTCGCCGTCTCGGGCAGCAGCTCGCTCACCCAGCGGCCGCATTCCCCATGCTGGCGGAAGGCGAACGGGGGCTTCATCAGGTTCCCCGGCGCGCTCGTCGCCGCCTCGACCCGGATCCCCGCCCCCGGATCGAACGGCTGGCCATGCCGCTTCTCGAGCTCGGGCTTGTAATCGAACAGATCCATCTGACTCGCGCCGCCGTTCATGAACAGTTGCACGACCCGTTTGACGCGGGGGATCGGGGCCCCCCCTGCTGCGGCGGTCTCGGCGAAGCCCTCCCCCGCCAGGAGCATCGCGAGCGGAATCGCGCCGAAGCCGCCGGCGATCGTTCCGAGCGCATCGCGACGGGACAGACAGGAGCGGCTGGAGTGGTCGGTGGGATGCATGGCGGTCTCCCTCACTCGACGTAAAGGAATTCGTTGCTGTTGAGGAGGACGCGACAAAGGTTCGCCAGGCCGTTCCGCCAGGCATACGCTTCGAACTCTTTGCGTTCGTCGTCGGTCGGCGCGCGGAGGAGAATCCGGCGGAACGCCTCGGGAACCTGATCGGCGGCGGCCGGCTTTTCCGCCGCGATCCGGGCCGCGATGTGCTCGCACTGCCGGACGACGAACGGGTTATTGAGAAGCGTGAAGGCCTGGAGAGCGGTGACCGACTCGGTCCGGACCGGAGCGAGCTGGTCTCCCGCCGGGCAGTCCATCGTCTCCATCAGGGGATCGGGAAGCGTCCGGAAGAGGAACCGGTAGACCGACCGCCGCATGTTGGCGGGGGAATCGGGATCGTGAGCGACGTAGTCGACCTTCGGCGTCACATGAATCCCCGGTGACATCACGAACTGCCGGTCGGAGGGCCCTCCCATCCGGAGATCGAGCTTGCCGCTGAGCTGGAGGAGCGCGTCCCGGACGATCTCCGCATCCAGCCGGGGCCGGTGCATCCGCCAGAGGAGCCGGTTGCCAGCATCAATCCCCACGGCCCGGTCGTCATGCCGAACCGCCTGGCAATACGTCTCGCTCGTCACGATCAGCCGGTGCAGTCCCTTGAGAGACTGCGCGGGGATCATCCCGCCGTCGCGGAATTCGACCGCCAGCCAGTCGAGCAGCTCGGGGTGCGACGGAACGCCCCCCATCTTGCCGAAGTCGTTCGGCGTGTCGACCAGTCCCCGACCGAAGTGGTAGTGCCAGATCCGGTTGACGATCGAACGCCAAGTGAGCGGGTTGTCGCGGGCCACGAGCCACCGCGCGAGCGCCGCGCGGCGATCCGCCTCCCCCGCTTCGGCAGGGAGCGTGAACCGGCCGGGCAGCGATTCGACGCCGCTCAGCGTGCCCGGCGCGACCTCGCGGATCGGCTTCGTGATTTCCCCCCGCTGGAGGAGCTGCACCGCACGCGGCTTTCCGGAGGGACGATGCCCGCCATCCGCCAGGAACTCGCCCGACCCCGCGTAGACCTTCTGCTGCTCGGGAAGTTTTCGGGACTCGGTCCGGAGGTAGTCCTGCAGAAACGCCCGCTCCAGATCCCGCTGCTCGGCGGCAGATCGTTCCACCATCGGTTTCGCGAGTGCCGTTACGCTGGCGTTGGTCACCGCCGCCTGCAGTGAAGGCCCGCTCCGGGTCGTCACAGAAAGTCGGAACCGGCCGATCGTGTGCCGACCGCCGTGTCGCTGCTCAAGGACAAAGCTCCAGGTCCCCGCTGCCGCCGGCGCATCGACCACCTCGAACACCGCCGCATGCGGCTTGCCGACCTCCGGATAGATCCCCCAGGCGGTCTGCGGATTCCCGTCGACTGCCCGCGTGATGTCCCACCCCGCCTGATCGAAGTCGGCCACCGGGTTCTTGAGGACCACCGGCTGGTCAGCCGCCGCTCCGTCAGCCCGGAACGTCGCGCGGATCTCGGAGAGATGCAGGTTGCCGTTGTCCTGCCGCCCCGGCCCCTGAAAGGCGAGCGACTCGTCGGGCAGGACCTCAAGCCGGATCCCGGTCAGCGGCGTCGCCGGCAGGGGGGCCGACACCGTGTAGACGTCGGTCTCTGGAGTGGTGCCGGTCACCAGCGACGATCCGTCGGCCAGTCCCTGGATCGTCGCCCCGTTCTCCGACCGGACCGTCGCCCCGCTCAGCGCGATCCAGGGAGCCGGATTGTTCCGCTGCGACTCCTCCCACTCCTGCATCGCAGGCCGGAGACCGTCGGCCAGCACAAACGTATTGTCCTTGAGTCCTGCTTCCAGCCGCGCGAGTTCACGCCGGCGGTCGCGCGTCGCGGCCTCCGCGTCGAACGCCCGGGTCCCCTTCTCCGTCCCCGCGAAGACTGCCTGGAGAGAGTAGTAGTCCTCCTGCGAGATCGGATCGAACTTGTGGTGGTGGCACCGGGCACAGTGGACCGTCGTACTCGTGAAGGTCGACATCACGTTCGTGACGATGTCATCCCGGTCGAGGTACCGGCCGATCTGCCGGTCGAGCGTGTCCTCGCGGATATCCCGCAGCGAGCTCTCGTCCCACGGCCCTGCCGAAAGAAACCCGAGCGCCCGGACCAGCGCCGGCTCCTCGGGATGGAGAGCGTCCGCCGCAATCTGTTCCTCGACAAACCGCCCGTACGGCTTGTCCTGATTGAGCGTCTCGATGACGTAGTCCCGATACGGCCAGGCGAAGTCCCGCGGCCGATCCTGATCATGCCCATGCGTCTCGGCAAAGTGGACGACATCGAGCCAGTGCCGAGCCCACCGCTCCCCATACCGCGGCGACGCCAGCAGCCGGTCGATCAGCCGCTCATACGCCCGAGGATCCGGATCCTGCTCGAACGCCTCGACCTCCTCCATCGTCGGAAGAAGCCCCGTCAGGTCGAGCGTCACCCGCCGGATCAGCGTCCGACGATCAGCCCGGGGTGACCGCGCGAGCCCATTCTTGGTCAGTGCGTCTGCCGTAAAGGCATCGATCGGATGAACCGTCGCTCCCGCAACCCCCGGCACAGCCGGCCGGGCGAGCGGCTGAACTGCCCACCACCGCGGCGCATCCGCTCCATCGTCCGACGCCCCCTCAGGCCAGTCGGCCCCGGCATTGATCCAGTCCGTCAACAGCTGAACCTCCGCCGCCGTCAGCCGCTCCCCCTCCGGAGGCATCATCTCGTCCGCAGATGTGCTCGTCACCCGCCTCAGCAGCAGACTCTCAGCCGCCCCCTTCGCGCGCACCGCCGGGCCGCTGTCCCCTCCCTTCGCGAGGTCCGCAGCCCGGTCCAGCCGCAGCCCCCCGTTCGACTCCTTCGCCCCATGACAGCGGACACACCGGTCCGCCAGTAACTGGCGAACCCGCTCCGCCACCGTCGGCTCGGCAGCCCCCAGCGGCATCGTGAAAAGAGTGAGCAGAAATCCGGCCAGGAATCGCATCGGGCACCTTGCGACTTGCGGCCACGATCCGTTGCCGCAGCTCACCAGCATAAGCGACGATTGATGTCTTGGCGACGTGGCTTGGGCCAAGTAGGGACGCACAGCAAAGGTTGGACGGTTGCCTGTACGAAAGGCCTCCGGCGGGCAGGGGTTTCCCCCTGCACCCCAGCAGGGGCTCCTCGCGCGAACAGCGGCCTTGTGTGGTAAGGTGCGAGCCAGACAACACACTCCACTCTCTCAACACACCCATGCGGATCGGCCTCTACGGCGGCACCTTCGACCCCGTCCACTACGGGCACCTCGTCCTCGCCGAGGCCTGCCGCGAAGCCTGCCGGCTCGACGAAGTCTGGTTCGTCCCCGCCCAGATCTCTCCCCACAAGCTCGACGCGAAAACCTCCCCCCCGGCCCAGCGGATCGACATGCTCGAGTTCGCCCTCGCCGGCATCCCCGAGTTCCGCATCTCCCGCATCGAAGTCGACCGCCCCGGCCCCAGCTACACGGTGGACACCCTCGAACGCCTCACCCGGGAACGCCCCGCCGACGAGTGGTTCCTCTTCCTCGGCGCGGACTCCGTCGCGGATTTTCCCCTCTGGCGATCCCCCAGCCGCATCGCTGAACTCGCCACCCTCGTCATCGTGAACCGCGGCCGCACCCCAGCCCCCGTTGGCGCCATCCGGAGCCTCGTCTCCGCCGAGCGACCGCCGCTCGAAGTCATGATGCCGGGAATCGACATCAGCGCCACCGACATCCGTCAGCGGGCCGCCGCCGGCCGCAGCATCCGCTTCCTCGTCCCCCGCGCGGTCGAACACTACATCCGGGAAAAGCGGCTCTACCACCCATCAGAGCCCTCCGGCGCATGAGCCGGTGAACGGCGGAAACCTTGCCGTCACTGCCGGTTGTGCCCATTCATTTCGAATGTGAATTCCGTTCAGATCGCTTCACACGATCCTGTCCGGTCCGCCGATGCCGGGATACACTACACCTCCGAACCGGCGGGAGTGGAAACTCCTGAACGATGTTTCGGAGCCGCCACACGGAAGGAAGCGGTGACCTTCACCCATCGCCCCCGCGCCGCGTGTCATGATGAACACCGTCAGGATCCTCGACGATCGCCTGGTTGACGCCGCAACCTATCTGGCGTCGCTCACCTCGCGCGAACCTCTGATCCGCAGCGACGAGCCCCACCAGAATCTGGTCGGCCTCCTCAATGCCCGGACCGGAAACCGGATTCTTGTCTCCGCCACGGACCTCGACCGCTTCCGGCGGACATTCCCCGCGCGCTGAACGCGGCCCTTTTCTTCTACGATCCCCGGGGCCAGCGTCCCCCTGCTCTTTCTGCGCTCGGCCGGTATCTCCTCTCTGCGCCCGCCGCTCCTCTGAGCCCTCAATCCGACGTTCCCGCGAGAGAACGACCAAAGTCGTTTGCACCGTTCCCTGAACGGAAAAGCCTCCGGCGGGCAGGGCTTTCGCCCTGCACCCAGCCAGAGGCTTCCACTCCGCTCGAAGCTGCAGTTAGGCCTGCGGCTCCGTCATCGAGAACGGATCGAGCGCCGCAGTGAGAACATCCTCCGGAAGGATCTTCTGCTCCGTGCAGAGCTCGCGGATCGTCTTCCCCGACTTGAACGCTTCCTTCGCCAGCGCCGCCGCCTTCTCGTAGCCGATGTGCGGGTTGAGGCTCGTCACCATCGAGAGACTCTTCTCGACGCTCGCCACGCAGGCTTCTTCGTTCGCTTCCATCTCCTCGCCGCAGAAGTCGACGAAGGCGTTCGTCACGTTGGCGAGCAGCATGATGCTCTCCAGCGTCGTCTGCCCCATGACCGGCATCATGATGTTGAGCTGGAAGTTTCCGCCTGCGGCGCCGCTCAAGGTGATGCAGCCGTCGTTCCCGATCACCCGGGCGCACGCCTGCATCATGCTCTCGCACATGACCGGGTTCACCTTCCCCGGCATGATCGAGCTTCCCGGCTGACGGTCCGGCAGCTTGATCTCGTAGAACCCGCACCGCGGCCCCGAGCCGAGCCAGCGGATGTTGTTCGAGACGTTGAACAGCGTCGTGGCGATCGCCTTCAGCTCACCGTGGCACTCGACCAGTCCGTCCCGCTGAGCGTTCCCCTCGAAGTGGTTCACCGCTTCGACGAACGGGACGCCGGTCTCCTTGGCGAGGCACTCCGACGTCCGCCGGCCGAACTCGGGATGCGTGTTGATCCCCGAGCCGACCGCCGTGCCGCCGACCGGGAGTTCCAGGACCGACTTGAGGGCCCGCTCGGCCCGCTCGAGCGACAGCTCGAGCTGCCGGGCGAAGCCGCCGAACTCCTGCCCGAGGCGGAGCGGCGTAGCGTCGGCGAGGTGGGTCCGGCCGATCTTGATGATCTTGTCCCACTCCTTCGCCTTGGCGGCGAGGTTGGCGTGGAACTTCTTGAGGGCGGGGATCAGGTTCTTGTGGATGCTGAGCGCGACGGCGACGTGGATCGCGGTCGGGAACGTGTCGTTGGTGCTCTGCCCCATGTTGACGTGGTCGTTGGGGTGAACCGGCTTGTCCTTCGCGAAGCGGTCCCCTTTGAGGATCTCGATCGCGCGGTTCGCGATGACCTCATTGGCGTTCATGTTGCTCGAGGTTCCCGAGCCGGTCTGGAAGACGTCGATCGGGAACTCGCCGTCGAACTGGCCAGCGGCGACTTCCTTGGCCGCGGCGAGCATGGCGTCGATCTGTTTGGCGTCGAGGCGGTTCTTCCCGGTGTTCTGGAGTTTGCCGAGGTCGCGGTTGGCGACGCCGCAGGCGAATTTCACAAGCCCCATGGCGTGGATGAGGTCGGAGTGGAGGGGCCAGCCGGAGACCGGAAAGTTTTCGACGGCTCGTTGGGTCTGGGCGCCGTAGTAGGCCTTGGCGGGGACGCGGACGTCGCCCATGGAGTCTTTTTCGATCCGGTGGTCGGACATGTTCTCGCTGCTCGGTCAATGACGTGAAGAGGTCGCCGCGGCGGTGCGCGCACGCCTGAGTTTAGTGGATGGGGGCGCGAGACGCGCGGCTGGAAGACCGGCGTCCGGGTCCGATGAAAGCCCCCGCCCCGGTGCAGCGGGACGCTGGCCCCGCCGGAGGCGCTCTTCCATGTGGAACCGTGGAAAACGGCCGTTATCCGCATTGGAGACGGACGTTGATGACCCTCTCACCTCATCGCTGCGAGTGCAGTGCAGGCGTGATTGAATAACGAAGTCTTCAACATCGGTTCCGCGATTGAAGCTCCGTCCTGTTCCACGTTTCGGCAACGGAAAAGGCCAGCAGCGTGCTGGACCCGAGTGGCCGTGGCACGATGGGTTTGAGCGAACGGCGCTGTGCCGGCCGGAACGTCCTTGAAGCGATGCGTTGCCAGCGTTTTACCTCGCGGAAACCACTTCGCTTCAATCGCGTCATTCCGGCCGTGGCAGCGATCACCGGGCTCATCCTGATCGCAAACGCGCTCACAGAACCCCATCTCCACCGGCCACTAGATATAGGGCCACCAAAGCCGGTCAACGGGAGTTTTCACACAATATCGGCGCAGTTCTTTACATCCGCGCAAAGGTTCATAGGCTATCTCCCGTTCGACCGATCGACGCAGCGGCGATGCTGATGGCGACGAACGAACAGGACTGCGTGCAGCGAATGCTGTTGCGGTCGACGCTGACCGATGGAACGGTCAGACCTTGCCAGGGAGGGGAGCTATGGTCCATTCAGGACAGGCGGGATTCGCGATCCGCCGGGAAGCACGCTGCGTTGCCGGATGCAGTGCCGTTTCCCATCGAGGCCCTTTCTCTCTCGGGCACGGTTCAATTGTCGCGTCGACTCAGGGGACGCAGTTCACCGCTTGAAGATCCGCCCAATGAAGTGCGGATCGGAACACTCCAAGGAAGGCAGATGAGCATGAGCACGAAACCGCTGATCGGGATCAACACGGATTTCCGCCCCGCCAAGGGGAACGCCTATCCGTTCTCGTGGTCGCACGCCGGCTACTTCGACTGCGTCACCGCCGCCGGCGGCATCCCGGTGCTCCTCCCGCAGATCGCCGACCCCGATGACCTCAAGCAGGTGGTCTCCCGCCTCGACGGCATCGTCCTCACCGGCTGCAAGCTCGATCTCGATCCGCAGCGTCTCGGCTTCGACCCCCACCCGGTCACCCGTCCGATGCCCCCCCGCCGCGAAGACTTCGATCGCCGCCTCGCCAAGCTCGCCTACGAGATGAAGGTCCCGACCCTCGCCATCGGCATGGGGATGGTCACCCTCAACCTCATGAGCGGCGGCACCGTGTTCCAGCACCTGCCGGACGACGTGCTCAAGTCGCTCGCGCACCGCGACACCGTCGAGGCCTGCCTCCGCCACGTCATCGAGATCGTCCCCGGCACCAAGATGGACTCGATCTACGGCCCGGGCGAAATCCGCGTCAACAGCGACCACCACATGGGGATCGACCAGGTCGCCCCGAGCTTCCGCGTCTCCGCTACCGCGATGGACGGCGTCGTCGAAGCGTACGAGTCGGTCGAAGACAACTGGTGGTGCCTCGGCGTCCAGTTCCATCCGCACGACGAAACCGCCTCGGCCCTCGACATGCAGGTCTTCGAAGCCTTCGTCGAAGGGGTCAAGCTCCAGCAGCAGGAAGCGGGCGACAACATCCTCTCGATGACCAACCGCCGCGTCGCCTGATCCCCCCGGCTCCTCCGAGCCAGCGATCGCTGACCAACGTCAAGCCCCGTGGACGCCGCAACCGGCCCACGGGGTTTTTCGTTTTCTGGACCGCATTCGATCCGGCGTCTTGTATATCGCACGAACGTCCCGTATGTTCAACTCGCCGCCGACGTGCGCGGCCTCGATGAACGCGTGCTGGCCCGTTTCGACGCTCGGAACCGGCGAGCCCCCGAGGACCTGACCTCATGCGCTCCCTCTCCTGCTTCCTGTCGCTGCTGGTTCTCGCGGCCTCGTTCGCCCGGGCAGAAGACGCCGCCAAGCCCCTCACTCTGACGGTCCCCGCCGCCACCGCATACCTCAGCCCCGACCCCGAAGGGGCACGGGTGAACGAAGCCGGCATCCGCCGCTGGCGCGATCCCGCCAACCACGTCCTCTGGTTCGGCGAATTCAAGACGCCGGGCAAACTGACGGCAACCGTGTCGCTCCGGCTCCCCGAAGGGACCACCCGCAAGTACCGGCTCCAGCTCGGCCAGCAACAGCACGAGGCGGAAGTCAGCGGAGCAGCGGACAAGACCGTCACCGCCACCTTCGGCGAGTACGACGTCCCCGAGGCGGGCTACCAGAAGTTCGAACTCACCTCACTCGCCGCCGAAACCGGACCGCAGGGTGAGATCGAAGCCCTCCAGCTCAGCGGTCCGGCTCTCGCCGACGCCCACTTCAACCTCGATCCCCGCCGGAACGCCGCTTCGGTCCACCTCGCGTACCCCACCCCCAAGGACGCGAAGATCGAGTGGTTCTACAACGAGGTGACCGCCGTCGACGATCCCGTCACGACGTTCTACATGGCGTGCGGGTTCCACCGGGGCTACTTCGGCATGCAGGTCAACTCCCCGACCGAGCGCCGGATCATCTTCAGTGTCTGGGACGCCGGGACCGGCAAGAGCGCCGACGACCGCTCGACCGTCGCTAAAGAGAACTTCGTGAGCCTCGTCGCCAAGGGGGAGGACGTCCACACCTCCGTCTTCGGCAACGAGGGGACCGGCGGCCACAGTCACCTGAAATACCTGTGGAAGACCGGCGAGCCCCAGCGGTTCCTCCTGACCGCCCAGCCGACCGAAGAGACCGCAACCATCTACAGCGGCTACTACTTCCACCCCGAGAAGCAGGAGTGGATGCTCATCTCCAGCATGAAGGCCCCCAAGGACGGCAGCTACCTCCGCGGCCTCCACAGCTTCAGTGAAAATTTTTCGGGCAGCACGGGACACATCCGCCGCAAGGCGCTCTACGGCCCGCAGTGGATCCGGACCGCCGACGGAACCTGGACTGAACTGACTCGGGCCACCTTCAGCCACGACCCGACCGGAAAGGCGAACCGCCTCGACCGGTTCATGGGGGTTGAGGAGGGGAAATTCTTCCTGTCCCACGGCGGCTTCGTCCCCGGTTCCGTGAAGTTCGGAACCCCCTTCGACCGCCCGGCGACCGCGAAGCCTCCCACGATCACTCTTCCCGCGATCGAGGCGCTGGCGACGCCGTCAGAGAAGTAAGCCGCGGGGACGACGACGCCTCGATCCGGCGACGATAGTAGGGACGCCCTGCGACGTCTGGGCCGTTCCTGTACGGAAAGGCCTCCGGTGGGCAGGGCTTTCGCCCTGCACCCGGTCGGGTCAGCCCAGCATCGTGAGCGGGTTCTTCCGGTTCTCGAGCGGTAGCGCCACGGTCTTCCCGACGCGATGCGACTCGAAGATCCCCGCGATCATCTCGACCGTCCACCGCGCGTCCGCCAGCCCGCACCGCGGCTGCTTCTCCGGATGCTCGATGCAGTCGATCAGGTCGTTCACCGCCCAGACGTTCCCCAGGTGCAGACTCGATCCCTTGAGCGTCTCCGGCTGCCCCACCCCGTTTGACGTGATCGCCACCCACTCCTTGCCGCTTCGCCCCGGTGACCAGCCCGGGTCCTGAAGCACATGGCACGGCGTGAGCGGCCCCGACAGAAACTCGATCACACCTCCGGAACCGAAGATCTGAAGTCCGAACCGCGTCGGATTCCCACCTGCCCCGCGCGTCGACCCGAAGTAACCGGTCACGCCACCCGGCAGCGAGTAAGTCGCCTGGACCGAATCCCCCGCTAAGGGGCCAATTCCCTCTGCCCCCTCCCGCACGTCGCTCTTCCCGACCGGTCGCCCCTTCTCCCGGACCACCGCGTGGCAGTCCGCCGGATCCCCCGCAAACGCCCGCATCAGATCGAGGACATGACTTCCCAGAACCCACAGATCCTCGCCGCCGCCCCGGGCGTCTTCCTTGCCCCGGCACCGCACCTCCAGCACCTTGCCGATAATTCCATTCTTCAGCTCCCGGCGGACGACATCCACGACCGGTGACCAGCGGGTCTGGTGGGCGATGGCCAGCTTCAGGTGCCGCATCTCGCACGCCCGGACCATCTCGTCCGCTTCCGTCAGGTCGCGGCAGAACGGCTTCTCCATGTAGATGTGGCAGCCATGTTCCGCCACCGCCATCACCAACTCGTGGTGCCGGTCGAGCCACCGCGGGGCGATCGCCACGATCTCGAGTTTTTCCTTTTCGAGCATCTGCCGGTAATCCGCATAGGCGGCCGGCGCTCCCGTCCGGTTCTTCGCCTGGGCGAGCCCTGCGGCATCGTCGTCCGACACCGCCACGACCTCCGTCTGTTCGATCTCCTTCCAGACGGTGTCGAGCCCATGCCCGTAATTGCCATGTCCGGTGCGGCCGATGATGCCGACGCGATAGCGCTTCGCCATTCGAGAATCTCCGGTCGAGGTCCGATGTTCCTCTGAGCATCAACCACGGAGGGGGAGATTGCCAGCCCGAGGCGACGCCGCGAACCGGCGGCCGTTCTCGAGGACATCGCCAATCTCCTCGCTTCGCAGGAACGTTGACCGAAAACTCATCTTGTGACCGATGTCCGGTTTCGGTACACAACCTCGCCCCATCAGGATCGCGAGATCCGTTTCGGCGGAATGGTTCTCCCGGACCGTCTCGTCGTTTCTCCGGCCACCGGTTTCCCGGCCCGGACGATCCCACCTCCTCGCGTCCTGCCTCCAATCCCATTCCAAGTTCCGCGACAGGATGTTGCGGGGCCCACTGAACTCCCACATGCACGGCGTTCGACCTCATGGATGTCGGTCGACGAGCCACCGCCTTACGCGGTGCGCCCTCGCTGTGGCATTCGCTGCTGTAGCCGCCTACCTCTGGGCGGAAGCCCCCAAGAAGCGTCCTTTCGCTCAGCCGCCCATCACGCTGGTCGGCGCGAATGACGAAGAGATCTCCGAGGAAAAGCTCGAGGAGCCCCTCGCCGACGTCCGGATCGAGGGAAACACCACGATCCAGCCGCACGCGATTCAGTCCCGGATCAAGAGCCGCAAGGGGCGTCCGATCACCAAGCAGGAGATTCAGGACGACGTCGCCGCCCTCTACGACACCCACTGGTTCTACAACGTCCGCCCCGTCATTCAGATGACGGACGACGGCCCGGTCCTGATCTACCGCCTCCGCGAACGCCCGATGGTGCGGCATGTGGAGTTCAAGGGAAACAAGAAGATCAAGACGGCCGAGCTCCAGGCCCATGTCGGGATCTCGGTCGGCCACGGTTTTGACGTTCAGGCCAACCGCGAGTCGGTCAACCGGATCAAGCACCTCTACCAGGAAAAAGGCTACCACTACGCCGAAGTTGAGCTCGAAAAGGGGAACAACCCGGACGACCGCGAAGTCGTGTTCGTGATTGTCGAAGGGCCCAAAGTCCGGGTGTGGGGGATCGACTTCCAGGGGAACGACGCCATCTCCGGCTCGGTCCTCAAGACCAAGCTGGCGACGAAAACCGTGATCCTCTGGTGGATCGGCGGGGACTACGAGCCCGAGAAGATCCGAAACGATCTGTTCACGCTGACCGAGTACTACCACAACCTCGGCTATTTCGACGTCAAGATCACCCATGAGGAGAAGAAGTCCGACGACCGCGCCTGGGTCACGGTCGTCTTCAACATCGAGGAGGGGACCCGCTACAAGGTCCGTAACATCGACCTCGCCGGTCATGAAGTCCTCAACCGGAACCAGCTCTGGGGCAAGCCCAAGCTCAAGCCGGGTGATCACTTCAACGCCCGCCTGATGGGGCTCGACGTGAAGCACATGAAGGACCAGTACGACGAACTGGGCCGGCTCTTCGCCCGCGTCGATCCGATTCCCAAGTTCCTCGACACCCCGGGCGAACTCGACCTCGTCTACGAAATCAACGAAGACAAGCCGTATCTGATCGGGTCGGTGAACGCCCACATCCGCGGTGACCACCCCCACACCCGCGAAGACGTCCTCCTCAACAACGTCGCCCGCTGGGCACGCCCCGGCGAACTCGCCAACGGTCGTAAGCTCCGCATGGCGCAGGCCCGCATCATGGGCTCGAACCTGTGGGACCAGCAGGAGTCCCCGACGTTCGACATCGTCCGGGTCGACGGCAAGGAATACCTCCCGACGCAGATCGCCCGGGCCCAGAACGCCCCGGAAGACATCTTCTCCGACGAAGACGATCTCGGCGAGAACGGCTTCGGACACAGCTTCGTCCCCGAACACCGTCCGGTGCATCGCAATCCGGAAGACGTCTACGCCGAGTTCCTCCCTCCCGTCTGGGAAGGGCTCCCGTCGGCCACGCCTCCGCGCAAGGCTCCTCCTGCCACCGTCGTGGAAGAGCAGACCTGGGATGCTCCCGCTCCCCCTCCCGCCGCCGTGCAGCCGGAAGGCCGGGCCTCGGTCAGTTCGGCCCAGCCGCACTCGGTCGGCAAGACCCCGCGACTCAGCCGGAACCATCTCACGGAAGTTGCCGCTGTTCCTGCCCGCCGCGATGCGGGAACCGAAGCCCGCCGCCCGGTCGCCGCGCCGCTTGAACCCGCCGCCACCGTCCGGCTGCCGGAACTGGCTGACGCCCGGACCGAGCGGTACGACCTCCCCGAAGAGCTCGATCCGACCTCGCTGTTCGAAGTCGGCGTCGGTGAAGAACCGATCGTCGAGCCGGTCATCGTCCGGGCCCAGTCGTCCGAGGTCGTCCGCGGCCAGAGCCTCGACCACTACGGTAACCCGGTCCCGCAGAACTACCTCAACTCGGTCTCCCCGCAGGGGAACCCCTACGGCAACGCTCTCCGCGCTCCCCAGGAGCCGGGCTTTGTCGACGTGAACGTCGACGTCACCGAAGGCCGCACCGGCCGCCTGATGTTTGGCGTCGGGGTCAACAGCAACGCCGGGGTCATCGGCCAGTTCGTCCTCCAGGAAGACAACTTCGACATCCTCCGCGCCCCGCGGAGCTGGTCCGACATCGTCAACGGCTACGCCTTCCGCGGTGCCGGCCAGAGCTTCCGCCTCGAAGCCCAGCCCGGCACCCAGGTCAGCCGCTACATGGCGACCTGGACCGACCCGTTCTTTCTGCGGACAGACTTCAGCCTGAGCGTCAGCGGCTTCTACTACACCCGGTACTACAACGAGTGGAGCGAAGAGCGGCTCGGCGGACGGGTCGGCCTCGGTTACCTCCTCAACGAATACTGGTCGGCCGGAGCGTCGCTCCGGATGGAAAACGTCAACATCCTCCCGCAGGGGGCCACCCCGCCGAGCGACATCACCAGCGTCCGGGGTGACAACCTCCTGACGACTGCCCAGTTCACCGTGACCCGCGACTCCCGCGACAACGCCTTCATTCCCTCTTCCGGAAACCTGTTCGAAGCCTCCTACGAGCAGGCGTTCGGGGACTTCAGCTATCCGCGGTTCGAAGTCACGGGCAGCCAGCTCTTCACGGTCTTCCAGCGTCCCGATGGCTTCGGCAAGCACATCGTCCATCTCCAGGGTCAGGCAGGCTGGACCGGCAAGGACACCCCGGTGTTCGAGCGGTTCTACGCCGGGGGTTACTCGTCGTTCCGCGGCTTCGCCTTCCGCGGCGTGTCGCCGATTCAAGGCGGTTACCGGGTCGGGGGTGACTTCATGCTCCTCGGTACGGCGGAGTACCTGCTGCCGGTCACGGCAAGCGACTCAGTCCGGGTCGTCGCCTTCACCGACTTCGGAACCATTGAGCCCGATGCGGCGATCAAGGACTTCCGCGTGTCGGCTGGTTTTGGTTTCCGCCTGACGATCCCCGCGATGGGCCCCGCACCGCTGGCGTTCGACTTCGCCTGGCCGCTCATGCAGAAGAGCGGCGACAACACCCAAGTCTTCAGCTTCACAGTCGGCTTCACGCGCTAACCAGCGTTCCGCTGGACCGGGGCGGCGTGGCACGACGGGTTGCGCTAAGGGGGCTGCGACGCCAATGCGCGGTTTCCGGGAGGGGACCTGTTGGGGTGCAGGGGCTGTGCCCCTGCCCGCCGGAGGCATTTCGATCAGGGAACCGTCCAATCTTCGCTGGACGTTCCTACCGCTCATCAGGGAATCACAGCCGGCAACGGCCGCAGCTCAAACCGCCGAACGAACATCTCGGCCCCTTCCGTCTGCAGCAGGATCTTCCCCTGGCGGGGAATCACGCCGGACGCCCGGTTCACGATCGTACCGTTCACCCGGTAGACGAGGGTATCGGCCCGGCAGAAGCACTCGAGTGTCGTCCATTCCTGGCCCGGGCTGTCGGGGTCCTGCTTTCCCCGGTAACCGAGTGCGTCTTTCCAGTCCGGGTCGCGACCGAACCAGTTGATCCGCCCCTTGGTGAACGTCTCCTTCTTCCCGCCGGCGGTCCAGGCCGGCTCTCCGTCCCGGTCGCGGGTCACTTCGCAGGTGGCACTTGCCTCCATCGTCTTGCCGGACTCGTCCTGTCCCAGGAGGACGAGGATGTCACCGACGCCCCCTTCGATGATCTGACACTCGACGGAGGTCATCCACGGCCCCGGTTTGCCGGGTAAGCCTCCGAAGTTCCCCTCCGGGCCCTGGCAGTGGAGCAGGAGCCCCCCGTCCCGGGCCCGGTCCTTCCGGTTCCGCCAGGTGGCTGTCCCCCAGCGGTACTCGAGGACGAGGTGGTAGTCGCGGTACTCGCGGCGGGTGATCAGTCCGCCGAACCCGTCGCCGGAGATCCGCAGGAGGCCGTCGGGCAGCACGGTGAAGACTCCGCGGGGGTCTTCGCGCCCGTCGTCGGTGAGCCAGGTCGTCCAGTGCGAGAGGTCTCGTCCGTTCAGCAGCAGTACCGGAGCGGTCGGGACCACCGCTTCCTCGGCAGGGAGAGGCGCGCTCCCTGCCATCACCAGCAGACTCAGAAGACAGCCCCAGCTCCAAAGCACTCGTCGACGCACGTGATCTTCCTTCGCTTGACCGGAATTTGAGTCGAGGGGGAGCGTCGAACCCTCACACCGGCATTGAATGGTCTGGAACTCGTGGGCACAAGGATGCCCATCGATCCGGCGAGAGGCGCGCGATAGGGCGCGGTGATCCGCCGATGCTGTCAGTCACGGAGAGCGAACTTCGATTTTCTCCCGTTTCTTCCCGGGATCGGGGTGGTCGATTTGATCGACCGTCCTAGCATGGCAACGCTCACGGCCTCGGCGCGGAAAGGACGCTTCGGATGCATGACTACGACCTCATCATGACCCTGGCCGCGAGCCTCACGGCAGCGCTGGTCGGGGGCTTCATCACGCATCGGATCGGCCTCTCGCCGATCGTCGGATATCTGCTCGCGGGGATCGTCGTCGGTCCCTATACGCCCGGTTTCGTCGCGGACCAGCATCTGGCCGAACAACTCGCCGAGATCGGCGTGATCCTGCTGATGTTCGGGGTCGGGCTGCACTTTCACCTCAGCGAACTCCTGGCGGTCCGCAACATCGCGGTCCCTGGAGCGGTCGTGCAAAGCGCGGTCGCGACCCTGCTCGGGGTTCTCGTTGCCGTCTGGACGGGCTGGTCCGTCACGGCGGGTGTCGTGTTCGGCCTCTCCCTCTCGGTCGCCAGTACCGTCGTGCTGACGCGGGTCCTCGTCGACAACAACGACCTGCACACGCCGATCGGCAAGATCGCCATCGGCTGGCTCGTGGTCGAAGACCTGTTCACCGTGCTGGTGCTGGTCCTTCTGCCGCCGCTCCTCTCGGGCCAGCAGATCGGTCCGCGGGAGATCGCCATCACGGTCGTCGTCGCCGTGGTCAAGATGGCCCTGCTGGGAGTCTTCACGTTCGTCGTCGGAACCCGCGTCCTCCCCTGGATGCTCGAAAAGGCGGTCGCGACCCGCTCCCGCGAGCTGTTCACGCTGACGACGCTCGTCATCGCCCTCGGGATCGCCGTCGCTGCGGCCAAAGTGTTCAATGTTTCGATGGCCCTCGGGGCGTTCCTCGCCGGGATGGTCGTCGGGCGTTCGGAGTTCAGCCTCCGCGCCGCCACGGAAGCCCTCCCGATGCGGGACGCGTTCGCGGTGCTGTTCTTCGTCTCGGCGGGAATTCTGCTCGATCCGTCGACGCTCCTCTCGGCCCCGTGGCAGACCCTCGCCACGGTCGGCGTCGTGGTCCTCGGCAAGCCGCTCGCCGCGATCGCGATCGTGCTGCTGATGCGGTATCCGCTCAAGGTCGGTCTTTCGGTCGCGATCTCGCTCGGCCAGGTCGGGGAGTTCTCGTTCATCCTGGCGAACATGGGAAAACAGCTCGGTGTGCTGAACGACCTGGCCGTCAATACGGTCGTCGCGGCGGCGATCGTCTCGATCACGCTCAATCCGCTCCTGTACCGGATGGTCGATCCGCTCGACCGGATCCTGACGCGGCGGTTCCCGTGGCTCATCCGCCGCGCCGATCCGTCGCTCGATCAGCCCTCGGAGTCGGAACTCGACAGCGATCCGAGCCGGACACGGGCGGTGATCATCGGTTACGGACCGGTCGGCCAGACCCTCTCCCGGCTCCTGCGGGAGAACGAAGTCGAGCCGATTATCGTCGAGATGAACCTCGAGACGGTCCGGCTGCTCAAGAACGAAGGGGTGCGGGCCTATTACGGGGATGCGACCCGGCGGGAGACCCTCGTCGAAGCAGGGATCGTCCAGGCGGACAGCCTGATCCTGAGCGCCGCAGGGATGGCCGGAACCCCGGAGATCATCCGCGCCGCCCGGGAACTGAACCGGAAGATCAAGGTGATCGCCCGGGCCGGATACCTGCGGGAACGAGCCGACCTGCAGCGGGCCGGGGCCGACTCCGTCCTGACCGGCGAAGGGGAGGTCGCGCTGGCGATGACGGAAGTCGTCCTTCGGGATCTGGGGGCCACTCCCGAGCAGATCGACCGGGAGCGCGACCGGATCCGCCGCGACCTGGGCTACCACTCGCTCGAAGCCGTTTAGGGCCGATCGGCCGGATCTCCGTGATCCCCCAGGGGAAATCGACCGTTCCCCGAGCGTCCGCCGAGGGGAAACCGCCGATCTCCCGCGGGACGGCAGCCGGCTGGACTTCCTTTTGTCCCGCCGGTCGGCAAAAATCCTAAGTCCCTTGTGATCGGCCGCTTGTGTTCAGAGATCGGGCACGGCAGGAGTACGCGATGAACCACTGGATCAGTCTTCTTGGGCAAGCTGGGAACAATGAGCAAGGCCCCTTGTTCTGGATCATCGTCGGGGCGGTTGTCCTCGCGCTGTTCGTGTTCGTGATGGTCCTGGCCCGGTACTTCGGCCTCTGGATCCAGTGCAAGATGTCGCGGGCGGGGATCTCGCTCCCCAACCTGATCATGATGTCGATCCGGAAGGTGAACCCAAGCATCATCGTCCGCAGCAAGATCATGGCGGTCCAGGCGGGCCTGACCGACAACTACCCGATCTCGACCCAGGCTCTCGAAGCCCACTACCTCGCCGGCGGCAACGTCCAGAACGTGATCCGGGCTCTGATCGCCGCGCACCGCGCGGGGATCGACATGGACTGGCAGGTCGCCCAGGCGATCGACCTCGCCGGCCGTGACGTCCTCGAGGCGGTCCGGACGAGCGTGTACCCCAAGGTCATCGAGTGCCCCGATCCGCGGAAGACCGTCGGCACGCTCGACGCCGTCTGTGCCGACGGTATCCAGCTCAAGGCTCGCGCTCGCGTGACGGTGCGAACCAACATCCAGCAGCTCATCGGGGGAGCGACGGAAGAGACAATCGTCGCCCGTGTCGGTCAGGGGATCGTGCAGGCAATCGGTTCGACCGCGTCCTATAAGGAGGTCCTCGCGAATCCCGAGCTGATCTCGCAGACGGTGCTGAACCAGGGGCTCGAAGCGCAGACCTCATTCGAGATCGTGTCGATCGACATCGCCGATATCGATGTCGGCGACAATATCGGGGCCCGGCTCCAGGCCGACCAGGCTGAGGCGGACATGCGGGTCGCCCAGGCCGGGGCGGAGCAGCGGCGGGCCGAGTTCGCCGCTCGCGAAGTCGAGATGGTCGCCAAGACGCAGCAGAACCGGGCCGAGGTGGTCCTCGCCGAAGCGGCGATCCCCAAGGCGGTGGCGAGCGCCTTCCGGGACGGCTCGATCGGTCTCCTCGACTACTACGAGATCAAGAACCTCCAGGCGGACACGTCGATGCGGAGTTCGATCGCCGGTGTGAAGTCGGAAGGGAACTCGGCCTCCGCCTGAGGTCTCGATCCCCTTCACCCAGTCCGTTTGCTGCGAGAGGAAGCCGTCATGCCGATCCCCATGCTGCTCGCCGTCGATGCCGGGGCGATCGTTGCGGTGATCTTCGGCCTGATTTCGTTCATCGGCTGGGTGATGAACCAGGTGAACAGCGGCCAGAAACCGACTCCGCCGCCGCGGAAGCGGGCCCCCCGCGATCGGACCATCCAGGAAGAGATTGATCAGTTCCTTTCCGACCGCGAGGGAAAACCCCGCCCCAACCGGCGTGACGAAGAGATTCTGACTCCCGACCAGGTCGAGCTGATCGACGAGCCCCGCCGGAAGCCGGCTCCGAAGCCGCAGCCGCAACAGAAGCCCCGTCCGAAGCCAAAACAGACTCCTCAGAAGGCCGCCTCCCGGCCCCAGCCGCAGCGGGTCTCGAAGCCCCTGGCCAGCGAGCAATCGACCACAACGGTGACTCATCCCGCCCGGCAGGCGGCGCAGCTCGGCCGGGAGATGCAGCAGCAGGTCGCGCAGGCGATGGCTCCGCGTCTCGCCACGACGGTGAGCAAGGACCTCCCGCACTCCGTCGATCAGTCGGTCTCCCAGCACCTGGGGCAGTTCTCGAGCTCGAGCCAGAAGTCGCCCGCCGCTGTCGAACGACACGCCGCGTCGATCGTCTCGATGCTTCGCAACCCCAACTCGGTCCGCGGGGCGATCATCGTCAACGAAATCCTGTCCCCTCCCCTCTCGCGACGGAAGAAGTAGCCCGTCGTCGCGGGGGCCGTTCACCTGCGGGCGTCTCAAGGATTTGCCGGATCGGAATCACTGCGGCCCGACGGTGACAGGGACGCACGGTCGGGCCTCCTGAAAATCTGGCAAGGAATTCGCTTCTCCGAATTCCCGCGACTGGCCCCGCAAAATAAGATCGCTGTTCTCCCGTCACCTTTCGCGCGATCCGCCTTTCGGCACGAGCAATGGTCCACAGCGTCGACGAGATTTCGAACACGCTGCTCCGGCATCGACTCGTGTCGGACAACGAGCTGATGCGGGCCCGGAGCGACCTCCGTACCGAATCCGCGGACGAGTTCCTCAGCCTCCTGATCCGCCGGCAGGTCCTGACCGACTTCCAGGTCGACAGGATCCGGGCGGGGGAGACCGGGATCCTGGTGATCGGCGGGAACAAGCTTCTGTATCGAAACGCGTCGGGGAGTTTTGCCCGGCTGTACCGTGGCGCCTCGCTCAAGGATGGGAGCGTCGTCGGGATCAAGCTGCTGCGGGAGCGGTGGGCCAAGGACAAGGAGTTCGTCGCCCTGTTCCACCGCGAGGGGGATCTCGGCCAGCGGCTCAAGCATCCGAACATCGTCCCGATCTACGAGAGCGGGACCGACCGGGAATACCACTACCTCGCGATGGAGTTCGTCGAGGGGGGGAACCTCCGGGATTTTCTGAAGATCCGGGGCAAGCTCGCTCCGGCAGAGGCGTGCCGGTTCGCTCTCGATATCGCCCGCGGCCTCGAATACGCCCTCAAGTTCGGGATCGCGCACCGGGACCTCAAGTCGACCAACGTCCTGATGAGCAGTACCGGGGTCGCCAAGCTGATCGACTTCGGCCTCGCGGCGGACGAGTCGCTCCTGAACCGGGCGGGGACCGATCTCCAGCAGGCGCTCGAATACTCGACCCTCGAAAAGGGGTCGGGAGCGCCCCCCAACGATCCGCGAAGCGATCTCTTCTTCCTCGGGACCATCCTCTACGAGATGGTCGCCGGCCAGGAGCCTTACCCCCGGACCCGCGACCGGGAAGAGCGGAAGCGGTTCAGCCGCTATCGGGACATCCGTCCCGTGACGTCGGTCGACCGGAACCTCCCGATGTCGGTGGCGGGGATCGTCGACCAGCTCCTGCAGACGAGCCCTCAGCACCGGTTCCAGACCCCGACCGAAGTGGTCGCCGCCCTGGAAGACGCGCTCCGTTCGCTCGGTGTCGAGACCAGTGGCGGCCCGAAGGCCGAGGCGAGTGGCACTCCCAAGCCGAGCTCCGTCCTGATCGTCGAGAACCGGCCCAAGCAGCAGGACATGCTCCGGGACTACCTGACGAACCGGGGTTACCGGGTGCTGATGGTGAGCGACCCGGACCGGGCGCTCGCGCGTCTCAAGACGCAGCCCCCCGACTGCCTCGTGCTGGTCGGGGAAGTGATCGGCGACCGGATCGTCGACGACTTCCGGAAGGCGTCGGACGCCTCGATCCGGAACCGCCCGGCGGTGATCGCGGTCCTCTCCGAGAAGCAGGTGGACCGCAAGGGGGACGTCGAGTCCCCGGCCAACGGCCGGACCGGCGTCCTTGTCCAGCCGATCACGCTCCGCGACCTCCGTCAGCTCATCCAGAAGACACTGGAAAGCCGGACTTAGGCAGCCGGAACCCCCAAGGATTCCGAAAAGACGCCAGGCGCGCCGCGAGTGACGTTCACTTCCGCTTGGTTTCTTCGACGGTGAACTCGAAGCGGTTGTCCCCCTTGTCTTTCACCTCGGCGGTGAGCGGGGTCGATTCGACTGACGTGTATTCCTTGGGCACGAAGAGACTCGCCGGCCGCGGGGGCTCGCCATCGAGCCGCGGCGGGATCTGGATCGTCACCTTGTGCCTGCCGAGGACTGCCCCGTCCCCGCTCTGGTACGTCGAGAGGGTGAATTCTCCGCCGGCGAGGAGCCGCCCGTCCGCCGGGTTTCCCTTGGAGTCCGTTTCGGGATGAAACGTGATCGTCCCGATCTCAAGCGGCGAACCTTTGAGCGACACCTTGCCGGAGACCGGGACCGTCGCCGGGAGCTTGGGATCGCGTTTGGCGCCGCATCCGGACGTGATGCACGCGGCAAGACCGAGGAGGAGAACACGCAGCAACTGCGGCCGCGCGGGGAACCGGAAGGACATGAGGCGTCTCAGGCGGGGAATCGACGAAAGCGCTTCGCCGAACGGAGTGAGGGAAGAAGCTCCGGAGCGGACTGCTAGGGGACGTACCCGCCGAGCGGCTTGCCGTCCTGCGGGTGTCCCAGCTGCTGGTAGACCGCGAGGTTGATGCTCTCGTTCAGGAACTGGACGCTCCCATCCCCCATCAGCACGTTGACGCCCCCTGCGTGAAAACTGTTGGCGGTGATGTTGACCGAGTAGCCGTGGTCGGTCGCGGTCCGCTTGCCGATGTTGCCGTAGACCCGCCAGGTGTAGTTGGGGCCGCGCTCCGTGCTCATCGCGATGTGCCACGACGCCCAGGAGGGCCAGGCGTAGAACTCCGGCGAGATTTCGGCGACCGCCATCACGTTGCTCGTGCCGTCGACGAGGTCGCGGATCTTGAGGACCGGTCCCTGGCGGCGGTCGAACATCCCGTGGGGATACTGCGAGGTTGTGAACGGGATGTCGTAGGCGTAGCCGTTGATCCCCTTGTAGTGCGTGACGCCGAGCGGCTGGTCCCGCGGGCAGGTCCCCTGCGGGAAGCACCAGTTCGACCAGAGATAGGGGTCGGTCGTCCGGCTGAGGCCCCCCGTCACGTCGCTCGGACAGAGATACGAGGGCATCGTCTTGCGGGCGATCGAGAGGTTCGAGGGGGAGCCGGTGTTGTCGCTGATCGGCTTGTTGAAATCGACCTGGTTGTAGAGGTTGTCCTGCTCCATGTAGGGGAGGATCAGGACCATCCAGCTCGCCCCGTTGAAGTTCGTCCCGCAGGCATTCCCCGCTCCCGCTCCGTTCGAGAAGCAGATGCTCCGGGGAATGCAGTTGTGCGTCTCCATGTAGCTGTGGAGGGCGATCCCGATCTGCTTGAGGTTGTTCTGGCACTGCGAGCGGCGGGCCGCCTCGCGGGCCTGCTGGACCGCCGGCAGCAGGATTGCGACCAGGACGGCGATGATGGCGATCACGACGAGGAGCTCGATCAGCGTGAAGCCACGCCGGAATGGGGAACGGCGCATGGAAACAATGTCCCGCTGGGAGAAGGAAGAGAACGGAATGGATGCCCGGGCCAGGGAGCTGTGATCAGCTCTGGCGGCGACGGCCGAGAAGGCTCAGGCGGAAGCGGCTAACGGCCGACCGGAGGAGGGCCGAGCGTGCTTCCGGTGTTGATCGTGAGGTCGAGTTCGAATGTCTCTTCGGATTCGAGCGGCAGGGTGCCGCTCCGCATGCGGTCGAGCAGGTCGATCGCCCGCTGCCCCATGCCGACTTCGTCGACGGTCACCGCCGTGAGCTGCCGGACGATCGCCTGTCCGCGCTGGGTGCCACCGAAACTGATGAGCGAGATGTCCGCCGGAACGCGGTAGCCGGCGCGGGTCAGCTGCAGGAACAGGAGTTCCGCCAGCGAGTCGAACCCGGCGAAGATCACCGTCGGCGGGTCCTTGCGGTCGATGACGAGTTTTCGAAGGGCCGCCCCGAACTCCTCCTCGTGGTCTGCGACCGCCGGAGACGCGGCGACGCCGCAGAAGCATTCGAGACGGGTCTTGGAATCGCCCGATTCCTTGAACGCCCGCCGGAACCCCGCCTCGTAAGCGACGGTCGAGCGGGCCCGGTGGGTGCCGAAGAAGGCCGCTTTGCGGTGTCCCGCCTCGAGGGCCGCACGCCCGGCGCGGTAGCCGACCTCCTCGAACGGGATCGCCAGGAGCGGCGCCCGGATCTCGTCGACCCGCCGCGAGCAGAAGACGACCGGGATCCCGTGCTTCTGGAGCTGGCGGATCTGGAAGGCGGGGGTCGTAGGGACCGTGGTCGGGACGATCGCCACGCCGGCGACCTCGTGGTCGATCAGCTGCAGGATCGCATTCCCCTGCTTGTCGACGTCGTTGTTCGTGTTGCAGACGACGATCTGATGATGGACCAGTTCGGCCGATTCACCGAAGCAGCGGAGGAGCGACGGGTAGAAGCCGTACTGCGTCTCGGGGACGACGAGGGCGTACAGCCCCGACTCGTTCCGGAGCCGCTGGAGCGCCTGCTCCTGGACGAAGGTCCCTTTGCCGTGGATCCGGGAAATAACCCCGTCCTGCTCCAGGGAGGCCATTGCCTGGCGGACCGTGCTCCGGGCGATGTTCAGCGATTCGGCAATCCGCTTTTCGGAGGGAAGAGCCGTCCCGGGCTTCAGGCGTCCCTGCCGCATCTCGGCCAGGAGGTGCTCCTTGAGACGCTCGTACTTCGGGCGGGCCGATTCGGTCGACCCGTGCTGGAAGTCTGGGAGCTGAAGCAGTTCGAACACGGGGGAATCCCCTGCGCAATCGCCTGGAGCCGCGATCGCGTGGTTTCAAACAGGTGCGGACCACACAGTACCAGTGAGACGCCCTCAGACAAGCAGTTCGAGAAGGACCTGGGCAGATCTCATCAGGAATTCACCGGATTCCCGGCGGAGCGGTCACTGTCGTCCGAGAGGTACGTACCTTCTGGCGGAGGAGTTAAACACCAAGGCACCAGGAAAGCACGAAGAGCACCAAAGCGTCAGGGGACGTCGACTCGATGTGTCCCGCATCTCTTCGTTGTGTTCTTGGTGCCTCCTTGGTGTCTTGGTGTTTAACTCTTTTTTCTGCCGTCACCCGCTGAGGCCGTACAGGGCGGCGGCGTTGTCGTGGAAGATCGCTTCCACTTCAGTGTCGCTGAGGCGGCAGGCTTCAGCGGCGATGCGGAGCGTCCTGAGGGATTCGTGCCCGACGAGGGCCAGTTCGATCGTGCCGTAAGGGACCGCCAGCTCGGTGTTGGCTGCGGAGATCCACAGGAAACTGTCGCCGAGTGACACGCAGCGGCCCCGCAGGTGGGAGACCGGAAAGTCGGAGCCATAGAGGAGCCGGGAGGGGCCGAAGACCCGCAGGATTGCCTCGATCGCGCCGCTGTCGGTGACCGCCGAGGTGTCGAACCAGACGTTCCCCAGTCCTCGCAGCGACTCGATCCCCTCGATCGTGTGGTGCACGTTAAAGCCCCGCGCGGCGTGCGCGAGGATCAGCTGCATGTCGGGGTATCGCTCGCAGTAGCGGCGGATCGTCTCCTGGTTACCCTGGTCGGCCAGAGCTCGGGGCCGGACCATGTGCAGCGTGATCGAGAGCCCCTCTTCATGGGCGACTTGGACCTGCGGCTCCGGAAGAAAGTCTTCGATGGTCGATTTGAAGGTGGGGCGTATCGGTGAGTAGACGTGGTAGCACTTGAGCCCGACGAAGCGGTGACGACGGACTGTCTCGCGGACGAACTCCGGATCCTGCTGAGGCGTCACGAGCATCTGCCCGCGCGAGGCGGGGCGTCTCCCAAGCTCTTCGGCGAGAAAGGTGTTGGCGGCGTCGACATCGACCGCGGCGTGCGGATACGGGAAGAACAGTCCTTCCGTCCGGCGCCCGGGGATCAGCTTCTCGATCTCCCGGTCGAACGCCGCGCTTCCGGCGACCGGCGGACCGGAGGCGACGAGCCCCGGTTGCTGACCCTCCGGGAAATGATCGGCCCGGTACCAGTGGGCGTGGGCGTCGAAGATCTTCGGAGGGACGAACGCATCGAGCTCGCGCCGAAACAGCTCCTGGTCCGCATCCGTCACGATCCAGTCGGCCGGCGTGCTCACAGTTCGCTCCAGGGGAATCTCGCGGGAGGAGTCTTGGTCGCTGGGGCAGTCATCGAACCAGGCGGCGGAAGGCGTCCTGCTGCGGATCGCATTCGAGACGGCTCAGTACGGTGCCGGTATCGAGAGCTTCGCGGATGAGCTGAAACGTTTCCCGGGCTGCGCCAAACGTCTGCGAGAGCTCTGCCTCCCCCTGCGCCGCGTTCAGGTAAAACGAGGCGTAGCCGTGGCAGCCCCGTTTGGCCATCTCCTGGATGTAGAGCGTGGCGAGCTGGCCCCGGAGGACCGGATCGTCGGCGGCAAACTGGAGCGACGGGTGGAGCGCGATCCCGCCGCAGCGGACCGGGCATCCGGTCTCCTCGGTAATCTGGTTCAGCCCACGCTGGAGACGGTCGCCGAACGCTTCGAGTTGCATGGGGACACCTCGCCGGCGGGATTCCCGGATCGTGGTCAGCGCCGCCCGGAGGCCGATCGTGTCGCTCCAGTAGGTGCTCGATATGAACATCCGCGCAGAGGGCTCCATCACCTCCCGGCGGCCGACGACCGCAGCCATCGGATAGCCGTTCGAGATCGACTTTGCGAAGACCGCGAGGTCCGGCGTGACGCCGAGCCGTTCCTGGGCTCCTCCTGAGCCGAACCGCAGGCCCGTCGAGACTTCGTCGAAGATCAGAACGGCGCCATGTTCTCGCGCGAGCCGGGCGACTCCTTCGAGATACCCGGGCGCGGGCCATTCGGAGCGGAGCGGTTCCATGATGACCGCTGCGACGCTTCCGCGGTGCTGATCGAGCCGCTCCCCGAGCGCGGCGAGGTCGCCGCCGGGGAACGGAATCGCTGTTCCTGCAAGCGACCGCGGAACGCCGATCGGATCGATGCCGGGGAAGAGATGGGCGTTGAGGCTGGCGTCGGCATCGAGGTTCGCGGCGAGGTACCAGTCGTGCCAGCCGTGGTAGCCGCAGAACAGGACCTTGTCCCGGCCCGTCGCCCCGCGGGCGATCCGGACCGCGATCGCGCATGCCTCGCCGCCGCTCTTGGCGTAGCGGACCATCTCGGCACAGGGGATCGAGCGGCAGAGCTCGTCGGCGAGTTCGATCTCGAGCTCGTGATTCACCGAGTACATCGTCCCGAGGGCGATCTGCTCGCGGACCGCCTCGTCGACGACCGGATCGCAGTACCCCAGGAGGATCGCGCCGATGCCGCTGATCCAGTCGATGTACTCGAACCCGTCGACGTCCCAGAACCGCGCCCCCTTGGCCCGGACGGCGTAGATCGGCGAGACGCCGTAGGCGACACGGTTGGGCCGGCGGCTGACGAGCTGCGTCCCCCCCGGGATCCGCTCGAGTGCTCTCCCGTAGAGCTCCATCGACCGGGGAACCCGCGTCACCGCGGTCTGGCCCGGCTTCGCCGCGTGAGACGTGGTCATCGGTCTTCGAGCCCCAGGAGCGACAGGCTGTCGCGGTGAATCAGCGCTTCGATCTCCGTCATGTTGAGGCGGGGGAGCGCCGTCCCTTCGAGCATGGCGTTCATGTTCCGCAGCCCCTTGATCGTCGCGTCGACCGTGGTGAACGGATAGTCGGTCCCGAACAGCAGCTTCCCCCAGACGCCGTACTCCTGGACCAGCATCAGGCTGTTGTAGAACTGCCAGGGGCGGTAGTGCAGGGCGCTGATGTCGGTGTAGACGTTGGGGTGCTTCCGGGCAGTGACGATGCACTCCCCTTCGTAGGGGTGCCCCAGGTGGGCCATGATGATCTTCACCTCGGGGAACCGTGTCGCCACGACGTCGATGTGCCGCGGCAGCGTGCATTCGAGCGGGGCCTGGGCGATGAACGTCGTCCCCGTATGCAGCAGGACCGGCAGCCGGTGCTCGGTCGCGTACCGCCACAGCGGATCGAGCCGCTCGTCGTCCGGGCGGAACCCGGCGTACATCGGGAGGAGCTTGATTCCCCGCAGCCCCAGGTCGACGTGTCCTTCGCGGAGCTCCCGTTCCCAGCCCTCCTGCGTCGGGTCAACCGACAGGAAACCGAGCAGCCGCTTCGGATCGGCGGCGACGTACTGCGCGACGTAGTGGTCGTCGATCCAGACGCCGCTGAGCTTCGCTTTGCCGCCGAACACGACTGCCCGATCGAAGTTCGTGGCGGTCTTGCAGTAGTCCGCGTAGTGGACCGTCAGGTCGACCTCCATGCCGGCGCGGGCCCGTTTGGCCTGCGCCCGGAAGTCGGGGGTGAAGTGCTGGGGGTCGAGCCAGGCGTGGCTGTGGATATCGACGATCATGTCTCGTTCCTCACGGCGACCATCAGGGCGTCAAAACGTCGGTCGACTTCGTGGCGGGTGTCGTCGTCGAGCCGGAACCCGACCGGGCCCCGGACCGTCTCGTTCTTGAACACACCCTGCTTGACCAGCAGGTACTTTTCGATGGCGAGAAAGCCGTCGAGGCCGACCTGCAGCGAGACCATGTCGGTCAGCAGCGAGCCGAGCCGGCTGATGCGGGGCTCGTCACCGGCGTTCAGCGCGATCCAGAGGGCCACGATCGCCGAGATCAGGTCTGCCCCCGGCATCGTCCCGACGATCCCCCTTCGAAAACTGTCGACGAGGGCGATCCCTCCCGAACCTTCGAAGACCTTGGCCCGGCCGCCGGTCGCATCCCGCAGGGCCGAGAGCCGGGGGCCGATCGGAGTCGCTTCCGGTTTGAAGAGGATCCGGTCACCGCCGAACTCCTCGAGGAGGTCTGCCAGCATCGTGATCGGCAGGGGGCGGCCGACGTAGCCGCTGGCATCCTGGACGATCAGAGGGATTCCCGTTTCGCCGAGGATCGCCCGGAAGTAAGCGAGCAGCTCGGGAGCATCGCAGCCGGTTGCCACCGGCGGGATCGCCATGAGCGCGGTCGCGCCGCACTTCTCGGCCTGGCGGGCATGCCGCAGGGCGACGCGGGTGCTCTCCGCTCCCACACTGATGACGACCTGCCCCCGCGTCCGGGCCAGCTCGCAAGCCGCGCGGGCGAGGTCATCCCGTTCTTCGCTGCTGAGCCGGAGCGTCTCGGAGACCATCGCCATCACGATCCCGTCCGAGCCCTGATCGAACAGCCAGTTGACCTCGCTTTCGAGCGTCGCGAAATCGATCGACTCGTCGTCGTGGAACGGCGTCTGGAAAACGGGGAGGATTCCGCGGGCCGGGGACGGAGGGGCCGGGGAGGCGGGCATCGGGGGATTCATGTCAGCAGTCCTCGCGTGTCGACCGTGCGGCGCTCCGGCGCGGTGTCCGGTCCGAAGCTCCAGTACGCCTCCTGGAGGTTCACGCAGGGGCAGATGTGGTTGGGAATCACGGTCAGCCGTTCGCCGAGCCGCGGTCGCCGCGGGCACTTCGTGACGTCGATCTGGCCATGCTCTTCGCTGAGGGCGGTGATTTTCGCCTCCGGGAACTCGACGACGAATCCCTGGCCGCTCTCGAGCGTCGGGATGCAGCGGTCGGCGGCGAGCGTCTTGGCCCCCGCGTCGATGACGACCTGCCCCGGGACTGCTGTGCTTACCACCGTGCAGACGACACGGGCTGCGCAGTCGTCCCAGCCGCAGTAGCCCCCTTCGACGGTGTTCCGGTCGTTGAAGATGTAGGTGCCGGGGCGGATCTCCGTGAGGGACCGGCAGTGGTGCGAGCGGTAAGCGGTCGGAGTCGAGCCGCCGGAGACGATCGAGGCGGCGAGTCCGGAGGCCTTCCACAGGGCGAGGGTTTCGGCGAGCAGGCTGTCGACCGTCTCGAGCCGCGCAACCTGGGACTCGGGCGTCCCCCAGATGTGGCCGGGGTAGCAGAAGAGGCCGTCGAGGCGAACTCCTTGTGTTCGGTCGACCTGCTGGGCAAGCGCGAGCGCCTCGGCGGGTGACGCGACGCCGGTCCGGTGCAGGCCGACGTCGAGATCGACGAGGATTCCGAGCGTCGTTCCGGCAGAGCGAGCGGCAGTGCTGAGGGCTTCGATTCCTTCCGCCGAGTCGACGGCAACCCGGACCGTCCGGTTCTGAGCGAGTCGGGCGAGCCGCGGGGCGCGGTTTGGATCGAAGGCGGGGTAGGCGACGAGGATGTCGGGGGCCGCCTCCGCCATCCGTTCCGCCTCGCCGACCTTGGCGGCGGTCAGGCCTCTGGCGCCCGCGGCGATCTGGAGCGACGCGAGTTCGAGTGACTTGTGAGTCTTCGTGTGAGGGCGGACGTTGAGCTGGTGCTCGGCCGCATAGGTGGCGAGCCGCTCGACGTTCCGGCGAACCCGGCCGAGGTCGATCACGAGACTCGGCGTCGGCAGCTCCGCGGTCTGGCCGAGCCAGTCTTCGACGACCGGAATGGAGTTCGTGGGGCTCATGTCTCTCCAGCGATCAGGGCGTGGGAGGGGATCACCATGCGGTCCAGCCTCCGTCGACGACGAGGTTCTGCCCGGTGACGTAGCTACTGGCGTCGCTCGCGAGGAACAGGACCGCCCCCTTGAGCTCCTCGGGACGGCCCATTCGGTGCATGGGGGATTTCTCGCTGAGGCGTCCGACGAGTTCGGCGGGCGCCTTCTCGGAGGGAAACGGGCCGGGACTGAGGCAGTTGACCCGGACCCCATCCTGGGCCCAGTAGACGGCGAGGTGCCGGGCCATCTGAAGAACACCCCCCTTGAGGGCATGGTAGGCGACCGGACTGGCGGTGCAGAGACCGGCGTAGGCGTCGGGGTAGGAGCCGACGAGGCCGTACATCGACCCCAGGAGGATCAGGCTCGCCGAGCGGTTCGCTCCGACCGCATGGTCTCGCAGGGACTTCGCAAGGGCGAAGTATCCGGCAGCGTTGGCGAGCTGTCGGGAGAAGGCTTCGGGGGTGACGCTCGTCCAGTCTGCTCCGAGCGGCTCGTGGGCGTTGTTAACCAGAATGTCGACCCGGCCGAGATGGCTTGCGGCCCGTTCGAATGCGGCGGAGATCGAGGCGGGATCCATGTGGTCGAGAGCGACCCCGAGGTGGCTCGCCCTGCCCGTCCGGGGGAGCGTCGCCGCGAGATCTGCTGCCTTGCCGGCGTCGCGACTCGTGACGATCACCGAGGCTCCCCCTTCGGCAAGAGCGCGGCAGAGGGCTCCGCCGAGATGGCCGCAGCCGCCGGTGACGATCGCCACCCTGCCGGTGAGGTCGAACAGCTCGGACACCGTTCGCTCGGTCATGGCGCCCTCCCCGTCTTGGTCGGAGCGGGCCGGGAGAGGAGGACGAGCGATTGCGCCGCCCGAATCCGCGGGTCGAGAGCCGGATCGTCGAGCAGCTTTCGAAGCGGCTCCTGATACTCGGTGCAGCGGGCGTGTCCGGCATGTTCCGCGGCAGCGGCCCGGATCCCGGGCTCGGGAGCCGTCAGACTCTTCGCGAGGAGTTCCCGTCCCGGCGGGTCTCCCAGACAGGCGAGCGCCTGAATCAGGTTGGCCCGCGCCAGCGGATCGGTTTCCGTCTGGAGCTGAGCCGTGAGCCCCGCCACGTCGGACGCATCGCCGAGTCGCGCGAGGGCGAAACAGACCGTGTTGCGGACCAGCCGGTCGTCGGACTTGAGCTTCTCCCGGAGCAGAGCCATCGCCGGTTTGCGGCCCGACTTCGCCAGCGCCGCGGCCGCCATCAGCTGAAGCTGCGGAACATCGGTCTGCGTCATCGCCCCCTCGAGCAGCGTTCCGTCACCGATCTCACCGACCTTGTAGAGACTCTCAGCGGCGTGGATCCGGCCGATCGACTTGGGATCGCCGAGGATGGCGAACAGGACTTCGAGCGAGTCGCGGTCACCCGCCCGCACCAGCTCGCGGGCCAGGCCGCACCGCCGCTGGTCGTTCGTCTCCTGCGGGAGCCGCGGTTTCAGGGCCGTGATCACTTCCTGTCCCTGGCCCGCCAGCGTCATCGCCTCCGCGGCGTGCATGGCCGGCCAGAACTCGTCAGAGCGGAGCCCCGTCCGCAGGACCGTGAGGCACCGCTCCCGTTCGGCTGGCGACAGGGAAATCGGCTCCTCGGCTCCGGCAGAACGGAAGGTCGAGAGGACACCCATGAGGCAGGCCCCGAGCAGACAGACGGAGAGAATGGGGCGACTCTTCATGGCGTGGCGATCCCCATCTGCCGGTGCTGGTCGGCGGCGGACCGCCGGTACCGCTCGAACGCCTCGTCGTCCCGCCGGCAACTTTCCCCTTGAAACACCATCGCGAAGCTCCGCCGGTGACGTGTGTTCGAGCGGTTCGGATCGGCCCGGTGAATCGTGTTGCCGTGGTGGATCAGGATGTCTCCCGGCCGAGCGACGATCGCCGCCTCGGCGGCGCGGTCGTCGTCCCCGTAGTCGAAGATCCCTTGCGAGAAGCCGAGCGTCTTCGTCCGGTTGTGAGGGCGGATCCCTTGTTGGTGCGAGCCGGGGATGTACCGCAGGCAGCCGTTCTCCTCGTCGACGTCGTCGAGGGCCAGCCACATCGTCAGGACCTGCGGCGGCGTGAAGCAGAAGTAGTAGTTGTCCTGATGCGGCGGCGTGGCGTGGTCGGTCTCTGGAGGCTTGTTGAACCATTCCGCTCCCTGGGCCGCGGCGGTCTCGCCGAGCAGGCCTTCGGCGGTCGACTTCCAGAGAGCATTGCTGACGTAATCGGCGAAGAACGGATCCTGCTGCATCCTGTTGAGCTGCTTGAGCGTCCCGGGACGCTCCCGGTCCTCGTAGAAGGCGTCTCCCTCCGGAAGCTGCGGCACGATGTCGCGGATGTAGCGGTCGATGTTCGCCTGGAGCCGGCGGAGCTCGTCCCCCTCGAGGAACCCGCGGATCACGACGAACCCGTCCCGGTCATAATCCCGCTTCGCGGCGGACTGCGTCATCGCTCAAACTCCCGAGGGGATGGGGATGGACTGCCACGCCCGCGTCCGGGCACTTTCAAGAATCGCCCGGTTCACGAGCAGCGTCTGCCGCGCCTCGGCGAGCGTACACCGGGGCGGGGCCTTGTCCTCGAGCACATCGAGGAACTGGTTCGCCTGCGCGATGAACAGTGTGTCCCGCTCGATCGGTCCGGCTGGCTCGTCGTGCCACGCCGCGCCGGGCTCGACGACCCACCGCCAGTGGTGGTTGTGGAACTCGAACCGGACGGTTCCCCGTTCGCAGGCGACCGTCATCGTCGATTCGTTCGGGGCCTGATGCTGGTTCAGGCTGAAGCAGCCGAGGACGCTGCCATGCCGCGTCAGGACATGGACCGTGTCTTCGACAGTCACGCCCGGAAGTGCAAGGTGCTCGGCATCGGCAACGAGACTCGTCACCGGACCGACGAGCCATTCGGTCGCGTTGATCACATGCGTCAGGGCGTCCTGCACTGCCCCTCCGCCCGACTCGTGGCGGGTGTAGTAGGTCTCGCGGTAGGCGGGGCGGTAGAACGGAAAGTTCTGGCCGGAGACCGCGGTCACCTGGAGCGGGCGGCCGAATCGCCCCGAACGGAGTGCGGCCTGCATCGCGGCGAGCGCCGGATGACTCCGATAGACGTAGGCGACCGCCGTCCGGACGTCGCGGCCGACAAGGGACTGTTCGAGCTCCGCGACCCCTTCCAGCGTCACCGCCAGCGGCTTTTCGATGAGAACGTGCGTCCCCTGATGGACCGCCTGCTGTGCCATCCGAATGTGGAGATGAGCCGGCGTCGCGATCACGGCGGCGTCGGGCCGGCTCGCGAGAGCTTCCTCCCATGAGCCGAACGACTCGGCAAGGCCGTACCGCTCAGCGACGGCACGGCGTTTCTCGGAATCGAGCTCGCAGATGGCGACGCTCGCCCGTCCGGTCCCGAGGAAACACCGGGCGTGGCGTTCGCCGATCGAGCCAGCTCCGACGACGAGGACCCGTTTCAAGACCGCTGCTCCAGATACGAGGCTTCGGCGGCGAGCCGGTTGTCGAACGTGAACCCGAGCGACGCGTACTTCTGCTGGATCTGCTCCATCCCCTGCTTGACCATGATGATGTCCGCCCCGTGGCAGATGAACGTCGCCCCCAGGTCCATCAGCCGTTGCGTGTGCTCGGGGGTGCCGCTCACCGTCCCCCAGGCTTTGCCCGCCTTCTTAGCCGCCTTGGAAACGGTCTCGAGCGCCTCGGTGATGATCGGGTGGTCGAACTGATATGGGATCCCGGCGATCACGCTGAGGTCTCCCGGCCCGAGCATCAGGACGTCGACTCCCGGGACGCGGGCGATCGCGTCGGCCGACTCGAGCGCCTTCGGCGACTCGAGTTGCGTGATGAGGAGGGTGTGTTCGTTGGCCGCTCGGAGGTAGGCCTTCATCGGCATCGAGCAGTAGGGGTTGTCCCCGTTCGCTCCGTCGACGCCGCGCTCCCCCATGGGAGCGAACTTGGCCCACTTGACCAGCTCCGCCGCCTCTTCGGCCGATTCGCAGCGGGGGTACATGATCCCCTGGGCCCCCGCCTCGAGGAGCCGCCCCATCCGCATGAACTCCCCCTTGGCGGGGCGGGCGATGATGTCGGAGACCCCGACCCGGGCCGCCCGCATCAGCGTGGCGGCGGTCTCGTCGCTCGTGGCGTGGTGCTCGAGGTCGAGCCAGATCCCGTCGAAGCCGAGCAGGCTCGTCAGCTCATAGACGCTCGGGTCGATGAAGTGGCAGCAGGTGATGAGCGAAGGTTGTCCTGCAAGGAGCTTTTCCTTGACTCGGCTGAATCGCATCGGATGGTTCCCATCGAAGGGGGGGCGCGGAGAAGTGCGGCGGCTCCGGGCGCGGGAGCCGGCTCGCTACGGAACGAACTGCATCGCATACAGATCAGCGTTCTGCAGGGCGAACCGCAACCGGACCGGCTTCTGAGTCACCGCGGCGAGGTCGCTTCCGCCGGTCCATTCGACTCGTGCATCGAGCGCGTCCCCGGCGATCGGCCGGCAATCCGCCAGCGTGAAGCCGGGGACGGGGTGGCCGTCGGCGTCCTGAAGTTCCACCCGGACGCTCCCTGACTCACGAGCCTGGAGGTTCAGCGACAGGTCGCGACCCGACACGACCAGCGGATGCGTGACGACCTCGGCCGGCTTCTCTCCGGCATGGAGGGAGACGAACCCGTCGACGCGGAACGTGAACCGACGCAGCCGGCTCCCCGGGCCGGCGTAGTACGCCTCGGTCCCGTAGACCGAGAGCTCCTTGGGATCTCCGGGAAGCTGGAGCAGCCCCGATGCGAGGTAGTTGCTCCGGTTGCCGTTGCGGTCCTGCGGGGCGGTGATCGGGATCAGCGGCTCGGCCCACTTGTGAAAGTGCAAGCCGTCGCGGCTCGTCATCAGGATCGGTTCGACCTGTTCGTTCTTCGGCTGGAAGCGGGTCGGGAAACCGACGAAGAGCTGCGAGGCCCGGAAGTAAGGCCGGACCGCGTTCGTGTAGAGGTGTTCCGTGATGGCGTCGTCGAACTCGATGAAGACCGGGGCCGACCAGGTCAGGAAGTCATCGGAAGTGCAGGTCATGATCTCCCGGATGCCGTTGCGGAAGTGCCGATGGAAGTCGATGTATTTGCCGTGGACCGGGTGCCAGAAGGCGAGGTTCTGCGAGTCGAACGCGCCGTTGGTGATGACCGGCTTATCGCTCATCGGCGACCAGTGGAGGCCGTCGGGGGACTTGTAGGCCCTGAGACCCGGCCGCTCGCCGGCGAGCGCCTTGTAGCGGGCGTCCGCGGCACAGGCGGGGTTCTCGTCCTTGAAGACCGTGAAGTTGTGGGTCGAGTCATCCTTGGCGGCCCAGACGATGTTGTTCTCCTTGGATCCCTGGAATTCGAACAGGCCGAGCTTCGGCTTCTCCCAGATCAATCCGTCGCGGCTCTCGGCGTAGCAGGTGACTTCGGGGTGGGCCGCCTTCTTCGTCTTCTCGTCGAAGTGCGCCCCGCGGTAGTACATCCGGAACCGGTCCCCGTCCTGGAAGATCGAGTAATACGCTGAGGTGTTTCCCTCCCACGGGGCGTCGCACACGAGGGCGACGTCGTGCGGCGTGGGGGGATGCAGTTTCAGCACGGCATCCTTCTTCGAGGCGATCAGTGCGTCGTCGACGAACAGCTCCCGCTGGGAGCCGATCGTCTTGACCGTCTTGGCGTCCTTGTCGGCGACCGCGACCTTGGCGAGGTAGATCGCCGTCTTCCCTTCGTGCGACGAGTAGTAACTGACCCACACCTGCCCCTCGTGCAGGACGAGACCGGCGTAACTGGTGTCCCCCCCCGAGGGGAGAGCCAGGGCTTCGGTCAGCTTCGCGGCCTTCGGATCAAGCCAGCAGAGGGAGGTCCGGACCTTGCCGTCGTAGAGCCGGACACAGGTCAGGAACCGGCCGTCCGGCAGCTGCAGCATGTGCGGGCCACCGATCTTGGTTCCAAGGTCCTTCCACTCCCACTCCGTGTAGGGGGGCTGGGCAATGCCGAGCTGACCGGAGGTCGGCTTGCCGTCGCGGCGGAGGAGGCAGTACGCCGTGTCCCCTTCGAAGACGATCGACGACTCGTTCGGATACCCCTCATCACGGATATGGTCCACGAGTTTGCGGTAGGTCTTGCCGTCTTCGCTTTCATACAGGCTGGCAAACTGCTCGGGCGGGGTCTTGCCGACTCCGTAACCCAGTCCGTACGCCTTGCCCTTGTGCCAGGTGACGCGCCACAGCCAGGAGTTCGGGTCGCCGATGTCATGCTGCGGCGTCCAGGTCTTGCCGTCCTTCGAGAACCAGGCGAGCGACTGGTGGGTGAACTTCGACTTGTCGTGCATCGCCTCCGCTCCGGTCAGCATCAGCTCGCCGCCGGGGGTGACGCAGATCTTGGCATCCCGGAGGTCGGAGTCGGACGACGTCAGCAGGGCCGCTGATTCCCACTTCTCCCCGTCGGTCGAGGTCAGGACCCGCAGCGCCCCGTCGGGGGCGACGTGTCCCTTCCCTTCGCGGAAGACGCAGTACCACTTTCCTTCGAAGCGGGTCAGGTCGGTGAAGGCGTTGTGCGGCGCCTTGTCCCAGATCTTCCGGGCTTCCAGCAGCTTGAGCGAATCGTCCGCCGACGCCGCCTGGCAGACGAGCGCCATGAGGACGAGAGGCAACCACTTCCAGGACATGAATCTCTCCAGCGCAGGAACAACGTGAGTCGAGGTCGCGGAACTACGGGGAGGCGGGATCGCCGTCCCCTTCGATCGGAAACTCCTGGTCGAGCCAGTCTTTGACGAGCCAGACGTGCCGCCGCTGCCGTTCTTCCCAGGCCTGAACGTCGGCGGGGGTGTAGTCGTAGAACCCGCGGCCGTTGGCGATGCCGCGGGCCTCTTCGGCGGCGAGCCGGGCGATCGGGGCCGGCACGTCCGGGCGTGCAGCGAGTGTTGGAAGCACCCGCTGCATCGCCCGGGCGTAGAGGGCCGGCCCGCCCGTCAGATCGATCCATCGGAACGGGCCGCACGAGGCGGCCCACAGGCCGAGGGTGTTTCGCAGGCTCCGGTCAATTGTCTCGAAGTCGGCTACCCCCTGTTCGACGAGGTCGAGCGCTTCGCGGTACATCGCGTAGCCGATCCGGTTCACGATGAACCCGGGGATGTCCTTGCGGCAGACTGTCGGATCCTTGCCGACCCGCCGCGCGAGCGCTTCGGTCCGGGCAACAGTCTCGTCGGAGGTCGCCTCGCCTCGGATGATCTCGAGGAACCGGGTGGCGTGGGCCGGCTCGGCCCAGTGCATGCCGATGAACCGGGCGGGGTGCTGGCGGGTCTGCTGGAGGACGCTGATCGGGATCGCGGAGGTGTTGCTCGCGATGATCGCGTCCTGCGCGAGGACCGCTTCGAGGTCGTCGAACACCTGCTGTTTCGTGCCGAGGTCTTCGGTCACGCTCTCGACGACGAACGCTGCGCCGCCAAGGGGCTCGCAAGTCAGCGCGTGAGTCAGTCGGGACTGCCACGCCGCCGCGCTACCATGGGGCGAGGCTGGGCTTTCGTGGGCCGCGAGTTCGACCAGCATCTGCTCGATGACCGGAGTCGCGGCGGCGTGCTCCTCCGCGGTCCGCGCTACGGCGACCACGGAGAACCCGCGCGAGAGGAGACAGGCGGCGATCCCGCGGCCGAGCAGACCGAGGCCGATGACGCCGATCGGTTCGGTGCTCATGGCGTCGCCTCCCCGGTCTTGGAGCGGATCCCCCCCAGCAGGCTGAAGACCATGCCGACCGCGATCCCGACCAGCAAGGAGCTGGGCATCATCCAGATGAAGCTGACTTTGAGATTCAGCCCGAGGTCGTCTGAGTAGGCGATTGCGACGGCCGTCGCGATGCTGGCGGCCAGTCCGACCCAGGCTCCGATCGCGTTCGCCCACGGGACGAACAGCGCCAGGAAGAACAGGACGAAGATCGGAGCCGTCAGGAGATTGACCACCTTGAAGCACCGCTCGATCAGATTCCCCTTGATGAACGTGCTGAGCAGGCTGAGCAGGACGGCGATGACCCCCACGACCCAGGAGAGCCGCTTCATACGCCGAACGGAGGCGGCATCGTCGGTCGAGACGCCGCGGTACCGCGACACGAAGTCCCGCTCGAGGACGGCGCAGGTCGAGTTAATCCCTGAAGAAAGACTCGACATCGCCGCGGAGAGGATTGCGGCCAGGACCAGGCCGGCGAGTCCCGCGGGCATCTGCGTCATGATGAATCGCGGAAAGAGCTGGTCTCCTGCCTCCAGCGCCGTCTTGCCGCTCGGCAGTGCATCCGGATGGGCACGGTAGAACCCGAACAGGGCAATACCGGCGAACGCCAGCAGCGAGACGACGATGGCGTCCGTCGCCAGCGACGTGGCGAGCGTCCGGCGGGCGGCCGAAGGATCGCGGGTGGACAGATACCGCTGGATCGCCATCTGGTCCGAGCCGTTCGTGCAGACATGCCACAACAGTGTCGAGAAGACGATGATGCCGAACGACAGCCGCGAGCTCGGATCAAAGCCCCAGTTCGGAGCGGGCCAGTTGTCGGGCCAGGTCTGCGGCCACCAGCCGTCGATCCCCCCCATCCGATATGTGATGACGAGCAGCGTGGCGAGCGCACCCACGAGCATGGTGATGGACTGAACCGCATCCGTCACGATGACGGCCCGGATCCCCCCCTCCGAGGAATAGATCACGGTCACGATGCCGAGCACTACACAGAGCGCCGGGGTCCACTCGGGCGAGAGCTTCAGGAGCGGAATCAGGACGACGTGGCTCGTGGCGAACAGGATCGTCGCCATCCAGCCGAGCCGCAGCAGCAGAAAGGCCGCCGCCCCCGCCTGGCGGATGCCGAGGCCGAGCCGGCCCTCCAGGATCTCGTAGGCGCTGGTCACCGGCTGCCGCATCAGGAGCGGAATCAGTCCATACCCGACGATCAGGAAGGTGATCGGGTGGGCGGCGATCTGGGTCAAAAACATCGGGCCGTTGGCGATCACTTCCCCCGGCCAGGCGAGGTACGACAGCGTGCTGACGAGCGTCGAGAAGAGAGACAACCCGACGATGATCGGGGACATCCGCCGGGCGCCGACGAGGTAGTCCTCGGCGGTGTTGTTTCGCGTTGCGTAGTACCAGCCGATGCCGAGCATCAGGAGGGCATACGCCGCCAGCACTCCCCAATCGACCCAGGACATGCGGTTCCGCCTGACGAATGAGTTCCCGTTGATGGCTCCAAATAAATACTATTTATTTGTGGCATGCAAGCGATCTAAGGTCGAAAATCGGACATGAGTTCGATAAAGTCGTGTTTATGACTTCGCTCAAGACAGTTTCTCAGGCCAATGAACTCGCAGAAGCGATCCGCCGACGGATCCAGGCGGAGCACCTCGCCGAGGGAGAACTGTTCATGACGGAGGCCCAGCTGGCGGCCGAATACGGGGCCTCCCGCACGGTGATCCGCGAGGCGGTCAGCCGGCTTCAGGCCCTGGGCATCCTCGAAGGGCGAAAGCGGAAGGGGCTCATCGTCCGGCACCCGGACCCGCTCCAGCTCTTTTCGAACAGCCTCCCGTCCCTCGTTCGCTCCCAGGAAGACTGGCGCGAGCTGGCGATGCTCCGCTACGCCATTGAAGTCGGGGCGATCGAGCTGGCGATCCGTTCCGCGACGCCGGAACAGCTTGCCCGCCTCACGGACGTGACCGAGGAGATGGAGGCTGCCCTCCGGCAGGACACCGAGTCCGAGCGGACGGTCGCACTCGACCTGGAGTTCCACGCCCTGATCCTGCAGATGACCGGATCGCGGATGATCGCCGGGATGCAGCAGCTTCTCGTGCAGTTCTTCCAGATCGCTCCGCACGCCGAAAACACTCCCGCCTCCGCTGAGCGGATCATCTGGGAGCACCGCGAACTCCTGAATGCGATCCGGGATCGCGATGTCGAACGGGCCCGGTCGATGATCCGGCTTCAGTTCCGCTCGACTCTCGGTTCACTGGAGACGCCGGCTGCCGTGAGCACCGCGGCCGAGAGCTCATGACGGCCATGGATCGATCCGGTCGGGAGGCGCGCTCAGCTCCGCCGGAATAGAACCGCGACCCTGTTCGTACGGAGGATGTTCCTCGTGATGACGAAGTCGTGTGATATGCGGGCGGATTCGCTTCCGGGCCTGAGCCGGCGCTGGCTTCTTGGCATTCTTGGCGGCATCGGGCTGATTCTCGCTCACTCCGCTCCGGCTCGGATCGCGTCCGCCGCAGACTGGCCGCAGTTCCGCGGGCCGAACTGCTCCGGCATCTCCCGCGAGACGCGGACGCTCCCGACGGAGTTCTCGTCGACGGAGCATGTCCGCTGGCAGGCTCCCGTCGGGGAGGGGGTCGGCGGCGCGGTCATCGCCTCGGGTCGCCTGTTCGTCAGCGGTATGACCGACAAGGAGACCGTCAGCCTGTTCGCCTTCGACGCCGCCTCCGGCCGAAAGCTCTGGCAGCGAGACTGGCCGACCGGGCCGCTCCCCGAAGTCCACGCCACCAACAGCCACGCCAGCGCCACCCCCGCCGCAGACGCCGAGCGGGTCTACTTCTACTTCACGACCCTCGGCCTCATCACCGTCGACGCCGCGACCGGCCAGGATGTCTGGAAGCAGCCCCTGCCGGAACCGTTCTTCGTGTTCAAGTGGGGAGCGGGGATGTCCCCCGTCCTCTACGGCGAACAGCTCCTGTTCTGCCAGGACGACGACCTCACTCCAACCCTGTGGTCGTTCGACCGCCGCACTGGCAAACCCCTCTGGACCGACGACCGCCTCGACATGGCGGTGAACTACTCGCACCCGATCATCAACACCGTCGATGGCCGGGACGAGATCGTCGTCGCCGGGACCGGGATTCTCCTCGGCTACGACCCCGCCACCGGCAAACGGCTCTGGAAAGCGAAAACCCTCCTCCGGAACATCAAGACGACGCCGATTGCCCAGGACGGCATCATCTACGTCTCCGTGCAGAGCAGCGGGATCGCCAACCAGTGGATCGCCGCCATCGATCAGGCGGAGACCGGCAACCGGGACGGCCGGATCGATCGCGCCGAGATCCAGGCCTACGTCGGCGAGCGGCCGATCCCCCCCGCGTTCCTCGACAGGGCCTTCACCCGCGGCGACCTCGACAAGGATGGCTTCCTCAAGGGGGAAGAGCTCGACACCGCGTTCATGCATCCCGACAACTTCGCCGGCACCAAGCACACCGCCTCCGGCGACAAGGCCGCCGAGCAGTTCATCCTGGCCGTTCGCGGAGGGGGCCGTGGCGACGTCACCGCCACGCACCTCCTCTGGAAGCACGCGACGAAGCACACCGACCACGTCGTCTCCCCCTTCGTCTCCGATGGCCGGATGCTCCTCCTGAAATCCGGCGGCATCATGACCGTCTTCGGCACCGCCGACGGCAAACCCCTCGGAGGCCCCCGCCGGACCGGCCGGGCCACCAACTACTTCGCCTCTCCCGTCGCCGGCGATGGCAAGATCTTCCTCGCCGGAGAGGATGGCCGGGTCACTGTCCTCAAGAACGACGCGACCTACGAGCAGCTGGCCGTCAATGACCTTCAGGAAGGGATCGTGGCGACGCCCGCCCTGGGGGACGACGCTCTTTATGTGCGGACTCGAGAGCACATTTACTGCATTGGGGAGTGATGCGGGCCTTTTTGAATCGGCTGGTCCGGTATGGATTGGACGGTTCCCTGTACGGAAGCGCCTCCGGCGGGCAGGGGCTGGCCCCTGCACCCCAACAGGGGCTATTTCGCTCCCCGCGCTTTCAGTAGCTCGGCGATTTCGGCGTGACCCCGCCGCGTTGCCCATGACAACGGCGTGGCCCAGGCGGGATCGTCCGGAAGATTGGGGCGCGCCCCACGGTCGAGCAGCAGTTCGACCATCTCCTTCTGCCCGTACTTCGCTCCCCACGCGAGCGGCGTCGAACAGAGTTCCTCGTCCCGCGCGTCGAGGTTCGCGCCGTGGTCGAGGAAGCAGGTTGCCTTCTCCACGTCCCCCTTGCGGGCGAAGTGATGCAGCGGCGTCGCCAAGAGCCAGTTCGGCTGGCTCGGATCCATCCCGTGCCGGAACAGCAGATCATTGAGCTCCCGCGTCGCCGCCCCCATCCCCCAGTCGGGAAACGCAATCCGCCGCGGCAGGTCCGGCACGTAGCGGAGCATCAGCCGGACGAACGACTCCTGCCCCCCTCCCGCCGCGCAGGCCAGCGCGTCGGGATCCTCCGCGAGCTTGGGATTCGCCGCAAAGACCGCTGCTGCCGTCTGGACGTCCCCGTCGCACGCCAGCAGCTCCACGCTCCGGGCCGCGCCATACCGGCAGAGGAGCTCGATCATCCGCTCGTCTTTGTTGGCGATCGCCCGGCTCAGCGCATCGGCGGAACTCTCGACCTCCGGGTTCGGATACGCTCCCCGCTCGAGCAGCAGCTCGGCGATCGCGTGGTGCCCGTTGGCGACGGCGGAATAGAGCGCGTAGCCCCGCGGAGCGATCCCCTCTTCGGGCAGGTTCGGATCGGCCCCCGCGTCGAGGAGCAGCTTGACGATCTCGAGGTGACCCTTGGCGGCCCCGTTCCGGAGCGGCGTTCCGGAACCGAGGTAGTAGGCCACGTAGGAATCGGGCCGATTCGCCAGCGACGAATCCTGCTGGAGCAGTGTTCGAACTCGATCGAGGTCGCCGATGTAGCTCGCCGTGCAGATGTCGACCTCCGCCCCGTTCGCCCGCAGGCGCTCGAGGACCTGCATCGACGTGACCGGCCACTCCTTGGGCACGTCCCGCCACCCCCGGTAGTGGTAGTCGCCGTTCACGAGCTGGATCGGGCGGGCGCCGTCGAACCGCCGGGCTTCGATGTTCGCTCCCCGGCGGAGAAGTTCGTCGATCACGTCGAGCTGCCGCGTCATCACCCCCCAGTGGATCGGCTGGTTGGACCGGTCGTCGCCGGCGTGGAGCAGCTCCGGCGAGGCATCGAGCAGCGAGCGGACCTGCGCGAGATCGTGGTTGCGGATCGCCGCCGCCACGGGCTCCCCGGCCGCCGAAGCTCCATGAGCCGCGGCGATGCGGGTCTCCACGAGCTGTTCCATCTCGCGGTAGCCCCGGTCGCGACAGATCTGGAGCAGCGAGTCCTCCACGACGAAGCTGATCGGGTCGGCTCCCTGGTCGAGCAGATACGAGGCGATGGCGAGCCGGTTCTCCCGCACCGCGAAATGGAGGGGCGTCCGGTACACCCAGCTGCTGCGGACGAGCGCGGGGGTGCGGCCAATCAGTCGCTGCACGGTCGCGAGGTCCCCGGCGATGCAGGCGCAGAAGAGGTCCCAGACGTCGATCCCCGTTCCCGGAGACCACTCGAGCGGAGCATTCGACTTGAGCGGATCAGGCTGGATCATGGGGACGTCTCGAGGGAACGACCGTACGAGTCGCTGCGAACGGAAGGGGGGACGTCTGGCTGCGAGAACCGCCCGGTCCTGAGAAATCGGAGAAATTCCGGACCGCTGTCGAAATCGCGGGGGGCTCGATCGTCATCATTGTAGGGAAGAGCCCGGCCCCCCGCCTGTTCCGCTCGCCGCCTCATCCCGCTGGGAGACGATCGATGCAGTACATCCTGATGGACTACGTGAACGAGTCCGGCTGGCCGCAGCTGACGCGGGCCGAGCAGGCTCACTGGCTGGGAGCGTACCGGGCCTACATGCAGGCGATGCAGGACGCCGGCGTCCTGAGGAATAGCGCCGGGCTGCAGCCGACCGCCACGGCGACCACCGTCCGGACCGTCGAGGGACGGCAGCAGGTGCTCGATGGGCCTTACGCCGACTCGAAGGAGCAGCTGGGGGGATTCCATCTGATCGAGGTTCCGGATCTCGACGCCGCCCTCGTCTGGGCTGCCCGTTCGCCGACCGCCGCGCACGGGATCGTGGAGGTCCGGCCGCTGATGGACGGGACGTTCCTGACCCGGGGGATCGAACCGTTCCTGAAGCCGGAATGACGTCGTTTCTGCCCCCTGTCGGATCCTGCAAGACTGACTGACGAGGAGATCATGCGCAAACTGACCGTGTTCAATCACGTGACGCTCGACGGCTACTTTACCGGGCCCGGGGGCGATCTGAGCTGGGCCCACCGGGCCTCCGACGACGCCGAGTGGAACGCCTTCGTGGCGGGGAACGCGAGCGGAGAGGGAGTGCTCCTCTTCGGCCGCATCACGTATCAGATGATGGCGAGCTTCTGGCCGACTCCGCAGGCACTCGAGAGCAACCGCGTCGTTGCCGAGCGGATGAACGGGGGACGGAAGGTCGTCTTCTCCCGGTCGCTCGAGCGGGCGGAGTGGAGCAACACGACCCTCGTGAAAGAGGATCTCGTAGAGGCGGTCCGGACGATGAAGGGGGAGGCCGGCCCGGACATGGTGATCCTCGGGAGTGGCCGGATCGTGGCGCAGCTCGCCGCGGAAGAGGTGATCGACGAGTATCAGCTCGTCGTGAACCCGCTCGCCCTGGGGGCGGGGCGGACGATGTTCGAGGGCTGCCGCGAACCCGTGTCGCTCCGCCCGACGAAGACCCGCACGTTCGGCAACGGGAACACCCTGATGTGCTACGAGCCCCGGCGATGACCGACGAGGACAGCGAAGTCCGGGAGTCGCCGGCACGCACCGCCGAGAGCGTGGCGCGGCGGAGCTATGGAAAGCTGGTCGCGCTCCTCTCGGCCCGGTCGCGCGATCTGGCGGCGGCGGAGGATGCGCTCTCCGAGGCGTTCGTGGCGGCACTCACGGCGTGGCCGCGGGATGGCTGTCCGGCGAACCCGGAAGCCTGGTTGCTGACGGCTGCCCGTCGAAAGCGGATTGACGCCGCTCGCCGCGCTCGCCGGGAGGGACCGTCGCCGGAAGAAGGAGTCGACGCTTCGGCGGAGACACTCCTCTCGGCGACCGGGGCCGAACCGCATCAAGCGGAGATCCCGGATCATCGGCTCGGGCTGATGTTCGCCTGTGCCCATCCGGCGATCGACGCTGCGGCTCGGGCACCGCTCATACTGCAGTTGGTTCTGGGGCTGACCGCCGAGACGATCGCGTCGGCGTTTCTCGTCTCCCCCGCCACGATGGGGCAGCGGCTGGTCCGCGCCAAGACAAAGATTCACGCCGCGGGGATTCCGCTGCGCGTGCCGGAGTCGGAAGAGCTGCCGGGACGGCTCGATACCGTCCTTGAAGCGATCTATGCCGCCTTTGCGGAAGGCTGGAGCGAGCCGGGGAGAAGCGCCGCGGCGGACCCGGACGAGCGTCAGTCTGCCCTGGCCGAAGAGGCGATCTTTCTCGGCCGGCTGGTTGTGGAGCTTCTGCCTCGGGAGCCGGAGGGGCTCGGGTTGCTCGCCCTGATGCTGCATGTGGATGCGCGGCGGCGGGCTCGGCGCACATCTGACGGCGAGTATGTCCCGCTGGACGAGCAGGACTGTTCTCTCTGGAACTGGCGGGCGATCGAAGAGGCGGAGGGGCTGATCAGGCGGGCCGGTCCGCTCGGGAGGATCGGCCGCTATCAGCTGGAGGCGGCCCTGCAGTCGGCCCATGTCCATCGCCTGGCGACCGGCGCTTCCAACTGGCCCGATATCGTCTCGCTCTACGACGCGCTCGGGGCGATCACGCGCTCGCCGGTCGTGGCAGTCAATCGGCTGCTGGCAGTCGCCGAGACCGAGGGGGCGAAGGCCGCGCTTGAGCGACTCGAAGAGCTGGCGGCTGACCCTCGTCTCTCCTCGTACCAGCCCTACTGGGCCGTTCGGGCCGAGCTCCTCTCCCGCGTCGGCGATCGTGGCGAAGCCCACCGCGCCTACGAGCTGGCGATCGGACTCGAAGTCGACCCCGTAGTGCGGCGGTTCCTGTTGGGTCGGCAGGCCGACCTCCAGAAACGAAACGAGGCTCGGCAACCTTGAGAGCTGCCGAGCCTCGCTCGAACGAGTCTTGTCGTTTGCGGTTTACCGCTTCGTAAAAGTGTTGCCGCCGCGGAGGAGCTCGATCGCCTTGACGACGTCCGGGTCGCGGGCGGCGTCGACGTCTCCGAGCTTCCGCTCGTAGTGCGCCCCTTCCGGGACTTCGTAGTCCGGCTTCACGCCGACCTTCGAGTAGTTCTCGCCGTTCGGCGAGTAGAACTTGGCGGTCGTCAGGCGGATGCCGCAGCTCAGCTGGATGTCGTAGATGCTCTGGACCGACCACTTGCCGTAGGTCGTCCGGCCGACGATCTGACCCCGCTTGTGGTCCCGGATCGCTCCGGCGACGATCTCGCTGGCGCTGGCACTGTTGCCGTCGACGAGCAGCACGATCGGGATGTCGTAGGTTCCCGGCTTATGAGCCGTGTAGGTGAAGTTCTGGTCGGCGTTCCGGCCCCGGGTCGAGACGAGGACCCCGTCGGCGATGAACCGGTCGAGGATCTCGACCGAGGCGGGGAGCAGGCCGCCGGGGTTCCCCCGGACGTCCCACACCAGTGACCGCATCCCTTCCCGTTCGAGCTGAGCCAGAGCGGCGTCGAGTTCCGCCACCGAGCCCTGCTGGAAGCCGGTCATCTGGATGTAGGCGATGCCGGCGGAGCGGTCGATGATCTTGACGACCGGCAGGCTGCGGACCTTCACGGGCCGGCGGGTGCAGGTCATGTTGAGGGTCGAGCCGCTCCGGACCACTTCGAGGCGGACCTGCGTCCCTTCGAGGCCGCTCAGGAGGTTGGCCGATTCATCGGTCGAGAGGTTGCGGCAGTCGGTCGTGTCGATGCGGCAGATGATGTCGCCCGACTGGAGACCCGACTCGGAGGCGGGGCTTTCCGGCAGGACCTGGACCAGCTTCATCCCCTTGCCCGGTTCGGCTTCGAGGACGATCCCGATCCCGACGAACTGGCCGCGGATGTTGCTGTAGAGATCGCCGCGGCGGCCGGGGCTCAGGACGTTGCTGTAGTCGTCGAGGCAGTTGCAGGCCCCGAAGACGTATTCCATGATGACCGGGCCGGCTTCGAGGCCGACGAGTTCCTGCGCGAGGGCACAGACCTCGCCGATCGTCTGGCGGGCGCCGTCGCGGTAGTAGACCGGCTTGTTCCAGTAGCGGGTGCGGAGCTCGTCGCGGAGCTTCTTGAGGCGGTCGTCCGCCACGCCGAACAGGTTGTTCTCGAGGAACTTTTCATTCGCCAAGGCGAGCCAGAGGCTCTCGGTGCCGTGGGCGACGATCGAGGTCGTGTTGATCGGATCGACGAAGTGTCCCTGGATGTTCTCGAGGACACTGTCGAAGAGGCCGAGGGCGGACTCGCGGTCGAGCGTCCGGAGCTGCTGGACGAAGGACGGGTCCGTGTACCGCCGTTCGACGGCGAACTGGAACTGCGAGCGGCGAAGGCCGTACGAGAGGCTCTCGTCCTGCGGCCAGCTCTTGAGGGCCTGCTTGTAGAGGTCGATCGCGTCGCGCCACTTGCGCTCCCGCTCAAGGCGGGCGGCGTCGGTGGCCGCGGTCTTGGCGTCGGTGAGCCGGAGCTCATCGGCGGAGAACGAGACCGCCGGGGCGAACCAACCGGCCACGAGGACGACGAACGAACAAAGCCAGCGATCACACGGAGTGCGAACCATCTGCGTTTCCCCCTCCGCCTCGCGGTCGTCTTCTCCGACGGGAGAAGCGGTTGGACCGTGTGGCGAATCCTTTTTGTCACCGGGTGACCAGGGACGCTGCGTCGATGCGGCAGACGTCGGCGTGAGTCACAACCGGCTTCTGGGAACCTAGGTCACGATGCCATGGGGGGCAAACCGGTGCAAGTGTGCGACTGAAGCAAAAGGGAGTCATCGGTTGCGAATCGTCGCAAACGGTCTCCGCGAATCGACTGCCATGGACCCTACGGTTGGCGCAACAGGTCCGGATCGGGCGGGGAACGGGGGTTGGCGAGGCGTTTCGCAGCGGGACGTTCGCAGCGATTGTGACGGACAGCGAGCCCCTGCAGGCTGGGGGGAGTTGCGGCTGTGCGGGGGAGGAGGCCCGTAGCGATCCTCCGGATTCTCGACGGGGGCGGCCGTTTTCCGGGGCGTCTTCGGAACGCACCAGGATCCGTGCGGCGGTTTCCGGGGGCTCGGAGCGACGCGTTGAGCCCCGGAAACGTGACGCTGGCGAGCCCTGCAGAAGCAAACGGCTCCGAAGACCCGTCGGGAGCCGGAGCGGGCTCTGGTCGCACGCCAGGCCGCTTGGTTGAGCATTCCCTGGGGAAACCGTCCCATCGCCGGCAGAAAGCAAGGCGCGCAAAAAAACGGCCCCGTGTTGCCACGGGGCCGTTTCCTGTCTGTCCCAGAGACGCCGGCCTGACCCGGGCGTCCATGTTCTGACTCAATCAGTTGCACGCGCCGCAAGCGGGAGCGGCACCGCAGGCCGAGCAAGCCGGGGCTGCGGGAACGCAGACCTGGACCTGGATGGTCTTGGGGACCATACGGCAGACCTGGACTTCGATTTCCTTCTGGACCTGGACCGGCACGCAGACGGTGTACTTGGCGGTCTTCTCTTCGGCGACGGTGTCGCAGACGGTGACCGTGTACTTTTCTTCGCGGGTCTTCGGCACGCAGACGGTGAAGTTGACCGTGCGGGTCTTCTCAACCGGAACCTGCTTGCAGACGGTGTAGGTACGGGTCTTCTGCTCGGGAACGCACTTGGTCACCGTGTAGGTGAATTCCTGCTGTTCCGGAACCTGCTTGCAGACCTGGACCGTACGGGTCCGCTGTTCGGTACGGCAGCTGGTCACGCAGTAGGTGTATTCTTCCTGCGACGGGACCATCTTGCAGACCTGAATCGTGCGGGTCTTCTGCTCAGGAACGCACTTGGTCACCGTGTAGGTGAATTCCTGCTGTTCCGGAACCTGCTTGCAGACCTGAACCGTGCGGGTCCGCTCTTCCGGGCGGCAGCCAGCGACGGTGTAGGTGAATTCCTGCTGCTCAGGAACCTGCTTGCAGACGGCGACCGTGCGAGTCCGGGTTTCCGGGGTGCAGACGGTCACGTTGTAGTCGTACTGAACGGTCGAGCAGACCGGCTTGCAGACGGTGTACGGCACGTCTTCGCAGACGATGTTCGGGCACCACTGCCGGACGCACTTCGTGCAGCACGGGTTGCACGGATCAGCAACCTGGACGGTGGTCCAGTGCCCGGCGTCGCGCGAGACCTTGCGGGTCAGGGTTTCCTGAGCCAGCGTGGTCACGGTGCGGGTGCCGGTCCGCTTTTCCGTGTGCGGAACGAGAACGGTGTACTGCTGTTCGACGTTCTCCGAGACCGTCTTGTAGACGGTCCGGGTCCCCTTACGCTCTTCCGAGGTCGGGACCTGAACGACGTACTTCTGTTCGACGTTCTCGGCGACGGTCTTGTAAACCGTCCGGCTGCCGGTCTTCTGCTCCGAAACCGGAACCATGACCGTGTAAGCCTGCTCGACGTTTTCCGTGACCGGCTTGTAGACGGTCCGGGTCCCCGTCTTCTGTTCCGTCACCGGAACCTGGACGGTGTACGCCTGCTCGACGTTTTCCGAGACGGTCTTGTAAACCGTCCGGGTGCCGGTCTTCTGCTCCGAAACCGGAACCATGACCGTGTAGGTGTCCGTCTTTTCTTCCTGGGCGGTTTCGAAGACGGTGTACTTCTCTTCGCGGGTCTGCGGCTGCTGCTCGGTGTAGCTCACCGTGCGGGTCCGCTCTTCCTGCCGCGGAACCTGACGGTTCACGGTGTACTTCCGCTCGCGCTCTTCCTGCTTGTACTCGGTCACGGTGACGGTGCGCTTTTCCGTCGCGGTTTCCGGCACCATGACGGTCTTCTCGACCGTCTGGTAGGTGGGGGCGGGCGCCGCGCAGGCCGCGGCAACGCCGCCGCCGCAGGGGGCGCACGCCGTCGCACACGGCGCCGGACAGCAGCGAGCGCGGCGCAGGCGGCAATGGCCAGCGTCCGCGAAAGCGGCCGTCAGGGCGAGTGCCACGGCGGGCAACGCCAGAACAAAACGTCTCATCAGCAGTCCTCCTCTCAAGGGTTGCCATAGCGGCGATATGCCGCCGTTGACGATAATTTCAGCCAGGTCGACCCAAACCTCAATTGCGAAGATGGATACGATGGGTGGTATGGGCCGACCCATGCGTCTTCATAAGATAGGCAGACTCGATCGGTTTGCAAGGATTTGTCTGAGTCCTTGAGCCGTTCTTCGCGTTTTCCCCCGAGAACGCGAAGAACCGATTATGAAAGCAGGGAGGAATTGCTCGTGCAAACAAAAAACCTAGCCTTCTCGGCGTCTCTGGCATTTTGCGTCTTTTTGCTGCAACCGTTCCAGCTTATCGCAGCAGCCGAGATCTCTCCGTCTCAGACCGTGATCGTGATCTCCCCGAAAGCGAAGGTCTTCGCCGAAGACAAACCGATCGGCGAGGCGGCTCCCGGGAGCATCCTGTACTACTCCAAGACCAGCGACAAATGGCTGATGGTCCCCCGCCACCGGGGGTGGGTGAACGTCGAGGACGTCGTCCCGATCGAGGTCGCAGAGAAGCATTTCACGACGATCATCGAGTCGAAGCCGACGGCGGAGGCGTATCACCACAGGGGGCTCGTGTACCTGCACTTCGGGAAGACCGAGCTGGCGCTGGCGGACTTCGAGAAGTCGATTTCGCTGGGGAACAAGACTCCGGCGATCTACATCAACCGGGGGAACGCCCTGCAGAAACAGGGGGAGCTGACCCGGGCGGTGGCGGACTTCACGGAGGCGATCAAGCTGAATCCGGAGCTGGGGCGGGCGTATGACAACCGGAGCGCGGCGCTGGCGGAGCTGGAGCAGTATCCGGAGTCGCTGGCGGACTCGAACATGGCGATCAAGCTCGATCCGGGCTATCCCGAGGCGTACAACAACCGGGGTGTGACGCTGACCCACCTCAAGCAGTATCCGAAGGCGCTGGCCGACTTCGACAAGGCGCTCGAGCTGTTCCCGAAGTACGCCGACGCGATTGCCAACCGGGCGATTGCCAAGAACGAGTCGGGAGACGCTGCGGGGGCGATCGCCGATTACGAGCTGGCGCTCAAGCTGATTCCGGACTCACCGTCGTTTGAGAACGAGCTGGCGTGGATTCTGGCGACGTCGCCCAGCGCGAAGGTCAGGGATCCGAAGCGGGCGGTGGAACTGGCGGAGAAGTCGACGAAGGCGGTGGAGCGGGGAGAGGCGCGGTTTGTGGACTGTCTGGCGGCGGCGTATGCCGCGGCGGGGCGGTTTGACGACGCGGTGACGACGGCGGCGGAGGCGTTGAAGCTGTTCGGGGAGGACCCGGACGCGAAGGACGCGTACGACCGGAGCGAGCTGTACCGCGCCAAGAAGCCGTACATCGAAGTCCAGGGCGTGAAGTAACCCCCGGTTTGAGCGTTCCAAGCCGGCAAAGCGGCCTGAGCGCAACCCATATGTAGTTCGGCCACTCGGGTGCAGGCGCAAGCCCCTGCCCGCCGGAGGCGCTTTCCGTCGTGGAACCCCCCAATCCACAAGGGCCGTTGATCTAGGGAAGTCGCGCACCGATGAAAGGGACAGCGAATCCAGTCCCCCGTCGGAGTGCCCCATGCCCTATCCCGTCCCGAAGTTCCTGAAGCGGCCTGGCCGCGGTGCGCCTGTTGTCGTTTGCTCCGAACCCTCGTGCCAGCGGCGGGCGGTTTTCGGCGGCGAGGATGACGGGCGATCGTGTCGTTTTCTGTGTCAGGTCGGTCGAGATGACGGACCGGCGGAGGGGGCGGCAGTCGCGCCGGTTTTTGTGTCAGGTGGGGGCTGTCGGCGGGGGCGATTTGTCCTGCCGGGAGCCGATCCGGCTGACCTAGAGCATTCTTCTCTACCGTGTGCAGGCGGATGGAGGCCGAACGTAGGGAAACTCTTAGGTTCCGCCTGCGAGATCGCTGTACACCAATTCCAAAATTGCTCTAGCTCGGTTTGCGCAACCCCGCGTCTGGAGGCCACCTGGGTCCAGGGCGAAGCCCTGGCTTGCGTGGATGGGGTGGGGTTCTCACTATCTCCCGATCCTGGTGGACGCCGGCTGTGTCGTTTTCTGATGCGGTCCGGGGTCTTCCGGACCATGGATGGCCCTCTCGTCCCCTTTTGACGGCCCGCTCCGGCGGCCCGCCCAATTGACTGGTTATGAAAACCGACGACCTGCGTGATGCGTATCTCTCGTTCTTCGAGTCGAAGGGGTGCGTCCGCCGCCCGAGCGACGTGCTGGTCCCGCATGGGGACCCGACCGTCCTGTTCACCCCGGCCGGGATGAACCAGTTCAAGAACCAGTTCCTGGGTGTCGGGCCGATCACGTTCACGAAGGCGACGACCTGCCAGAAGTGCATCCGGACCGGGGACATCGGGAACGTCGGGGTGACGGCGTATCACCACACGTTCTTCGAAATGCTCGGGAACTTCTCGTTCGGCGACTACTTCAAGCGGGAAGCGATCCACTGGGCGTGGGAGTTCCTGACCGGGAAGCAGTGGCTCGCCCTCGATTCGTCGCGGCTGACGATCACCGTCTATCTCGACGACGATGAAGCGTTCAACATCTGGAACAAGGAGATCGGCGTCCCGGCCGATCGGATCAGCCGCTGCGACGAGTACGAGAACTTCTGGCCGGCGGGTGCCCCGACCGATGGTCCGGACGGGGTCTGCGGCCCCTGCAGCGAGATCTACTACCACACGCCCGGCGCACCGAAGCCGGTCGAGATCTGGAACCTCGTCTTCACGCAGTTCAATCGGGTCGGCTCGCCGCCGAACAACCTGAAGCCGCTGCCGAAGAACAACATCGATACCGGCATGGGACTGGAGCGGACGGCGTCCGTGCTCCAGGGGGTGACGACGAACTTCGAGATCGACACGCTCAAGCCGATCGTGCTCGCCGCGGCCGACGTCGTCGGGATGAAGTATGAACTGGATGGTCCGACCGGCCGGCCGCTCCGCCGGATCGCTGACCATGTTCGCGCCTGCACGATGTGCATCCACGAAGGGGTGCAGCCCGGAAACACCAAGCAGGGGTACATCGTCCGGCAGCTCCTCCGGCGGGCGCAGCTCGAAGGTTATCTCCTCGGCAAGAAGGACCCGTTCCTGGCGAGCGTCGTCCCGATGGTCATCGAGATGATGAAGAAGCCGTATCCGGACCTCGTGGCTTCGCTGGAGATCGTGCAGAGCGTCATCGGCGAAGAAGAGAAGCAGTTCCTCGGCGTGATCGACCGGGCCCTCCCCAAGTACGAGAAGCTGGCCCAGAAGGTCGGCAAGGGAGGGACGATCGGCGGCAAGGAAGCGCACGACCTCCACTCGCAGGACGGCTTCCTGATCGAACTCGTCGAGGCGCTCGCCGCCCGCGACGAGGTCAAGGTCGACCGCAAGGGGTTCGAGGCCCGCGTTCTCGAACACGAGCGGGTGAGCGGCTCGGGGGCGTTCGCCGATTCGGTGATGGCCGCTGGCCCGATCGATGCCATCCGCAAGGCGATCGGCAAGTCGGAGTTCCTCGGCTACAGCGACGTGACCGGGACCGGGAAGGTTGCGGGAATCATCGCCGACAAGAAGCTCGTCAACGATTTCTCAGAGATCGACAGCGTTGAACCGATTGGCGTCGTTCTTGATCGGACGCCGTTCTACGGCGAGGTCGGCGGCCAGGTCGGAGACACCGGCCTCCTCGAAACGAAGAATTTCTCGCTGAACGTCATCGATACCCAGCGGGACGGCGACCTCATTGTCCACATCGGCAAGCTGAAGCGGGGCAAGATCACCGTTGGCGAGACGGCGACCGCCACAATCGATGCGGAACGCCGGGCCGGAATCCGCCGCGCCCACTCGGCGACGCACATCCTGCATCACGCCCTCCAGAAGATCCTCGGCCCGAACGCCATGCAGCGGGGCTCGAAGGTCGAGAACGACGTGCTGCGGTTCGACTTCGCCCACAAGCAGGCGATGACGCCCGAGGAAGTGATCGCGGTCGAACAGGAGATCAACGCCCGGATCGCCGACGGAGCGCCGGTGACGACCGACGTCGTCGACCAGAAGACTGCCCGCGACCGCGGCGCGAAGGCCCTGTTCGGCGAGAAGTATCCCGACATGGTCCGGATGGTCTCGATGGGGGACTTCAGCCTCGAGCTCTGCGGGGGGACGCACCTCTCGAACACGGGACAGGTCGGTCTGACCCGGGTCGTCTCCGAAGAGCCGGTGGCCGCCGGGGTCCGCCGGATCGTCGCCTACACGGGTGAGAAGGCGATCGACAGCGTTCGCGAACAGGACAGCCTGATCAAGCAGCTGATGCAGACGCTGCGGGCTCCGATTCCGGCTGAGCTCCCTGCCAAGGTGGCCCAGCTGCAGGAAGAGCTCCGCGAGACGAAGCAGGAGCTGTCGCAGTACCACAAGCAGGCGGTGGCGATCGAGTCGCAGAAGATCCTGGCCGCGGCCGAGATCATCAACGGCGTGAAGGTCATCTGCCGCAAGCTCGAGAAGATCACCCGCGATCAGCTCCGGGCGTACGTCGACGAGCTCCGCGGCAAGGGGGGCTCGGTCGCCCTGCTGCTGGCGGCGGTCATCGACGACAAGGTGGCGCTGATCGCCGCCGTGACGAAGGACGTCCAGGCGAAGGTGAAGGCATCCGACTCGATCCGCGAAGCGGCGAAGCTCGTCGGCGGCGGTGGCGGTGGACGGCCCGACCTGGCGGAAGCGGGCGGTAAGGATCCGACCAAGATCGATGCCGCCCTCGAAGCTGCCCTGGCGACGTACCGCAAGGCCCTCGCCGAGTAAGAAGTGAACCCGCAGGATCGGGGCCGGACGCCTGTTGCCTCGTGCAGCGGCTCCGGCCTTCCCTGTCAGGGGCCCGACCCCGTCGACACCCGTAACCCACGTTTCCGGCTGCTGACCATCCATGGACGCTCTTGAACAACTGGCTCAGTACGAGGCAGACGCCACCGCGGCGATCGAGGCGGCGGGCGATGCCGCGGCCCTGGAGCAGGTGCGGATCGAGTTCCTCGGCAAGAAGCAGGGGCGGCTCAAGGACCTGCAGGCGCTTCTCGGGACGGTCCCCGTTGACCAGAAGCCGGTCCTCGGGAAGCGGTTCAATGAGGTGAAGGACAAGGTCACCGGGATCCTCGACACGAAGAAGGCCGGGCTCGAACGCCCCGCCGTCGCCGTGGACGGGATCGACGTCACCCTGCCGGGGACGCCGTTCCGGTATGGGCATCGCCATCCGATCTCGCAGACGATCGACGAGTTCAAGTCGATCATGTCCCGGCTGGGGTTCGACCCGGTCGACGGGCCTGAAGTGGAAGACGAGTTCCACAACTTCGAGGCGCTGAACATCCCGTCGGATCATCCGGCGCGGGACCCGCTCGACAATTTTTACCTCGCGACCGCCCGTTCGGGGGCGGGGAGTCCCCTGCTCCTCCGGAGTCAGACGTCGACGGTCCAGATCCGGGTGATGGAGAAGACGCAGCCGCCGATCCGGATCGTGTCGCTGGGGCGGGTCTACCGGCCTGATGACATGGACGATACGCATTCGTGCATGTTCCATCAGATGGAAGGTCTGATGGTCGACACGAACGTGACGATGGCGGACCTTAAGACGGTGCTGCGGCTGTTCGTGACCGCTTACCTCGGCCAGGACGTGGAGATCCGGTTCCGGCCTTCGTTCTTCCCGTTCACCGAGCCTTCGGTCGAGGTCGACATGCGGTGGGGGGACCGGTGGCTGGAGATTGGCGGGGCGGGGATGGTGGACCCGAACGTGCTGACGGCGGTCGGTTACGACCCGGAGAAGTACACGGGGTTCGCGTTCGGGCTGGGTGTTGAGCGGTTTGCGATGCGGCGGTATGGGGTGCGGGACATCCGGTTGTTCTATGAGAACGATGTCCGGTTCCTGCGTCAGTTCTAGGCTGATCTCCGCGCCGAACTGGCTGGCTCGAACCACGTGCATGCCGGCACGACTCCGCCAGCTCAAACCCGACGTCCGACGGCCACCCGGGTCCAGCACGCTGCTGGCCCCGCCGGAGGCGCTTCTGTTGTTGAACCGTGGCCTACGACGGGCGCCCGATCGCGGACTGGCGTCGCGGACTCCCCCTCTCCAGAACGCCCACGCTGCACTCCCCGCGGTAAGTCGAACGGGAGCCCTCGAAGCTGGCGCCCCAAAGCGGGCGTCGGCTGTTTGCCGTGGTTCCACGAGGGAAAGCGCCTCCGGCGGGGCCAGCGTCCCGCTGGACCGGGCTCTGGCGGCCGCTGACGATTGCACCAGACATACGGGCGGCGCAACGTCCCAAGCCAGCCGCCCCCCTCGGACCGCGCGAACCGGCAAGATGACCGGCAGATTCTGCCGCGGAATGCCGAAGAGAATCCCCGCAGGGCATGGAATGGCGAGGCCGGCGTCCCGGACCTCCCCCGCCCCCCGCACTCTCGCGCCGTCCGTGGAGGGTTCTTCCCCACCCGCTTGCCGGGGAAGCCGGATGGCACTCCCTGGCTCCGTTCCATGTTCCACGCCGTCAAGATCGACCTGGTCGAAGAGCTTCGCCTCCGCCGCTGGGCCCGCATGAACTTCGTCCCTGCCAGCCAGCGCAGCGAAGCGTGGCACCCCGTCATCCTCGACGAGATGCTGGTCCAGGACGGCGAAGCCAAGCAGCCCACCTCCGGCCCCAAGTGGCTAACCCAGCTGCCCCACATCCAGGCCGCGACGTCCAAGACCGCGATGGCCGGAGACGAGCTCTATTACAACTGATCGCGGCTGAATGCAGGCGAGCGACGCAAGCGGCAGCGACTCCCGTCGCCATGGCCGGACGCGGGCTCGTTCCCCCCCCCCTCGGTTCTAGTGAAATCCTGATGCGAAACGGGGAGTCCGCCACGTGGCAGCGCGTGGACTCCCCGTTCGTGTTTTGGAGGGGCCGCTTCGCCTTACCGTGGGCCCGTCAAAAGAAAAACGCCGCACCTTCGGCGGAAGGTGCGGCGCTTAAGGACTCACGGAGGGGACCGGCCTCCCAGCCGCATCCCAGGCCCCGAAGGGCGCTCTCGGACCTTGGCCGCGAAGGAAGACCGGGCAGTTCACACGCGACCTGCCCGGCCGATTTCCTCACGCTGCCGTGATCCGGCCAGAACTAGAACGTCAGGACCGCGTCGATCCCGAAGATGAAGTTGTTGTTGTAGTCGTTCGCGGTGGTCCCGTTTCCGGTCGCCGAGGCGACAGGGAGCGGACCCTGCGAGAACGGCGCGTTGCCGATCGTTCCCGGAACCCAGTTGTACCGGACTTCGGGGCGGATCGTGAGGTTCTTCATCGGCTTGTAGTTGATGCCGTACGCCATTTCGTACAGCGACGTGCCGTTGCACTTCCACCATTCGACCCGGGCACCCGCCTTCCACTGATCGTTGATCGTGTAGAACAGGTACTGGTTGACACCCGACGCGTCGTAGTGGCCGAAGCCGCTCGTCGCGTTGATGGACTTGTCCATCGTGTCGTGGTCGGTCTGGAGGACGTATTCCCACTTGTCGTTGATCTTGTAGTCGATCACGAGGCTGTGGCTGTAGCCTTCCCCGATCCAGCCGAGGTCACCCGCGGTGCAGATGTAGGTCGCGGTGATCTTATCGGTGACCGCAACGCTCGCTCCGCCGAGGAAGCTGCTGCCGCCGAACCGCTGATCGAATCCGGTGTCCCACCCGAGGGTGTATCCACCGTAGATCGTGACCTTGTCGCTCGCCTTCCACGTCGCGAGAGCACCGGTGTGGGTGAACGCTTCGCCGAAGTTGAACGTGTAGGGGATGCTGTAGAAGAAGTTCCCGGTCGCCGGAACGACCTGGTAGCCGAGCAGCGTGTAGAAGTGACCGACCTTGACCGACACGTCCTTGTAGGCGACTTCCCCGTAGAGCTGGGGCATCGCCCAGCCGTAGCTGCCGTGGTCCCAGCCGTTCGCAAAGTCGAAGTGGCCGGGGTTGTTGCCGAACGACTGCGTGTTCGACGCATCGACGCCGTACATCAGGTCGACGCGACCACCGAACCCGACACCGTTGCTCCCGTCCGCCACCTTCTCGACGTACAGGTTCATCTGGTGAGCGTTGAACTTGCCGGGGTGCGTGTTGAACACACCGTCGTTCTTGTTCGTGTAGCCGAACTGCATCCAGCCGCCGACATCCCAGCCCGAGCCTTCGTCGAACAGCTTGCTTCCGAGATCGAACTGTTCGCCGCCGAACAGGCCGCAGCCCGAATCGCAACCTTCGCTGGAGAGAGCGGCGTCGCAGGCGTCGCCGATCCCCGGGCAGCAGGGATCGGTCGGGGCGCAGGCGTCCGGAGCGCAGGCGTCGGTCGTGCAGCTGTTGCTGACGAGCCGAATGTTGTTGCCGTCTTCACCGAACACCGAGTCGGTGTTGATGAAGCCGCGGGCGTCGCCGGCGAGAGCCATCGAGCCCATTCCCATCGTGGCTGTGACGGTGCACAGCCACTTCTTCCAACCCGACTTCGTCATTGTTTCATCTCCTGATGCGGGGGCCGATAGCGCCGCGGCACCCCTCCGTGTCCTATTCGCCCTCGAGCGCAGCTCCCTGTCTGGCAGGACAGGTTCAGGAGCGCAGCCTGAGGGCAGTCCTTGGCGTGTGACTTCGGCAGGGACGCGGGCCGCAGAATGCGTCTTTCCCGCCGGACCCTACAGCTTGCCCAGATTGGCGCGATTTCAGCGATTCGCCGGCGGGAACTGCCGGAGTTCGACCTTCGGTTTACCGAAGTGAGCGGGTCCAGCTCGCCCACTGGCCGAAGTTCTCTTCGACCTCGATCGTCAGCTCGTCGAGCTGGTGGGAGCCGATCCGCGCCAGGAGAGTCTCGCCGATCCAGCGGGCGATCAGCTCGGCGGTCGTCTGCTCAAGCGGAAGCAGCAGGCATTCCTCGCGGGGAAAGACCCACCGCCGGTCGGCATACCGGGCTTCAACCTCGCGGTCCGAGACCGCGAGGGAAATCTCCGGGTGCAGGGTTGGTAGAAGCATCCGGTGGTCCAGGTCGGCCACGATGGCCTGGAGCCCGTCCCGGAGCGCGATGAAGTCGAAGACGTACTGGTTGATGTCCAGTGGTCCCGCCACGACGGCCGCAACCCGCCAGTTGTGGCCGTGCAGCCGCTCGCAGAAGGAGACCTCCGGCGTCGTAATGGTCACGAAGTGCCCCGCGCTGAACACGAGGTGGTCCTTCGTGACCCGGACCCGGTACTGGTCCCGCGGTGAGCCCGATCCGGTTGCCAACATCAGTAGGGCCGAATTCCGCGATTCTTAGGTCCGATTGCGGTGCCCATTCGACCAGAGTGACCTCCCGTGTACGTTGCGGCTCCGTTGTCGATCTGCACGTTGAAGCGATTCAGAATGGGAGTGATCGGACACATGATGGACGAAATTGGACCGTCGGCGAAGTAGAGCCCCAGCGGTCGGTTTTCACCAACAGAGACGACGAGCGATCCGGAGTCTCCTTGATCCCCGAACAGGCCGCTCGTCCGAGTGCTCGTCACAACACACTGCTTGAAACGGAGCACCCCGTCGTCCACCTCCAGGATGATTGTCCCATTGATCGCGGAAACACTTCCCTTTGTCCATCCGGTCGTCCGGCCGATCTTCTGGATCTTCAGTCCGATTTTGGGACTGATGGGGTTCGTGGAGAGTGCTCCGTAACCGTCCGTCGGAGGCGCAAATCCAACGAGGTCCGCAGTCGTCGTGGCAATCGCGGCGTCCATGACGTTGACTGGAGAGAGGGTCGAATTGACAGGCATGGCCTGGAGCTCTGCATAGCTCGTTGCTGCTGAGTAGCGATAGGGTTCCCATGCCGACAGCGCGGCAACCTGGAAGCCGGTCTTGGTACAGGCCGGGAAAAACTCGAGTGGCCCAGGCTGCTGGATCGCTTCGTTGACGGCAGCCGTCGTCGCGGCTGTACCGTCGAAATTGATTCCACTCATCCGCGCAAAAACGTGATTGTTGCTCAAGGCATAGAGATTGCCGATTTCGTCCTTGACCCGCGCACCGATCGTTCCGGTCCCACAGCCGCCCTCCACGGAACTGATTCCGGAGACACCGATGCAGATCGGGCGATCGATGACTTGCCGCACGTTGCGCACCAGCGGCGCCACCGCCGGTTTCACGCGACCGGTGGCAACGGAAGGGGCAACGTCCGGTGTCGGGACGGGCGGCACGGTCCCATTCGTCGAGCCAGCGCCCTTCGGCTTGGTGTTGGCACCAAGTGTGAATTCGCCGGTAACGGTCGTCTCGATCGGGACCCCTTCAAACGAATCGGGGATGTCCCGTGCCGTTCCGCGTCGATGAGCCATGACCTGGATATTCAAGTTGCCGTTGGCATCTTCCCCAAGGAAAACTCCCGCGAGCCCAGGTTTTGTCGAAATCAGGTGATCAGCGGCGCGTTCCTGGATCGCCATGACCCGGTCGAACTCCTCCCGGGAATACTTTTTCCCTTCGACGACTTCGTCGACCGGCTTCTTCGAGTCCACATGCTCCGGGCTGAGCTGCACGACCCGCAGCGGAGCCTGGAATCCGGCCCGCTGGCCATCGTCCACGCCGGCTGCGGTTTTCAGGTAGAGCTTGCGGCGACGGGATGTCTGCCTTGCCGGGAGCTCGTCGTCAACGTCGACCAAGCCAAAGTACTGCTGGCCGTCGGCCAGCGTGTCCGTGTACCAGTCGAACGAGAAGTCGGTCGCCTTGGCAGTGTCGAAGACGACTGCCAAGGGGCCCTTCAGCGGGGCGCCCGACTTGTTCTTCAGGACGACGAAGACTTCGTGCGTGGTCGCTTCCGGGGACCGCAGCCCCTCGACGAACTGCACGTCGACCCGCTGCGTCACGTCTGTAAATTCGGGCGGTTTCGACTCTTCCGACTTCGGTGCCGCGGCCGAGCCGATTGAGGCCCAGAACGCCGTGAACGCGAGGCCACTCCAGAGGCGCGCGGAGAGAGGCATGGGAAAACGCTCCGGAAAAACTGAGTGCGCAGAAATGCCTGAAATCAGATATCGACCAACCTACTTGGCGAATGGAACATGGTCAAGAACCTGCCGGGGAAAAGAGTTGCGACGACTTTGCCGCCCTGGGACCGGCCCCGGGAGAGGAGCGGTTTCGACGTCTCGGTTCCGTCGTTTCTTACGAATGCGAAAGGGGTTAGGAGGGCTCTTTGTATTGTCTTAACCCGCTCTCCCCCCCTTTGAGCGGACGGAATATGATTCGGACTCTGAACGGGCCGTCCCAGCGCACAGGGAAAGATGAGCGAAGACCTTTCCATTATTGATCCAACCGAGGCGTACCAGACGCCGACGGGGGCGGACGAGAGCGACGACCCGCTTGCGGGCCAAAGGCTCATCGAGCGGTTCCGCGAAGTCACGTCTGGCCCGGAGGTCCGCTGGGAACTCCGCTATCGACTGATCCGCCGCCTCGGCTCCGGGGGCCAGGGGGTCGTCTTCCTCGCCGACCGGAAAGGGGCGTTCGGGGCGACGTTCCGGCTGGCGCTGAAGTTCTACCGGCCGGAGGGATATTCCGGTTCGGAGAGCTACCGCGCGGAGATGGGGCGGCTGGCCCGCGTGTCGGCCAATCTGGCGAGGCTCCAGCAGGATCACCTTCTCGATGTCTACAACGTCATCGAGCTCGATGGTCTGCATGTCCTGTCGATGGAGTGGGTCGACGGCTACGACCTGCGGGATCTGCTGAAGCCCCGGACCCTCGATCGAGTCCGGGAGACGGTCAATGCGGACCGCTGGGACTACGTGAATGACGTCATCGTCACCAAGGCGGGGGAGCAGTCGCGGCTGAAGCCGGGGGTCGCGATCGCGATCGTCCGGGAGTGCCTGACCGGCGTGGCTGCCCTGCACCGCAACGGAATCGTCCATGCGGATCTGAAGCCCTCGAACCTGATGATCAAGCGGACGGGCAACTGCAAGATCATCGACTTCGGTTCGGCGTTTGTTATCGGCGAACCGCCGCTCCGGTCCACGTGGACGCCGCGGTATGCCGCGGTCGAGGTTCTGGAAGGGGCGCCGCACACGCCCCAGGCGGATCTGGCGAGCCTCGGATACATGCTGTTCGAGATTCTCTCGGGGGAGTATCCGTTCGTCGGACTCGCCGGGAAGGAACTGATCGACGCCAAGAAGGCGCTGCCGGACGAGCTCCCGAAGCGGTTGCCGAAGGATGTCGCCCGGAACGAGACGCTGCTGGCGTTGATTCGAGGGCTGATCGCCCCGAATCCGGCGGACCGGTTCTTCTCGGCGGAGATGGCCGATCAGGCCCCGCAGGGGGCGGCGCACTTCGAGCAGGAGCTGGTGCGGGCCAACCTCTCGAGCAACTACGAGAACGAGATCCGGCTCTGGCTCTCCGAGCTCGCGTAGTCGGCTGAAGCTGTCTGGCGAACCGATCTTGCGTCGATGGGCGGGTCCGTGAGAGACTCCGGTCCCGTCACAGCAAGGATGCGCCGACGCTCATGAACGATCCCACTCCGCTTGTCCGTTCCGAAATCGATTCCCTTCGCAAGGAATTGGAACAGTCGATCCCCGACACGTGGGATCGGGCCACTCTGAAGGTCGTGATGCACTATGACGAGGGGAGTGTCGGGACGAGCCACGTGCTGCACCCCCCGGATCGGCCGGATGATTACATCGAAATCCCGGTTGAGGTGTTTCATCTCACGTCGTCGATCGAGAAGAAGGCGCGGGCCGCAGGGCAGCCATGGCGGCAGATGACGGTCGACGCGGACCGCCGAGCCAACGGCTGGGATTTTGAGGTCGGCTTCGTGCATAAAGCTGCCTGATCGCAGCGTTCAGGCCGGCGATTCGTGAGAGAGACGTTCTCAACTGACGACGTGGAGCGTCTTGAGGACGTCCATCGACAGCAGCGGCTTCGGGGAGATCAGCATCTCTCCGGCCAGCGTGCCGCAGACGCCGCCGAGGGCGAGGGCTTGCGCTTCGACGATTCGCAGGACGCGGTCTTTCGCCAGGGGGAACTGGGACTTGTAGGCCCGGACCGCGGCGAGCTTCTGTTCGAGCGTTTCGGTGATGTCCGAGACGAACGCGCCGGCTGTGTCGGCGAGGTGCTGTTGCTCGAATCCGAGCGGGAACCAGACCTGTTTGGGGACGGTGTGGACCGGAAGTCCGTCGAACTCGTGGTCCCACTTGGTGAGGCGGGCGTAGAACACGGCGGCGTCGGTGATCTGCATCGCCTGCCAGTGGTCCGGCGAGGCCATGGGGGTCTTGCCGGCGATTCCCATGACGAGCCGGGGCCGGTGTCTTCGGATCACTTTGGCGAGGGCGACGCGGGCTTCGAAGGAGTCGAACAGCCGGCGGTTGGGGAGGGTGAGTGTTTCGCGGGTGGTGAGGCCGAGGATGCGGGCGGCCTCGGCGGCCTCGCGCATCCGTTCTTCGGGGCCTGAGGAGAGGGGTGTGGGTTCGCCGTCGGTGAGGTCGACGATGCCGACGCGGTAGCCCTGTTTGGCCATGCGGGCGAGAGTTCCGCCGATGGCGATTTCGACGTCGTCGGGGTGTGCTCCGACGGCCAGGACATCGAGGGGGATTTCGGCGACGCTCACGGTGGACTCACTCATTGGGGGAAGTGCCGGAGGTCTAAGTATCGAGGGTTTCTGGCGGTCAGGGAAGGGGCGGCGTCTGTCACCCGGGTCCAGGGGCGGAGCTCCTGGCCGCCGGAGGCGCCTTCGTTGTGGAACCACAGCACACGACGAGCGTTCGATGGCGGATCGACGTTGAGGACCTTACTTCTCCAGCACGCTCTCATCGCACTCCCCGCGGTCAGGAGAGGGGGAGTCTGCAACGCTGGTTCTCCCAAGTGGATGTCGGCAACTATTCCATGGTTCGACATGAAGAGCGCCTCCGGCGGGGCCAGCGTCCCGCTGGACCGGGGCGGGCGGTGGCGTTGGGGTGCGCAAAGACGATCCGTTCGCCACGGACGACGCGTTGCCATGATAACCCCTGTCCAGCAGGGCGCCGGTGACCGCGGCCACTCCGGTGGATAGCATGCCGCCTGGAGATCCGGGTCGCGGCTCACGCGATCCACCACGCCGCCAACAACCGCAGGAACGCCGAGTACCCTATGCCGGGAGTTCGAACCGCGTCCGAGATCCGACTGCTCAACGGGTCGACCGGCGACCCCGTCCTCTACGTCGACTACCCCGCCTCACACAACGCCCTGCTCTTCGACGGCGGCGACAACGCCTCCCTGCCGATGGAGAAGCTCGCGGACCTGACGGCGGTGTTCATCACCCACCACCACGTCGACCACTTCATCGGCTTCGACCGGATCGTCCGGGCCAACATCGACTCCGCAAAGACCCTGTCGGTCTTCGGCCCCGCGGGAACGATCGCCAAGGCATCCGACCGGATCCGGAGCTACGAGTACCTGTTCTTTCCGTTCCAGCAGATCACGATCCGGATCACCGAGGTCCACGCCGACCGGCTCCGCTCCGCTGTGCTCGAATGCCGAAAGCGGTTCCCGGAGCCGGAGATCACCGAGACCCCCTGGAACGGAACCGATCCAATCTTCGACAACGACGATGTTGCGGTTGAAGCAGGACTTGTCGATCACGCGGTTCCGTGCCTCGCGTTCGCGATGCGCGAGAAACCGGGCTTTGCGCTCGACACAGCACGGCTGGAGACCGGACTGCTCCGTCCCGGCACCTGGATCGGCGAGGTGCACCAGGCCCTGGTCGAGGGAGCGATGGAGCGCCGTTCGATCGAGGTCGAAGGCTGCCGGCTTTCCGTTCGGACTCTGGCGGATCGGTACTTCAAGGCGTCGCCCGGGGCGAGGATTGCCTACATCACTGATACCGCCTGGAGCGATGCGTCGCGGCCGGTCCTCCTGCGGCTCGCGGCGAAGGCGGATCGGCTGTACTGCGACTCGTTCTATTCCGAGAACGAGGCGAAGTCGGCCGAGAAGCATCGCCACATGACCGCCACCCGGGCCGCGAACCTGGCGAAGGAGGCGAAGGTTCAGGAACTCGTCCTGATCCATTTCGCCAAACGCTACGCGGGAAACTACGGCCGGCTGGTCGAAGAAGCTCGAAAAATCTTTCCGCGAACCCGCGCGGAATTCGAGGGATCGGATTGATCTGAACAAGCCCCGCCGGCGTTCTCCCGCCATCTCAGCGAGTCAGGATCATGCAACAGGAAGAACAGATCGAATCGGCCGCCGGTCAGGAACGGGAGGAATCCCTCCCGGTGCTGGCGCCTCGCGATGCACTCGAACGGCTCCGGACCGAGGGAAAACTGGTCAAGGTCAGCGTGACGGGCCTGAACCTCCAGGGGGAGTTTCCGAAGGGGCTCAAGTTCGACCATGTCCGGCTGGTCCGGTTGGTTGTGCATCGGGCCGTGTTCAAGGAGTTCGTAGACTTCCACGCCTGCCGGTTCGTGCGTCCGCAGTTTCGCGAGAGCACGTTCGAGAAGGGGGTGAAGTTCAATGGCTCCACGTTCCGAGCGGCCGCGTTCAACCGCATGACGTTCCACATGAACGTCAAGTTCGACAACTCCACGTTCGAAGGATCGAGCCAGTTCGTCGATACGACGTTCCACGCAGCCCGCTTCTGGGAAGCTCATGTCACCGGGTGGTTCAACTTTCAGCGGTGTTGCTTCCACGACACCGCCGACCTGCGGAGCATCCACGCCGAACAGGGGCTCGTGTTCACCGCCTGCCACTTCGAGGGGGACGCGCTGTTTCGCGGGTTGTCGGCCGCGAAGAAAGTCGATCTCACCACGAGTCGTTGCGACGCGCTCGTCGACTTCTCGAAAGCCAAGCTCAACGACTTCGTCTACCTGGAGCAGATCGAGGCGGGATCGAACCTGCAGTTTGCGTTTGCCAACGCGATTGCGGAGCGGCTGCTCGTTTCGAGCAGGCTCCTCTCGGGGCGGATGAAGAGCGAGGCCGATAAGCAGCATGATGTCGCCGCGTCGGAGTTCGGACTGCTCAAGCGGAACTTCGAGTCGCTCCACCGGTATGACGATGAGGACTGGGCCTTCTACCGGTTCAAGATCAACCAGCGGAAGGGACGCCCCACGTCGTGGTCGCGCCCCTGGACCAAGCTCCTGCGGCTGTGTGACAAGGTCCTCCTCGACTGGGGATGCGGCTACGGGACGAATCCGCTCCGCGCGGTCTTCTCGGCGCTCGTGATCATCGGTCTGTTCGGACTCCTCTATGCAGCGGAGGCCAAGCACTTCGACATCACGGCGCCGCCGTTCCACTGGCTGCCGGCGGAGCACTGGGTGAACCGCCTGTCGCTCGGCTTCATGACGAGCGTCTCGGTTTTCACGGCCGGATTCAGCGGCGACCACCTGCGGTCTGCACACGGATGGGTGCTGTTCCCGCTGGCGTGCGAGGCGCTGCTGGGAACCCTTCTGTGGGGACTGTTCATCGTTGCCTTCAGCCGGCGGGTCATCCGCTGAGTGCGGGCCGCGATGTCAGGCCCGAGGAGCGGCTCCTGTGACTGAGCGTACGAATGATGGCGAAACCGGTGGCCCCTGCCCGCTCTGCGGAGCGGCAGGGTCCGAGCCGTTTTATCGGGATCGCCGGCGGCCCTATCTGCGGTGCCGGGAGTGCGCGATCGTCTTCGTTCCCGAGCCGTTCTACGTTTCGCCGGCCGAGGAGAAAAGCCACTACGACCAACACGAGAACAGTCCGGCGGACGTGCGGTATCGCGGGTACCTGTCCCGGCTGTTCGACCCACTTCGGGAGCGGTTGCGGCCTGGCGACTGCGGGCTCGATTTCGGATGCGGTCCCGGCCCCACGCTCTCGGTCATGTTCGATGAGGCAGGGTTCCGGACGGAGGTCTATGACCCGTTCTATGCGCCGGATGAGGCTGTCCTCGAACGGGGTTACGACTTCATCACCGCAAGTGAAGTCGTCGAGCATCTCCACCGGCCGGGTTTCGAGCTCGACCGCCTCTGGAGGCTGCTCTGTCCCGGCGGCTGGCTGGGGCTGATGACGAAACGTGTGCTCAGTCCCGAGGCGTTCGCCCGGTGGCACTACATCACCGATCCGACTCACGTCGCGTTCTTCAGCGAGGAGACCTTCCGCTGGCTCGCTGCGAAGTGGAACGCCGACCTCGTGATCGCCGGACCGGACGTGGTTCTCCTCCGAAAGCCCGCCAATGCCAACGCCTCGTGACGAAGTCGTCGACGAGGCGTTGGGCACTTCAAGGGGATTCGTAGCGGGTTATCAGACCGTGACAGTGGCCCGCTTGGTTCGCGGCGTCTCAGCCGGCGCCTCGGTGCCGAGGAACGAGGTTCCTCGCATATGGTTCGGCTTCGCGACGCCGAAGTAGTCGAGAATCGTCGGGGCGATGTGGGTCAGCGGAACCTTCTCGCCCGCTTCGCGGCGGTCCGCCGCGACACCGGCCTGCCGCCACCACAGGATCCCGTCCGGATGGTGGAAGCCGCTCTTGAGGCTGTCGACCTTGTAGAAGACGTCGTGGAATCTTGCGCTTCGCCCGGTGGTTTCGTTCGTCAGCATTCCCGCCTTCTCGACGAGCTTTCGGCACCGGCACTGGCCGATCACTTCGGTTCCATTCACCTCGGCGCTGAAGGCTTCGCCCCCAGGGGGCAGGCGGAATGTCCGGAGCGTCGCGGCAGCCGCTTCTGCAGTCGCCGCGTCGGCAAACCGGAGGAAGAACTCGTCCGACATCACCGGCTCGTAGCGGAACTCACCGGTCAGGCCGAGCTGATCCCGCAGGACCTGCTCGCTCTTGATGCGGTAGAACCGCTTGCCCCCTTCCGCTTCCATCCGGGTGTAGGGCTGCTGGCCGAGGCCGGTCATCAGGGCGATCGTGGCGTTCGGGGCGAGCCGCATCACGCGGCCGACGAGCCGGTCCATCTCCTGGTAGCCGAACAGGATCGCGTCGCCGTAGTCCCGCTGCTCTTCAGTGGTCGGCTGGATCTCGAACAGATCCGGATGCATGTTCCGCCAGAACTTGTGCTGGTAGTGAGCGGTGCTGTTGATGAAGAAGGTGGAGAACGCCGGCTTGTGGCGGCGGTAGTAGGCGGCGAACAGGTCGTACTGCAGCTCATCGAGGGTCGAGGCCCGCCGCCAGCGGTGGTTGCCGCGGCGTTCCCGGGCGAGCTGCTTGAGGATCCGCAGCCCGGTCCCGAACGACAGGCCGTTCCTGACCATAAAGCTGACGAACCGCAGGGCGTCCTTCTTGGTCGTCGGCGACTGCGTGTTGCCGTACTCCTGGACGTTCTTCTGGATGAAGCCGAGGTAGTCGTCGAATTCCCGTTCCGGGTAGGCGGGGGTGTGCTGGCACCAGGGGTCCGGCAGGAGCCGGCCGTTGAGTGGGGCGTGGTACCACGCGTTCATCGAGCCGCAGACCCACACGGAATGTCCCGCGTCCGAGAGCAGGTCCCAGATTGCCGGCTGTTCGAGCTTATGGGCGTTCGAGAGGCGGAAGACGCCGTGCTCTTCGGGGGTGAGGCCGGAGTGGACGCTGACCCACTGGACCCACGGGTTCAGCCACTCGCCCGAGGCCTGGGCGTCGGAGAGGAACGTCTGGGACTGGTTCCGGAGCCGGGCGAAGTTCGGGAGCTTTCCCGCAGCGATGAACTCCTCCATGAGGTGCGGCGTCAGTTCGTTGAATTCGAGGCAGATCAGCGGAGCAGCCATGCGGGGCACCTGAGATGTGGGGACTCTGCGGAGGTTTCCCGGCCTCGATCAGCGGGCCGGTAGGTTTGATATACCCGCCTGTCCAGACGATTCCGGAACCGATCGCGATTTGGCCCCAGGTCGCGGGGAGTCGCTTCGCAACGTCGGCATGCAATGCTCCGGTCAGTCAGGACCGGACAAATCGGCAGGACCTCTGGAACCGTTACTGTCGGAACAGTGGACCGGGGCAGGATCGGAGGCGACCGCCTGCCCCGGTCCAGCGGGACGCTGGCCCCGCCGGAGGCGCTCTCCTGGTGGAATCCTGGAGAACAGCTCGCGTCCGATTTGGGGACCGGCGATGCGGGCTCCCTCTCTGCTCATCGCCCGGCCCGCGGTTGAAGCGTCGTGGAGAGGGAGTATGCGACACCCGTGCGCTGTCGGATATCCGTTGTTTGCTGTGGTTTCACGGGAGAAGCGCCTCCGGCGGGGCCAGCAGCGTGCTGGACCCGGGCTGGGGGGTGACGTCCGCTGCAGGGAGATGACCCGCCCCCCGGGCACGGGAACAGACCAAAGACGTCTCCCAGCCCCTCCTCCCCAACCCCACCCATTGGCGTCGCAGCTCCCTTTGCGCAACCCATCGCCCCACGCCGCCCCGGTCCAGCGGAACGCTGGCTGCTTGTGGTCACCGCGGCCAGCCGGTACATCATCCTCGGAATTGCGGAGGACCGCCCTCTCCCGCCGACGTCGGCGCCGAGAAGACCGGTCGACAGGGAAGCAGCCCGGCATGGCGAGTCTGGAAGTTCGGAACCTGAGTTTCACCTACGGCGGAATCCCTCTTCTGGACGGGATTTCGTTCGGGATCAACCCCGGCGAACGGATCGGACTGCTCGGCCGCAACGGCGCGGGGAAGTCGACCCTCATGAAGCTCATCGCCGGTGAGCTGAAGCCCGACTCTGGTGAAATCGACGTCGCCAAGGGGATCAAGGTCGCCCGGCTCGCCCAGGAAGTCCCCCGCGGCGACGAGCACACCGTCTTCGAAGAGATCGCCGTCGGCCTCGGGGAGCGAGGCCCGCTCGTGGCCCGGCTGCACACGCTCGGCAAGATTTCCAACCCCTCCCCGGAGGTCCAGGCGGAACTCGACCGCCTCCATCAGCAGGTCGACACCGAGACCGACTGGAAGCTGCAGCATCAGGTCGAGGGGGTCATCACCCGGATGAACCTCGACGAGAATGCCAAGTTCGACTCTCTCTCGAGCGGGATGAAGCGCCGCGTCCTGCTCGCCCGGGCGCTCGTCGACAACCCCGACATCCTGCTCCTCGACGAACCGACGAACCATCTCGACATCGACTCCGTCCGCTGGCTGGAAGAGTTCCTGCTGCGGGCTGGGCTGATGCTCCTGTTCGTGACCCACGACCGGGCGTTCCTGCAGCGGGTCGCCAACCGGATCATCGAAGTCGACCGGGCCCGGCTGTTCGACTGGACCTGCGACTACGAGACCTTCCTCGTCCGCAAAGAAGCCGCTCTCGAAGCCGAAGCTCAGCAGCAGGCGCTGTTCGACAAGAAGCTCGCCGCCGAAGAGGTCTGGGTCCGGACCGGCATCAAGGCCCGTCGCACTCGCAACGAAGGCCGCGTCCGCGCGCTCGAGAGGATGCGCGAGGAGCGCCGCGCCCGCCGGACCCAGATGGGGAACGTCCGGCTCCAGGTCCAGGACGCCGAACGCTCCGGAGCCCTCGTCGCTGCCGCCCACAACATCTTTCAAGCCTTCGGCGACAAGGTCGTCCTCGACGACGCCTCGGTGACGATCTTTCGGGGAGACAAGATCGGGATCATCGGTCCCAACGGTGCCGGCAAGACGACCCTGCTCCGCATCCTGCTGGGGCAGCTCGCGCCTGACGGAGGGACCGTCCGCCTCGGGACCAACCTCAAGATCGCCTACTTCGACCAGCTCCGGGCTGTGCTCGATGACGAGAAGACCGCAGCTCAGAACGTCGCTGAAGGGCGCGACACCGTGGTCGTGAACGGCGTCGAGCGGCACATCGTCGGGTACATGCAGGACTTCCTGTTCTCGCCCGAGCGGGCCCGGACTCTTGTTCGGTATCTCTCAGGGGGGGAGCGGAACCGGCTGCTGCTGGCGAAGCTGTTTACGCAGCCGGCGAACCTGCTCGTGATGGACGAACCGACGAACGATCTCGATGCCGAGACGCTCGAGCTGCTCGAGCAGATGCTGGTCGACTTTCCTGGGACGATCCTGCTCGTCAGCCACGACCGGGCGTTCCTCAATAACGTCGTGACGAGCTCTCTCGTGTTTGAGGGTGAGGGGCGGGTTGGCGAGTATGCTGGGGGGTATGACGACTGGCTTCGGCAGCGAGCGGTTCAGGCCGCCGTCCCGGTTGAGAAGAAGGCTGAGGCTGCTCCAGTGGCGGCTGCTGCGCCGGCTCCTAAGAAGGCAAAGTTGAGCTACAAGGAGCAGAAGGAGCTGGAGGGTTTGCCGCAGCGGATTGAGAAGCTGGAGGCGGAGCAGGCGGCGGTGCATGCGAAGATGGCGGATCCCGGGTTCTACACGAAGGCGGGGCCGGAGATTGCGGCTGTGACGGCGCAGTTGCAGCAGTTGGATGCGGACCTGCAGTCTGCGTACTCGCGGTGGGAAGAACTGGAAGGACGGTAGAGCTGCTCGAACCCCGTCCAAGCCGGCGCGGCTCGCTTTCTCAAGCTCATCGCTCCACGGCCAACCCGGTCCAGCAGGCTGCTGGCCCCGCCGGAGGCGCTTCTCTCGTGGAACCACGGCAAGCGGCGGGCTCCCGATGACGGACAGGTGTCGCGTACTCCCACTCCACAGCGAGTCGACCGCACTTCCCGCGATGAGGAGAGAGGGAGCCTGCATCGCTGGTTCCCGAGGTGGACGCCGGTCGTATCTCACGGTTCCTCGAGGAGAGCGCCTCCGGCGGGGCCAGCAGCCTGCTGGACCGGGGTGAGGGGCGCGTCCGCTGGTGGTCGAATGCATCACCGCGTGTTGATACGATCAGGGCGTGCTCGTTGACGTCCCCTGATCGGAGATCTCTGCACGATGCGGTTCCTACTGACGGCACTCTTCCTTCTCACCACCTCGGCCTCTCTTCACGCCGGGCTCAAGGCGGGGGCCGCGACCAGCGTCCTCACTCCCGAGCTCGGCAGCCCGATCATCGGCGGCTTCGCCCCCTACCCCGCCACTCACGTCCACGACGAACTCCACGCCCGCGCTCTCGTCCTTGACGACGGCCAGACCAAGCTCGCCCTGGTCGTTTGCGACCTGCTCGGCCTGCATCGTCTCGTCAGCGAAGAAGCCCGCCGCATCATCGCCAAAGAGACCGGTATCCCCAAGGAGTGTGTCCTCGTTGCCGGGACTCATACTCACTCCGCCAGCAGCGCGCTGGGCCAGGACCGCTTTCGACTCAACGAAGAACTCGACGACTACCAGAAGTTTGCCGCCCGCCGGATTGCCGACGCGGTTCACTGTGCTGCGAACACGCTTCGTCCGGCCGAGCTCGCTTTCGGCACCGTGGCGATCCCCGAGCATGTCTTCAATCGCCGCTGGACGATGAAGCCCGGGACGATGCCCGAGAACCCCTTCGGGAAGATCGACCAGGTGAAGATGAATCCTCCCGCCGGGAGTCCGAACCTGCTCGAGCCCGCCGGCCCGACCGATCCTCAAGTGTCGATCCTCTCAGTCCGTGAGCCGGGGCCGGAGGGGAAGCCGATCTCGGTGTTCGCGACGTACTCGCTGCACTATGTCGGCGGAGTTGGTCCGGGGCACATCTCGGCGGACTACTTTGCGGTGTTCAGCGAGGAGGTTGCGCGGCTTCTGGAGGCGGACCGGCTGGATCCTCCGTTTGTGGCGATGCTGGCCAACGGGACGAGCGGGGACATCAACAACATCAACTTCCGGGATCCCCGGCCTGCTGCGAAGCCTTATGAGCAGATGCGGTACGTGGCCAACGATGTTGCGCAGAAGGTGGTCGGTGTGCTGAAGGCGTTGCCGTATAAGGGGGACGTCCGTCTGGATGCCCGTTACCGGGAGCCGGTGCTGAAGTGGCGGAAGCCGACGCCGGAGCAGGTGCGGTGGATGGAGACGACGCTGGAGACGCATCCCGAGGTGCCCGGGAAGACGGATCTGTCGCGGATTTATGCGCAGCGGACGAAGGCGCTGTCGGAGTATCCGGAGACGACTCCGGTGCCGGTGCAGGTGCTGGCGATTGGGGATGCGTGTCTTGGGACGATGCCTTGCGAGGTCTTCTGTGAGATCGGGCTGGAGTTCCGGAAGCGGTCGGCATTGCAGCCCGCGTTTATGGTTTCGTTGAACCATGGGTATTACGGGTATCTGCCGACGCCTCGGCATCATGATCTAGGTGGTTATGAGACTTGGATCGGGACGAATCGTCTGGAGCGGGAGGCGTCGGTGAAGCTGCTCGATCAGCTTGTGGAGATGACGCAGGAGATTGTTGCGGCGCGGAAATAGTCGCCCTCCCGGACCGCGACCATTGGCGCCGCAGCTCCCATTGCGCAACCCAACGAGCCACGCCGCCCCGGTCCAGCGGGCCGCTGGCCCCGCCGGAGGCGCTGATGTTGTGGAACCGTCGAACACAACGGGCGCTGCTCGCGGATCGGCGTTGAGGATTCCCCTCTCCAATACACCTGCATCGCACTCCCCGCGGTAAGGAGAACGGGAGTCCTCGACGCCGGTGCCCCAAAGCGGGCGCCGATGGTGTTCCATGGTTCCGCAGGGAAGAGCTTCCGGCGGCCAGCAGCCTGCTGGACCGGAGTGGGTGAGTGTCGCCGTCAGTCGAAGATCGAGCGTGATTTGTGCCAGAAGCGGTGGTCGAGCCAGATCAGCGGTGAGTAGATCCGTGGCGCCCCGCTTCCACGCCGATAGCTCACCTCCAGAAGGGCGGGATTCCAGACAACGGTGTCGGATAAGCCAAGTCCCCCGGCCCAGTGGTATTTCCCACTGATGACCAGACGGGGTTTCTCTCTCCCGCAGACGCACAGGACCGCATAGGAGCCGACCCACAGGCCGAAGGCGATCGCGATGGCCTTCGCTATGCCGCTGGCTCGCATGGCTCCCCCAATCTCGAAGCCGATCGCTCTCGTGGACGCGATCGCCGATGTGCGATCGTCACTACGAACAGGAGGGGCACGAACGCGAAGGCGATTTCGGAGATTCGGTGTTGGCTTCAATCGTCGGAACAGGGACCGGGAATGCGTGACCGGCGAACCACGCATTGTTTCGTGTACGCAGTCGCTTCTCGCGTCGCGCCGTTGACCTCAGCTGGTTGAGTTCGACTCCTTCACCAGAGCCGCGTTCTCACGGCGCATGATTCGCTTCAATCACCTCAACGTCGGTCCCGCTTCGGGACGTCTCGCGGTCTCCATCGTTCCGCTTGAGACAATCCCGCCAACCGACCCGCTCCTTGCAACTGTTACAACCCGCTTTGAAAGTTGCACAAACTGCCGTTGACCCTCGGCAAGTGCTGCCATATCAATCCCGTCACACACGTCTGACGTTTCCCCGACGTCAAAAACTCCCCTCCCGGAAGTCTTTCCAACCTTCCCCCTCCTAAGTCGGCACCTCCAAAGCAGGCACGTGCGAAGTCCCCCGGCACGAGGTCTCCGGAGATTCTCTGTACCCAGCGAATCGCCTGGTCCTTTCGCCATCCCTTCACCTGTCTTCGTACGTCCTGCTGCCGGCTCCCCCCCCACTTCCCCTTCTCACCTCTCAAGTTCACCTTCCTGCGACAAGAGGACTCCATGATTGACTCACCGATGCCGGGCGTCATTCGGTTGAGCGGACGAGTGGCCGTCTGGGCTGCTCAGGAACAATCGCGTGCCCGATTGTCCGTTGTGGTCCGCCAGGCCGGCTACGATGCCGTGACCTACAGCAACCTCGACGACCTCAAGGCCGGGCTGACCGCCGACGATTTCTCCGCATGTGTGCTGGATGAGCCGGCCTCGCCGGAAATCGTCCGCACGCTGAGCTCGGCTGTGCGGATCGCAGGACGGCCGACGCAGTTCGTCGTGCTCCCCTCCCTGGGCGATCGCTCGGGTGGCTGGAGCAGCGTCGGCTGCGACGTGCTCGATCCCCCCTGCACCTCCGAAAAGCTCGCTCGCGTGCTGTTCTCTTCGGTCGGCCGCTCGCGGCTGGTCGCCGAAAACCTGCAGCTCAAGCGGCGGCTCGAAGGCCGGATGTTCGACGACCTCGCCGGGATCAGCCCTGCGATGGACGACGTTCGTCGCCACGTGCAGTCGGCTGCCGAACATGACAAGCCGGTCCTGATCTACGGCGAACCGGGGAGCGGCGTCTCCGCGGTCGGTCGGGCGATCCACACCGCCAAGTACGGCGGCCGGAACCCGTTCCTCAAGATCTGCTGCGGAGTCCTCTCCTCGGCGGTCGTCGAGCAGGAACTCTTCGGCGAAGGAGAAGCCCCGGGCCGGTTCGATTCGGCCAAGGGTGGAACCCTGCTGATCGAAGACGTCGAGACCCTCGCCCTGCCGATGCAGCAGCAGCTCGCTCAGGTCCTGACGAGCGGCCAGTATCGGGCGATCGGCAACCCGGTCCCCCGTCCGGTCCAGGTCCGCGTGATCCTCACGACTCACGCCGACCTCGAGAAGTGTGCCCGTGAGGGAAAACTTCATCCGGACCTCCACCGGATCTGCCAGACCCAGCGGATTCACGTTCCCCCCCTCCGCGACCGCCTTGAAGACGTCGGAGCCCTCGCCGAGCAGTTCCTGCTCGAGTGCTCGGTCCGCGAAGGCCAGCCGCAGAAGCGGCTCAGTGCTGAAGCTCTCGACCGTCTCCGCCGCCACAACTGGCCCGGAAACGTCCGCCAGCTCTCGAACGTCGTCGCCCGCATCTGTGCCCTGACGACCGAAGTCGAGCTGACCCGCAGTGCCGTCGAGCCCTGGATCGAACAGGGTGCCGCCGACGAGCCGAGCGATCCGGGCCTGACCCTCGCCCAGATGGAACGGAAGCTGATCGAAGCGACGTTCAACCGCTTCGGTGGCAACCGCGAACTGACCGCGAAGGCACTCTCGATCGGAATCCGGACCCTCAGCGGAAAGCTCCGCGAGTACGGCTACCCGCCTCGTGGGGGCCCGGGCTCGAACCGCGTTTCCCGCGCGGCCTAGTGCCGTGCGTCCCACCCGCTGCTGAAGCCAGAACCCCCGGTCTCGACCGGGGGTTTTTTCGTTGGCCCCCGGGACCCTGCGAGGGAATTCACGGAGTGACGGTCGTTTCAGGGGGCGCTGTCGGCGTACGGAGCTGCTGGTCTCCCGCCATCGCCTCGTCGAGGTCGATCATTCCGTTCTTGTCCGTGTCGAGCTGATCAAACGCGGTCCGTTCACCGAGGAATTCCCGCCACGAGAGGTCCCCATCCTGGTTGCGGTCCATCCGGCGAAACCACGTGGGGCCGGAAGTCTGGGGAGCCCGGGTGATCGGGACGCCGGTCGACATGCCATCGTCCATTCCGCGGCGCTGCATCCGATCGGGGGTGCCGTACTGGAACCGGAGCCGGTAGCGGCTCACGAGTTCCCCCGCCGCTAGACCGTTCCGGTCGCGGTCGAGCTCTTCGAGGGCCGAGGGAGCTTTCGCGAATTCCCGCATCGTCAGGCGGCGGTCCAGGTCTCCGTCGAGGATCTGGAACAGGCTCCGGGCTTCGTCCCCCACCGTCACGACGAGTTTCGCCTGGGCGATCTGACCGTTCACGCTTGCGTACTCCACGATCTCCGGCAGCGTCACCTGCTTGTTGCCGTCTGCATCCACAGTGGCAAATGCCAGGCCGTTCATGCCCGAAGCGGCAAATTCTGCCTCATCGAGGTAGCCGTTCTTGTCGGCGTCGCCGCGACGGAAATCCAGCTTGTAGAAGTAAACGTTGTCCTGCTGGTCGACGCGGTTGTTCTTGGCGACGAAGTCGACCGTCATCCCGCCGACGACGAGGCTCGGCCGGCTCGGGATGTTGGAGGAAGCGGGGGTGACGACCTTGTTGAGCGAGGCTTCCTGCACCTTCACTCGGCTTTTGTCGATCGACACGGTCAGCACGGCGTCGCTCGGCTGAGTCTCGAGCCACGCCGTCAGTTCTTCGACGTCGAGCTGCTTGTCCCGGTTCTTGTCCGCCTTGCGGATCGTCCGCCGGCTTTCGGGATCGAGGCGGGGCAGCGGAACCCCGGCCCCTTTGTCGCGATAGACCGCGTAGATTCGTTCCGCGGCCGTCTTCCGTTCGGCGGCCGTCGTGAGAGAGAGGACCGGAATGTCGGGAGACTCGGTGGCCGCTTCCTGGCGGCGCGCTTCGACGATCGACCGCGGGAACGGCTGCAACTCCGCGACGCTGAGGGACTCGTCGTCGTCGAAGTCGGTGCTCCGGAGGATGGCGAGCCCTTGGCGGACTTCGTCCCCCGAGAGTCGTCCGTCTCGATCGAGGTCGAGCATTGGAAACAGGTCGACCGTCTGATCGAGCCGCTTCCGGTCGGCGACCACCTGGAATGGAGGGCCGAGCGTCCCCTGAACGAGTTCCCGGAACCGGTCGCGCGACGTTGACTCACCAGCTTTCATCCGCGCGAGGATCGGATCGAGAAACGGATCGGGACGGCCGGCGGTTTTCCAGGCGTCGAACTCGGCGGCGGAGATCTCGCCGTTGTCGTCCTTATCGAGCCGGCGGAACTGGGTGTCGGCGAATTTCTCCCTGAGAGCGGAAACGTTGAGGCTGCCGGCGTCGAGTTCCAGCGTCAGGAAGACCGGCGTCTGCGGCGCGAGGATGAGGACATGTTCCTGAGTCGGCGCCCGTTGTGGCCCCTGAGCTGGTGCGGCGGCGGGGGCGAGGGAGCCGAGTGCGGCGGCCCAGGCGGCGAGTGCCCCGCTTTGCCAGAAGCGGCGGCGCGCCGGGCGCGAGACGCCCGTCATTCCTCGCGAAAAACCGTTGGCCGCCATGGTGACTTCGCCCGGTGCCAGAGGGATGGGACCGTCAGGGAAACACCTCGACTTTACCGAGAATCCCACCGCCCGGTACAGTCTTTGCCTGCCCGGCGTCTCAAGAGGAGTTTCGACCGCCGGTTTCGAGTCGACCCGCGATCTGGAGGACTTCATGCGGATTGGCATCGTTTCCCTGCTGGGGGGGGCCATTCTGTCGTGCGCGTCCGTCGGTCGCGCTCAAGGGGTTCCCGAGGCCCCGGATCCCGCGGGGCAGCGGTCTCGGGCCGCGCAGTCCGTTCCGGAACATCCGCTCGTTCCCGCGATCTCGCTTGTGAAGGAGCGCTGTATTCCGTCCCTCAAGGGGATTCAGGACTACGAAGCGGTCTTCACCAAACGCGAACTGATTCAGGGAAAACTGACGACTCAGGTGATGCAGATGCGGCTCCGCGAGCAGCCGTTCAGCGTTTACCTGCGCTTCGGCGGCGATTTCGAAGGTCGCGAGATCCTGTTCGTCCAGGGGCAGAACAACAATCAGCTGATTGCCCACGAGGGGAGCGGCTTCGCCTCCCTGGCCGGAACGATGACCCTCGACCCGAAAGGGGAGATGGCGATGGGGGAGAATCACTACCCCATCACCCATATCGGGATGCGGAACCTGATCACGCAGGTTCTCGACCAGTGGGAAATCGAGTCGAAGTACGGCGAAGTCGACGTCAAGTACTTCCCGCAGGCCAAGCTCGGCGATCGGTCGTGCGAGGTGATTGAGTGCTCTCACCCGCAGCCGCGGCGGGAGTTCCGTTTCCACGTCTGCCGGGTGTTCCTCGACAAGGAACTGAAGCTCCCGGTGCGGGTCGAGAACTACGGCTTCCCGACGCCGGCGAACCAGAATCCCCCGCTCCATGAAGAGTACACGTACTCGAATATCAAGGTGAACGTGGGGCTGCAGAGCGCCGACTTCGACAGGAAGAATCCGAAGTACAAGTTCTGAGCTTGCGAAGCATAAATCCGGCGGAGCCCGGTCTTTCCGGCGCTGGGAACCAGCTTGGGGCGTTCTTGCTTTCCCCCCGGGCCGATACTAAGGTTTGGATGGATCAATCTTTGTTGATCCCGCTGTTCGCGGACTGAATCCACGGCTTGCCTCGCCGCATGTGTGACTCCCCCCGCCACCGGTCTGCCCCTGCCTGGGGTTCCTCCCTGCTCGTCGCGTGGGCGTTTTTCGCTGTCGCGGTCACTGCCCGCGGCGGGGGGCTCGATGTCGCTCCGGCCCGCGTCGACCTTGCGGATGCTTTCAGCCGCCGGCAGCTCGTCGTCTCGAGCCCCGGCGGGGATGTGACGACGACCGCGACTTACGAGTCGTCGAATCCGTCGGTCGCGACGATCGACCAGGGATTCGTGGTCCCGCAGGGGATCGGCGAAACGGTGATCCGGGTCCGTCACGGAGACGGGACCGCCGAGATCCCCGTCCGGGTCACCGGGTTCGATACGAAACGCTCCATCGATTTCGTCACCGAGATTCAGCCGCTGCTCACTCGATATGGGTGCAACGCGGGGGGCTGTCACGGCAAGGCGTCCGGGCAGAACGGTTTCAAGCTCTCGCTGTTCGGGTTCGATTCTGATTTCGACTACCGGGCTCTGCTCAGCGAAGGGCGGGGACGGCGGATCTCGGTCAGCAGCCCTGACCGGAGCCTCCTGCTTCTGAAAGCGGTCGCCAGTGTTCCCCATGGTGGCGGACGGCGGTTCGAAATCGGCTCCGAGCCCTACTCGGCGCTCCGGTCCTGGATCGAGTCGGGAGCCCACGCCGCGGCTGCGGAATCTCCCAAGCTTCTCAGCTTGCGGGTCGAGCCCGCCGAGCGGCTCCTCAAGCCGGGGAGCCGTCAGCAGGTGGCGGTCGTCGCCTCCTACGCCAACGGGACCGAGCGGGACGTGACCCGCCAGACCGAGTTCGCCTCGAACCTGGACGTCATCGCGAACGTCACCGACCGGGGACTGATCACTGCCACGGGACAGACCGGTGAAGCGACAATCATGGCCCGCTACATGGGGCAGGTCGCCGTGTTCCGGGCGATCGTTCCGCACGACGCGCCGCGGGACTCGATTCCGGACTTCGAGGCGGTCACCGAGATCGACCGCCTGGCGGCCGAGAAGTGGAAGAAGCTCGGCCTGCTCCCCTCCAAGGTCGTCGACGATGCGACGTTCCTCCGGCGGATCACGATCGACGTCTGTGGCCGGCTTCCGACCGTCGACGAGACGCGGGCGTTCCTCGCCGACTCCGCGGCGGACAAGCGGACGCGGCTGGTCGACAAGCTGCTCGAATCCCCGGATTACGCTGCCTATGCGGCGCTCCAGTGGAGCGCGATCCTGCGGAACTCGAACCTCGCCGGTTCGACCAACGCTGCATACGCCTTCCACAACTGGATCAAGGACTCGATCGCCCGCAACCGCCCCTACGACGAGTTCGTTCGCGGGATCGTGGCCGCCTCGGGAGAGTGGAAGGACGCCCCGGCGATCAACTGGTACTGGCAGTCGCGCGACGACCAGCTTCACATGGTGACCGCCGACACGGGGCAACTGTTCCTCGGCATCCGCCTGCAGTGTGCCCGCTGCCACCACCACCCGTATGAACGGTGGGGGCAGGAGGACTACTACGGGCTGGCGGGGTTCTTCACCCGCCTCGGCCGGAAGAGTTTCGGCGAGCCGCCTCCGTACTTCTCGTCCGCCACCGTGACCACCGGCGAGCGGAACCCGCTGACCGGACAGGCTCCTGAGCCGAAGTATCCTGATGGGGAGTACGCGAAATTCTCCGCCTCGGAGGACCCGCGGCACGCCCTCGTCGACTGGATGGTCCGTCCCGAGAATCCGTACTTCGCCAAGGCGCTCGTCAACCGGCAGTGGAGCCACTTCTTCGGCCGGGGGCTCGTCAACGAAGTCGACGACATGCGGGCGACCAACCCGCCTTCGAACCCGGAGCTGCTCGATTTTCTGGCCCGGGAGTTCGTGGCCCACAAGTACGACGTCCGGCATGTCGTCGGGCTGATCCTGACGAGCCGGCTGTACCAGCTTTCGTCGGAGCCCCGTCCCGAGAACGAACACGATCGCCAGAACTTCGCCCGGTTCTACGCCCGGCGGATGATCGCCGAGGTGATCCATGACGCGGTCGACACCGCCTGCGGGACCCACACGAATTTCGGGAACATGAGCGCCTCGGCCCGGGCGGTCGACCTCCCGCACGAAGGGTTCGGCTCCTACTTCCTCGACACCTTCGACCGGCCGCAGCGGGTCAGCGTCTGCGAGTGCGAGCGTTCGGCGGGGGCGACCCTCTCGCAGGTGCTGCTGCTCGCGAACTCGGATGAGGTCGAGAACAAGATCGCCAGCGGCGAAGGTCGGATCCAGAAGCTGGTCGCCGCCAAGACGCCCCCCGAGGCGATCGTCGACGAACTGTACCTGGCCGCCTACTCCCGGCTCCCGACCGCCGATGAGAAGCAGACTTCGATCGGTTACATCAGCGGCAGCATGGATCAGGCAAAGGGAGCTCAGGACGTCCTGTGGGCGCTCCTCAACTCCCGTGAGTTCCTGTTTAACCGCTGACGCGGTTCAACGGACTGTCCCCCACCCCGGTTCCCTCCCTCCTCACCCGCCTCAGCGACCCACCATGCTCGACCTGACGCTCACGAATGGTTCGGCCAGTTGCGATGGTCTCAGCCGCCGGAATTTCCTCCGCGTCGGCTCGCTGGCGTTCGGCGGACTCTCGATGGCGGGCTGGGCCCAGCAGCAGGCTCGCGGCGAGACCGCTTCCAAGGCTCCGCGCAAAGCCGTAATTCAGATCTGGCAGGCCGGCGGGCCGAGCCACATCGATATGTACGACCTCAAGCCCGCGGCGCCGGCGGAGTACCGCGGCGAGTTCCGGCCGATCACGACGAATGTCGGCGGGACGGTCATCGGCGAGTACCTGCCGCGGCACTCGCAGGTGATGGACAAGATGTCGGTGGTCCGCTCGGTGACCCACACGAATGCCGGGCACGGGATGGGCTCGCAGTGGATGCTGACCGGCTGGCAGCCGACGATCGAAGTCAACAACAACATCTATCCCGCCTGCGGCTCAATTGTCTCGGCTCTCAAGGGAGCGAACGATCCGGGGCTCCCCGCCTACGTCAACCTGCCACGGGCCCTGGGGCTCGGCAAGGCGGCCTACCTTGGCGCGTCGCACAACCCGTTCGCGCCGGACGATGACCCGAACAATCAGGGGTTCCGGGTCCGGAACCTGAAGCTCCCCGGTCAGGTCGACGTGGCGCGGCTCGAGAACCGCCGGAGCCTGCTCGGGAAGGTCGACACCGTCCGCCGCGATCTCGACGCGGCGGGAGACCTGGCGCAGATCGACAAGTTTTACGCGCAGGGGCTCGAGATGGTGACCAACGACAAAGCGATGAAGGCGTTCGACATCCAGTCGGAATCGGCCGACCTCCGCGACCAGTACGGTCGGAACGACCTCGGGCAGAGCTGCTTGCTGGCCCGCCGGCTCGTCGAGGCGGGGGTGACCTACATCACGATCCAGGCGGGCGGGGGTTGGGACACCCACGGGGACAACTTCAACCAGCTCAAGAACAACCTGCTCCCCAAGTACGACCAGGCGCTCGCCGCCCTGGTGCAGGACCTGTCGGCCCGAGGGCTGATGAACGAAGTCCTCGTGATGGCGTTCGGGGAGTTCGGCCGGACACCGCGGATCAACGGCGGCGCGGGACGTGACCATTGGCCGGGGGCGATGTCGTGCGTCTTTGCCGGCGGCGGTCTCAAGATGGGGCAGATGATCGGCGAGACCGACAGCAAGGCGGAATACCCGATCAGCAAGCCCTACACGCCGGGGTGCGTCCTTTCGACGATGTATCACGTTGTCGGGGTCGACTATCAGCATGTCTTCTTCGATCAGGCCCGCCGCCCGCTGGCGGTGCTGCCGGAAGGGCGGCCGATCGCCGAACTGCTCGGGTAGAACAACGGCGGCACTTCCCCCGACCCGCGTCCAGCACGCTGCTGGCCCCGCCGGAGGCGCTTCCTTCGTGGAACCTCGGAACGCAACGGGCATCCGATCGCGGACTGACGTTGAGAAGAATGGGCCCCCTCGACGCCGGCTCCCAAAACGGACGCTGGCGGTTTGCCATGGATCGACAACGGAAACGCCTCCGGCGGGGCCAGCAGCGTGCTGGACCCAGGTGGCCGTGGAACGACGGGATTGAGGTGACCGAGTCGTGCCGGCAAGGACGTGGTGGGGGCGATCGACGTTGATGTCTGGTTGGCCCTCGGCCGATCACGATCCGGAGAAGGGGCCCAATACGGGGCGAATCCGCCGCGGAGGCAGGCGACGTGCGGGGGCGGGAGCTACAATCGAGGCTCGCGACTCGAGTTCTCGCATTGCACTTCGTTGTATGCCGATTCAATTCAACTGCCCCTACTGCACCGCGACGGTCCGCGTCCCGGACAGCGCCGCCGGAAAGGCGGGCCGCTGCCCCAAGTGCGAGACGAAAATCCGGATCCCGGACGTCGGTCCCGCCGCCCCGGCTCCAGCAGGCGCCGCGCCGCCGAAACCGGCCGCGCCGGCCAAGCCCGTGACCACCGCTCCGGCTCCCACCCCCGCGGCGAAACCTTCCGCTCCGGCGAAGGCAGCCAAGGGAGGTGCGCAGGCCGATCCCGAGTCGTTCTTCGCGAGCTTCGGCGGCGGAGCAGCCGCTCCTGCCGCGGCAGCGCCGGCGGAAGGGAAGCGGGCGAAGGCCGCTCCGCTCGCTCCAGCCGCTCCCTCTCCGTTCGAGGCTCCTCCGGAACCGGAAGCGTCCCCCACCGCGGATCTCGCGCCGGTTGCCGAGGGGGAGGACGACGCCCTGCTGCTCGAAGCGGACGACCAGTCCGCCGACGGGCTGTACTTCTCTCCCGACGAAGATGACGAGCCCGCTCCCGGGTCGCTGGCGGCGCAGCTCCGGGCGAAGAAGAAGCCGATGTCGCTGGGGGTGATCCTCCTGCCGATCCTGGGGATCGGCGTCGCGGCGGCGCTGGTCTTTGCCTACATCAAGACGACCGAGACCAAGTTCGTCGGCGAGGTCGCCGGCGAGCGGGTCAACCTCAAGAAGCCGATCCCCGGCCGCATCTCGTGGGCCGAGGCGGGGGCCAGCGAAGACGAGCAGAAGGCCATCCGGTCTCTGCTCGACAAGAAGCCGTTCCCGCTCGCCAGTTCGCTGCTGGTGGTCTCGTTCCTGAGCGACGCTCAGGGGCTCCTGATCGAGGCCAAGAACGGCTACGACACCGACATCGTCCGCGTCGACCCGCAGGCGATCCCGATCCTGGCCGGCTGGCTTCCGCGGAACGCCGACCGGCTGCAGCTCCCCCGCTCGACGACGGTCGCCCCGGCGGCCAAGGACTTCGCCGGCCGTCTCGCGTCGAAGATCCTGAAACAGGAGCCGCTCAAGTCGACCGACTTTGCCGAGTTCCGTGACCGGCTGGCGATGCCCGTCCTCAATCGGACTCTGGGGCACTGGTGCGGCGCCGTCGTCGACAACCAGATGTACCCGTGCATCCACGAAGACCCGCAGGGACGTCTCTACTTCGCGGTCCCGACCAGCGCCCGGTTCTTCCAGATCCGCGAAAAAGGGGATGAGCCAGGCCGGATGCTGCCGCCGACCTTTGTGATCAACGTCACGCTTCCTCCCCGGGTCGCTGCCGATTCCCCGGTTTCCGAACCCGCCGGAAAGCCCGACGCCGAGCTGATGGACTCCAAACCCGAAGAGGGCGAAAAGGCGATGCCCGCGGAGCCGGAAGAGCCGAAATAGAGGCAACCGTCGTTCCCTCGCCCCGTCGGCGCCGAATCGTTCCTGACTCTCTCATGCCTACCTTCGCCGACCTCGTCGCATCGCGGAAAGACTGGATCCAGCGGGAGCTCATTCCCTGGTGCCGCCAGGCAAGCCTCGCCGACCTCGGCCGGGCCGAGGAGGAATGGCTCGACATCGCCGGCAAGGTCGCGCCGCAGTTCTCCCTCTGGCTCTGGGCCTGGAGCCGCTTCCCAGTCCTCTACGTCGAAGGGCTCCGTGGTCTCGAGGAGACGCACGAGGTCGTCGTCCGCCTCCGCAGCGGCGAAACGGCGACCGGGTATCCGGATGCCCGCGCGTCCCAGCGCGGCAAGCTCACCCTCGTTGGCGGAGCCGGGATCCTCGGTCCGTTCTCCCTCGACGACATCGAAGAGGTCCAGCGCGTCTAGGTGGGACGCCCCGGCACACTCCGTCGGCGCAATCCGAAGATTCCCTGACTGTTGAGTCAGTAGCCCTGTTCTCGGTCGAATCCAGCTTCATCGCGCGTTAACCTCCGAAAACCCTTCGTATCGAGCCATTCTTCCGCAGACGAGCCCCCATGACGCGACGCTGGATCGTTCTCGCCCTGCTGGCCCTTCTCGGCACCGTTTCGCAGGCCCTCGCGGAAGACCTTCCCTGGAAATACCCGATCGATCTGGCGATCGGGAAGGAAGGTCAGGTCTACATCGCCGACCTCAAGCTGCCGGGGATCTGGCAGCTCAAGGAGGGAAAGCTCGAGCTCGTCGTCCAGGGGCAGAAGAAGTACCGCACTCCCCTCAACGCGATCCGCTGCCTGGCGGTAGCCGATGACGGGACCCTGCTTGCCGGCGACTCCGCCACCCGCGAGGTCTACAAGGTCGGCCCCAAAGGGGAACTGACGCCGCTCACGAACGGCTTCATCGGCATCCCTATCACGATGGCCCCGCAGGGGGACCACCTCTTCGTCTCCGACCTCGAACTGCAGCGGGTCTGGCGGTTCCCCCTGACCGGACTCGAAAAGGGAAAGATCCCGGAAGAGTTCGCCGTCCTCGGCGGTGCCCGGGGGCTCTACCTCGAGAAGGACGAACTGTGGGTCCTCACCTCGCCGTCGCCGCAGCTCCGGCGGTTCAGCATGGACAAGAAGCCGACCGTCGTCGTCAAAGATCTCGTCTTCGAGTTTCCGCACCAGATCCAGCGGAAGGACGGGATCTCCTACGTCACCGACGGCTACAAACGCTGCGTCTGGAAGGTGAAGGACGACGGGACCGCCGAGCAGTGGGTCTCGGGCGATCCGTTCGTGAACCCGCTGGGGATCCGCTTCCAGGGAGACGATCTGCTGCTGATCGACTCCCGGGCTCCGGGGCTGTTCCGGATCAAGCCGGATGGCAAGGTTGAGCGGATTCTCCCCGCGCCGTGAGGCCCGAAAGCGAGGGCATCAATCAATCTCTTTGACGCTCCCACGTCGTAAGAGGGAGACGCAATCGGTCTGGGTTTTCGAACCAGAAGTCAGAAACCCAGTCTTTGGCGGGGGAGTCGATAGACAGATGGGTTCGAAGCTTGCCGTTCGAGACTAGCCAAGTGCCACCGCCCTCATATTGGGGCGGCGCGAGAGGGGTACCGGCGATACTGCGATTGCTCCAGGTTGCGTACCGATACTTGAGCACTCGCCGATCAGAATAGAACCGGTACTCATTGAAGGGAGGAGGGTTGTCTGGTCTCCATGTACCGACGATTGCTTGCTCGCTCTCGTTCAACGGCACTCGGGCGATTGCGACGACGGCGACGATCAGAGCGATGGCCGTGAGGCACACGGTCTCGCCGCCTCCCCTGGGCACGATCTTACGATCCTGTTGTATGGGGTTCTGCATGTGCATCCCCGGAGAACCCGCTCCGTCGGACACGCCCACGAATCGATGATCATACCGGCGCCAGTTTCGCCGCCGAGATCCCGCGACGCAGGGCGTCCCGCATGACGTCGACGGGTGCGGCCTGACCGGTGAAGTGCTGGTACTGCGCGGCCGCCTGGTGCACGAACATCTCGATGCCGCTCACCGTGTGGCACATCCGCTCGCGGGCTTCCTTCAAGAGCAGCGTGTTCTCCGGGTTGTAGATCGTGTCGAACACGACCATCCCCTCCCGCATCCAGTTGTCGGCAAACGGAGTCTCGTTCACGTTGGGAGACATCCCGACCGGAGTACAGTTGATCAGGACGTCCGCATACGCCGCCCCCCGGTTCTCCCAGCTCGTGAACTGGCAGCCAAGCTCCTCCGCCAAGGCGAGACCACGCTGACGCGAGCGGTTGGCCACCGTGAGCGCCGCGCCGGCCCGCATCAGTCCCAGGCCGATCGCCCGGGCCGCGCCACCGGCTCCCAGAAGCAAGCACCGCTTCCCGGAGAGATCGCTCTCCCCTTTGAGGGCGAGCCCCGCCCGGATCGAGGCGAGCGCCGCGTCGTAGTCGGTGTTGGTGGCGTGCCAGCTCTGCCGGGAGTCCTCGAACAGCGTGTTCGCCGCGCCGACTTCTTCGGCGATCGGATCTCGGTACTGGGCGGCGTCGAGGACCTTCTCCTTGTGCGGGATCGTGACGCTGTAGCCGCTGACGCCGAGCTCCTTGTAGGCCTTGAGGGTCGGCTGGAGCTGGTCGGCGGGGACCCGCATCGGCACGTAGACGGCGTTGAGGCCGTCGTGCTGGAATGCGGAGTTGTGGATCAGGGGGCTGTAGCTGTGAGCGATCGGATCGCCGAGGACGCCGAAGATCTTGGTCTGGGCGCTGATCTGGTCGAACCGGTAGAGGGCCTTCATCTGGTCGAAGACGATCTGTCCCGGCGCGAGAACCCGGTCGGCGCTGAAGGTCGTGTAGGTGAACGGCGACCCGAACCGGCCGCAGAGGATCCGGCTGATGAGGCCGATCTCGCCCATACAGAAGGCGATGGTCGGGATCTTGGCGTTCTGGGCGAGCTTCAGTAGGCGGACGTTGTCCGTCGGCTTCTGGGCGGTCGTCACGATCTTGACGATGTCCGCGTCCTTGCTGGCGAGCTTGGCGTGGATCTCCTCGAGGTTGTCGGGGGTCCCTTCGAAGTCATGGAAGCTGACGATCCGTTTGGTCTTGCCGTAGCGGCGGATTTTTTCGGCGGCGTCTTCTTCGAGGTCGACGTATTCGACGCCAGAGACGATGGCCTGGCGGAGGAGGGTCTGGCGGTCTTCCTCGGGGCCGCGCCAGCGGCCGCCGTCGGCGGGGCGGCGGATGGTGACGATGACCGGCGTGGGTCGGTTGGTGAGCAGCCGGCTGAGTTCGGGGGTGCGGGCGATCCAGTCGAGGCGGAGCTCGACGAGTTCCGCGCCCCGTTTCGCGAGCGCTTCGTGCTCGGCGATGACCATCTTGTGGCGGGTGCGGCCCAGGCTGACGCAAATCATCCGAATCACTTCTTGGTAGGCGGTCGAGAGCGAAAAAGCGTACCGCCACTCCACCTGTCGGGTCCAGCCAGCGTCCCGCTGGACTGGGGGGGGCGGCGGCTCCGGTAACGCAAAGACTGAAGAGGCTCAAACCCCATTCTGGCCGGCACGGCGTTGCCAGCTCAATCCCATCGTGCCACGGCCACCCGGGTCCAGCACGCTGCTGGCCCCGCCGGAGGCGCTTTCTTCCTGGAACCACGGCACATCACGGGCGTCCGATCACAGGCCGGCGTTGAGGACCGCTCACTTCAACCCGCTCACACGGCACTCGCCGCGACAAAGAGAACAGGAGTCCTCGACACCTGCTCCCCAAAGCGGACGGTCTGGCAACTGTACCCGGGAAGCCCTGTGGAACCGTCCTGAGTAGCAAAACGCAGCAGTCTTTCAGGCCCATTCCTTAATCGGCTCACCCTCGATCAGCCGCACAGGCCGTCCATCGGGAGCGTTCGCATGCAGATCGAGCGGCAGACCAATCTTCTGGTAAATCGTCGCGGCAATGTGCGATGTGAGGTACTCGTCGCGGATCGGCTTGCCCCCTTCGTCGTCGGTCGCACCGATCACCGAGCCGCCGGGGACCCCTGCCCCCGCCATGATGGCGAAGCCCGCACTGGCCCAGTGGTCCCGGCCGCTGGCAGAGTTGATGGTCGGGGTCCGGCCGAAGTCTGTCAGCCAGACGACCAGGGTCGAGTCCAGAAGGCCGCGGTCTTCGAGATCCTCGAGGAGAACAGGGAGGCCCTGGTCGATGGGGGGAATGCGGGTCTTCTTGAGCGACGCGAAATTGTTGGCATGGGTGTCCCAGCCGGGGTCGGTGAGGGTGACGAAGCGGACTCCCGACTCGATCAGCCGGCGGGCGAGGAGGCAGCTCTGGCCGAATTTGTTGCGGCCGTAGCGGTCGCGGAGTTCCGCGGACTCGTCGTCGATCTGGAACGCCCGTTTTGTCTCGGGGGCGGTGATCATGTTGAGGGCGGCTTTGTAGTGCTCGTCGAGGGCGTCGTAGGCGGCGGGCTGGAGCTCGGAGCGGCGCTGGAGGTCGTCGACCGCGGTGAGCATCTTGCGGCGGCGGTCGAGGCGTTCGCTGACGATGCCGGCGGGTGGTGTGATGTCCCGGACGGTGAACTGCTTGGCATTCGGGTCGGCGATCATCTCGAACGGGTTGTGCTGCAGGCCGAGGATGCCGGACTGGCCGCCGCCGAACCGGCGGTCCATGGAGTTGCCGAGCTGGACGAACGGGGGGAGAGCCGACTTGAATCCTTTGACCTGACTGATGACGGAGCCGTAGGTCGGATAGTGAACGGCGGGATTGAAGGCGCGCCCGGAGAGGAGCCACTGGTCGGCGTGGCCGTGGCTGCCGTTTGCGGGGTTCCAGCTCCGGAGCAGCCCGAAGCGGTGGAGCTCGCGGGCCATGTTGGGGCAGATGTCGGTGAACTGAACGCCGGGGATGGCGGTGTTGATGACGCCGAACTCCCCTTTGACGCTGACGGGGGCATTGGGCTTGGGGTCGAAGGTGTCGTGGTGGCTGGTGCCGCCGTGCGTCCAGATGAGGATGCAGTTCGCGCCTTCGGCGGCCGCGGGGGTGTTGGCCAGGGCCTGCCGCCACATCGGGAGTGTGACCCCGAGAGCCGAGAGGGCTCCGACCTTCAGGAGGCTGCGGCGACTGACCCGTTCGCAGTCGGCATGACGTCCCGGAAAGAGGTCCAGCATGGTGAGGCTCCTGAAGGTGGGGACCGATGGGGGATCGGCATCAGGGGGGCGGGGAGGGCGCGGGCGGATCTGCAGAGACTCAAACAGCCGCATCGTAGGAGGTCGGCGGCAGCAGAATCAACAGATCAGTCTCTTTTTACCTGTTTGCAAGTTGAGTCTGGAATAGAGGTTGAACGGTCGCAATAATCGGAATCGATGCGAATCCGGGGCAGGACTCGCGATGTGCTCTGCCCCGCCCACCTGCGCGGTTCCTTCCCGGTCTCGGCCGCCACCTCCTCCTTCCCCCTACGGCCGACAAGGAGACCTCCATGCGACCCTGGCTGTCGTGGAGCCTGGCTCTGCTTTGTTTTGTCCTGACTGCAGCCCGTTCCGTGGAAGGGGCGGCTCCGGTCGAGGGGATTGCGGTTCAGCCTGCGAGTGTCGAGCTGCGCGGGAACTTTGCGCGGGCGCAGCTCCTCGTCGGTGCCAGTGACTCGCAGGGGACGGTGACGGAGCGATCCACCGACCTGACCGGGGGGGCGGAGTTCACCTCGTCCGATTCGGCAGTGGTTCGGGTGGATGGTCCGGGGCGGCTGACGGCGGTGGGAAACGGGACGGCGCAGATCCACGTAGCGGCGGCTGGGCGGACCCGCTCCGTGGCGGTGACCGTGATGGATGTTGTGGAGAATCCCCGGCCTGGATTCCAGGATGATGTCGTGCCGGTCCTGAGCCGCGCGGGCTGCAATATGGGGGCATGCCATGCCAGCCAGTACGGCAAGGGGGGATTTGTTCTGTCTGTGATCGGCTTCGATCCCGACAAGGACTTTCAGTCGATCGTCCGGGACCGTCAGGGGCGGCGGGTGAATGCCCTCGAGCCGGAGGGGAGTCTGCTCCTCAAGAAGCCGACGATGCAGGTGGCTCACGGCGGGGGGCAACGACTGCAACGCGGGAGTGTCGACTATCAGACCCTCGTCGCCTGGCTGCGGGCCGGAGCCCCCGCTCCGCAGTCGCAGACGGATGCAGTGGTATCCGGGATTGAGATCTTTCCCAAGCAGCGGGTGTTCGAGACCGCGGCCCGTCAGCAGCTTCGTGTGGTGGCCCGGTACAGCGACGGACGGACCCGGGACGTGACCGCCTGGGCCCGGTTCGACTCGCTCGATGAAGCAGTCGCGACAGTCGATGTCGACGGGGGCGTAACCGGGGCGGGGCCGGGGCAGGGTTCGATCATGGTCCGGTTCATGGGGCATGCCCAGATCGGCCTGTTCGTGATTCCGTTCGGTCCGCCGGCGCAGCTCGCCGACTGGAAATCGCAGAACTACTTGGATGACCACGCGGTTCGAAAATTCCGCGAGCTGGGGATCGAGCCCTCGGGGCTGTGCGACGATGCGACGTTCCTGCGGCGGGCGTTCCTCGATGCGATCGGCGGCGTACCGACCCCGGAGGAGACCGCGGCATTCCTCGCCTCGACCGAGCCGGACAAGAGGACCCGCGTCGTCGATCGGCTGCTGGGGCTGACCGGGGACCCGCAGCAGGACCTCTACAACGACCGCTACGCCGCCTACTGGACACTGAAGTGGTCCGACCTGCTCCGCAATTCAAGCGAAGGGCAGGCGGAGCAGGAACAGCGGATGTGGGCGATGCACAACTGGATCAAGGAGAAGTTCCGGACGAACCGCCCGTTCGACGAGTTCGTCCGCGAGCTGATCGTCGCCAAGGGCTCCGTGAACTCGAGCGGTCCGGCGGTGTACTACGAGATCAACCGGAGCCCGAGCGACCTGGCCGAGTCCTCGGCGCAGCTCTTCCTCGGGACCCGGATCCAGTGCGCCCAGTGCCACCACCATCCGTTCGAGCGGTATGGCCAGGAGGACTACTACGCCTTCTCGGGGTTCTTCTCCCGCGTCGGGACGAAGACCAGCGAGGAGTTCGGGATCTTCGGGCGGGAGCTTGTCGTGACGGTGAAGTCCGCGGGGGACGCGAAGCATCCGAAGACCGGCAAGACGCTCAAGGCGAAGGCGCTCGATGGTCCGGAGCTCGACCATCCGCTCGATCGGCGGATCGCGCTCGCCGAGTGGCTGACGTCGAAGGACAACCGGGCGTTCGGGCGGTCGGTCGTCAATCGGTATGTCTCGTACCTGCTGGGGCGGGGGCTCGTCGAGCCGGTCGACGACATGCGGGCGACGAATCCCGCTTCGAATCCCGAGATGCTCGAGGCCCTGACGGACGAGTTCCTGGCGAGCGGGTACAACCTCAAGCCGCTGATGCGGACGATCATGACGTCGCGGTTGTACAGCCTCGACTCGCAGCCGACGGAGAAGAACGCCCGGGACTTCAAGTTCTACAGCCACTTCAAGGTGAAGCGGATCTCCGCGGAGCCGCTGCTCGACGCGATCGATCAGGTGACCGGCGTCCGGACGAAGTTCAAGAATCTGCCGAAGGGGACCCGCGCCATCGAGCTGCCGGACGCCGAGTATCCCGACTATTTCCTGAACACGTTCGCGAAGCCCCGGCGGGCGAGTGTCTGCGAGTGCGAGCGGTCCCCCGATGAGAACCTCGGGCAGGCCCTCCACACGCTGAACGGGGACATTCTCGCGGGGAAGATCGCCGACGGATCGGGGTTCGTCGCGGTGCTCCTCAAGGAGAAGAAATCCGACGATGCGAACATCGCCGAGGTCTACATGCGGACGCTCGCCCGACCGGCGACGAACTCCGAGATCGCGACGGCGAAGGAACTGCTGGCCCAGTCGCCGAACCCGACGGAGTTCTACCAGGACCTCGTCTGGGCGCTGATCAACTCGAAGCAATTCCTGTTCGTGCACTGACCGGATCGCCCACCCCTGCCGGACCAGCCGCTTCCGACGACCCCAGACGCGACGGATTTTCGACATGCCACTCCCCTGCTCTCTCCTGCGAACCGGATCTCTGGCGGCTCTCTTTGCGGTGCTGCTGCTCCGGCCCGCCGCGGCCCAGACGTCGTATCCGATGCTGATGAGTCTCAAACCGACCGCCGTGCAGGTCGGGGCAACGACCGAGGTGACGCTTGAGTCCCGGTACTCGATGTTCGGCTGCAAGAGTGTCCTTGTGAGCGGGACCGGGGTGACCGCCGAGATCGTGACGCCGATGGAGCTCGGCAAGGATGGCAAGGAGCCGAAGCTCGAGTCGCTCAAGCTGAAGTTCACAGTCGCGGCCGATGCCGTCCCCGGTGTCCGGGATTTTCGGCTCCTGGGGCCGACCGGGGCGAGCACGATCGGCCAGGTCGTGGTGGCGGTCGATCCGATCATTGCTGAAGAGAAAGACAACGATGTCCTCGAGAAGGGGCAGCCCATCACCCTTCCCGCGACTGTCTGCGGGACGATCGAGAAGGCGGAGGATGTCGACTTCTTCCGGTTCACCCTCACAGAGCCGGCGACGCTCCAGTTTCACTGCCGGGCGATGCGGCTCGAGGACCGGATCCACGACCTGCAGGCCCATGTCGACCCGCTGCTGACGATTCGCTCGTCGACCGGCTCGGTCATCGCCGCTGCCGACAACACCTATGCGGCTGACCCGCTCCTCAGCTGCCGCTTCGACCGGGCGGGGGACTATCTGCTCGAGGTCCGTGACTCCCGCTATCAGGGGAACCCGCACTGGACCTACGCCATCGAGGTGAGCAGCCGCCCGTTTGTCACCGCGGTCTCGCCGCTGGCCCTCGCCCCCGGGGCCGCGCGCTCGATCGAGGTGATCGGCCAGAATGTTCCCACCGGGACCCGGCTCGAGTTCGCGCCGGCCGCCGATCTCGCCCCCGGGCCGCAGCGGGTCCGGCTTCCTCTAGCCGTGGGCCCGTCGAATCCGGTGAACATCCTGATCGAGACGCTGCCGATCTCGGAAGAGACCGGAGAGAACAACACGCCGTCGCAGGCCCAACCACTGCAGGTTCCCGGCGCGCTCTGCGGGCGGATGGAGACCGCCGCGGATGTCGACTGCTTTGCCTTCGAGGCCAAGAAGGGAGAGGCGTTCGCCTTCGAGGTGGTCGCCCGCCGGCTCGATTCGGCCCTCGATCCGATCATGGCGATCCTGAACGACAAGGGGGCCCGCCTCACCGAGAGCGACGACATCCGGATCGGTCCCCGCGGGTCGCAGGATGCCGCGATCGACTCCTGGACCGCTCCCGCCGATTGCCGCTACGTCCTCGAGATCCGGGATCTCCATCTCCGAGGAGGAGCGGACTTCGTTTACGTCCTCCGCGCGACACGGCCCGAGCCCGGTTTTGACCTGGTCCTCGACTCCGACAAGACGATCATCGCCCCGGGGGGCTGTGCTCCTCTCTTCGTCCGGGCCTTCCGCAAGAACGGCTTCGACGGCGAGATCACGCTGGCCGCCGAAGGGCTTCCCGAGGGGGTCACCGCCTCCGCGGGACGGATTCTGCCCGGGGCCAAGACGCTTGACGGCTCGATCCTGTTCGAGGCGGCGGCGGGGCTTCCCGCCGGGGGCCGCGAAGTCGCTGTCACCGGGCGTGCGCAGGTCAAGCTGCCGGACGGGAGCGTGACGGAAAAAATCGTTCGGGCCCGGCCGATGCAGGAGATCTACATGCCGGGCGGGGGGCGGAGCCACTTCTACTCCGACCAGCATGTCGTCGCCATCGCCCCGCAGTCGGACGTGGTCGCGGTCAAACTCGATGCGACGGAGCTATCGATCGAGCCGGGGAAGACAGCCCAGATCGACGTCGAGATCACGCGGGCCGAGGGGTTCACGCAGAACGTGACGCTCGACATGGTTTTTCAGCACCTCTCTCAGATCTACGCGAACACGCTCCCCCCCGGGGTCACGGTCGACGCCAAGGCGAGCAAGACCCTGCTGACCGCGGGGGAGACCAAGGGGCACGTCGTTCTCAAGGCGGCTCCCGACACGGCAGCCGTCGAGCGGCAGCAGTGCTGCGTGATGGCCCACGTCTCGATCAACTTCGTGATGAAATCGACCGCCGGCTCGAAGCCAGTCTGGATCACGGTGCCGGGCGCAGCTCCCGCACCCGCGGCAGCGAAGTAAGCCTGGTTTGCCACGCAACCTTGCCCGGAATCAGAGTTCCGTGAGCCGTTCCTGCGAGTCGCCGAATTCGTCCACGCGGATGCCGCACCGGTCGAGCATCGACAGGTAGAGGCTGCACATCTTGCGGTTCGGTTTGCCGAGGTAGTCGAGAACCCGGCCCCCCTGGATCGTCCCGCCGCCGCCGCCGAGAAGCACGACCGGGAGCTGCGTCGCGTCGTGGTTGCCGTTCAGCATGCTCGAGCAGTAGAGGAGCATCGAATTGTCGAGGGCGGTCCGCTCCCCTTCCTGGATCCCATCGAGCTTCTTCGCGATGTAGGCGAGCTGCTCGAGGAAGAACTGGTTCACCTTGAGCCAGTCCGCCGAGTCGGAGTGCGACAGGAGGTGGTGGATCATGTAATCCACCCCGAGATGCGGGAACCGGAGTGAGCTGTGGTCGTTGTTCAGCTTGAGCGTGGTGACCCGGGTCGTATCGGTCTGGAAGCCGAGGACCAGGATGTCGCACATCAGCCGCATGTGGTCGGCGATGTTCTGCGGGATCCCTTCCGGCGGGCGGGGGATGTTCGGTTTGTCGAGCGTCGGTCGCCAGCCTTGAAGCTGGCCCTCTTTGCCTGCCCCTTCGATCCGGACTTCGATTTCGCGGACCGAGTCGAGGTATTCGTCGAGCTTCCGCTGGTCGCTGACGCTGACGTTCCGGCGGAAATCCTTCGCATCTTCCTGGACCGCGTCGAGGACGCTCTTGTCCCCCTTCTGGACGCCGTCTTTAAACAGCCGGTCGAAGGCGAGAGCCGGGTAGAGTTCGAGCGGGGTCGGGGTGGTCGGCGAGCTCCACGAGATGTGGGAGCTGTAGAGCATCGAGTAGTTCTTGTGGACCGACGGGTTCGACTTCTCGCAGCCGAGGACGAGGCTGGGGACCTTGGTCGAACGGCCGTGCCGCTGGGCGATCAGCTGGTCGATGCTCGTCCCCGAGCGGATATCGCCGCCCGATGCGAGGGGGGCGCCGGAGAGGATGTTGCCGGTCTGCGAGCTGTGGATGTTCCCCTTGAGAGCCTGCTCGTTGTAGAGCCCCCGGATGAACACCGTCTTCTCGCGGAGGTCCGTCAGCGGAGCGAGGACCTGCCCCAGCTCCATCGCCTTGCCGGAGCCCTTGGCCCACCACTCCTTGGAGTGAAACCCGTTCCCCGAGAAGAGGACTGCGAGCCGGACCGGGGCCTGGCTGCCGGGATTCGCCGCGGTGGTGACGTCCCCCCAGACCGGGAGCGACTCCATCCACGGGAGGGCCATCGTGACGCCGACTCCGCGGAGGAAGGTCCGGCGGGTGAAATGGTGCGTTTTCATCAGAGACTCCGGAGGCGGGAGCGACGGCCTAGCCTGGGACACAATAACCGATTTTGATGCGTCACTCACGAGCAAGCTGCGAGTCCCGGCCTCGAATCTGCCGAAACTGCGGGCTCTGGACGATCGCTTCGATCGCGACGGCGAGGCGGTAGCGGTCCTGCTTGAGCTTCTCCTGGATCTCGTCGAGGAGCGGCTCGTCGGAGAGCTGGACGCCGCGGCCGAGGGCGTACCCCAGCAGCTTGCGGCAGAACTGCCGGACGAAGGCGTCGCGGCGGGTCTCGGCGAGGTAGTGCCGCAGGCCGTCGATCCCGGCGAGTTCGGTCCCGTCCTGGAGCTTGGAACGGGTGTCGATCGGCCGCTGGGCGAGGTCCTTATCGCGGCGGCGGCCGATGGCGTCGAACGCTTCGAGCGAGAACCCGAGCGGGTCGATCCGGACATGGCAGTGGGCGCAGCGTTCGTCGCTCGTGTGCTTCTCGACGAGCTGCCGGACGGTGAGCGTCTCCGAGGCTTCGTCTTCCGGCAGGAGCGGGACGTCCTTGGGGGGCTTCGGGAGTTTCTCGCCGAGGAGGACTTCGGAGACCCAGTTCCCCCGGAGGATCGGGCTCGTCCGGGAGGCTCCCGACTGCTTGGCGAGCGTCGACGCGAGGCCGAGGATGCCGCCGCGGCCCGCCTGGCGGACTCCATCGACCCGCCGCCATTCGAGGCCGCTGACGCCCGGGAGGCCGTAGAACTTGGCGAGGGGCTCGTTGACCATCGCGAAGTCCGCTTCGAGCAGGTCGAGGATGGTCCCGTCGCGGCGGATCAGCTCGGCGAAGAACCGGACGGTCTCCTCATGCATGCTGGCCCGGAGCTCCGGGAACTCGGGGAAGTGCCGTTCGCTCTTCTCGTCGAGCGTGTCGAAGTCGTAGACATGCAGCCACTGGCAGGCGAACTCGCGGGCGAACCGCTCCCCCTTGGGATCGGCCAGCATCCGCCGCGTCTGGGCGACGATCTGTTCCGGGCGGGCCAGCTCGCCATGGGCGGTGGCCTGGCTCAGGGCGTCATCCGGCTCGGACGACCAGAGGAAGTAGCTCAGGCGGCTGGCGAGCTCGGTCGGCGTGATGTCGCCGGCGCCGGGGCCGGAAGGAGCGGCTTCGAGCCGGTAGAGGAACGCGGGGGCGACGAACAGGCGGGCCAGCGTGAAGCGAAGCGCCTCTTCGTGCGGGAGGTTTTCGGAACGGAGCCGTCCGTAGAGTGAACGGAGCTCCGCCGCTTCCCCCTGAGCGAGCGGTCGGCGGTAGACTCGGGCCGCGAAGGCGATCAGGTCGTCGAGGTGCTTCGGCTCCGAGGCGAGGAGCGTGCGGCGGAACTCGTCCGCCCGGTCGTGGATCGGCTTCCGGAACGGCTCGAACAGCTTGGGATCGCTGTCCTGCGAGGCGTATTCGAGGAGCTGGGCAAAGGCATCGACCAGCGTCAGGGCATCCTGGCTGACGTAGTGCAGCTCTCCCCAGAGCCGTTCCAGTTCCGTCTTTTCGGCGTCCGTCAGCATCAGCCGGACGAGCGGCTCATCTTCCCGGTGGAACAGCGTCAGGGTGACGACTTCGTCGACCGGGACGATCTTGGTGTAGCAGAGGGCCGCGGGGAGCCACTGGCGAAACTCGTCGAAGGCCCGTTCGTAGCGGACCCGGGTTTCCCCTTCGGCTGCGGTCAGGACGGGAATCCCGGGACGGAGGTCGCCACTCGGCTCGAGCGGGCGGGCCGCGACTTCGAGTTGTACGCTTCCCTGCCGGCCGGACTTGGGATCGAGGGTCCCCGTGACGACGAGTTCGGAATCGACGGCGAGGTCGGCCGGCAACCGGAACGTCACGCTGGAGGGGGCGGCGACGGCGAGACTGCCGGGATCGATGGCGGCTCCGTCCGCGGCGCGGCCGAACAGTGCGGGGTCGAGACCCCATTCGGCTTCACCCGGTGCGGGAGGAACGGCTTCGGCAGCCTTTGGTGCCCGCGGAACATTTGCGAAGAGCGGTCCGCTCAGAGAGGCGAGCTGCCGGTAGAGCTGTCCATCAGGGCTCGCGGCGTCGACTGGGGCGGCTCCCATGAGCAGCGTCTGGACTGCGGTCGCCAGCTCGCTCCGCTGCTCGGGGGTGGCTGCCGACTGCCAGCGGGCGAGGACCGAGCCGGCCGGAATGACCACCAGCCCGGCACCCGCCTGGACCGGTTCGGTGTAGAAGTGCCAGACGCCCGGGTTCCCCTGCCGGTCGGCGTGCGGGTTGCCCGCGAGGATGTCCGGTGAAACGTCGGCGGTGAGGTTCCACTCCTTGGCCGCGTCCCCTGTCGTCCGGATCACGAGTTCGACGTCGGTCAGGTCGCACGAGTGGTTGCCGTCGCGGGGGCCGACGACGATCGAAACCAGGTCCCCCTTGCGGACCGCCAGATCATTGATCGGGCCAGACTTCACTTCGGCCGGTCCGTGGGCGATCCCGCCAGCGAGCCGCTGCCGCGTTGCTCCGCGGCGGAGTTCCAGTCCCCAGGTGACGCCGTTGCCGCACTCGGGGTGGGCGTGCTGGATCCGGGATTCGATCGTGACCGTGGCATCGACCGGACTCTGCCAGCCGATGGCGGTCGCCAGCGTCGGGGTCGGATGGACCACGACGCCGTGTCCCTTCATCTTGCCTGGGATCCGGACCGCCTCGTCCGAGGAGTTCGCCATCAGGTTCGGGGTCTCGGCCTTCCCCCAGCCCCGGACGAAGTCGTAGTTCCCGGCCCGGTCGAGCCGGTCGGTGAAGTGGTCGAGCTGGAGCGTCGCCTCCCCGCTGATGCCGAGGTACGCGAGCCAGGTCTTGAGGGCAGCCGGATCGACGGCGTGCTTCGCCGCCAGGGCATCCGCGTCGATCGGGCCGGGGAGCCGCGCGGCTTCTTCCGCGGCGGCGAGGGCCTTGGCGGTCGAGGCGAACAGTTTCGAGCGGAGTGCCGACATCTCGCGGGTGAAGTCGCGGACGTCGCGGAGCGGCAGGTCGGGACGCCCCGGCCGGACGAGCCGTGCGTTCTGCCACACCACGTGGTCCCCTGTCCCGCCATCTCCAGCGGTGCCGGCGACGAGCGAAAGCGTGACCGGCTCACCGGCGGCGGGAGTCGGAATCTTGAAGCGGATCTCCTGCTGAGTGACCAGCGGACTGGCGGCGACCATCCACGCCTTCATGTGCCCGACGCTCTGGAACTTCGTCAGGACCGCCTGCCAGCGGTGGATGTCGGTCGTGAGGGCGGCTGCATCCGCCACGGCGGCCCCCCGCCAGCGAGCCCGGATTGGATCGAGGATCGGGGAGGGTTCCGGACTCTTGAGCAGCGTCAGCAGCGACGCGAGATACTTCGGGCTGAGGCCCCGCTGTCTCGCGATCGCAGCGAGGTCGGCATTCGGGACGTCCCGGACTTCGATCGTCGCGGCGAGGTACCGTTCGAGCGGAATCCGCCCTCCCCCGTTCGTGTCGAACACGATCCCCTGCAGGTTGACCTGCGTCGCTCCCGACTGGTCGGTGTAGCGGTTGTAGAGGCCGCGGATCTCGCCGAGCGCCGTGTTGGTCCAGTCGCTTCGCGTGGTCGAAGGCGAGAACCGGAATCCGTCCGGCAGCAGCACCGCATGTGCCGCGATCTCCTTGCCGGCGTCGAAGTACTTCGTGAGGAGCGCGGGGGACATCACGAGTGCCGCTCCGGCGTTCGTGAACCCTTCCCCTGCGGCGCTGTCGGCCGGGAACTCCCGTGCCGGGCGGAGGTCGACCCCTGTCAGGTCCTGCACGGTATAGGTGTATTCCGCGTTGTTCAGCCGTCGGAGCGGGACTGCACCGGGATCCCCGGCGTTGGCGAACGCCTCGGCCCGCAGGAACCGGGTGATCCACCCCCGCAGCGACTTCTTCTGCTCCGCGGTCGGCTGCGGCGCGTCCTTCGGCGGCATCTCGCCAAGGTCGAGCATTTCCGCCGCTTTGATCCAGGCCGCCGTTCCCCGCCGCACCTCTTCAATGGTCGCGAACCGCTCGAGGTCCAGCTCCCCTTGTGGATCGCTCGTCTTGTGGCAGTCGAGGCAGAACTGCTTGAGCAGCGCATGCGTCTGAGTGCGGTACTCCCCGCCGAGCTTCGCGAACGACTCCGCCGGCTCCGCTCCGAGCAGCTCCGCCCCGAAGACCACGCCGATCACGCCCCACAGCACGGCGTTCCAACTCACCTTCGGATGACTTCCGCGACGCATGAGCACCCTTCCCGTTCGCTGAACTCGGTCCGTGGTCTCGTAACCAGCACTGAGGACCGGACTTTGCGATGGATCGGCTGATTCCGATCCGTAGGGCCACGATACAGCCGGGGCCCGTTTCGCGTAAGGTCGCGGTGAAACGAGGCGGCCTCCGGCGGGCAGGGCTGCCCGCCCTGCACCCGGCCAGGGGACTCCCCTGGACCCGGTGGAGATGCTGGCGATGGCCCGAGCAGCGACCTACGATGCGGGTTCCGGCCGAACCGGATGACGCCCTCGCCGTTCGCTCGTCCGCCCCACCTCCAATCAGCCAGTCTGTTGCTTCACACCATGCCGAAAGCCAACGCCCTCGTCGGTCAGTCGGGAGGCCCCACCTCCGTCATCAACGCCTCCCTCGCTGGCGTCGTCGAGACCTGCCTCAAGGCCCGCAAAGTCGACCGGGTGTTCGGCATGCGGTTCGGCATCGAAGGGGTGCTGGGGGACCACCTCCTCGACCTCAGTGCCGAGTCCCGCGCGACCCTCAAGGCCCTTCGGAAGACCCCCAGCAGTGCGCTCGGCTCCAGCCGCCTCAAGCTCAGGGAAGAGCACTTCGCGCCGATCCTCGATCAGCTCAAAAAGTACAACATCCGCTACTACTTCATGATCGGCGGCAACGACACGATGGACACGATCCACCGCGTCACCGAGTACGCCAACGCCAACGGCTGGGAAATGACCGGCGTCGGAGTTCCCAAAACTGTCGACAACGACCTGTTCGGCACCGACCACACTCCGGGCTTCCCGAGCGCCGCCCGCTACGTCGCCATGAGCGTCCTGCAGGCGGGGACCCTCGCCCGCGACATGCAGCGGGTCGACCAGTTTGTCGTCTTCCAGACCGTCGGCCGGAGCGCCGGCTGGCTCCCCGCCGCCGCCGCCTGCGCCCGGCAGGTGAGCGGCGACGCCCCCCACATCATCCTCTTCCCCGAGCGGGCTTTCGACCGCGAGAAGTTTCTGGCGCGGGTCAAGGAGGTCCACACTCAGCACGGATTCGTGTCGATCGTCTGCGGCGAAGGGATCCGGGACGCGGAGGGCAACCCGGTCAGCGCCTCGACGACCCGCGACAAGTTCAACAACGTCGAGTTCGGCGCGATGGGGGGAACCAGCGCTGCGATGATCCTCCACCGGATCGTCAGCGACGCTTTCGGCTGGCGGGGCGAGTTCCAGGTGACCGAGTCCCTCCAGATGTGCGCCGCCGACCGCGGCGTGAAGCGGGACATCGTCGAAGCCTACGGCTGCGGCCGGCAGGCGGTCCGCCACGCCCTCAAGGGTGAGGGGGGCGTGATGGTGACGATTGACCGGGTCTCCAAGCTCGGCAAGCCGTACCGCGCCGAGTTCGGGACGATCCCCCTCAAGGAGGTCGCCAACCACGAGCGGCCGATGCCGGATGAGTTCATCGCCGAGTCGGGGCTGGATGTCACCCCCGCCTTCCTCAAGTACGCCGCGCCGCTCGTCGGCGAGATGCCGGAATACACCCGCCTCAAGATGGTCAAAGCCAAGCCCGGCACGCCCCGCAAAGCCGCCGCGCCCGCGGAAGCCAAGTAGTCCGCCGGCGACCGATCTGCGGACCGGTCTCGATGGCCGACAGCTGGCGATCGGGGGCTGACGATTTCGTCATCCGGTCCTGGCTCGGTCGGTTTTCCGTTCGCGTCCCGTTCGCCGTAGACTTTCGGGTTCCTGCCCGCCTCCTCTGCCCCAGCCCCCCTCCTCCCGCCTCGGAATGGATTGAACGATGTCTGAGAAAGGTCAAGCGATTCTGTTTGCCGCACTGACGGCATTCTTCTGGGGGGTCTACGGACCGGCCCTCGGGTTCGCCCGGAGCGGCGCGAAGCCCCCCTCGCCGGATTACTGGAGCCCGTTCAAGCCGTACCTGTTCATCGGGCTCGCCTACCTGGTCTGGGGCTGTGTCGGCGGCGCGCTGATCATGAAGGCGGTGTTCAACGACAGCTTCAGCTTCACCGGGAGCCACCAGGCCGCCGCGAAGTGGGGGTTCCTCGCCGGGTCGCTGGGGGCCTTCGGGGCCCTCACGCTGACCTTCGCTGTCGTCAACGCCGGCAAGGCGGGTTCGGGGCCGTCGCTCGTCATGCCGATTGTCTTCGGCGGAGCGGTGACCGTGACCGCCATCACGAGCTACTTCCTGATGCGCGGCCGGCCGGGACTACACGTCGAATGGGGACCGCTGGGGCTCGGAATGGCCCTCGTTCTCTGCGGGATCATCCTCGTTGCCAAGTACTCCCCGCACGCCCCTCCGGGCGGAGGAAAGCCGGCCGCTCAGGCTCCCGCTGCCGAGCCCGCTCCGGCCGCTGCCGAGAAGTCTTAACGTCGTCCTGATCGCGTTCCGTTCGTGAACCCGCAGTCCCATCGCTCCGGATTGGCCGCCGCCATGCGCAGTCTGATCGTCGTCGCTCTCGTCAGCCTGACCCTGCTTCGTCCCGCCGTCGCTCAGGAGGGAAAACCCGCCGCCGGCTCCAAGCCGATCCGGGCGCTCCTGGTCACGGGGGGCTGCTGCCACGACTACGCCCGGCAGAAGAAGATTCTGACCGAAGGGACCGCGGCGCGGATCAACATCGAGTGGACGATCGCCCACCAGGGGGGCTCGACCACCGATACCAAGATCCCCGTCTACGTCGATCCGAAGTGGGCCGAGGGGTACGACATCGTCGTCCACAACGAGTGCTTCGCCGGCGTGGCCGACCCGGCCTGGACCGAGCGGATCCTCGCGCCGCACAAGGCAGGGCTCCCGGCGATCGTCGTCCACTGCGCGATGCACTGCTACCGGGACCGGACCGACGAATGGTTCGAGTTTCTCGGCGTGACCTCGCACCGCCACGGCTCGCACTTTCCGTTCGACGTCGTCAACAAGAAGTCGGACCACCCGATCATGGAGGGCTTCGGCGAGAAGTGGACGACGCCGAAAGGCGAACTGTACGTGATTGAAAAAGTCTGGCCGAACACGACCCCGCTGGCGACTGCCTTCCACAAGGAGACGAAGAAGGACGAGCCCTGCATCTGGACCAACCTGTATCAGGGGAAGACCCGCGTCGTCGGGACGACCGTGGGGCACTACAACGAAGAGATGGAAGACCCGGTCTTCCTGAACTATTTGAGCCGCAGCATCCTGTGGGCCTGCGACAAGCCGGTGGCGGAGTACCTGAAGCCCGCCGCCAAGGTGCAGGTCGAAGAATGGCGGCCGAAGGGGGAAATCGGCAAGAAGGTGCTGGTCCCGGTCAACTTGGCCAAGGGGAAGAAGGCGACGGCGACCGGCTCGCAGGAGGGGCATCCTCCGGAACACGCGGTCGACGACAGCCTGGAGACCCGCTGGTGCAGTCCGGACGGCAACGCCGGGCAATCGTGGCAGGTCGATCTCGAGAAGCCGCAGGACCTGACCGGCTGCCGGATCGTCTGGGAGATGGACAGTCTCTACCAGTACCGCCTCGAAGGTTCGAAGGACGGCAAGAGCTGGACGCTCCTCTCCGACCAGACCAAGGCGGAGCCGATGGGCCAGGAGCATCTCCTCAAGTTCGACGCGCCGGGGACGCAGTACCTCAAGGTGACGATCACCGGCCTCAAAGGGGGCTCATGGGGGAGCTTTTGTGAGTTCGAGGCGTTCGGCAAGGAGATGGTCGAGAAGATCGTCTACCCCTCTGTCGAGCCGAAGGCGGTGCAGGCGAGCCCCACCGATCCGAAGGGACTGCTGCGAGGGGTGAAGGCTCCGGCCGGGTTCGACGTGACTCTGTTTGCCGCGCCTCCCGAGGTGAGCTACCCGACCTGTCTGGCTGCCGCACCAAACGGCGACCTGTTCGTCGGGATCGACCTCAACGGGTCGCTCGGCGCGAACGAGAAGCAGGGGAAGATTCTCAAGTGCATCGATGAGAACGGGGACGGCAAGGCGGACAAATTCACGACCTTTGCCGAGCTCGACAGCCCCCGCGGACTCGTGTGGGACAATGGAGTACTCTACGTCCAGCACCCCCCGTTCGTCACAGCGTTCTGTGACGCCGACGGCGACGGTGTGTCCGAGCGGTCGGAAAAGCTCGTGGACGGGATCGGGTTCGATCTCAAGTTCCGCGGGGCGGACCACACGACCAACGGGATGACGCTCGGGATCGATGGCTGGCTCTACATCGCCGTAGGGGACTACGGCTTCGTGAAGGCGACCGGCAAGGACGGGACGACGCGGCAGCTGCATGGGGGCGGCGTGGTCCGGGTCCGGACCGACGGCTCCGGGCTGGAGATCGTCTCCCGCGGTCAGCGGAACATCTACGACGTGGCGGTCGACCCGCAGCTGAATCTGTTCACCCGCGACAACACGAACGACGGGGGTGGGTGGAACGTCCGGCTGAGCCATGTCATTCCGACCGGGCAGTACGGCTACCCGTCGCTGTTCGTCAACTTTCCCGAAGAGATCGTCCAGCCGCTGGCCGACTACGGCGGAGGCTCGCCGTGCGGCTCGCTGGCGGTCGACGAAGGGACGCTCCCGGGACTGTTCGGCCGGACCTTCTACACCTGCGACTGGGGGCGGAGCATCGTCTATCGGCACCCACTCGCGCCGAACGGGGCCGGTTTTCAGGCGGAGCAGGCGGCGTTCCTCGAGATCCCCCGCCCGACCGACATGGAGATCGACGCGAGCGGGCGGATGTACATCGCCAGCTGGCGCGACGGGGGCTTCAGCTTCTCGAAGCCGGATGTCGGCTACGTGGTCCAGGTCCGTCCCAGCGAAACGCCGACGGTCGCGTTTCCGGACGTGAAGAAACTGAATCAGGAGGAACTCCTGAAGCTGCTGGCGAGCGACAGCCATGTCCGCCGGCTGGCCGCCTCGCGGGAGATCGTGAAGCGGGGCTATCAGCCCGACATGGCCCACGCCCTCGAGGCGCAGGCTCTCCTGGGGGACCTGGGACTGACCGCCCGCGTGGCGGCGGTCTTCACCCTTGGGCAGATCGGTGGAGCGAAGGAGAAGGATTCGCTGATCCGGATCCTCGGTCGGGAAGAACTCCGTGAGTTCGCGCTCAAAGCACTGGCGGATGACACACGGCTGCGGAGCGAGATCCCCGACTCGCCGTTCCTCGACGCCCTCAAGGACAAGAACCCGCGCGTCCGCCTTCAGGCGGCAATCGGACTCGGGCGGCTGGGGCGCGTCGCCAATGCCCCGAGCCTGATTTCGCTGCTCGACGATGCGGATCCGCTTGTCCGTCACGTGACGCTACAGGCACTCGTCGGTCTCGATGCGGGGGCCGCCTGTCTCGCTGCGTACGACATCGCCTCCCCGAATCTGGCCAAGGGATGCCTGCTCGTCCTGCAGTCGCTGCATGAGCCCGGCGTCGTCGAGGGGCTGCTGGCCCGGCTGTCGGCGACGACCGAACCGGCGCGGCGGCTGGGGCTGCTGACCGCCCTCTGCCGGCTCTACACCCGCGAGGCGGAGTGGACCGGCAAGTGGTGGACGACCCGGCCCGATACGACCGGTCCCTACTACAACCAGGAGACCTGGGGGGAGAGCGAGAAGATCGCTGCCGCCCTCCATGTCGCCCTCAAGACGGACGATCCGCAGCAGCTGCGTGGACTCCTTGTCGAGCTCCGCCGGCACAAGATCGACTTTCCGGAGATTGGCCCGCTCGTCGTCAAGGCAGTGGCGGCGGATCCGTCGTTCCGTGAAACGGCGGTCGAACTGCTCGCCAACCGCAATCCCGTGCCTGCCGAGGCGACCGGTTTCCTCGAGACGGTGGCCACCGGCGGGGACGCGAAGCCTTCCGTCAGGGCGAACGCCTTGACCGGGCTGGCCCGGCTTGCCGGAACTTCGGCCGGATTCGAGGCGGCGTGCCGCGCGTTCGCGGCTCTTGCGAAGACCTCGAATCCTTCCGAAGACCTCGTCCGGGCTCGCAACGAGTTCCTGCGGGATGGTCAGCATGCCGGCCGCGTCGCCGCGGTGACGAAGCTCCTGACCGGAACGCCGGAAGAGCGGCGGCTCGGCTACGGGATCCTGATCCAGATCGCCGGCAACCCGCGGCTTCCGGCCGAGGCCCGCGGGACCGCGGAACGGGAGATCGAGCAGGTCTGGGGTTCGCCCGAGAAGGTCGTCCCGTTCCTCGCGGCGGCGATCGATACGCAGGCGGAGCAGTATGTGCTCCAGTACCGGCAGCTCCTCAAGAGCGACGCCGAGCCGGTCCGCCAGGCGGCCCAGCAGGTGATCGCCCGGCTGCAGCTCGACGAAAACGATAAGGATGCCCAGGGGCCGCTGATCGGCACCCTCGATCCCAAGGTCGTTGCCGAGCAGGCGGCCAAGGGTGGGGGAGACGCCAAGAAGGGGGCCCGGCTCTTCCTCCGGCAAGGCTGCATTGCCTGCCACTCGACCTCGCCGCAGGACCCGGTCAAAGGGCCGTACCTCGGGGACATTGCCGTCCGCTACAAGCGGGCGGAGCTCGTCGAGTCGGTCCTGACGCCGAACGCCAAGATCGCCCAGGGGTTCGCCACGCACGTCTTCGTGATGCAGAGCGGCAAGGTCCTGACCGGCTTCGTCGCCCGCGAAGGGGCCGACGAGATCGAGCTCCGCGATACGGCGGGGGTCAGCACGCTCGTCAAGGCGACCGAGATCGAGGAGCGCAATAGCCAGAACGTCTCGATGATGCCGCTGGGACTCGTCAGCAACATCACCGTGGACCAGTTCCGGAACCTCCTGGCGTACCTCGAGACGCTCAAGGCCGCGAAGTAACCGCTCCGGGAGAAGTTTCCGTCAAATCGGCCGGGGAGAGTCTGTACCGCGCGGGAGGGGTTGGCGCGGCGATGGGGACTCGCGAGAGTTCGTCCCGTCCGGAGTTCTTTGCGCTTGGCGTCGGCGTCCCGTACCCCTTCTCGAGCAAGAGACCATGCATCCCGCGCTCTCCCGCAACACGTACTTCATCAAGGAGCACGTCGGCTTCTTCAAGGCGGCGAACAATTACGACGTCCTCGATCCGGAGACTGGCGAGGAACTGCTCCACTGCCGCGAGCCGCGGCTCGGCTTTCTCACCAAGATGCTGCGGTTCACCGACTACAAGGTGATGACGCCCTTCCACGTCGAAGTCACGACCCCCTCCGGCGAGCCGGTCCTCAGCGTGCGGCGCGGCGTCTCGTTCTTCCTCTCCAAGGTCGAGGTCTTTGACGAGGAGGAGGAGAAGGTGGGGGGCTTCAAGCAGAAGTTCTTCTCGATCGGCGGGGCGTTCAACGTCCTCGACGTCAACGACCAAGTCCTGTGCACCCTCAAGGGGAAATGGACCTCCTGGGAATTCTCGTTCGAGAAGGACGGCAAGCAGTTCGGCCGCGTCACGAAGAAGTGGCAGGGGCTGGGGCGGGAGCTGTTCACCAGCGCCGACAACTATGTGCTCGAGATCTCCCCCTCCGTTCCCCCCGACCACCCGCTCCGGGAACTGATCATGGGAGCGGTGTTCTGCATCGACATGGTCCTGAAAGAAGCCTGAATCCTTCGCCGATCGCTGACCCGACGAGCCGCTACGGGCGGACGCCGAACCGGAGTGTCCCTTCGGGGAGTGGCCGGTGGAGGAGCGACTCCGTCTCATCGAGCGGGACCCACGGGGCGACGAGAGACGCGAACGGCAGGTCGCGGCGGGCTTCGAGCATCGCCAGGGCGGCCTGGAGATGCTTCGGGGCGTAGTTGTGGACCCCGCGGATCGTGAGGCAGCGGCGGACGACCTGCTCCAGCGAGAGAGGCGTCGTCCGCGCCGGGAAGACGGAGCCGACCAAGACGATCGTCCCGCCGGTCCGAACCGCGGGGAAAAGTGCCTCGTAGGCCTCGGGAGCACCCGTCAGCTCGAAGGCGACGTCGACGCCGTGCCCAGCGGAGATGTCCGTGACCGTCTCCCGGAGCGTCTCGGGAGTTGCGACGCTCGTGGCGCCGAACCGCCGGGCGAGGGCGAGCCGGGACGCCGCGGTGTCGCAGCACAGGACGTGCGCGGCGCCGGCATGCCGGGCCCAGGCGGCCGCAGTGACGCCGAGCATTCCTGCCCCCATTACGAGGACGGTCCGACCTTCGAGTTCTCCCGCGGCATCGACGGCGGCTCCGACCGTGGCGGCAGCGCAGTTCGCCGGGCAGGCGGCCTCGTCGGGGAGAGTGTCTGGAACGCGGTAAATCGCAGTCCCCCGGGCGAGGAGGGCCTGCTCCGCCAGCCCCCCCGTCAGGCCGTAGGGGGATTCGAGCGGCTCATGGCCGTACTTCACCAGCGAGACGCATTTCTGCGGCAGATCGCGGCGGCAGTAGAAGCAGTCGCCGCAGCTCGCCGCGATGCTCCAGGTGACCCGGTCGCCGAGGGCGAGCGGCTTCCCGGCCGCATCGGTGTGAGGCGTTTCCGAACCGAACGCGGCGATCCGGCCGAGGATCTCGTGACCGAGGATTGTCGGGACGGCGACTGAGCGGCGTCCATGGGCGGTGTGGAGGTCGCTGCCGCAGAGGGTGCAGGCGACGATGTCGACGAGCGTTTCCCCCGGCTGCAGCGGACGCCGCGGCACGTCGCGGATCTCCAGCGGAGTCCCGGGACCATGGAACAGGGCGGCGCGGGTCGTTGAAGCCACGTGGAACATTTTCGGGAACGAGGGACGGTGGTCTGAGTCCATAGCGCCGAGGCGGCACGCAGGGCTCGTCAACCTCATCGGAGCGTAGTCGACCGGTCGCGCGAGATCGACCGTCGTTCGGGCCCCGGCGGGTTCTCTCGCACAAGCGCGATTCGATGCCAGCTTGGGGGACCGAAAACTCTGCGGCGCTGCTGTAAGGGGGGAGGGCCGATTCCCTATAGTTCGTCATGCGCGACTCATCGACCAGCCTCTCCTTCGGCGGAGCGAAACCGTTCGTCGTCCCCTGGCCTTCCGGAGGCCCGGGACGCTCGTTTGTCCCTCCGCAGCCGCAGGCGGACCTCGCGCGGCGGGTGGTGGAGGCCCTCGAGAATCCGCTCGAATTCCCGGCGCTCCGCCAGGCGGTCGTTCCGGGGGACCGGATCGTGATCGTCTTCGACCAGCGGATCCCGCAGGGGGAGATCCTGCTGGCTGGCGTCGTCGAAGTGCTGGGGACGGCGGGGGTCGAAGCCAAGGACATCCTCGTCCTGCAGCCCGCCGACACGCGGGCGCAGCGTGCCCGCGATCCCCGCTCGGCCCTCCCGAAGGAGATTGCGACGCAGGTCCAGTGGAAGGTCCACGATCCGACCATCGAGGCCGAGAACGCCTACCTTGCATCGACTGCAGGGGGAGAGCGGATTTACCTCGCCAAGGACGTGCTCGATGCCGACTTCGTCCTGATCATCGGAGTGACAGGGTTCGACCCGGTCCTCGGCTACCGCGGCACCGGGAGCGCCGTTTACCCGGGGCTCTCCAACACCGAGACGCTCCGCAAGGCGATCGGCCAGGGGCATGACGAGCTCGGTCCCGACGACACCCGGCCGATCCGGCAGGTGATCGACGAAGTCCAGTGGCTGATGGGGCTGCAGTTCGTCGTGCAGGTGATCCCGGGAGCGGGAGGTATGGCCGGAGCGGTCTTCGCCGGGCAGGCGGAGGCGGTCCTCCGGGAGGCGCGAGAGACGCTCAAGCGGAACTGGCAGATCGAAGCGGGGGCACGGTCGGAACTGGTGATCGTGGCGATCGACGAGCCGGCTCCCCGGCAGAGCTGGTTCGAGATCGGGGCGGCGCTCGATGCGGCTCGTAAACTCGTCTCCAAGGATGGGCGGATCGTCGTCCTGAGTCAGCTTCAGGCGGATCTCTCCGAAGGGATGGAGATCCTCCGCGAAGCGCATAAGCCGCGGGATGCGATCAAGCCGCTCCGCGAGCGGCAGCCGGTCGACCTGATCCCCGCGACGCAGATCGCGCAGGCCCTCGACTGGGCGAACGTCTATCTTCTGAGCCGGCTTCCCGGCGACACGGTCGAGGATCTCTGCATGGTCCCCCTGGCCGACATCGAAGAGGCGAGCCGCCTGATCGAGGGGACGGACGAAGGGATTGCGATCGCCGCCGCGCAGTCGGTGTCGGTCAAGCTGGCGAAGTAGCCGTTCAGTCCAGTCGCCACCGCGCCTGACGGAGCTGTGCCTCGGGCTTGTCCTTGAGCCGCTCGTACCAGACGGTGACGAGCGTTCCGTCGTCGCATTCCACGGTCGACGGGTAGCCGAGGTCTCCCCCCTGCCCGTCCGCCGAGATCGTGAGGGGCTCGCTCCAGGTTGCCCCTTCGTCGGCGCTGATCCGGGCCTGGTTTCCGAAGGGGGCCCGGCGATAGCCGTAGGACATAAGGAGCCGCCCGTCCTTGAGCCGGAGCAGGTGCGACGGCAGCCCCCAGACGCCGATCGGATGCGGTGTCGACCAGGTCCTTCCGCCGTCGGTCGATTCGCTCTGGAGCGTCTCGGCGGCGTTCGGCTTGTTGTGGTTCCGGATGTGGCAGACGAGCTTTCCGCTCGCGGTTTCGACGGCGTGCAGCTCGTGGTACTGCTGCGGGTCGTCCCCGGGGCGGGCCGGGATATCGGCGAGCCACTCCCAGGTGACGCCGTCGTCGGCCGACTGGCAGACCCCGACCTTGCGATCCTTCGTCCAGAGGGCGGCCCCCGGGTAGAGGAGCCGGCCGTCCTTCAATGCGACCGGCCCGTGCGGACTGTTGAGCGGGACCCGGTAGCGGGCGGACCAGGTGACTCCGCCGTCGGTCGAGCGGAGCATCCAGCAGCCGAGCTCATGCTGCCGCTGCTCTTCCGTAAGACGCCCGTGGACCGCCTGCCACTCCTTGAGGAGGGCCGGATCCCACGCTCCGGGGGAGCCGGGGGGCGTCTTCTCCGCCTTCTCGAGGATCGGCACGTAGGCGAGCGAGGTGAACGTCGTGACGAGGAGGCTGCCAGCGGGGGTCTCGACGACGCCCGCGTCCCTGTCGTCGATCGGGCCATCGTAGAGGACCTGCGGCCATCGCCAGGTGACGCCGTTGTCCTGCGACCGCATCAGCTCGACCCGCCCGAACGGGCAGACGTGCGTCTCCCGGCCGCCGGAGAACGTCAGGAGCAGCTCGCCGTTCTTGCGTCGCGCGAGGGTCGGCCAGCCGTGGTAGAGGGGGGCCTTCCAGCTGATGATCCGCGTTTCGAGGATCTTCGCCTCGGCCGCGCGAGCGATGGAGGGGCGGCCGATCGCCCAAGCCGCGAGGCCTCCGGCGGCGGTCCCGATCCAGCGGCGGCGGGAGACGAGCGAACGAGAGTCGGGCCGAGTCATGACGTCTCTCCTGGCAGTCGAGTCAGTTCGAGAACGTCATTGTGGCGGGATTGGAGCGGGTCGCAATCCGTCGTCCGAAACGGCCACTCTGAGGAGCCGATTTCGGCACAGCTCCGCGAGCGGCGCCGCGACTCTTGAGGCCCGCTGGTCTCAGCCTGCGGTGGAGTCGCTGCGATCGAGCTTGCTCAACTTCGCCCCGTCGTCGGTGACGTCGTCCGCGCTGAACGTGATGTCGACGAGAGTCGTCACTCCAGTACCGCGGGGGCCGAAGCCCTTGCGAAAGTGGACTCGCCAGACGAGCTCCCCTTTCGGGAGCTCGAGTTCGGGCTGCGTCGGGATGAAGGTCTCGAGCGTCCCCCCCGGCGGGATCTCGACGTCGAGCTGCTGGTCTTTCAGGACGCTTCGGTCCGAGTGGTCGTGGCGGAGGATGTAGCCGAAGGGATCCTTCGTCCCAGCGACCTTCAGGAAATTGTTCGTGGCGAAGTGGTCGCTGTTCCCCTTCCGGGTCTGGGTAAAGACCAGGTACTTGTCGAGCGGAGGAATCGGCTGAGTGTCAGAGACGTTCCGAAACCGGAGCCAGAGCTTGACCAGCGGACCTTCGGGACTAGGCGTCCAGTTCGTCTCGGTGTTCTCGAACGAGACCATTCCGCGGGTCACCTTGAACGCTTCGACTTCGAGGTTGCCGAACCGCCGCTTCTCGCCGAGCTTTAGCGTGTGTCCCGGCGGTAGAGTGGAATCGGTGTCGAAGACGCTCACCTGCCCGACCTTGAGGGTCCGGGTATCGGGAAGGCTTTCGAGCGTCTGCTCGCGGAAGTTTTTGTCGGCCAGCCGCTTCCACAGGATTCCCGCCGCCAGCGTCACGAGGACGGCGTACGAGATCAGAAGCGTCTTGACGAGATCGCGCTTCGGGGCCGCCGGAGGAGCGGGGCGGTACGACGGGGTGTCGCTTGAGGCCGTCGAGGTGGTCGCTTCACCCCAGGCATTTCCGACTTCGGCTCCGAGAGCCGCTCCTGCCGCCAGGCCGCCAAATGCAGCAAGCGCCGAGGAATCGTCTTCAGCCGGGGCTTCCCCTTCGGCCATCGCGGGGACCGGTTCGGCGTCCGCTGGATCTGCGGCTGGTTGTTCAGTGGCTTCGGCCCAGGCTGGAGCGTCGTCTTCGGCAGCTTCGGTGGGGGCTTCGCCTTCGACTTCCGAGGGGAGTGCTTCTGCGGTTGGTACGGCAGAGGCCTCTTCGGCGAGTTCAGGTTGGCTCTCGCCTGATTCGGCAACTGTGTCTTCGAACGGGGACTCGATCAGAGCCTCGGCTTCGGCTTCCGTCGGAACGGTTTCTTCGACGGATGGTTCTGCGGGGACCGGGCGGACGAACGTTATGTCCATCTCGGCGGTGGCGGCGTTTTCGGCGGAGACAGGAGCCGGTTCTAGCTCGGCTGGGGTTTCGGCGACCGGTTCGCTGGTGGGTTCTGGTTCCGAGTTCTCGGGGGCTTCGTCGTGGGAGGCGGAGAGTTCTTCGCCTGGGAGGACGAATTCGCGGCTTCCCTGGAGCAGGTTCAGGGCTCCGTCGGAGGCGCTTTGCGGCTTGGCGCGGGCGCCGTGATCGAAGATGGAGCTTCCTTCGGAAACCTCTTCGTGGGCTTCTTCGGGGGGCGGGACGAGGCCGAGGGCCGAATCGCTGCCGAGGACTGATTCTGGATTCCCTTTGGGGAGGGACGGGTCGGGAGAGTCAGGCGTCATGTCGCAGCGGGAATCGAGCCGAAAGAGAAGAAATCGTCTTGGCTATCGTGCCATGGCTTGGGAGGAATCGCAACCGGCGCGGGGTGGCTGCGGGGTATTCACTGGATGGTCTGCATCGGCTGTATCGCTTGAACCACGTCCATTGCCGGCGCGACGCCAATGGCTCAAACCCATCGTCCCGCGGCCACCCGGGTCCAGGGGCGGAGCTCCTGGCCGCCGGAGGCCTTTTCGTCGTGGAACCTTGGCACACAACGGGCACCCAATCGCGGACCAGCGTTGAGGACTTCCCTTTCCAGCCCGCCCGCCCTGTACTCCCCGCGTTCAGGAAAAAGGGAGTCCGCAACGCCGGTCCCCAAAGCGGGCGCCGAATGTTTGCCCTGGTTCCACCACGAAAAGTGCCTCCGGCGGCCAGCGTCCCGCTGGACCGGGGCGGCGTGGGGCGGCGTGGGGCGTTGGGTTGCGCAAGGGGGGCTGCGACGCCCAGGCGCGGTGTTTGGGAGGTTAAGTCCGTCAGCTGCGCCGAATCGTCCGTAAAGCCCGCCGGCAAATTCGCTTCGTCTCTACGGTCTCAGAGTCCGCCAGCCACTCCGCACAGATCGCTTCCACCCACGCCGGCTGCGACTTCGAGGCGTCGTTCAACCAGTTCGCCACCGAATCCTGAACGTACTTTGCGGAATCGGACCGCAGTGGATCGAGGATCGGCCGCCCCATCTCCGGAGCTTGTTTCAAAGCGTCAAGGTGGCTGCACCAGACGCCGCGGGGACGCGTCATCTCGCTCGCAAACCGCCGGACGTTCGCCGACTTGTGCCGCGTCCAAGGAACCAGTTTCCCCAGCGCCGTCTCCAGGTCAGCCGCGACCGCCGACCGGAGGGCCAACCACGCCCACTCCCGAACCCCCGAATGCCCGTCATCCGCCAACCGCTGCACCAGATGTAGCTGACGCGGCAGCGACAGGTCCGTCCCACCCAGCATGTAGGCCGCCCAGCCCCGGACCGTGTCCGAGGGATGCTGGGCGAAATGCTCCCACTGCTTCATTCCGAACTCGCGGACCAACCACCCCCCGACGAACGCCATCCGCCGGGTGATGCCGACCGTTGACGCGAGCTCCGCGGCGTCCGGAAGGGGCTTGCTGCTCGGGAGGGCCGCCTTCAAGAGCAGCCGAAAATCGATCGCCAGCCCTTCCGAGAGGGTTTTCGTTTCGACGGTCCCGTTGTTGAGACCCACCCGGATGTCGGGCGGAATGTCCGCCATGCTCCGGGCTCCCTTCCGACCCTTCGCGGACGGCTTGGGAGTGGTCGGTGGCGGCTGGAACACCCGCTGCAGCAGGTCCGTCGTCAGGGCCGCGACGCCGGGGGTGGTGCTTTCCCGCGGGCCGGCGACGTTCAGCACGGAGATTTGCTCCTGGAGGATCCATTCGCGGATCTTCCGGACGGCGGTGGCGCTCGGACGGGCGACGTTGATCTCCAATAGCGGCCGTCGCATCTCCCGCGCGAGACGGGCGGTGAATTCCGAGCCGGAGCCGAGCGTTCCGGCGTGAAGCAGCAGCGTGGCGTCGCTGTCCCGCACGTTCCAGCGGGTCCGCTGCGGATACTCCTGCGACGGGGTCTCCTCCAGCGGATAGCGGCGGGGGATCGGACCATCCTCGGCCCGCCGGCCCGCAGGGCACCAGCCGCCGCACGGGAGGCCGAGCCCAAGTGCAACGTCGAGCGCCGCCCGGTCGACGCCGGTCTGCCCTCCGGAGATGATTCGCTGGACCGGCATGCCGCTCGCTCCCCTCACGTTCTCAGCGGGCCTTCCGCTGTACGCGGATCACACGGGGAGACTTCGTCAGGTCGTTGTGAGCGGTCGGGGGCTCATACTCATCGGACCGTGCCAGGAACAGCTGCTGGGCTGCGTCCGCCTGCTCCGGACTCAGCTCGAACAGGAGGTAGCCCCCCGGCTTCAGGAACCGCGGAGTTTCGTCCGCCAGCTTGCGGATGACATCGAGGCCGTCGGTTCCCCCCGCCAGGGCGGCCCGCGGCTCGTGCCGGGAGATCTCGGGCTCGAGCGTCGGGATCTCGCCATCGGCGATGTACGGGGGATTGCTGACGACGAAATCGAACGGCTCGTCGGTCGGAACTGGTCCGAACAGATTTCCCTGCCGGAAGTCGATCCGGTCCCGGACCTTGTGCTTCTCGGCGTTCTTCTGCGAGATCGCGAACGGGATGTCTTCGAGCTCGATCGCCGTGATCTGGGCCGCGGGGAGATTCACCGCGAGGGAGACCGAGATGCAGCCCGACCCGGTGCAGAGCTCGAGGATTCGCGGTGCGGCCATCCCCTTCGCCAGGGCGAGGGTCTCCATGACCAGCGTTTCGGTGTCGGGGCGGGGGATGAACACTCCCGGGGCGACCTCGAAACTGAGGCTGAAGAACTCCCGGTGGCCGACCAGATAGGCGACCGGCTCACGGTTGGCCCGCCGCTTCACGAGGTCCCGCATTTTCGCGCGGACCGGCTCGGTCAGGACGTCGTCAAACTCCGTGTAGAGCTTGATCCGGGGGGTCTGGCGGGAGTGGGCCAGCAGAATCTCCGCTTCCAGCCGCGGCGACTCACTCCCGTTCTGCTTCAAGTAATTGGTGGTCCACTCCAGGATCCGGCGGACTGTCCACGGTTCGGCGGTCGAAGACTCAGCGGACACTCACCCTCCCTGCTCTTCCGTCGGGATTCCGGGCTCGGTCCTCCTGTTCCGGTGGATCGCCTTGCCTACGGTGCTGTTCATCAGTTCAAAACTCCATTCGATTGGAACGGACTTCTCCGGGCCCGTCAATCCTTGCAGTGGTAAGGACTTCCCGAGATCTGCATCAGCCTCAACGGCCCAAATCCCATCCTTGCCGGCACGCCGCCGCCCGCTCAAACCCATCGTCCTACGGCCACCCCGGTCCAGCAGGCTGCTGGCCCCGCCGGAGGCGCTTCTATCATCGTGGAACCTTGGAAAACAACGGGCGTCCGATCGCGAATCGACGTTGAGGACTCCCCTCACCAATACGTCTGCCTTGCTCTCCCTGCGAGAATTCAGAAGGGGAGTCCGCGCCGCTCGTCTCCAAAGCGGATGCCCGTAGTTTTCCACGGTTCCACGATAGAAGCGCCTCCGGCAGCCAGGAGCTCCGCCCCTGGACCCGGGTCAGAGGAGCGGAGCCCTTCGTTCATCGCTGTCTGGCGCGCGGGCCTACTTCCGTCCGAATCCGCCGTTAGAATGCAGGCTTCCGAACGTCGAACGCTTTAAGGGAATGTGAGAGCGGTATGTCTGTGCAGTACATCATGACGATCGAAGGGCTGACCCGGATGTATGACGAGGCGGTCGTCCTCGACAACATCTGGCTCGCCTTCTACCCCGGTGCCAAGATCGGCGTCATCGGCGGCAACGGAGCGGGTAAGAGCACCCTGCTCAAGATCATGGCGGGGGAAGACAAGGACTTCATGGGGACCTGCCGCCCCGCTAAGGGAATCCGGGTCGGGTACTTCGCCCAGGAGCCGAAGCTCGACGCCACGAAGACCGTTCAGGAAATCGTGAACGAAGGGGTCGCCGAGTCGCAGGCGATCCTCGACCGCTACAACGAGATCAACGCCAAGCTCTGCGAGCCGCTCGAACCGGAGGAGATGGAAAAGCTCCTCGAGGAGCAGGCCAAGGTCCAGGACACGATCGATCACCAGAACCTGTGGGACATCGAGCGGACGGTCGAGGTCGCCAGCGACGCGATGCGGCTCCCCCCTCCGGACGCCATCGTCGGCAACCTCTCGGGAGGTGAGAAACGCCGCGTCGCTCTCTGCAAGCTGCTCCTCCAGAAGCCCGACCTGCTGCTCCTCGACGAACCGACGAACCACCTCGACGCCGAGTCGGTGAGCTGGCTGGAAAAGTTCCTCGAGAGCTTTCCGGGGACCGTCGTGGCGATCACCCACGACCGGTACTTCCTGGATAACGTCGCCCAGTGGATCCTCGAACTGGACCGGGGGAAGGGGCACCCCTACGAGGGGAACTACACCTCGTGGATGGAGCAGAAGCAGGCCCGCCTCGCCGTCGAAGAGAAGCGGGAGTCGAAGCGTCAGAAGCTGCTCAAGCGCGAGCTCGAGTGGGTCCGGATGTCACCCAAGGCCCAGGCGACCAAGAACAAAGCCCGCCTCGAGCGGTTCGACGAGCTGCAGGCTCAGCAGTACGACACGCGTGACGAAGCCGCGGACATCCAGATCCCAGTCACGAAGCCGCTGGGTGAACTCGTCGTCCGTGCTGAGAACCTCTCGAAGGCGTTCGGCGACCGGCTGCTGTTCGAGAACTTCAGCTTCAACCTTCCGCGGGGGGGAATCGTCGGCGTGATCGGCCCCAACGGGGCGGGCAAGACCACCCTCTTCAAGATGATCATGGGATTGGAGCAGCCGACCTCCGGGACCCTCCGGATCGGCGACAGCGTCGACCTCGCCTTCGTCGACCAGTTCCGCGACGCCCTCAGCTCGACGAAGACGGTCTACGAGGAGATCTCCGGTGGGGACGACATCCTCGAAGTGGGGAAGGCGAAAATCCACGCCCGCTCCTACTGCGGTCGGTTCAATTTCAAAGGCTCCGATCAGCAGAAGTTCGTGCGGGATCTCTCCGGGGGGGAACGGAACCGTGTTCACCTCGCGAAACTGCTTCGCTCGGGTGGAAACCTGATCCTGCTGGACGAACCGACGAACGACCTCGACGTCGAAACGCTCCGGTCGCTCGAAGAAGGCCTCAGCAGCTTCGGTGGCTGTGCGATGGTCAGCTCCCACGACCGGTGGTTCCTCGACAAGATCGCGACCCACATCCTCGCCTTCGAAGGGGACAGCCAGGTGGTCTACTTTGAAGGGAACTACAAGATGTATGAGATCCAGCGGCGGGAACGGCTCGGACTCGATGCCGACACGCCGCACCGGATCAAGTTCCGGCCGCTGAGCCGCTAGCTGTGGCGGACCGGCAAGGCCGGCCCGGGATGGACACGGAACGGGGGATCGCTCAAGGGCCACGCGATCTCCCGTCCTGATCGGACGCGTGGCCCGCTTTTCCGAGCGAACCATGTCGGCGCCCGCTCCTCTCCAGAGACGACGGAAGCTCTCGCGAACCAAGCGGGTGCTCTTTTCGGGAATACTGCTGCTGCTTCTGTGGGGTGTGCTGGAGATTGCCGCAGCCCTCTATCTCGGGCTCGGAAGCCAGGCCAGCAATCTGCCGGTCCTCCGCGAGCAGCTGGAGGCGCTGGCGAAGTACTCCGACGTGAAGGGGAGCGAAGCGATCCACCCCTATCTCGGGTGGTGCCTCGATCCGCAGACCGACCGGGCCGATATGTTCGGGACGCCGATCCCGATCAATGCTCTGGGGTTCGTCGATTATGGCCCCTCCGTCGTGAAGCGGAGTCCCGGGAAGTTGATCGTGGGGATCTGCGGCGGATCGGTCGCACAACAGGTCTCGTTCGAGGGACGCGGGCCCCTCGCCCGCAAGCTGAAGGAAGACCCGCGGTATCAGGGGCGTGACATCGAGTTCGTCAGCCTGGCGATGGCGGGGTTCAAGCAGCCGCAGCAGGTGATGGCAGTCAACTACGTAATGGCTCTCGGCGGCGAGTTCGACGTCCTGGTGAACATCGACGGCTACAACGAGGTCGCCCTCCCCGGCTGCGAGAATTTCCAGGGAAGCGTCTTTTACGCGTATCCCCGCATGTGGCATGCGCGGGTCCTGAATGCGATCAGTCCCAGCCAGAATGCCGATGCCCTGCAGCTGCTGACGTACCGCGGACAGCGGCAGCGGATGGCCCGCCGCCTGCACGGTTCGCCGTTCCGGCACTCCTACCTCGCTCTCTTGATCTGGTCGCTTCGAGACCAGTCGCTGGTGGGGAGTCTGGCCGACCTGGAAATCCGCGTCGGGAGGGAGAAGCGGGTCGATGGGCGAGGGATGACGCGGGATGGCCCCCGGAATTCGGCCACGACGCTGGCGGGGATTCAGGATCAGGCGATCGAACTCTGGAAAACATCGTCGATTCAGTTGAGCCGACTGTGCCGGGTGAGCGGCATTCTCTATGTCCACGTCCTCCAGCCGAACCAGTATCTGCCGGGCTCCAAGCCGCTCAGTGCGATCGAGCAGGAGAAGATGCTGATGGAGAATCAGCCCTACGGAGAGATGGTCAAGACCTACTATCCCCGGATGATCGAGGAGGGGACGGCACTGAAGGCCGCCGGGGTCGAGTTTCTGGACCTGACGGAGCTGTTTCGTGAGACCCGGGAACAGGTCTACATCGATCCGTTCTGTCACTTCAATGAGTTCGGGGCGCAGCAGATCGGTGCGTCGATCGCCGACCGGATTCTGGCGGCGGACGACGCGGTTGAGCCCGGATTCCCAGTGGAGTCTCCGAAAGGGACTTCTCAGAAGATCGAGTAGATGAACGGGGCGGCCCCCGTGCTGGCGAGGCCGAGCAGGAGTCCGAACGCCAGGAAGATCACGAGCAGCGGAATAAGCCACCACTTCCGCGTCTCTATCCCAGGATGCCGTCAGCGAGACCCGGAGCGACTCACGAAGGTGAGTTCACAGTGTCAGACCGGTCCGGCTCCGGCAATCCGGGGAAATCGCTCTCCCTGTCGTGCTACCGCGGCGTTGCCGAACGGATCTCCGCCGGCTTGGTGGTGGCCGGCTTCGCAGCCGTCGCCGTGGAGTTGGAGTCAGTCTTCTTGGCGTCGGCGACTGCCCGGTCGACGAGTTTGCGGGCTCCCTGGAGCTGAGCCTGTGAAAAGTAGGGGGTGTCGGCCGCGGCGGCGCGGTCGAACATCTTGGCGGCGAGCTGGTCCCAGCTCATCCCCGAGCTGATGTGCCACGCGGCCGCCTGGATCGTCGCCCGGTCGGTCCGGCCTTCCGCGATCGCCCGGCCGATCGCCGCGAGCTCGGGCTTGTCGCTGTACTTCTCGACCCGGACGAGTTGATAGCTGTTGCGGGAGTTGGGAGTCGTCTTCCCATGCTCGAGGCAAACCGATTCGATCGGCAGCCGGACGGTCGCCGCCGGCGGAATCGAGAAGAATCCCTGCTGATTCTGACCTATGCCGATCCCCTGGTTGCCGGTCTGACCCATCGGGCCCCCGACCGCCTGGTTCTGGCCTTGCCCCCCTCCCATTCCGAATCCCTGCTGTCCCTGCCCTGCCCCGTTGTTGCCGAAGCCGTTGTTGTTCCCGAAGAAGCCTTGCGGATGCACGTGGACCCCCACGACCATTTCGGGGAGGACGACGGTGAGGGTTTTGTCCGTCAGGTTCCGGATGAAGACGTTTCCGCCGAACTCGTTCTTGGGGCGGAGCTCGGCCTCGAGCGAGCGGCTTTCGAGGCCGTCGAAGAGCTCGACCCGCGGCGCGGCGGGGTCATACTTCGGCTTGGTGATCGGCTTCTGCCGTTCCCCCGCGGGGGCGGTGAGAGTGACGCAGGAGAAGAGGGGAACCCAGAGCGCCAGGAGACTTCGACGGAGCATGGCATGGTCCTCGGTGTAGAACGGGAGCGGCAGCCCTCGAGGACGGACCTTCAGCGTCCCCGGCTTAAGAGTGTTCTACGGAGCGGCCCGGAGAAGTTTTACGGACCTTCCCGGAAGAGCCGGCCGGCGCGGCCTCTCGAGAGACTTTTCCGGGACGAGCGATCCCGGTTTACGTGCCGGCGGTCGGATTGTCGATCGCCACGCGGAACGTGTTCGGTTCGACGGTCTGCGGGAAGTCGCTCCGGTAGTGGACGCCGCGGCTCTCGCGGCGGGTGAGCGCGGACTCGATCATCAGCCGGGCGACGAGGAGCATGTTCTGCAGCTCCCAGCCGGCGGTCGTCGAGAACTCGCGCTGCGAGACGTACCGGTCCCAGAAATCGACCTGCTCCTGGGCCTCCTTGAGGCCTTCCTCGTCGCGGCGGATCCCGACGTTCCGCCACATCACGCTCCCCAGGGAGTTCTGGAGGTCGGTCAGGTTCAGCGGCTCTTCGTCCTTGGCGGAGCGGGGCCAGTCGGAAACGAGTGGCAGGGCGGTGAAACTGTCGGGAATCGCGAGGGCGGCGTCGGAGGCTCCCCGTCCGGCGCGGATGCCGTAGAACAGACCTTCCAGCAGACTGTTGGAGGCGAGCCGGTTGGCTCCGTGGAGTCCGCTCGAAGTGACTTCTCCGGCGGCCCACAGGCCCGGGAGCGTCGTTCGGCCGTCGAGGTCGATGGTCAGGCCGCCGACCATGTAATGGGCTCCGGGCCTAACCGGGATCAGGTCTTCGGCGAGGTTCAGGCCGAACTCGCGGCAGACCTGGGCGATGTGGGGGAATCGCTCGGCGATCAGGTCGTCGGGGAGATGCCGTAGGTCGAGATAGACGCAGGAGTGGCGGGACTTCTCCATCTGGTCGGTGATCGCCCGGCTGACGATGTCGCGGGGGGCGAGTTCCGCCCGCGGGTCGTAGTCGGGCATGAAGCGGTGCCCGCGGGAATCGACGAGGTAGGCCCCTTCGCCGCGGACCGCTTCGGAGATGAGGTGCCGCGCTCCCCCGGCGATGTACAGGACCGTCGGGTGGAACTGCATCATCTCCATGTCGCGGACCTGAGCCCCGGCCCGGAAGCCGAGAGCGTGGCCGTCGGCGGTCGCGATGTCGGGGTTGGTCGTTTCGCGGAAGAGCCGGCCTGCGCCGCCGGTGCAGATGATGGTCTGCTTGGCCCAGACGATCGTCTTGCCGTGTTCCTTGTTCCAGACGATGGCTCCGCGGCACGAGCCTTCGTGGGTCAGGAGATCGATGGTGAAGGTCTGCTCCCACAGCTCCGTCCAGCCTGCGCCGCGGACGGTGTGGATCAGGGCCCGCATGACTTCCTTGCCCGTCGCATCCCCGAGGGCGTGGGCGACGCGGGGGTGGCTGTGACCCCCTTCGAGGGTCAGGGACAGCTCGCCGTTCCGCTGGTCGAACTTGGCCCCGAATGAGACGAGTTCGCGGATGAGGGTCGGGGCGGCGCTGACGACCTCCCGGACCACTTCCTCATCGCACATCCCGGCGCCGGCGACGAGGGTGTCGGCCGTGTGGTTGTTGACGTTATCGGTGGGGTCGAGGACGCCGGCGATACCTCCCTGAGCCCAGGCGCTGTTGGAGAGGTCGACCCGGTCTTTGGTGATGATGACGACGCGGAGCCTTGGATCGACTTCGAGGGCGGCGCGGATCCCGGCGATTCCTGATCCGATGATCAGGACGTCGGTGAACATGTGGGGGACGCGCTTGGGGTCGAAGCGGACGAGGTAGCGATGCCGGGGCGAGTAGGTCAGTCGCGGCACGAGCGGGCTCACGGTGTCGAGGGAGGCGGCGTCCGGAACCGGTTTCGATGGCAGGACGCGCGGCGTCTCCTGAAGTTCAGGGGAATCGGTCTAGCCTACTCGTTTTCGGTGTGGTTCGCGCCGTCGGCGGGCCGGGATCGATGGGGGCGGCGAGCATCCGTGCTGGCCGGCCCGGCGCCGTCTGCTCAAACCCATCGTTCCAACGGCCACCCGGGTCCAGGGGCGGAGCTCCTGGCCGCCGGAGGCGTTTTCGTTGTGGAACCACGGCACACAACGGGCGCCCGATCGCGGATGGGCGTCGCGGGACTTCGCTCGCCAGCACGCTCACGCTGCAAGCCCCGCGGCGATGGAGAAGGGAGTCCTCAACATCGGCTCTCCAATGCGGACATCGAAGGTTTGCCAAGGTTCCGCCACGAAAGATGCCTCCGGCGGCCAGCGTCCCGCTGGACCGGGGCGGCGTGGTACGACGGGTTGCGCAAAGGACGCTGCGACGCCAATGGGCGGTGTTGGGGAAGGCGATGACACGATCAAAAACAGAAACGCGAGCGGAAGGCCGGAGCCTCGCACTCGCGTTCAGTGATCATTGTCGCTCAGGGCGCGGCTGCTCCTCAGGCCCCGATATGCTCGACAATCTTGTCGTTGATCTTCTTCTCGTGCAGCATCGCCGCCGTCGACAGAGCGTTCCGGATCGCCCGGGCATCGCTCGAGCCGTGGCAGATCAGACAGATGCCGTCGACACCCAACAGCGGGGCCCCGCCAACTTCATTGTACTCAAACCGCTTCTTGAGACCGTGGAAGGCCTTCGCGGCGTGGTTCTTCTCGTTCTCGAGAGCCTCCATGACGCTCTTCGAGATCGTGTTCATCATCATCGAGGCCATTCCCTCGCTGACCTTGAGCACGACGTTCCCGACGAACCCTTCGCAGATGATCACGTCGGCGTCGCCGAGGTAGAGACCGCGGCCTTCGACGTTCCCGACGTACTGGCCGGGAATCGTCGACTTCGAGATCAGGTCGTGCGTCTCAAGGACCGCCTCGGTCCCCTTACCCTCTTCGCTGCCGATGTTCATCAGCCCGTAGCGGGGATTCTCGATGCCGAGCACGTCACGGGCGAAAATCGCCCCCATGATCGCGTACTGGTGCAGATGCTCCGCCCGGGCACCCGGGTTGGCCCCGACATCCATCAGGACGGCACGCCCCTGCAGGGTCGGCAGGACCACGGCGATGCCGGGCCGCTTGACGCCTTTGAGGAACAGCTTCGTCCGGAGTCCCGACGCGACCACGCCGCCGGTGTGCCCGGCGCTGACGACCGCGTCCGCTCCCTTTTCCGCGAGGAGCTTCCAACAGGTGGCGATGGAGCAACCGGGCTTCTTGCGAAGCGCGTCCATCGGCTTCTCGTCCATCCCGATGTGGCCATCGGAATGCACGACGCTCAGCCGTTCGCCGGAATAGCCCGCTCCGGAGAGCTGGGCTTCGATCTGGCCCTGGTCTCCGACGAGCAGGACTTCCAGATCAGGAGTGCTCCGCAGGGCTTCAATCGCTCCGTCGACGTTGATCTTCGGAGCGAAATCCCCCCCCATCGCGTCCAGTGCGATCCGCATTACGATCAGTCCTCAGGCGTGACGAGCACGCGGCCGTGGTAGAACCCGCAGTTCGGGCAGACCACGTGCGACGGCCGGGCCGTTCCACACTGTGCGCAGTATTCCAGCTTCATCGGCTTGACGCCATCGTGGCTCCGCCGCATGTTCCGGCGGGATTTCGACTTCCGCCTTTTGGGAACGGCCATGTCTCTCGTCCTGTCTCTACGTATTCACCATCTGGGGGACATCACGTCCGCCTAGACTGCGGCCCTTCGCCGCGAAATCGGATCGAGGATACTACGGAAGACGAATTTTCGCTGTCAAGCTAACAGAGTCCGGTTCTGGAAGTTACGTTCATTTGTTCGCTTGCGTGACGGACTTCCGGCGGTTGGATTCCCCCGTGAGTGAGCCCCAGTGCAGCCCTGCCGGGGCCGATTCTCAACGCGAATGCCGCCGCAGAGCCTCACTGCCCCTCGCCTTGGCCCCGCGGCTCAACAGATCTCTTCCGATATCCACGCCAGAGAATTCCTCCGGGACACAGCGTCCGATAGAGTCACCGCATCCCGGCTCTGCGGACTTGGTCGGGACCATCGAGGTGATCGAATTCAGTGCGTCCTCGAGGACGAGGACAGAGGAAACGGCATGACTGCCCCCCCGCTGCGAGTTGGGTTGATCGGACTGGGAAACGTCGGAGCCGGCGTCGCCCGGATTCTGCGTGAACATGCGTCCCGTATGGAGCAGCGGACCGGCCGCCCGATTGAGCTTCGCCGCGTCGCCGTCCGCGATCCCCGCAAGCCGAGGGACTTCTCGGTTCCCGCAGAGATGATGACTACGGATGCTCTGGCGGTTGCCCAGGATCCGGACCTCGACGTCATCATCGAGCTGATCGGCGGTCTCCGCCCCGCGCGGGAAATCGTCCTCGCCGCCCTCAAGGCGGGGAAGAACGTCGTCACCGCCAACAAGGCCCTCCTCTGCGAGCATGGGCCGGAACTGTTCGCCGCCGCCCGGGAATCGGACCGGGCGATCGCCTTCGAAGCCGCGGTTGCCGGCGGAATCCCGATCATTCACGTCCTGGCAGCGGCGATGACCGCCAATCAGGTGATCGAGATCCGCGCGATCCTGAACGGGACTAGCAATTTCATTCTCTCGGAGATGTTCCACAAGGGGGCGGACTACGACTCCACGGTCAAAAAGGCCCAGGAACTCGGGTACGCCGAGGCTGACCCGTCGATGGACGTCAACGGGACTGACGCCGCGCAGAAGCTGTCACTCCTCGCGCAGCTCGCGTTCGGGGTCCGGGCGACCCCGTCCGAGTTCATCGTTCAGGGGATCGATACTCTCGATCTGGCCGACCTCAAGTACGCCGACGAGCTCGGTTACCGGGTCAAGCTCCTGGCGACTGCCAAGCTCGTCTCGGACCGGCTCGAGATGCACGTTCAGCCGACGCTGATCCGCCGCGAGAACCCGATCGCCCAGACCGAAGGCCCTTACAACATCGTCGCCCTCGACGGGGACGCGGTGGGACGGACGGTTTACTCCGGCCGCGGGGCCGGTCAGCTTCCGACCGCGTCATCGGTCATCGCGGACCTTGTCGACGTGGCGATTGGCCGGGCCCAGCTCACCTTTCCGCGGCTCGATCTCTCGCCGTCGCAGGAGTCGTTCCCACTGCAGCCGGTCGAAGAGATCCGGCGGCGGTACTACCTGCGGTTCCTCGTTCTCGACAAGCCGCATGTGATGGCGGACATCACCGACGTCCTCGGCCGGAATCAGATCAGCCTGGCGTCGGTCATTCAGCCCGAGGCCCCCGAGGTCGAACACGGGATGGCGTCTCCCAAGGTGCCGCTCGTGATCATGACCCACCGCTGCCGTGAAGGGCAGCTCCGCAAAGCGGCCGAGGAACTCCGCAAGCTGTCGTGCCTGCAGGGGGACTGGATGTGCCTCGCCGTGAGCGACTGAGTTCCTGACCCCGTTTCTCTTTCGCCCTCGCTTTCCTACAGCCGCACTCGCTCTCCCGCCCTCCCCCCATCCGCTCCGGCGGATTGCCTCCATGCCCGCCGCCGAGCCGCCCGCCTCCTCCACCACGCCGAGTGATCTCCCGGCGGGGGCTGCCTCGTCGGCGGACCGGGGTGACGGGGACGGGATCTACACCGGCACGTTCTGGATGGCGTACGCCGCCAACATGATGCTGGTGGCGGCGAACACGATGTCGTACCGCTTTGCGGACTTCGTCAAGTTCCTGGGCCGGTCGGAAGAGGCGACCGGGTGGATCGTCAACCTGAGCCTGATCGGAGCCCTCCTGAGCCGCCTCGTCATGGGGGCGGCGATGGACCGGTTCGGGATCGGTCGGGTCTGGGCCGCCGGATCCCTCTGCTTCACCTGCGGCGCCCTGCTGTTCCTCACCGTGAATGACGTCGGGGTAACGATTGTCCTTGCCCGGTTCCTGTTCGTGCTGGGGCTGGCGATCATGTTCGTCGGTTCGAACGCCCACATTCAGCTCAAGGTGCCGCATCACCGCCGGACCGAGGCGATCGGCAGCCTCGGGTCGAGCGGCTTCGTGGGGATGATCACCGGGGCGCAGCTCGAGACCCTGCTGCGGCGGACAATCCCGGACGTCGGCGACTTCTTCGAGGCCCTCTTCTCGATCGCCGCCTTTGTCGGCCTCGCGTATCTCACACTCGTCTGGTTCCTGACGCGGGATGACGACCCGCAGCGGCCCGATGTCACTCCCCTGGCCTACACGCTGACCCGGCGGTACTGGCCCGGGCCGGTGATGCTGGTGGCCCTCCTGATGGGGATGGGGTTTGCCGTCACGACCGTGTTTTTGACCCGGTATGCCCAGACGCTCGGCGTCGAGAACGGGTTCCGGCTGTTCTTTTCGAGCTACGCGATCGCCGCCTTCTCGTTCCGGATCGTGAGCCGGACCTGGAGCCGCTGGCTGGGGCGGAACCGGATGATTCTGCTCGGCCTCTCAGGACAGGTCGCGGCGTACCTGCTGCTGATCCCGGTCACGAAGGGATGGCATTTCATTCCGGCCGGGCTGGCGACCGGGTTTGCTCACGCGCTCCTCTTCCCTTCGGTCGTCTCGCTCGGCTCGGGGAGCTATCCCGAGCAGTACCGCGGGACCGGGACGACGGTCATTCTCGGGTTCATCGAGCTCGGGACGTTTCTGGCGTCGCCGCTGTTCGGGCTGCTGATTCTGAAGCTCGGGTTCAACGCGATGTTTCTGACCGCCATGACCGCCACGGTCGTGCTGATGGTCGTCTACTGGCGGCGGACGCGGTATGTTCCGGATCTGGACCTCGTCGCCTCGCGAGACTCCTGATCGGTCCGCTGGAACCTCGGTGCAGCGGCGGGACCTCGCGCTTCCGAACAGGAGCGTTCCCGATGTCTCCCGGCCGACTGCTGCTTGCGCTCTGTCTCGTCCCCTGGTGCGGCATCTCCCGGGCGGCGGACGAGCCGGCGGAACTTCGTCTGCCGTTCCGCTGGTCCCTCTCGCCGTCGCTGATCCGGCCGGTCGAGCGGTCGGCTGACCTCTGCATCTCGATCAAGGATCCGACGGTCGTCCGGCACGACGGGAAGTGGCACCTCTTCGGGACGATCCGGAGCGAGAAGCGGACGCACCAGATCGAGTATCTTGCCTTCGATGACTGGAAGAGCGCCCACGCCGCGCCCCGGCACGTGCTGACGCTGAACGACGGCTACTTCTGTGCTCCGCAGGTCTTCTACTACGGGCCGCACAAGCTCTGGTATCTCGTGTATCAGGTCGCTGAGAAAGGGCATCGGCAGGGGCTGCAGCCGGCGTACTCGACGACGGCCGACCTCGGTGATCCGCAGTCCTGGACGAAGCCGAAGCAGATGTTCTCTCCCGATCCCGAAAACGTGAAATCGTGGATCGACTTCTGGGTGATCTGCGACGAGACCCACGTCCGGCTCTTCTTTACATCGAACGACGGGCGGATGTGGCGGTCGGATGCCCCGCTCGACAAATTTCCGCTGGGCTGGGGGGAGCCGAAGATTGTCCTGCAGGGGGACATCTTCGAGGCGAGCCACACCTATCGCGTCAGAGAGACCGGGCGGTACCTGACGATCATCGAGGCGATCGGGCACGGCCGGCGGTACTACAAGGCCTACGGCTCGGACCGGCTCGATGGGGAGTGGGCTCCGCTGGCCGATACGTGGGAGCAGCCGTTTGCCAGTTCGGAGAACATTGTGCCGGAGACCGCTCCGGCGTGGACCGATCATGTCAGCCACGGTGAGTTCCTGCGGACCGGAGTCGACGAGCGGATGGAGGTCTCGGTGAAGGATCTCCAGTTCCTGATCCAGGGGGTCGCCGACAAGAACTACCGGGGGAAGAAGTACGGCGAGATCCCTTGGGAACTCGGTTTGCTGCGAGCCCTTCCAAAGAGCTCCGATTGACCGCAATCGCCCGATCGTCGCATTCCGCCCGCCGTGTGCGACTTACGGCCGCGCGGTTCGATCGAATACGATGTTCTCTCGGCAACCACACCTCTGGAGACCGCACCATGAAAGAGACCCTGGCCAACTGGAACGGGACCGAGATGCCGCTCGGCGAAGTCCGGGTGTCGGTCCTCGATCGCGGGTTCCTGTTCGGGGATGGCGTCTACGAAGTGCTGCGGGTCTACCACGGCAAGCCGTTCCTCGAGCGGGAGCACATGGACCGCCTGCAGGAGAGCCTGGCGGAACTGCGGATCTCGATCGATTTCCACCGCCTGGAAGAGCGCGTCCGCGAGACGCTCGCCCACAGCGGCGTGATCGATGGTCTGGTCTACATTCAGGTGACCCGGGGTGAAGCCCCCCGGATGCATCATTTTCCATCGCCGACTCCGAAGCCGAACGAGCTGATCTGGGTGAAAGACCTCGGCGGCGATCCGCTGGCGGCCCTCCGCGAAACGGGGGGCTCGGCAATCCTCGTGGCGGACCAGCGGTGGAAGCGGTGCGACATCAAGTCGGTCAATCTCCTCGCGAACTGTCTCGCGGCCCAGGAGGCGAACGAGGCCGACTGCGATGAAGCCCTGCTCGTCGCCGAAGACGGCTCGATCACCGAAGGCTCGCACACGAGCGTCTTCGGGATCTCGCACGGCCATCTGCTGACCGCGCCGCTGGAGGCGAACATCCTCCCCGGGATCACCCGCGGGCTGGTGCTCGATCTGGCCGAGAAGGCAGGGATCCCTTGCCGCGAACAGCCGGTGACCCGCGGCAATCTGTGGGAAGTCGACGAGCTGTTCGTGACAGGGACATCGGCTGAAGTCCTGCCGATCGTCCGCGTCGACGAGCGGGACATCGCTTCGGGGAAACCGGGGCCGATCACCCGCCGGCTGGAGACTGCGTATCGGAACGAGATCCGGCGCGTCTGCGGCAGTTGAACAGGGAACGGGGCGTTGCGACCACCATGAGCGGAATGGAGTCTCCTTTCTCGATGCCCGGATCCCCTCAGGATCCGGCGGCCCGGACTGCATCGGACCAGGCAGCAGCAGACAGCGGGAACGCTGCCGGTCAGCCCTCGACACCCCCTCGCTCGCTGTGGCAAAGTGGGGCCGAGCGGATCTGCCGGCTGGTCCTGATTGCGGCGAGCCTCCCGCCGGTCGGGTGGATCTTCGGCAGAGCGTGGTGGGTCGTGGACCTCCTCTCGCACTTCCCGCTTCAGGCGGCGTGTGGGGCGCTCGCTGCCGCGATCGTTCTCGGTCTGTTGCGGCGGAAGCAGTGGCTGATCGTGGCGGTCATCATTCTGCTCGTCGACCTGGCTCCGCTGGCGTGGCTGTCGGTTCCTGTCTCGCAGCCGGCGAGTGAGGGACCGAAGGTTCGGATCTGTGCCGCCAACACGTTCATCGACAACCTGGACGGGGACCGCGTCGTCGACGTCCTCCGTCGCGAGCAGCCGGACATCCTGTATGTGTCCGAGCTGAGTCCGACGATCGATCAGGCGGTGCGGGAGAGCGGGCTCTTTCCCCACGCCTACACCCGCGCCACGAACGAGTCTCCGTGGGGAGCGGGGTTCTACAGCCGCTGGCCGATCCGGGGGACGCGGCTGCTTCCGGCGGAATACGGCTGCCCGAGCATGATCGTCGAGATCGACGTTGAGGGGGGGCGGCTGACCGCGGTGGGAGCGCATCCCCCGCCGCCGGCGGGCGGGAAGCTCACGAATTTCCGGAACAGCTCGATCGCGCAGGCGGCGGAGTGGATCGCTCAGGCTGAGGGGCCGGTCGTCCTGTGCGGCGATCTCAATACGACTCCCTGGTCACACGCCTTTCGCGAGCTCGTGCAGGTGAGCGGGCTGCGGGATGCCCGCTGCGGCCACGGGCTGCAGCTCACCTGGCCGACGCACTTCATCCCCTACAGGATCCCGATCGACCATGTCCTCGTCAGCCGGGACATTGCCGTCCGGGGGCACCGGATCAGCGGCCAGACTGGCTCGGACCATTTTCCGGTCGTCGTCGACCTGCAGCTGCTCGGGCCCGGGAGGACCGACACGGCTCAGCCGAGCGATTCAGCGATGCGGTAGATTGCGGCGGTGTCGAGCACCTGGTCGTTCTGATCGAACAGTCGCTGCACTGCTGCCCGGTGGATCTTCATCTTGGTTCCCCCGACGCCGATCGGGCCGTAGCAGGTGATGGAACCCTTCGCGACCGCCTTGTCGGTCAGGCCGATCCCTTCCAGCCCCGCCGGAGCGACGGCGTTGAGGTCGATCGCGACTTTGAGGGTCTTCGAGGCGGCCCACTGCGGCTCGGAGAAGAACTGGACCCCCGCGGCTCCGGCGGCGATGACGAGCTGGCAGGTCCCGAGCTTCGCTTCGGAGTCCGCTCCGCCGCAGGGTTCGACGTTCGCCTCGGGGACCGCCTTGCGGATCGCCTGGCAGGTCTCCGCGGCCCGCGCCGCCGAGCGGGAGCTCACGAAGACCTTGGAGCCGAGGCTGGCGAGGATCTGGGCGGCGCGGTGGCCGACCGGGCCGGTCCCGCCGAGGACGAGGGCTTCCGTCCCCTTGAGCTCGAGATGCTTGGCGGCGGCGCGGACGGCGGCGGCCGCGGTCGTGTTGGAACCGTTGGAGTCGATCATCACCGACATCCGGATCGGCCCGAAGAACTGCTTCGTGACCTTCTTAAGGAGGGCTTCCCCCGTTTCGACGTTGCTGCCGCCGATGAAGACGGCCGTGTTCTTGAGGTCGCCGGGGCCGCGGGTGAACATCCCCCCGTGGACCAGTCCGACGACGTTGTCGGGGGTGATCCCGCCGTAACTGAAGAGCTCGTCGACTCCCGCGTCCATCGCCACGACCCGGTCGAACGTGCTCGGGAGGGTGTCCGTATCGAACTGGAACAGGATCTTCTTCATGGGAGCGGACCCTTCTGGCGGGTGGGAGACGGGAGCGGGACGCCGGGTGGCGGTCCGGAGACGAAACAACCCGGTCGTGCGGGCACGACCGGGTTGGCGGAATCCGTGGACTGACCCGATCGATCAGGCGTTGTAGAACGGGTGCTTGGCAGCGGCCTTCTTGGCGAGCATTTCCGAGGCGCTCGGCTCGTTCTTCATCGCGCGGGCGATCGAGAGCTTGGTCGCTTCGTAGTTGTACTGGAAGATCTTCTTTTCATCTTCGGCCATCCAGTGGATGAACACGCCGCAGATGATGACGAGCTTCTCGCACTGATCCTTGGGGATGATCCCCGCTTCGACGCTGTCGGCGACCGCCTTGGCGACGGCGTACTGGGCCGGGCCGAACATCTGAGCGGCCTGCTTGCCCCCCTTGATGGTGACCTTGGTGATCATGACCGTCGCCGGCTTGACGGCGAGGTTCGGCTCGAGGACGGCGAGCAGGTTGCTGTGGCCGTTCGACTGGTTGGACAGGGCGTTGGCGAACGCGGTGCCGGCAGGGCCGCTCTTGTCGCCGATGAGCAGGTCGATGTGCGCGACTTCATTACCTTCGCCGACAAGGGCTTCGCCGATGCTGAACGCCATGGAACGGTCTCCCCGAGAAACTGGACGTGATTGCGAACTTGAAGAACCGGAGTGATATCAACGGCCACTTCTATTTTCCACCGACCGGCCGGGATCGGCGCAAAACTAAGGCAAGTCTCGACGTATGAGTCGGCAGACTCGCATTGCACCGCTTCCGGCGTTGCCGGCACACTAGGCAATGTTGGCTGTCCCCCCGGTTCCGGCGAGCGGTCGCCGCGGAGCGGATTGCCTCTGCAGGGAGACGTTCGATGTCGACACGGCAAACACGCGGCTGGTTGGCGGGCGTCACCGCTCTCGTGGTCTGTCTGGCCCTCGCCCAGGGGCTCAGGGCGGCCGTCACCAACGGAACGGTCAAAGCGGTCGATCCGGATGGCCGGACGATCGAGGTCGAACCCGCCAAGGGGGACCCGGTCACGTTCGAGCTCCCCGACACGGTCCGGTTCTACAACCTGACCAAGCCCGCCAAGATCGATGCTCTCCAGGAAGGGCAGTCGGTGACCGTGACGACGAACAAGGATGGCCGGGTCACCGACGTCCGGATCAAGAAAGCAGCCGCCGTTGCCAAGGGGAGCGGTTCCGGAGGCTCCGGCAAGGCGAAGACTGCCGCCGGCGGGACCGGCTGGTACCAGTACGGAGGGCCCAATCGGGACAACCGGTCGCTGGAGGCGGGACTGATCAAATCCTGGCCGGCGGAAGGCCCCAAGCAGATCGGCGTCGGCCGGAACCTCGGGATCGGCTACTCGACCGTGACGCTCGCCGACGGAAAGGTCCTGACCCTCGGGAGCCGCGGCGACGACGAATACGTGATCTGCCTTAATGAAGGGACGCTCCAAGAGGAGTGGTCGGTCCGGATCGGCCGGACTCGTCCGGACGGGATGGGGGGCGGGCCGCGCGGTTCGGCCACCATCGACGGCAACCGGGTCTACGCCCTTGGAGCGAACGGCGACCTCGCCTGCCTCTCGCTTGAGAACGGCAAGATCCAGTGGAGCGGGAACATCCTCTCGGAGTTCGGCGCGAAGAACATCGTGTGGGGGATCAGCGAGTCCCCGCTCATTGACGGGGAGAAGGTGATCGTGACTCCCGGCGGCTCCGGCGCTGCGATGGTCGCCCTCAACAAGGCGAACGGGAACGTGATCTGGAAGGCCGCGGTCCCCGGCAACCCGCAGACCGGCTACTCGTCGGCCATTATCGTCGAGACCGGGGGAGTGCGGCAGTACGTCAACTTCGTTCACACCGGCACGATCGGCGTCCGGGCGGAGGACGGGAAGTTTCTGTGGGGGAATGCCTCGTCGGCGAACGGGACCGCCAACTGCTCGTCACCCCTCGAATGGGATGGGAATGTCTTCAGTGCGTCCGGCTACGGGACCGGGGGAGCGTTGATTCGACTGACCGGCTCACGGAACGGCGTGTCGGAATCGCTCGGCTACCACACCAAGGACATGAAGAGCCACCACGGCGGGATGGTGATCGACGGAGACTACCTCTACGGGACCGACGAAGCCGTTCTCAAGTGCCTCGAGGTCGCCACCGGGAAGGTGATGTGGCAGAACCGCTCCGTCGGCAAGGGGGCGGTGGTGTATGCCGACGGGCAGATCATCCTCCGGAGCGAAGAGGGGGAGGTAGCGATGTTCGCGGCGGACCCGAAGCAGTACCGGGAGACCGGCCGGTTTCGGCCGACGAACCGGGCTGACCGGCCGGCGTGGCCGCACCCGGTCGTGGCCAACGGGAAGCTGTACCTGCGGGACCAGGAGACGCTGGCGGTTTACAGCGTGAAGCCGTAGGCGTGGAGCTGGCTTGCTCGATGGAATGACGCCGAGCCTCGCGCTCCGCTGGCGCGTCGTGGCTAAGAAGCTGTTTCAAAACCGCGTGCAGGTCTGACGCGGCGGGGTCGACCGGGCGCATGGTTACGGAGATTCCGCCCCGGTCCAGCGGGCCGCTGGCGGGTCCAGCACGCTGCTGGCCGCCGGAGGCCATGAGCGCTCGAGAACCATGGAACACGTTGCGTGTCCCATCGCGAACTGGGTGTGGCGGACTCTCTTCATCCGAACGCTTCCCCCGCGATTCCCACGGTCTGGTGAGAGAGGGGCCCGCGATGCTGGTTTCCGGAATTGGGGGCCGGCCGTTGGCCACGGTGACCTGAACGGAAGCGCCTCCGGCGGGGCCAGCGAC
>VFQQ010000194.1_pt1 | contig 151742 bp, 122 predicted proteins | sample 3512341 | NCBI WGS metagenome assembly VFQQ01 (sample SAMN10412373, study PRJNA504923) | tailings metagenome | isolation source: Relicate 2 Philex TSF1 revegetated site | place: Philippines: Tuba, Benguet | collected 2017-08-29 | reverse complement strand
TCCGGCGGCCAGGAGCTCCGCCCCTGGACCCGGGTGGCCGTGGGACGATGGGTTTGAGCAGATGGCGCCGTGCCGGCCGGGACGGGGTGCACAGCCGACCTGCACACCCCGCTCAACCGACTACTCACTCAGGCCTTCGGCTCCCATCCCTTCGCATACTCCCGACGCCACAGCTTCATCGCCTCCGCATCATTCAAAATCTTCCCCGTCCCCGAATCACAAGCCAGACTCCGACCCGTCCGATGAGCAATGTTCCCAAGATGACACAGCATCGTCGTCTTGTGACCCTCCAGAATCTCCGAGTTCAGCGCCAGGAACTTGTCGTTCCGGATCGCCTCGATCAGGTTCAGGGCGTGCTCCGTATCGCTCCGCTTGTGCTTCTTCTCCTCGACCACCTTGTCGTTCGTGTCATAAATCGTGTACCCGCCCGACTCGTCGATCTCCATCGAGCCCGCTTCGCCATACACATGCACGAAGCCCGTCTTGTGCCGGTTGCAGCTCATCCCCTCCCAGGTGATCGACCCCTTGTCGCCGAACTCGTACGTGACGGTCTGCGTATCGGGAGTCTGCTGATCATCCTGATACCGATACCGGCCCCCCGCCGACACGACCCGCGTCGGGAAGTCGACACCGAGCGCCCAACGACTGATGTCGATCGAGTGGACACCGTTGTTGCCGAGCTCGCCGTTCCCCCAGTCCCAGAACCAGTGCCAGTTGTAATGGATCCGGTTCTCGACATACGGAACCCGCGGCGCCGGCCCCTGCCAGAGTTCATAGTCGAGCGTCGCCGGCGGAGCGACTTCCGCACCAAGCTTCGTTGCCGGGCGGAGGTTCGTGTACCACGACCGGGAGTGATACACCTTGCCGATCACCCCCTCGCGAAGCTTGGCGATCGCTTCGATGAACCCCGGCCCGCTGCGCCGCTGGTTCCCCATCTGGACCGCCCGGTTGTGCTTGCGGGCCGCCTCGACGAGGACTTCCCCTTCGTGCGGGTTATGGCTGCAGGGCTTTTCGACGTAGACGTGCTTGCCGGCGGCGCAGCCCAGGATGGCGGCGGGGGCGTGCCAATGGTTCGGCGCGGCGACGACGAGGATATCGATGTCCTTGTCGTCGAGGATTTTGCGGAAGTCGGAGACCGGCTCGGGGGTCTGTTCGGTGTTCTTCTCGATCTCTTTCTTGCCGGCGGCGAGGCGGTCGCTGTCGGTGTCGCAGGCGTATTTGACGACGACGCCGGGGATGTTGCCGAAGGTCTGGGCGAGAGAGCGGCCGCGGCCCATTCCCATAACGCCGACGTGGATCTTCTCGGACGGAGCTCCGGCGGCCCACACGGCGCCGCCGGTCGATGCCAGGGCCCCGAGGGCGAGAGAGCGGCCGAGGAATTCGCGACGGGGGATGGATGCGGACATCGGAGTCTCCGATTGAGGCGGGTGAGTTCGAGAGCGCCGAAAGGGCCCACGGTACGCAACGGCAACAGTTGATACCAGCCATGTGGGGGTGCAGGGGTCCCCCTGCCCCCGCCGGAGGCGCTTCCGTACAGGGAACCGTCCAACCGTCGCTGGACGAGGTCTCCGGATGGTGCCAACTGGACGCCCATCGGAGACAGTGAGTATCCCAGCGCACCGATATACTGAGAGAGTCGATGAGCGCGACCTCTGTGGGAGGACCACCTCTGTTCCGGATGATCCTAGTTGCGGGTGCCCTGCTGTCGGCGTCGGTCGGAGCGCAGTCGTTGCGGGCGGGTGAGCCGATCACGCTGACGTGGGAGGCGATGGCGGGTGAGCCGGAGCGGACAGTTCTGGGTGAGGCGGTGCTTTCGGACCAGCAGGGGGGTGTCCTGCTGCTGGACCGGGGGGGGCGGTACTGGTCGGTTCCGGGATCGCAGGTTCGGAAGCGTGAGGCGGCGGCGGAGACGTTTCAGCCGCTCAAGGCCAAGGAGCTCAGTGCGGAGCTGCGGCGCGAATTCGGAGACAGGTTCGTGGTGATCGAGACGCCGCACTATGTCATCTGCACGGATGCGGGGGAGCGGTTCGGGACCTGGACGGGGAAACTGTTCGAGCGGCTGCTGACCGGGTTCTATGCCGCCTGGAAGGACGAGGGGCTCGAGCTGACCGAGCCGGTGTTTCCGCTGCCGGTCGTGATCTTTGCGGAGGAAGCAGCGTATCGGGAGTACGCGCGGCGCGATGTCGGGGCGATCGCGGTCGACCTCGGATACTACTCGTCGCAGACGAACCGGATTGCGCTCCGGGATCTGACGCCCGCGGGAGCGAAGGGGAAGCGGGGCGGGGAGGACCTGTCGACGCTGGTGAATGCCGCCAACGTGACGACGATCGTCCATGAGGCGGCGCATCAGATTGCGTTCAACTCGGGGTTCCATGTCCGGCTGGCGGACAATCCGATGTGGCTGACCGAAGGGCTCGCGATGTACTTCGAGTCTCCGGACCTCAAGAACGCGGCGGGGTGGAAGACGACCGGGCAGATCAACCGGGCGCGGCTGCAGCAGTTCCGCGACTACAGCCGGAACCGCCGCAAGGCGGGGTCGCTGGAGACGCTGCTGGCGGACAACGCACGGTTCACGAAGGCGGAAACCGCGGGAGATGCGTACGCCGAGGCATGGCTGCTGACGCACTTTCTGATCCGGCAGCATGGGGAGGAGTACGCCGCCTATCTCCGCTCGCTGCAGACGCAGACGCCGCTCGACATCGGCCCTCCGGAGAAGCGCCTCGCCGCGTTCCGGGCCGCCTTCGGCGACGACCTCGGCCGCCTCGAAAAAGCGTTCCTCGGGTACGCGGCACGGCTCCCTCGGTAAATCGCGGAGGGAGCTGCTTCCAGAATGTCGGGGGAAGGGTGTTCGTCCGGGGGCGGGCAGGAAGGAAATGGGGAGTCAACCGGGAGCGAGGGGGGAGCCCAGAAACTCCCTGGATCGAGACCGCCGCGATACACTTCGCATTCACGCTCGCTGATGGATCTTTGGGGAGAGGGAAGTGCGGAAGTCATTGACGGCTCTGGGACTCGTTCTGACGTTCTCCACTGTGACCCGTGCCGACTGGCCGGAGTTCCGCGGACCGACCGGTCAGGGGACGACTGCCGAATCGCGTCTCCCCCTCACCTGGAGCGACCAGGAGAACGTGGCGTGGCGGGTCCCGGTCGAAGGGGTCGCGTGGTCTTCGCCCTCGATCGTCGGGGGGAAGATCTTCCTCACGACCGCCGTCGAGCATGGCGACGACAAGAAGGTCTGGACCCTCAAGGCCCTCTGCCTCGACGAGAAGACGGGGAAAGAACTCTGGTCGAAGGACCTGTTCGAGCACGACTCCGAAGTCCAGTACCACGCCAAGAACAGCCACGCCAGTCCGACGGCCCTCGTGGCGGACGGAGTCGTCTACGTCCACTTCGGCCCGCACGGGACCGCCGCGCTGACGACCGCCGGAGAGGTTCTCTGGAAGACGAGCGAGCTCGAGTACGGGCCGCAGCACGGCAACGGGGGCTCGCCCGCCCTGGCGGGGGACCTGCTCGTCATCTGCTGCGATGGCCGCGATGTGCAGTACGTGGTCGGCATCGAACGGAAGACCGGGAAGATCCGCTGGAAGACGCCGCGGGACACGAAGCCCTCCAAGGGGTTCTCGTTCTCCACTCCGCTCATTCTCACGATCAACGGCCGGTCCGAAGCGGTCTGTCCCGGGAGTGACGCGGTCTTTGCGTATGACCCGGCGACCGGGAAGGAGATCTGGCGGGTCCGGTATGCAGACGGCTATTCGGTCGTCCCGCGGCCGATTTATGCAGGTGGCCTGGTCTTCGTCTGCACCGGTTACAACAAGCCGAAGCTGCTGGCGATCGATCCGACCGGCGAGGGGGACGTGACGGAGACGCACCTCAAGTGGACGGTCGAGAAGGGGGTGCCGCACAACCCCTCGATCGTGGCGGTCGACAGTGAGCTGTACTGCGTTTCGGACGCGGGGATCGCGGTCTGCGTCGACCAGGCGAGCGGCAAGATCCACTGGCAGCAGCGGCTGGGTGGGAACTACTCCGCGTCGCCGCTGGCGGCCAACGGGTATGTCTACTTCCAGGACGAAGCGGGGAAGGGGATCGTGATCAAGGCGGGGACGACCTTTGAGAAGGTGGCCGAGAATGAGTTTGTGAAGGGGGAGCGGACGTTCGCGTCGTACGGCGTGGATGACGGGGCGCTCTTCATCCGGAGCGAGCATCACCTGTTCCGGGTCCAGGACGGGGCAAAACTTCAGGCTGCGGCGGCCCCCTGACCCGGGTCCAGGGGCGGAGCTCCTGGCCGCCGGAGCCAGCAGCGTGCTGGACCCGGGTGGCCGTGGGACGATGGGTTTGACCAAGCAACGCCGTTCCGGCCAGGACGGGATTCGAGCCATCGATTCTTTGACCGGTCCACCGCGCCAGGCGGAAAGATCGCCTTAGCGCAACCCATCGCCACCGCCCACCCCGGTCCAGCGGGACGCTGGCTGGCTGGCTCGTGGCCGTTTAGCGGATGCGGTAGAATCCCCCAGCCCGCACGCGCACCGCGGGCGGCGTCCCCGGAGTGATGTTCGGTGCAGAGGCTCCTCCAACTCCTCCACTACAGCCTCGCGTTCGTCATCGTCTGGGCGGCCGGCATGCTCGCCGCCGCCGAAGGGGGTCCCGTTCCCCTCGTGGCGATCCCCCTCGCCCTCCTCACCGTCGTCACCGTCGACCGACTCCAGCTGTGGAGCGTCCCCGTCTCGATCGCCAACGTCCTCGGCGTCATCGCCTTCTTCGTCTCCGGCTTCGAATTCCTCAGCGGCGACCTTGAACGCCGCGTCATCACCGCCGGACACGTCCTCACCTACCTCACCTGCATCTTCCTGGTCCAGAAGAAAGCCACCAAACAGATCTGGCTGCTCCTGGCGATGAGCATCCTGGAAGTCGCCGTTGCCTCGATCCTCACCACCGATGCGTGGCTCGGGCCCGCCCTCCTGATGTACGTCCTCGCGGCCCTCTGGACCCTCTCCGTCTTCTCGCTGTACCGCGCCGGGCAGCGGGTCTCCGAACACGCCACCCCCGCCCAGGGAGCCGCCTGGACCCCCGCGGCCACCGGCAGCCGGATCCGGCACGGCGTCCGGGCCGAGCGGAGCAACTGGGTCAACTCCCGCTTCGTCATCGGCGGCCTGACCGCCACCTTCCTCTCGGTGATCCTCGCGGTCGGGTTCTTCCTGTTCATCCCCCGGATGTGGATCTCCGGCCTGACCCTCCGGGCAGAGGACTCCCAGCCGCTTACCGGCTTTGCGGAGACGGTCTCGCTCGGCGATGTCGGCGAACTGATGGAGAGCGCCGACCTCGTCTTCGACGTCGAATTCCAGATGTTCGGCGACGACCGCCCCCTGACGCCCAACGAAGTGGCAGAGCTCGTTCCGGGCGAACACATGTACCGGGGAGCCGTGCTGGAGCAGTACAGCGACGGCCGGTGGACCCTCGGCCGCGATCGCGAACTCGTCCGCGGCTTCCCGGTCCCGGCCCCCGAACGGCGGCACCTGCTGGTCCAGACCGTCCGCCTCCAGCCGATCGGGACCAAGATGCTGTTCGGTCTCGGCTTCCCCGTGGCCGCCATCGATGCCCATCCGATCGAAGAGAACCGGACCACGGAGATCTTCCTCGACCGCCGCTCCTACGAGATCCAGCGGCGGAACGTCGCCGCCAACGAACTCCTCACCTACCGGGTCTTCAGCCGCTTCACCGACCCCGTCCCCGACACGCCGACCCTCGAAGCGGAGATCCGCCGCAAGCAGTACCTGAATTCGCTGACCCGGGTCCCGCTGACGCTGGGGGCCCTGGCGGACTTCGCGGCCGAGACGGTCGGGACCAAACGTCCCCGAGCGACGCGGCAGCACGACGCCGCGTCCCGGATCGAGAAGCGGCTGCGGGACTCGCAGGACTTCACCTACACGATGAAGCAGGTGGTCAAGGACCCGCAGGTCGATCCGCTCGTCGACTTCGTCGTCAACCGGAAGTCCGGCCACTGCGAGTACTACGCCTCGGCGATGACGATGATGCTCCGCTCCCTCTCCATCCCGGCGCGGATGATCAGCGGCTTCAAGGGGGGGCAGTTCAACGTCAAGGACAACCGCTACGAGGTCCGCCAGCTCCATGCCCACACCTGGGTCGAGGCGTACGTCGACGACCACTGGGTGACGTTCGACCCGACCCCCGGGATGCGGGACGTGAGCGTGCAGGAAATGGTCGACGCGCACGCCAACTCGCCGATCGCGAACCTGCTCGACAGCTCCAAGAACCTGTGGGGGCAGTCGATGCAGATGACCAAGGACCAGCAGCAGCAGTACCTCTACCAGCCGATCCGTGAGCGGGCGATGTTCCTCTGGAACATCGGGACCGGGCTCCTCTCCGGGAAGATCAGCCCCTACGAAGTGGTGCAGTCGATCCGGCGCCCGGAGCGGTGGTTCAGCTGGCAGGGGGGGATCGTCACGGTCATCATCGGGGTGACGCTGATCGGCCTCTCCCGCGCGATCCGCGGCACGATCGCCTGGGCCCGCGGCCGGAACTCGAACAAGGGACGCAAGACCCGCCAGCAGATCTCCGTGGAGTTCTACGAGCGGCTGATGCGGATCCTGCACGAGGCCGGGTACGAGCCCCGCCCGGCCCAGACCGCCCGCGAGTTCGTCGACGCCACGATCCCGCGGATCCAGCCCCGGCTCGCGGAGCAGGGGATCGACCCGAAGGGGACCCGCGAACTGGTCGAGTGGTTCTACGACGTCCGCTTCGGTGGCGACGCGCTCCCGCAGTCGCGGATCGAGGAGATCGACCGGCGGCTGGAGCGGATCGAGGTCTCGCTCAAGGAGACCAAAGGGAAGCCTTCGGCCAGATGATCACGAGGTGATCGCACGCAGCGGCGGTGGAGTCAGAACGCCTTGCCACTGTCGAGCAGCAGCGTCACCGGCCCGTCGTTGACGAGGGCCACGTCCATGTGCTGCTGGAACCGCCCCGTCTCGACCGGGATCCCCTGGCCCCGGACCTCGGCGACGAACACCCGGTAGAGGGCGTCCGCCGGCTCCGGGCGGGCCGCGGCGACGAAGCTTGGCCGCCGCCCCTGGCGGCAGTCGCCGTAGAGGGTGAACTGGCTGACGACGAGCATCGCTCCACCGACCTCTTCGAGGCCGAGGTTCATCTTGCCGGCGGCATCCTCGAAGACCCGCAGACCCGCCACCTTCTTCGCCAGGTAGATCGCGTCGTCCGACGAGTCGCCGTCCTTGACGCCGAGCAGCACGAGGAATCCCCGCTCGATCCGGCCGACCACTTCCCCGGCGACCGTCACCTGGGCGGAGGAGACTCGCTGAACGACCGCGCGCATCGGAACATCCGGAGATCCCGGACGACGGCACTGGGAGCCGTCCGGGGAAGAGGAAACATCAGGCCGGCTTGGCGGCGGCCTTCACGTGAGCGAGCGCCTCGTCGCGGCTGGCGAGATGCGGCCAGAGCTTGAAGAGGCTCATGTTCTGGAGCACCTGCAGCATCTGCGGCGTCGCGGCGCAGAAACAGGCCTTCCCGCCGCGGGCCTTCACTTCGCGGAGCATCGTCACGAGCGCGCCGATGAACTCTGAGCCGAAGTAATCCATCTTGTGGAGGTCGATGACGACGTGCCGGCAGCCCCCTTTGAGGAGGTGCGCGCGGATCGCGTTCGACTCGATGTGCAGATCCTGATAGCGGAACGCGGACCCTTCACCGGAAGGAATCACGATCAACACGTCGTCGACCTGCTCGGCCGAGAAAATCTTGAGGTGGTTCAGCATGAAGAAGCCCGGATGGCGGTGTGACGCAGAGAAACTAGGGGGGGCTGACTCGGCGGTCAATCCTTCCCCGGCGGCCGGCCCGCCGGAATCGAGAAAGCCCGCCCGGCCCCCCGTTCCGGCGCGCCATCCTGCACATCCGGCGTCGTCGCCCGGTTGGGAATCGGCTTCCAAGTTTTCACGGAACGCTGGAGCGTTTCGAATCAGCCGCGGGGGGCGTCGAGGGGGCCGCCTCATCCCGTTCTTCCGAAATCGTCAGGTCCGGAATCCGGAACGGGACCGGCACGTCGAGAATCAGCGACGGGACGACGTACACGAACCGCAGCTCGGAAAGGTCCTCGGTGACCCCCGGAAACCGGTAGTCGAGGGCCAGCCCGCCGTTCGCTTCTTCGAGGGAATCGATCTCGGGAGGGGCGGCAATCCGGCGGCTTCCTGTTCCGGTCTCGTCTCCCCGGGTCTCGAGCCATGCCTCGTTGTGGTAGAGCCAGAGCCGGTGCGACTCGAACTCCGGGCCGCCATGGTCGTAGGCGATTGCCAGCCGGACCGTCACCGACCGGCGTTTCGCAGGTGGGGCTCCTGGCTCACCCGCGGACTCGACCGCCGCCCGGTGGAACGTCACGGTCGCCCCGCCGCGCCGCCGGGCGACGGGTCCCCCTTCGGCGAGCCGGTCGAATTCGACCCGTTCGGGAAAGGCGGCGGTCTTGACCTGCAGTGTCCCTTCCAGCTGGGCAAACCGGGCCGCGGGGAACTCGAGCGGCACGGTCACGTTCCCCGGCCCCCGGCCGGTCATCGGAATCTCGCGGCGGGCATCCGGGGAGACCGGAGTACTGCGAAGCTCCCCCCGGTCGAGCGAGACCGCCCCGTCGGCGATCGTGGCATAGAGAGGCCGGATCCGCGGCTCCCCCCACAGTTCGAGCATCACGTGCACCTGCCCCTTCCGCCGGACCGCCTCGGCGGAGACCCGGAAGATCCCCGAGTCGTCGATCCCGCGGTTCCGTTCCGGGGCCGCTTCGTGGAGCGACACACGGTTCGTCGCGGTCTCATACCGGGGAGCCCACCCGGCGCTCCGCAGCGTCTTCCAGAAGGGAGCCGATTCGACATCGAGCGTGACGCTTCGCCCCGCCTGCTCAGGAGCGACATCCACGTCGTTCCCGGTCTGATCGCGCAAGTCGACCGCCCACTCCCGAAATGCCTTCGTCCCCTTCAGCGTCGCCAGCCGCGGCCGGATCGACTGGCGGGCGGCATCGAGCTCAAGCTGCTGGCGAATCCGCCCCACGGCCTCCCGGGCGGTCGCATTCTCGAGAAGGTCTGCCGGCGGCAGAGCCCCGAGCAACTCGGCCCCCAGCTCCACCAGCCGCTGTTCGGCCTCGACCCGCTCGCGCCGGGTCTCGGAGCCGAGCTTCTGCAGCAGCTCCCTGACCACCATCGGATCCGGCGCAGCAGCGTTCCCCGAGGGGGGCGCAGCGAGCGCCAACCAGCTCAGCAGCCACCACCTTGCCAGGAGCCCCCCTGACCGCAGAGCGCCGAACCGCATCGGCTCACCCCGTGATCGGAATCCGCTTGGACTTCTGCGCGGGGATCTTCTGCACGACGACCCGCAGCACGCCGTTCTTCGTATCCGCCTGGATCGTTTCGGCGTCGACGGTCGACGGGAGCGGCACCAGCCGCTTGAACGGACCGTGCGGCCGCTCATTGAGATGAACCTGCCCCGGCTCGAGCTCGGGGTACTTCCCCTGCAGCGAGAGCATGTGCCCGGTGAGGGTCAGCTCGAGGTGCTCCGGCGGCATTCCCGGAAGATCAATCAGGACAACCACCGCGTCCGGAGTCTCCACGACGTCGACCGCCGGGAGGGCGTTCCGCCGGATGCCGATCGCATCCATGGCCCGCTCCCCCTGCGACCAGGCGGTGTCGAGCCACTTGTCGAACTCCTGCCGGAGCCGTTCCACGGACCCTGCGGAGCGATTGTCGCCTCGGGGATCGACCATACCTCACCTCATGTTGCCAATTGCCGCGTTGTCTCTGCAGTATAACCGGCTCGCCGGGGGGGCGTCTCGCGAAAACCGGGCGAGGCCGCTCAGTGCCGCCGCGCCAGTTCCTCTCAAGTCGTCTATTGATCGAGAGTTCGGTCGCGCAGCGTTCACCCGGGCCGCCCGGCGACCTCGCTCGTCGTCCACTCAGTGTCGTCCGAAACCGTCCCGGCTAAAATGCACAGTCTATGCCCCCGTTTACGAAATCCCCGTCCCAGGCTTCCTCCTCCCCGGCGGAACTCTTTGACAAGGTCCCTCCGCAGGACCTCGAGGCGGAGCGCTGCGTCCTCGGCAGCATCCTGATCCAGAACGAGGCGATCGACGAAGTCGTCGGCCACGTCCAGGGACGCCATTTCTACGCCGACGCCCATCGCAAGATGTTCGAGGCGATCCACGGCATGTACGAAGGGGGGATCCGCGGAATCGACGCGGTCACCCTCCGCGACGAGCTCGAGAAGCGGGGGGACATCGACGCTGTCGGCGGCGTCCCGTACATCCTCAAGGTCCTGGAGACCGTCCCGCACGCGGCCCACGCCGAGTACTACGCCAAGATCGTCCGCAACAAGTTCCTCCAGCGGACCCTCATCGACGCCTGCACCGACTCCCTCCGCGAGGCCTACCACGGCAACGACGAGATCGAGGAGATTCTCTCCCGCGCCGAACAGCGGGTGTTCGGGATCGTCGAGCAGGAATCGAGCGTCAACAAGATCGCGATCGGCGACATCCTCGAGGACACCTTCGCCAAGATCTTCGAGCGGATGGACAAGGAGGGCTCGATCAGCGGCATTCCGTCGGGGTTCAACAACCTCGACGACATGCTGAGCGGCTTCCAGCCCTCCGAACTCCTCGTCCTCGCGGCCCGCCCCGCCATGGGGAAGACCGCCCTCGTCTGCAACTTCGCTCTCGCCATCTCCCGCCACGGCCACCACGTCTGGAGCCAGGCCCGGGACGCCGGTAAGCCCGTCCCCCCCAAGCCCGGCGGAGGGGTCCTGCTGTTCAGCCTCGAACAGTCGAAGACCGAACTCGCGGAACGTCTGCTCTGCATCCACGCCCGCCTCAACGGGCACAAGCTCCGCCAGGGAACCCTCGATGAAGTCGAGCAGCACACCCTGATGGAGGGCTCCAACGAGCTCCGCCAGTTCCCGATCTTCATCGACGACCAGGCGGGGCAGACCATGACCCGCATCAGCGCGATTTCCCGCCGCCTCAAACGGGCTAGCGATATCGGGATCGTGATCATCGATTACCTGCAGCTCATCGAAGCGGAGGACAAGAACCTCCCCCGCGAACAGCAGATCTCCTCGATCACCCGCCGCCTCAAGTTCCTCGCCAAGGAGCTTCACATCCCGGTGATGGCCCTCGGCCAGCTCAACCGCGGCGTCGAACAGCGCGAAGACAAACGCCCCCGCCTCGCCGACCTTCGCGAATCGGGCGCCATCGAGCAGGACGCCGACATCGTCATGTTCCTGCACCGCCCCGACGCCTACGAGCCGGACGACCGCCCCAATGAAGCGGACCTGATCGTCGCCAAGAACCGCCACGGTCCGATCGGCACCGCCGAACTGATCTGGAAGAAGAACGAACTCCGCTTCGCCGACAAAAGCCCGGTCGACGAACCCGGAGGCTTCTAACCAGGGCTTCGCCCTGGACCCAGGTGGCCGTAGGGAGGACGGGTTGCGCAAAGTCCGCTTCGCCGGCCGGTGCGGTTTGTGGGCGAGCGGCGCGGCGTGAGCCCGCCGGTGAAGTGAGACCTGTTCTCCTGAGGAGCTGAGACACCAAGATGTTCTGGGGATGGGCCGCACGGCGGCGGCGACGGGCGATTCTCGCAGAACCGTTCCCCCTGGAATGGGAGGCGATCTTTGAGCGCGGCGTCCGGCTCGCCGCCCGGCTCCCCGCCGAGCATCAGCAGCGGCTCCGCCAGCTCACGCAGGTCTTCGTCGCCGAGAAGAACTGGGAGGGACTCCGCGGCCTCGCGATCACGGACGAGATGAAGGTCGTCATCGCCGCGCACGCGTGCCTCCTCGTCGTGGCGATGCCCGAAGAGATCCACTTCGATCAGGTGTTGTCGGTCCTGATCCAGCCGACCGGCTACGTGGCGAGGGGGATCGAGGTGATCGGTGGGGGTATCGTCGAAGGGAGGCAGGCCCGGATCGGGCAAACGGGGTGGCGGGAGCCGGTCGTCGTCTCCTGGCGGGATGCCCGCGCCGCGGGCCGGGGCGAGACCCCGGGCCGGAACGTGGTCCTCCACGAGTTCGCCCATCAGCTAGACATGCTGAACGGCCGATTCACCGACGGGACTCCGACGATGGAGAACCGGGAGCAGGCGGAGCGGTGGGCCCAGGTGATGGAGCCGGAGTTCCAGGATCTCGTGGAGTCCTGCCGCCGCGACCGCCCCACCCTGATCGACTGCTACGGCGCCACGAACCGGACCGAGTTCTTCGCCGTGACAACCGAAGTCTTCTTCGAACAGCCGGTCCTCCTTCGTCGCTACCACCCGGATCTCTACGAAGTGCTGCGGGCCTATTTTCGGCTGGACCCCGCCGTCTGGAGAGGTCTGCGCGGAGACGACTACGAGGAAGAATGACGTCAGACGACGCGCGGCGGACTCCGTCGCGGGATCTCGCTCAGGTCAGAACGAGCGCGTTCTCGGAGGCGCACTCGACCCGGTTCCGGCCGGAGTGCTTCGCGCTGTAGAGCGCCTCGTCGGCGAGATCGACCACAGTCGGCGGGCTGCTGGTCGGCAGGTTGGCGACGCCGAAGCTGCAGGTGATCGCGACCGGCCGGCCCCGGTATTCGAACGGATGCGTCTCGATCGCCAGCCGGTACCGCTCGGCGATCTCCAGCGCCACCCACGACGGCGTCGCCGGCAAGAGGATCGTGAACTCCTCGCCGCCGAAGCGGCAGACCGTGTCCTGCGGGCGGGCTCCGGCCCGAAGGATCCGCGCCACCTGCCGCAGGACTTCGTCTCCGAACGGATGCCCGTAGCGGTCGTTGATCCCCTTGAAACCGTCGAGGTCCGCCATGATGCAGGAGAGCGAATCTCCGTGGCGGCGGGCGGCGAGAACCTCAGTTCCGAGACGGGAGTCGAGATAGGCCCGGTTCCAGAGTCCCGTCAGCCCGTCGATCGTGGCCTGACGGGCGAGCTCCAGGACCTGTTCCTGGCTCCGGAGCGCGACCCGGACCCGGGCCCGGATCTCCCCCAGATCGAACGGTTTCGTCACGTAGTCGCTCGCGCCCAGTTCCAGTCCGCGAATCTTGTCCTCGACGCTCGCCGAACCGGTGAGAAAGATCACCGGAATGTCCCGAGTGAGGGGATCGGCCTTGAGCCGGGAACAGACGGCGAAGCCGTCCTGGCCGGGCATTTCGACATCGAGCAGGATAAGCCGGGGCCGCAGCTCGCGGGCTGCCGCGAGTCCCGATTCTCCATCGCGCGTGGCGTGAACGGTGATCTGGTCCTTCCCCAGGCATCCTCGCAGGATCGCATGGGTGACGGGGGAATCGTCGATGACCAGGATGTCGGGACTCATGGGAGCTCTCGAACGGACGGCCTCACGCAATGGGGCATCGTTCGCCCGAACTCCGGCATACGGGATCTCTCCCGTCCGCACAGGTGCTCGCGCCGGCAGCCTCACCCTGGCGAAAACTCGCCAGCACGTGGTGCCGATCCGATTGCCCGCCCACAGTGTCAAACCCGCTCCGACGACGCGGCTGCGTCGCGGTCATTGCCCGTTCTCTCGCGAGGAATCTCGTCCCGCGGTCGCCGGACTTCCTTAAGGAAACCCTAGCTCGGGGCGGCCAGACGTTCTCACGGCGCTGCGAATCGCCACGTTTTTTTTCCCGCCCCGCGCGGATCTGCCGGTTGTGCGGACGGACGAGGTGCGTTGTCCCGCAAAGCGAAGAATGCGGAGCGCGCTAAGCCGCCGAGTCGGCGGACTCCGTCGTCCCGAACGAGCCGAGCGAGACGAGCTCACCCGACTTGCGGGGGCCGCTCGCTGCCGGCAGGTCCGGCAGCGGCTGTCCCTTCGTGGGGCCGAAGAGTGTCACGCGGGCCGCCATGACGAGGGCCTTCATCGAGGTGAAGGTCTGCTGGACCGCGGTCGGCTCGTAGCCGCAGTGGACCATGCAGTCCTGGCACTTCGCGTTGCCGCTCTTGCGGCCGTAGGCGTTCCAGTCGGTCGACTCCATCAGCTCGGCGAACGACTGCACGTACCCTTCCTGAATGAGGTAGCAGGGTTTCTGCCAGCCGAAGACGTTGTACGTCGGGTTCCCCCAGGGGGTGCACTCGAGTTCCCAGTTGCCGCGGAGGAACTCCATGAACAGCGGCGACTGGTTGAAGGTCCACCGCTTCTTCGCCTTGTCGAGCATCTGCCGGAACAGACGGACGGTCTGCTGGCGATGAAGGAAGTGCTCCTGGTCGGGAGCCTTCTCGTACTGGTAGCCGGGCGAGAGCATCATCCCTTCGACGCCGAGATCCGTCATCTCGTCGAACATCTGCCGCATCCGCTCGGGATCGGCGTTATTGAACAGCGTGGAGTTCGTGGTGACCCGGAAGCCCTTGGCGATCGCCGCCTTGATCGCCTTCACGGCGATGTCATAGGTCCCCTCGCGGCAGACGGCATGATCGTGCTCCGCCCGGGGGCCGTCGATGTGGACCGAGAACGACAGGTATTTCGAGGGGGTGAACTTGTCGAGATGCTTTTCGAGCAGCAGGGCGTTGGTACAGAGGTAGACGTACTTCTTCCGGGCGACGAGGCCGGCGACGATCTCACCCATCTGCGGATGCAGCAGCGGCTCACCCCCGGGGATCGAAACCATCGGAGCGCCGCACTCGTCGACCGCTCGAAAACAGTCTTCGGGCGAGAGGTTCTTCTTGAGGATGTCGGCGGGGTACTGGATCTTTCCGCACCCGGCGCAGGCAAGGTTGCAGCGGAAGAGGGGCTCTAGCATGAGCACGAGGGGATAGCGCTTCACTCCGCGAAGCCGCTTCTCGAGCACGTACTTCGCGACGGTCCACATCTGGGAAACGGGGACACCCATCTTCGCAAACCCCTTCCTGGAGCCGACATCCCTTGTCCCGCCGCGTCAGGCCGCGGGGAGCTTCCCCGCGGGCGGAAAGCCTCCATGTCGCAAAGAGAGTGATACCAAGTCCGCGAAAGGGTGTCACCGGCACCCCGCTTCGTCCGACGGTTTATCGACAAACACCGATGAATGGCAGGCCGGTGGGATTCCGAGCCAGATCTAAGCGTTCGCCTCGATCGGGCGGGAGGAGACCTCGGGGCGGATCAGATTGGGGTCGTGCGACTCTTTCGTCGCTCCGACCTCCCAGGGGCTGCCGCCGACCCACTCGGTCCGTTTTCCTTCGACCGTGATCGAGCCCTTGGCGAGATCGACCGTGACGATCGCCCAGAGGGAATCGCGGTAGGGGCAGGTCGACTGCAGATAGGGGGACCGCTCGTGCGCCGCGGCATCGAAGCTCGTGTGCTTGTACTTGTCTCCCATCCAGTAGTACGACGCGCTGTTGACCTGGACGTGGTGGATGCCGTCGATCGGCCGGGCGTAGTCCTGGTGCAAGTGCCCCGAGAACACCGCCAGCACCTTCGGCCGCGCTCCCGGTTCCCCCCTCAGGACGTCGCGGATCTCCGCGTGGTTGTCGATTCCGCTCGCGTTGTCGAGCGGCTGGTGGATCAGGATCACAACGGCTTTCGTTGTCTCCGCGAGCGTCTTCTTCAGCCAGTCCCGCTGCTCCGGGGCGATGAACCGCTTGTACCCCTTGCTGGTTCCACCCGAATCGTTGCCGTCGAGCACGACGAACAGGAGACCTCCCTGCTCGAAGGTGTAGTAGCGGTGCGGCATCCCGTAGTACTCGACCGTCTTCTCGCGTGAGAAGCCGCCGTCCATGTCGTGGTTGCCGAGGACGTGATACCGCTTACCGCCAAACCGCTCCCACACTTCATAGAAGCTCCGGTTCGCGTCTTTCGGGATGCAGAAGTCCCCGAGCTGCGCGATGAAGTCGACCTTCTCCCGCGTCATCGCCTCGACGAACGCCCCCAGCCGGACGCTGGCGTCCGGGATGATGTCCTGATGGACGTCCGTGATCAGGCCGAACCGCAGCGGCTTTGCGGCCTCCGCCGCCAGGGCCCCCACCGCTCCGACGAACGGGAAGGACGTCAGTGTGGTCAAGACCTGGCGACGAGTTGGCATTGGGAACTCTCTGGCGACAACGTCCAGACTGGCTTGGACGGTTCCACATTGAAAGCGCCTCCGGCGGGCAGGAGCTCCGCCCCTGCACCCGGGCGGCTGAGCGCTAAACTGCGTCGAGCGCCTGCTTCAGGTCCGCGAGGATGTCCTCGATGTCCTCCGTCCCGACCGACAGACGCACGAAGTCCGGCGTCACGCCGCTCGAGAGCTGCTCTTCCGCCGTCAGCTGCTGGTGCGTCGTGCTGTTGGGATGAATGACGAGCGACTTGCTGTCCCCGATGTTTGCCAGGTGCGAGAAGAGCTTCACGCCGTTGATCAGCTTGATCCCGTTGTCCCGCTGCTGCGTCGGCGTCGATCCCTTGATCCCGAACCCGAACACCGAGCCGGCTCCCCGCGGCAGGTACTTCTTCGCCAGCTTGTGCGAGGCGTGCGACTCGAGCCCAGCGTAGTTGACCCACGACACCTTGGGGTGGCTCACCAGGAAGTTGGCGACGGCCAGGGCGTTCTCGCAGTGCCGCGGCATCCGCAGGTGGAGCGTCTCGATCCCCTGCAGGATCTGGAACGCGTTGAACGGGCTGATGGCGGGCCCGAGGTCGCGCAGGAGCTGCGTCCGAACCTTCAGGATGTACGCGAGGTTCATCCCGCCGAACGTCTCGTAGAACTTCATCCCGTGGTAGCTGGGGTCGGGCTCCGTCAGCTCCGGATAGCGGCCGTTGTTCCAGGGGAAATCCCCCTTCTCGATGATCGCTCCGCCGATCGAGGTCCCGTGTCCGCCGAGGAACTTGGTGCAGGAGTGGACGACGACGTCCGCGCCGTGCTTGAAGGGCTGGCAGAGGTATGGGGAGGCGGTGGTGTTGTCGACGATCAGGGGGATGCCGGCTTCTTTGGCGATCTGGCTGATGGCTTCGAAGTCGGGGATGTCGCCGCGGGGGTTGCCGATGGTTTCGACGAAGAGGCAGCGGGTCTTGGCGTTGATCGCCTTCTTGAAGTTCTCAGGCCGCGACTGATCGACGAATTGGCAGTCGATCCCCATCTTGGGGAAGGTGTAGTGGAAGAGGTTGTAGGTGCCGCCGTAGAGGCTGGCGGAGGAGACGATGTTCTGGCCGGCCTGGGCGATGTTGAGGATGGCCAGGGATTCGGCCGCCTGTCCGGAGGAGACGGCGAGGGCCCCGCTGCCCCCTTCGAGGAGTGCGAGTCGTTTCTCGAGGACGTCGGTGGTGGGGTTCATGAGCCGGGTGTAGATGTTCCCGAACTCTTTGAGTGCGAACAGATTGGCGGCGTGGTCGGTGCTGTTGAAGACGTAGGACGTCGTCTGGTAGATGGGGACTGCGCGGGAGTTGGTGGCGGTGTCGGGGGTCTGGCCGCCGTGGAGGCAGAGGGTTCCGGGCTTGAGTGTCTTGGGATCCATGGGATCGGGCCTGAAGCGAGGTGTGGGGGACGTGTTGGCAGAACGGCCGGTGGAATGTGGGGCATGCTACCCGGCGGTTTTGTGAGCGGCAAACCGGCAGATTTGCGGGCGCGGTCCTTCGCGGAGAATTCACAACGACCGGTCCCGGAGGAGAGATCGTCTTTGCGCAACCCAACTCAATCGCCCACCCCGGTCCAGCGGGACGCTGGCCGCCGGAGGCGCTTTTCGTGGTGGAACCATTGCGAACCGCCGGCGTCCGCTTTGGGAACCGGCGTTGCGGGCTCCCTCACTCATGACCGCGTGGAGTGCAGTGCGGACGTTGTGGAGAGGGAAGTACGCGACAACAGTCGGTGACAGAACGCCAACCGTATGCCGTGGTTCCGCAATCGAAGCGCCTCCGGCGGCCAGGAGCTCCGCCCCTGGACCCGGGTGGCCGTGGGACGATGGGTTTCAGCAAGCAGCGTCGTGCCGGCAGCGAACAAAAGAAAAAGGGAGTGCGGACGGCGTCCACACTCCCTTTACGTATCAACGACGATCGGGTCGGCTACTTCGAGCCCTTCAGCAGTGAACGCAGCACCGTGTGCATAATCCCACCGTTCCGGTAGTACTCAACCTCCACCGGCGTATCGATCCGGCACGTCGTCACAAAGTGCACCACCTCGCCATCCGCCTTCGTCGCGGTCACCTCAATCGCCTGACGCGGCTTCAAACTGTCGTTGAGAGCCACCTCGAACGTTTCCGTCCCGTCGAGACCGAGCGACTCCCGGTTCTCGCCCTCGCGGAACTGCAGCGGCAGCACACCCATCCCGACCAGGTTCGACCGGTGGATCCGCTCGAAGCTCTCGGCGATCACACACCGGACCCCCAGGAGATACGTCCCCTTGGCAGCCCAATCGCGGGACGACCCCGTGCCGTATTCCTTGCCGGCCAGCACCATCAGCGGAATCGACGCGGTCTGATACTTCACCGACGCGTCATAGATCGACATCGGCTCGTCGGTCGGCAGGAACTTCGTCGCGTTTCCTTCCACCCCCGGCACCAGCAGGTTCTTGAGGCGGATGTTGGCGAACGTCCCGCGGGTCATGACCCGGTCGTTGCCGCGACGGGCCCCGTAGCTGTTGAAGTCCGCCGGGGTCACGCCGTGCTTCTGCAGGTACAGACCGGCCGGCGAATCCTTCTTGATGTTCCCGGCCGGGCTGATGTGGTCGGTCGTCACCGAGTCCGCCACCGAAACCAGCACCCGGGCGTTCTTGATCGAGCCGATCGGCTTCGGCTCGGCCGGCATGTCGACGAAGAACGGCGGCTCCTGGATGTAGGTGCTCGCCTCGTCCCACTGGTAGAGGTCCCCGGTCGAGCCAGCGATCGCCTGCCACTCCGGCGGGCCGTCGGCGGCGTGCGAGTATTCGCGGACGAACATGTCGGGCGACATGCTCTTGGCGATCGCTTCGGAGATCTCCTTCTGCGTCGGCCAGATGTCCTTGAGGTAAACCGGCTCACCCTTCTGATCGGTCCCGAGCGGGTCGTTCGCCAGATCGATGTCGGTCGTCCCGGCAATCGCGTACGCCACGACGAGCGGCGGGCTCGCCAGGTAGTTCGCCTTCACGTGCTGCTGCACGCGGCCTTCGAAGTTCCGGTTGCCCGACAGGACCGAGGTCGCGACAAGGTTCCCGTCGGTGATCGCCTTGGCGACCGGCTCGGGGAGCGGACCGCTGTTCCCGATGCAGGTGGTGCAGCCGTAGCCGACGGTGTTGAACCCGAGGGCGTCGAGGTGCGGGGTGAGACCGGCCCGGTTCAGGTAGTCGGTGACGACGCGGCTTCCGGGGGCGAGGCTCGTCTTGACCCACGGCTTGCGGGTCAGCCCCTTGGCGGCCGCCTTCTTGGCGACGAGGCCGGCGCCGATCATGACGCTCGGGTTACTCGTGTTGGTGCAGCTGGTGATCGCCGCGATGACGACCGCGCCGTCGGTGATCGCCGAGCCGGCGGCATCGCCGGCCGAGGCTCCGTCGCCGCCGATCAGGCTGTCGGAGACCGAAGGCCCCGCTTCGATCGTCACCGGCTTCGCCGGCTCGCTCTTGCCGAAGGCTCCGGTGAGGTCCTTCCGCCAGCTGGTCTGCATGTCCTTGAGGAGAATGCGGTCCTGCGGCCGCTTCGGGCCGGCCATCGACGGCTGGACCGTCGACAGGTCGAGCTCGAGCGTGCTGCTGAAGACCGGCTCGGGCGAGCCCGGCGTCCGGAACAGCCCCTGCTCCTTGTAGTAGGTCTCGACGAGGTCCAGGACTTCCCGCGGACGGCCAGTCCGCTCGAGATAGCGGAGGGTCTCATGGTCGACCGGGAAGAAACCGATCGTCGCTCCGTACTCCGGAGCCATGTTGGCGATTGTCGCCCGGTCGGCGAGCGACATCGCGTCGAGGCCGGGGCCGAAGAACTCGACGAACTTCCCGACCACGCCGTGCTTCCGAAGCATCTGCGTCACGGTCAGGACCATGTCGGTCGCCGTCGCCCCTTCGGGGATCTGGCCATTGAGCCGGAACCCGACCACTTCGGGCATCAGCATGTAGATCGGCTGGCCGAGCATGACCGCCTCGGCTTCGATCCCGCCGACACCCCAGCCGACGACCCCGAGGCCGTTGATCATCGTGGTGTGGCTGTCGGTCCCGACCAGGGAGTCGGGATAGACCACCCCGTCCTTCTGCAGGACGACAGTTGCGAGGTATTCGAGGTTGACCTGGTGAACGATCCCAGTCGCTGGCGGAACCACGCGGAAGTTCTGGAAGGCCTTCTGGCCCCACTTGAGGAACTGGTAGCGTTCCTTGTTTCGCTCAAACTCGATGTCGATGTTCTTCTGGAGCGCCAGCGGGCTGGCGAACTCGTCGACCTGGACCGAGTGGTCGATCACGAGGTCGCACTGGACGAGCGGGTTGATCTTCTTGGGATCGCCCCCCATCCGGACCATCGCGGCCCGCAGGGCGGCGAGGTCGACGACCGCCGGGACCCCGGTGAAGTCCTGCAGGACGACCCGGCCCGGCATGAACGGGATTTCGACTTCCTTGGGCTTCGCCGCGTTCCACTTGGCAACTTCCCGGACATGCTCTTCCGTGACGATGAAGTCGTCGACGTTCCGGAGGCAGGCTTCCAGCAGCACCCGAATCGAGAACGGGAGCTTGTCGATCGGTCCGAGGCCCGCCTTCTCGAGGGCGTCGAGGCGGAAGATCGTGTAATCGCCGTGGGAGGTCTTGAGGGTGCTGCGGGAACCGAAAGCGTTACCGGTCATGGAGAAAGGTGGGTGCGAAACGGAAGGGGAATACGCCGGTGCCAGAACCGAGGGCGAGGCACTTCAGACCGCAGGGTATCACAAAGACCGACATGGGCCAACGGCCGGTCGGACTCCACACAGCCCCGTCCGTTGCGTTTCCGCAAGGAATCCCCTTCGGAAAACCGTAGCGTTTCCAGGGATTTCGGAGTGACCGCCGGTCAGCCTCTCCCCGCCCCGGGTCACGTCAACTCGGAGATCGGCGTTCCGCTCGAGAGGGCGATCGGCCGCCCGGCGAGGTTGTCGTACGTGCGGGCGGGATCGATCCCCAGGTGTCGGTAGATCGTCGCGTGCAGATCCTGCGGCGTCAGCGGGCGCTCGCTGGGGTGCTCGCCGTGGTTGTTCGTTGCCCCGATCACCCGCCCCATCGGCGATCCCCCTCCGGCGATGAGGATCGACATCGAGTTCGGCCAGTGGTCGCGGCCCCAGTTCAGCGCCCCGTTGCTGCTCCCTTTCTGGAATCCCCCCTTGGGGGTCCGGCCGAACTCCCCGGTGACGATCACCATCGTCTTCCGGTCCATGCCGCGGGTGTGAAGGTCTTCGATGAGGGCCGTCACCCCCTGGTCGAACCCGGGAAGCCGCTCTCGCATCGCCGTCGGCAAGTCGCCGTTCACGGCATGGTCGTCCCAGTTGTAGATCGTCTTCCCCCCGGGGACGCTGACCGTCACGAACTTGACCCCTGCCTCGACCAGCCGCCGCGCGGCCAAGGCCTGCTTCCCCCAGCCGTCGCCGTAGCGGTCCCGGACCGCCTGAGGCTCCTTCGAAATGTCGAACGCGTCCCGGGCCCGGTTCCCGGTCAGGATGTCGACCGCCTGGCGGTTGATCGAATCGAGCGAGTCCATCATGCCGCTCGCGTCGACTCCCCGCTGCATCCGGTCGAACCCCGCCAGGAGCTCGCGGCGGCGGCCGAAATGCGCGCCGTCGACCGTCAGTGCCGAGTTGAGAATTCCGTTGTCGACCGTCGGGGCCCGGTAGGTGTCCCCCCAGTAGCCGGGGGCCGTGGTCGGCACGTAGTTGTAGTGCCGGGCCCCCATCCCCATCGCCACCGGCAGGCCGTTCCGGACCGAGCCATAGACCCGCCCCACGACCGCGCCGAGGTCGGGATAGACCGGCTCATGCCGCCCCTCGTCCCAGTCGGGGTAGCCGGTCGTCATCATCGGGGTCCCGTCGTTGTGGCCGGGCCAGATGTGGTGGCAGGAGCGGATCAGCGTGAACCTGTCCGCGATCTTCGCATGGAGCGGCAGCAGCTCGCACAGCTCGATCCCGGGGACGTTGGTCTGGATCGGGACGAAGGGGCCCCGGACTTCTTCCGGAGCCTTCGGCTTCATGTCGTACGTTTCGAGATGGCTTGGCCCGCCATTAAGCCAGACGACGATCACGGAGGCTTCCGCATCGGCCGGCCCCGGCTGCGCCGCCTGCAGCCGCAGGCAGTCCGCCAGCCCGAGCCCTCCCACCGCGAGAGCCCCCACCCGCATCGCCTGCCGCCGAGGCATCGTCCGCATGAGCTGATGACCGCAAAAGAGCGCGTTCCGGTTCCCAGTCACACCGCCCCGACACTACATCAACAATCGCCGATGCGTCAAGGTGGCCCGATTGAGCAGGGCTCTCGTCGCCGACTTCGCGTCACGGACCATCGGCCGGCCGCTCACCCGCTCAGAAATCGATCTGCAGGCCGGCGAAGCCCCCGTAGTAGAAGGCGAAGCTTTCGTTGTCGATCGCGTACTGCCCGGTGACGATGTTGTTGTTCTGCGTCTGGTCCGGGCCGAGGGCGATGCCGCTCAGGTACAGGAGCTGCACCCCCGCCCGCAGCGAGACGTGCGAATTGAGCCGCCAGATCCCCGTGACATTGATGTCGCCCAGGAACGCCGCCTCGTCCGACCGGGTCGACGGCGGGGTGATGACGTCTTCGTTCGTCGCCCCCCGGACCGTCTGCGTCACGTGGTTGCCGTACAGCCCGGCGCTCCCCCCCGCCTGCAGCTGAAACCGGTTGAGCTCGAGCACCGTCCCCTGCAGACCGAGCTGGACGCCGTGAAGCTGGTTCGATGTCCGGGTCTGGAACTGGTCCGCCGGCGGGGTCTCGTTGACGACCGTCCGGCCGTAGGCGCCGAACGCCTCATCGAGCTCGACGAATCGGTACCCCGCGAACACCGTCCACCGCTCGTTGAGGTCGTGGCGAAGATTCAGCTCGACGTTGTAGAGCCGCGAGGCATACGCGATGTCGAACTGATCCATGTCCGTGTTATTGAGGCCGCCGAATGCCTCCTGGAACGACTGCCCCGGCTGGAATACCTGGCTGTGCGAGTCGCCGAAGCTGTCGAGACCGAAGTAGCGGACGCCGACACCCCAGTTGTCGCCGAGGTCCCGGACCACGTTGATCATCGGCCCGGCCGAGACCCCGAGGTCGAGCTGCCCCGTGTGGAACACCGAAGGCGAGCCCGCCACAGCCGCGTCCCGGATCAGGACGGTCGACATATCGTCCGCTCTGGCAAGGAACAGGCTGTCGACCGACACGTGCCAGCCGCCGTCGGCGACCGTCCCCCCCCGCTCGGCGAAGAGGTCCCGCAGCTCCGCCCGCCCCACACCGGGAGCGAGCAGCACCGCGGCGGCACCCAGGGCCAGCCGGAACGCCCGGGCTCCGATCCCCATCCATCCCGCCATCCGCTCGACCGACATCATCCCGCTCCTCGTTCCGAGTGCCGCATGTCGGGCGATCCGCATCGCGCCCGGAATCCTCACAACTGGAATCGTCCGAAGCACGGTCGGCGGAGCTTGCCGAAATGCGGCTTTCGAGGGCTTGAAGCGATTCCGGTCCCAGGCCGAAGGAGTGCACGGCAGCGTCAGAGTCCCCGGCACCCCCGGAACATCCGGACCGGACAGAAGAGCCGGCACGGCAGGCACAGCACGCAGCGCTTGACGTAGAGCCTGCCCCGAAACATGGCAAGCAGCCGGAAAGAAATGGGGCCACCCGGATTCGAACCGGGGCAGACGCGGCTTATAAGGCCGCCGCTCTCACCACTGAGCTATGACCCCCGAATCGCTCTCCGCGATTCGGGATATCAGCTCTCGATTCAGGATCGGCATCGGACTCTCCCCTGGAGACACCGGACTCCCGCAGTATCGCCGACGGCGGCCCTGCGGAACAGGCGGTGCGTGTCGGCACCGTGGCACCGTGAGGGACGCACAGGGATATTTGGACGGTTCCACGGGGAAGCGCCTCCGGCGGGCAGGAGCTCCGCCCCTGCACCCGGGTTCAGATCGCTCAACAAAAAAAGCCCGCTCCACTTGTCGCGGAGCGGGCTTTCGAAAACTCTTGCGAGAGAGAACTAGACGGCGGCGGCCATCCGCTTCGCCTGCTCGGCCGCTTCTTCGATCACGCCGACGTACATGAACGCCGACTCCGGCAGGTGGTCCCACTTGCCGTCGCAGATCTCGTCGAAGCTGCGGATCGTCTCCTTGAGCGGCGTGATGTTCCCCTTCTTGCCGGTGAACGCTTCCGCCACAAGGAACGGCTGCGACAGGAACCGCTCGATCCGGCGGGCCCGCAGCACGATCAGCTTGTCTTCTTCCGCCAGTTCGTCGACCCCGAGGATCGCGATGATGTCCTGCAGCTCGCGATACCGCTGCAGCGTCTTCTGCACGCGGCGGGCAACCCGATAGTGCTCCTCACCCACGATCTGCGGGTCGAGGATTCGGCTCGACGAAGCGAGCGGGTCGATCGCGGGATAAATCCCCTTCTCGGCGATCTTCCGCTCGAGGTAGATGAACGCATCGAGGTGGCTGAACGCCGTCGCCGGAGCGGGGTCGGTCGGGTCGTCAGCAGGGACGTACACCGCCTGCACCGAGGTGATGGCTCCCCGCTTCGTCGAGGTAATCCGCTCCTGCAGACCACCGAGCTCCGTCGCCAGCGTCGGCTGGTAACCCACGGCACTCGGCATACGGCCGAGGAGTGCCGACACTTCCGAGCCGGCCTGCGAGAACCGGAAAATGTTGTCGACGAACAGGAGCGTGTCCGCCCCCGTCGCGTCACGGAACCATTCCGCCATCGTCAGGGCCGACAGAGCGACGCGGAGACGGGCTCCGGGGGGCTCGTTCATCTGGCCGAAGACCATGCAGGTCTGCTCGATGACCGAACGACCGGTGTTGCCGATCTTCGTGTCCTGCATTTCGAGCCACAGGTCGTTCCCCTCGCGGGTCCGCTCGCCCACACCGGCGAACACCGAGTACCCCCCGTGGGCCGCCGCAATACGGGCGATGAGCTCCTGCAGAATCACGGTCTTGCCGAGCCCGGCACCGCCGAACAATCCCGCCTTACCACCGCGGACGAACGGCGTGAGAAGGTCGATGACCTTAATCCCCGTTTCGAAGACTTCCGTCTTCGACGAGAGATCTTCGTTCTTCGGCGGAGCACGGTGGATCGGCCAGTGCTCGGCGGCATTCACGTCGCCGCGGCCGTCGATCACGTCGCCGGTCACGTTGAACACGCGGCCGAGGGTCTCCTTGCCGACCGGAACGGCCAGCGGTGCGCCGGTGTCCTGGACTTCCATCCCGCGAACCATGCCGTCGGTCGTCCCGAGGGCGATGCAGCGGACGCGTCCGCCGCCGAGGTGCTGCTGGACTTCTCCGGTCACCTTGACCGAGACACCCTTGGTCTCGGCCTGGATCTTGACGGCGTTGTAGATGTCCGGAAGGCGGTCCGGCGCGAACTCGACGTCGAACGTCGAGCCGATGATCTGCGTCACGCGACCGGTATTGGAAGCGGTAACCATGTCGTAGTTCCTGAGTGAGACGGGAGGAGAGTCCTCGACCCGTTATTCCAAAGCGGCTGCGCCGCCGATGATTTCGCTGAGTTCCGAGGTGATCTGGCTCTGGCGAGCCCGGTTGTACTTCATCGAGAGGGACTTGATCATGTCCCGCGCGTTATCGGTGGCCGCCTTCATGGCGACCCGCCGGGCGATCTGCTCGCCGACCGCCGAATCCAGGAAGCACTTGAAGAACCGGGCCTTGAAGGCTTCCGGAACGATCTGCTCCAGGATCTCGCGAGGGCTCGGCAGGAACTCGTAGTCGATGTTCGTCGTGGCGGTTCCAGTCCCTTCGGCCAGGTCCCCGATCGGCAGGAGCGTCTGGACCGACGCCTGCTGGCGGGCGGCCGTCAGGAACCGCTGATAGACGACGTCGACCCGGTCAATCCGCCCGGCGATGAAGTCGTTGATGTACCGGGTCGCGATCGGGTTGACCTCGTCGAACCGCGGCTTGTCTTCGAATTCCGTGTAGCTGTGCTCGAGCGGCAGCTTTTCAAATTTCGCGAACGCCAATCCCCGGCGGCCGGAGATCTCAAGCTGGACGTTCTTTCCCTGCGCCTTGAGTTCCCGCATCCGGGCGACGGCGATCCGGAGGAGGCCCGAGTTGTAGCCGCCGCACAGACCGCGGTTCGACGTCAGGACGAGGAGGACGACGTTCTTCTCTTCGGCCGGCTTCTTGAGCAGCGGATGCTCGAAGCTCAGCTTCGCCTGGGCGAGGTCCGCGACGATCTCGTTCAGCTTCTTCGTGTACGACGCCGCGGCCGCGGCCCGGTCCATCGCCTTCTTGAACCGCGCGGTGGCGATGAGCTCCATCGTCCGCGTGATCTTCGCGATGTTTCGAACCGCCTTGCGGCGCTTCACGAGTTGTCGGACGTTGGCCATGGGAAGTCGTCAGTTCTCAGTTGTCAGTTTCAGCCGGCGGCGACCATCGTCCCCGCCGACCGACGCCACACCCGCGCCCGGTTTAGTGGGCGGCGACTGCCTTCTTCGGTTCGGCCTTTGGGGCCGGAGCGGCAGCGGGCGCCGCAGCCGGGGCGGTCTCGTACTTGAACCGCGTCCGGAACGCCTCGAGGGCCGACTTGAGAAGGTTCTCGGTGTCGCCGCTGAGGTCCTTCGAGTTCAGGATCGCGTCGCGGACTTCCGACTTCTCCTCGCGGACGAACTGCAGGAGCTGTTTTTCCGCTTCCGCCACGCGGGCGACCGGGACGTGGTCCAGGTAACCCTTGGTACCGGCATAGATCGAGATGACCTGGTCGGCGAAGTTCAGCGGGGCGTACTGCGGCTGCTTCAGCAGTTCGATCATCCGCTTGCCGCGGTCGAGCTGCGTCTGAGTCGCCTTGTCGAGTTCGGTCCCGAGCTGGGCGAAGGCTTCGAGTTCGCGGAAGGCCGCGAGGTCGAGGCGGAGCGAGCCGGCGACCTTCTTCATCGCCTTCGTCTGGGCGTTACCACCGACGCGGGACACGGAAATACCGACGTTGATGGCGGGGCGGACCCCGGCGAAGAACAGCGACGGTTCGAGGTAGATCTGGCCGTCCGTGATCGAGATCACGTTGGTCGGGATGTACGCCGAGACTTCTCCTTCGAGCGTCTCGATGATCGGCAGAGCGGTCATCGATCCGCCGCCGAGTTCATCGGAGAGCTTGGCAGCCCGTTCGAGCAGGCGGCTGTGGCAGTAGAAAATGTCGCCGGGATAGGCCTCGCGACCGGGAGGACGCCGCATCAGCAGCGACATCTGACGGTATGCCTGGGCCTGCTTGGTCAAGTCGTCATACACGCACAGGGTGTGCTTCCCCTGATACATGAAGTGTTCGGCGATGGCCGCTCCGGCGTAGGGAGCGAAGTACTGCAGCGACGCCGGGTCGGACGCGGAGGCGGCCACGACAATCGTGTAGTCGAGGGCGCCCGCTTCGCGAAGGGCCTCGACGATCCCCGCCACCGTCGCGGCCCGCTGGCCGCAGGCGACGTAGACGCAGATGACGTCGCCGCCCTTCTGATTGATGATCGTGTCGACGGCGACCGCGGTCTTGCCGGTCTTGCGGTCGCCGATGATCAGTTCCCGCTGGCCGCGGCCGACGGGGGTCATCGAGTCGACGGCCTTGATCCCGGTCTGGAGCGGCTGCTTGACCGGCTGCCGCTGGGCGACGCCCGGAGCAGGGAACTCGATCGGACGGGTCTGATCGGTGATGACCGGCCCCTTGCCGTCCAGCGGATTGCCGAGCGGGTCGATGACGCGCCCGATCATCGATTCCCCGACGGGAACCGAGAGCAGCGCGCCGGTCGTTTTGACCTCTTCCCCTTCCTGGATCTTGAGGTAGTCCCCGAGGATCACGATCCCCACGGAGTTCTCTTCCAGGTTGAAGCACATCCCGCGCGTGCCGTTCTTGAACTCGACCATTTCTCCCGCCATGGCGGAAGAAAGGCCGACGGCACGGGCGATCCCGTCTCCGACCTCGATGACCTTGCCGACTTCGGCAGTCTGCAGCTGCCCCTGGAAGTTGGCGATTTCACCCGTCAGTACTGAAGCGATTTCGTCCGCTTTGAATTTCATTGAGGTACCTCTCGCGGAGCCGCTGCTTCAAAGTCCGCAGCCGTGTCCGCAGTGAACCGTCGTAAACCGTGTCACCCACCTGAATCACGAGCCCGCCCAGCAGAGACTGGTCGACCCGGGATTCGAGGATCGGCTGGAAGCCAAACGTGCTCCGCAGCCGGTCGGCCACCGCTCCGAGCTGTTCGTCGCTGAGGGCGACGGCGCTCTTGACGGTGACCCGCTTCTGATTCGTTCTTGTCTCGTACTCCGCCCGCGCCTCGATGGCGACGTACGGCAGAAGATCGAGCCGGTCGTGCCGGGCCAACACGTGCAGGAAGTTCGTAAAGAACTCCCCGGCCCGGGGCCGGACGATGCGGTCGATGAGACCCGCCTTCTGTTCCTGGCTCGTCAGGCTCGACGTCAGGAGGTTGGCAAATTCCCGCGACGATCCGAGGACATCGCTGACGAACGACTCGAGCTCATCGAGCGGATTCTCGACGCCGTTCTTCTGCGCGGCGTCGAGGAACGAGACCGCATAGACCTTCGCCACGGCCTGCGCACTGGGATCGGCGAGGACGTGGGTCTGTCCGACGGGGGCTTGTTCGATGTGCGTCGTCATAGTCGTTCGAGGTGTCGAAATCCGGCCGGCCATCGAGGAACTCCCCGTTGGCCGGATGCCAGTCCTTCACCGCTCTCCATTCAGGCCTTGGACGAAACCTGATTCAGGGCGTCGCGGATCAGACGATCCTGGTCGCCGCCGCTGAGGTGGCCGCCGAGGACCTGTTCGGTCGCGGCGCTCACCTGGCTGGCCATCGTGTCGAAGATCTCGCTGAGGGCCTGATCCTTGGCGCGGGCGATCTCGGCGATAGCGCGATTCTTCATCGCCTCCGCTTCGACTTCTGCCTGCTTGAGGATGTCCCCCTTCGTCCGCTCGGCGTCGCGACGCCCTTCGGCGACGATCTCCTTGACCTGCTCTTCCACCGCTTCCAGCCGACCCCGGTGTTCCTTCATGAACGCTTCCGCCTGGAGCTTGGCGCTCTCGGCGTCGGCGATCGCCTGCTTGATCCCCGATTCCCGGGCGTCGAGCGCGCCGGCGATCTTGGGCCAGGCCAGAGCCTGCAGGGTGAAAAACAGGACGAGGAAGACGATCAGGGTGTAGATCGCCAGGTCCGGCACGAACTGCGCCGGGTTCTTGACGTCCGGATGCACGTCCTCGCCGATGTGGGCGTGCTCGCCGTGGCCGTCGGCCCCGTGCGAGTCGTGCCCCTGATCGGCGGCAGCCGCCGGAGCTGCTGCGGGTGCGGCAGCCGGCGCCGGGGGATCCTGCGCCTGCAGGTTTCCGGCGACGGCCCACAGGGCCACAGCCAGCGTGCAGATCAGAGCTTGCCAGGTTCGCGAGGACACGGCATTCACCCTACGGAGATGCAGACGGAAGGACAGACCGGACCGGACGACAGGACCAGACCTCGGCAGGACGTTCCTGCCGAGCGGGGAGCCGTCACGCCTTGAACTACTTGCCCGAGCTGCAGACGAAGATCGCGTAGAACGTGAAACCTTCGATCAGGGCCGCGGCGATGATCATCGCGGTCTGGATGCTGCCGGCGACTTCCGGCTGGCGGGCCATGCTCTCGAGAGCGGCGGCGCCGAGCTTGCTGATGCCGTAGGCAGCGCCGATGACGACGAGGCCGGCACCGAAGGCACCCGAGAACGAGATCAGCGGAGCCTGCGTGCCGTCGGCGGCCATGGCCGGGGCGGCAGCGACGAACAGGACGGCAACCAGAACGGCCAGCATGCGGACGAACTTGCTCACGAGACGACTCTCCCAGTAATAGGCGAGGGGACGACCCCTCTGACCAGTGACTCTTGCCTCGGGAACACCTCGTCCCCGAAACCGACTTTTTTCCACAACCTTCCCGCTCGTCGATCGCCGCGGAGCCCAAGACCCCGAGACCATCGGCTGTTTGCGACAGGAGGGCTCACACCACTCCATTCGCGGACGCTTGATCAGTGCTGATGCGTGGCGGCCGAGATGAACAGCGCGGACAGGAAGGTGAACACGTAGGCCTGTAGGAACGCGACTCCGAGCTCGAGAACGCTCAGGGCCGCGGCCCCCAGAACACTCAGGAACGATGCGGTCAGAAAGACCCCCGTTCCCGCTTTCGCTGCAGTGACGACCATCCCGAGGATGGCGACGAGCACCAGGTGCCCGGCGACCATGTTCGCCAAGAGACGAACGCCGAGGATGGCGTGCTTGATCATGACCCCGATCAGCTCGATGAGGAAAATCATCAGCGAGAGGGGGAATGCGTACCAGGGGAGCCCGAGGTGCGGCCACATGTTGAGCCAGAACCCGGCCACTCCGAACTTCTTGGTGCCGAAGTACATCCCGACCAGGAACGTCATCGCCCCGAGGGTCAGCGTCACGGCGAACGCGCCGGTCGCAGCCCCGATCCAGGGGATCATCCCGAACAAGTTCATCACGAGGATGAAGAAGAAGACGGTCCAGAGATACGGGACGAACTTCTGGTAACCGTGGCCGATCGCCGGGTGGGCGATTTCGTCACGGATGAAGACGAGACTTGCCTCAAGAGCGTGCCACGCGCGGCCCTTCGGGACTTCACCCGACTTGACGCGGTCGGCGAGATTCTTGAACAGCCACACGATCAGGATCGCGACCACCGTTTCGATGATCATGAACCGCGAGATCGCGAAGCCCGACTCTTTTTCGAAGAGGTTCTTGAGCGTCCCGAACGGCTGCGGGATCAGGACCTTGCCTGCCATCGCATCCGTGAATTCGGCTGGAGTCGAATGCGGGTGAGCTTTGACGAGGAAAGGGGGGACGTCGTTAAGCGAGGTGTACTGCGGACGCCACAAGAAACGAGGGACCTCGAAGAAATAGCTGTCCTTAATATGGAGGATCGGGTCAGCCATGATTTCCTGAGGAGGCCTCGGGATCTGCGGAAGGTTTTGGCCCCGGCGAAGGGGTGCTCACGATAACGACTGACAAGGTCGTTTCAACTGTCAAGGAAACAAGGAAGAACACCAGGAACATCCCCACGATTCCCGCGTTTGCGAGGGTCGGACTCAGTGCCGCCAGCACAAACGCCACAATCAGAGGAATGCCTGTCCGAAGCCCCATGGCTCCGAACAAACCGGACATCGCATTGGGGGTCGCCGTGGTCAATCCGACCAGGACGAGCGCCGTCAGCGAAGCCAGCCAACAGGTCGTTGCCGCGACCCCCGCGGTGACGACCCCTGTCCCCCCATACCGTTCGTATCCCACGACCGCCGCCACAATCGCGGCGATCGCCATCAACAGCGTCAGCACCAGGCAGCTGATGACCATCGCTCGCGGGGTCGGCGGTTGCCGCTTCACCTGACGAGCCCCACTCTCTCCCCCGGAAGCGGGTCCGGCGGGAACAGTGGAGGTCACGTTTTCTGATCCGGTGGTTTGGGGGTGTTGACCACGGTCAGGAGGGAGAAGATCCCCAGCACCAGACCCAGGCCAAATCCCAGCAACGTGAAGACGTTGGTGCCGAACCGTCCGTCGAGCCAGCGTCCACCCAATCCGGGAAGGATCATGACGGCCACGACCGCGAGGATCCGCGAGACCCATTCGATCGCCTGAGCGGTGGCCTTGGCCTGCCTGGCAATCTGTTCGTCTTGAGGATCCGGGCTCTCGGGCACGCTTGATCGAGCTCCAGCCTGGAACGCCACCCGACGGCTTCTGCAGTGGAAATTCCCTGCCAATCCATCGCTCGGCTGCGCTACTCTAGTGGCGTGTCTCGGCAGTGTCAAAGTGCCGAAACTTGCCGGAAATTTATTCCCAGCGCTGGCACTTTTTTCCCGGGGGTGGGAGCTGCCACCTGCTCAGGAACTCCCTGGGCCGGTGATGGCGCGGAGGGAAGAACCCTCCCAAGCGCGCGTAGCCGGAGTCTCCCGGAAGAGAATTTTCGAGCCCGGCTCAAGGCAGGGCAGCGCACCGAAACTCGTGCCAAATGCTGAAGGGAATCGTCGCGTCCAGGAGTCCGGGCGCGGGTGGGGAACGGACGTCCCAGCTCAGCTCCGCTTGCGGACCGCATCGCGCATCTGCCGCCCGGCGTCGTCTTTACGGAGCTTGTCCCGCTTGTCGTGCTCTTTTCGCCCCTTGCCCACCGCGATCGTCACCTTGACCATCCCGCGGGAGAAGTGGACGTCGAGGGCGATCAGCGTAAACCCCCGCTGCTCCGCAGTCTCGGCGAATTTGCGGAGCTCCCGCTTGCGGACGAGCAGCTTCCGCTGCCGCTTGCGGGTGTGATTCATGTACGACGCCTGCGGATACTCGGCGATGTCGGCGTTGAACAGCCACAGCTCGCCGTTCTCGATCCGCGCAAACGCGTCGTCGATCGTCACCTTGCCGTTGCGGATGCTTTTGACCTCGCTCCCCATGAGGACCATGCCGCACTGGATTTCGTCGAGAATCTCGTAGTCGTGACGCGCACGACGGTTCCGGCACACGACCCGGTCGGCGCTCTTTTTGTCGTCGGCTTTGTCTTTGCCCGCCATAGATCCTCGCGACCGTCCCCCCGTTTGAAATCCGAGGGAACTGGAGATTGTGACACCCCGCCCGGCGGGGGTCGAGTCCGCCCGGCGGGGCCGAGCCTCTCCGCTCCCACCGAGCCGTCCCCCGGGACACGCCCGACCGCCCCATGGTGCGCGCCAAGCCAGCGCCCACCCCGGCTCCGTTTCCGCTTGCGGCAAACGCATCAGCCGTTGACAATGCGTCTTCCGAGAGGCCTCCTGCGCCGGAGTCACTTGATGCTGTCAATTTTCACCGCCTCGTCCCGTTCTGCGCGCCTCTGCGATGGGCTGTCGCGGCGGACCCTCCTGCAGGCGGGGGGACTCGGGCTGATCGGGGCGGGACTGGGGAGCCTTGGCTCCCGGCCGGCGCTCGCCAGCACCGCCGCGGCCTCATTCGGGCAGGCGAAGCGGTGCATCGTCCTGTTCCTGATGGGAGGACCGCCGCAGCACTCGACGTGGGATCCGAAGCCCGACGCCCCCGCCGAAGTCCGGGGCGAAATTCCCCCGATCGCCACGAACGTGCCGGGGCTCCAGATCGGGGAGCTGCTCCCCCGGACCTCGCTGCTGATGGACCACATGGCGGTCCTGCGGGCCGTCGCGACCGACGACAACGCCCACTCGTCGAGCGGCTACTTCATGCTGACGGGGCATCCGCACATCCCGATGAATCAGGAGAACGCCAACCCGGGCGCTCCGAACGACCGCCCCAATATGGCGGCGATCGTTCAGCATCTGGCCAAGGGGCACCCGCTCCTCCCTCCGGCCGTCCGGCTGCCGCACCACATTTTCAACACAGACAACTCCGTCTGGCCCGGTCAGGAGTCGGGATACCTCGGGCACTCAGCGAACCCGTGGCTGTTCCGCTGCGAACCGGGCTCTGCCAACTACGACGTTCCCGACTTCCGACTGTCGGCCGATGTCTCACTCGACCGACTGGGAAGCCGACGGTCGCTCCTCTCCCAGATGGACGCCCAACTCGTGGCGGCCGAGGCGTCGTTGCCGCTCAAGCGGTTCAACAACGAACAGCGGCAGGCGTTCGACCTGCTGAGCTCCGCCGGCGCCCGCGGAGCGTGCGACCTGAGCCGCGAGCCGGACGCCGTGAGAGACCGGTACGGCCGGACGCAGTTCGGACAGAGCGTGCTGCTCGCCCGCCGGCTGGTGGAGGCGGGAGTCTCGTTCGTCCATGTGAACTGGTTTCGCGGAGTCGACGAACCGAGCGACGCCCCCTGCTGGGACAGTCACACGATGGAGACGCAGCGGCTCAAAACCGTGCTCGTCCCGCCGACCGACCTCGCGCTTTCGGCCCTGCTCGAAGACCTGCAGCAGCGGGGGATGCTCGACAGCACGCTCGTCTGCGTGCTGAGCGAGTTCGGCCGGACCCCGCGGTTCAACGGCCGCGGGGGCCGGGACCATTGGGGGCACGTCTTCTCAGTGGCGCTTGCCGGCGGAGGGATTCGAGGAGGTGTCGTCCACGGCGCCTCCGATCCGCAGGGGGGCTACCCCCGCGAAGGGATGGTCGCGCCGCAGGACATCACCGCGACGATGTTCCACTGCCTGGGGCTCCCCCCCGAGACCGAGATCCACGACCAGCTCGGCCGGCCGTTCCCGATCAGCCGCGGCAACGTGATTGCACCGATCGTCTGAGCCGTCTGCCTCGGACCAAGCGACTCCCGCCGGTTCCGGACCTCATGAGCGAACTTCGATGATGGCCGGCCAATGCCTCGTCCTCGGCGGCAACCGGATGATGTGAGATGGGCTGAGCGACGGGACGTCATTCGTCCGACGGAAGCTCGTCGCACTCCCATTCACTGTAGAGATCCCTGTCCCAGGAGAACTCGCTCCACGTCCCGCTCGGTGCGTCGAAGACGGCGGTCAGGATCGATAGCTCTCCCTGTGTCACTCGCAGGCCGTGCGAGAACAGGAGCAGCACCGAATCGATGTGGGGATGCTCCTCCCGGCGTGCGACAGAGACGATCCCTCGATACTGGAATCGGCCGACCCGGTCGACGGGATCGCTTGCCGCAACGTGGGCCGTCATCCAGGTGCCGGGCTCGATGTGCGTGGACACGACCCGGAATCCAAGCCTGGTCTGCTCGGACAGGCGAGCCAGTAACACATCTCGTGTGGAAGTGAGGACTTCGTCCGCGAAGTCCCCCTTCATCACGCGAGAGAGGCAGTCGGCAACCTGAGTCATCGCTTTCTCAGAGGGAACGGTTCAGCGGACGGCACATCACTTCCCCGCCAGCGCCGCCCACAGGTGAGCGCTCGAGCGGATCCCGCGTTGAAAATCGTCCAGCGAGAAATGCTCGTTCGGGCTGTGGAGGTTGTCGGTGTTCTGGCCCCAGCCGAGCAGCAGCGTGTCGACGCCGAGGACCTTCTTGAACGTCCCGACGACCGGGATCGTCCCCCCTTCGCGGATCATGACCGGCGGCCGGCCGAAGCCGGCCGCGACCGCGTCCCGCGCCGCCGCCATGTAGGGGCTGTTGAGGTCGCACACCGTCGCCGGCGCGCCGTGGTACTCCTGGAACTCCATCCGGATCCCCGGCCGCTTGTGCGTCTCGAAGAACTTGCGAAGAGCCGCGATGACCTTCTCGGGGTTCTGGTCGGGAACGAGCCGGCAGGTGATCTTGGCGGTCGCCTTGGCCGGCACGATCGTCTTGGGACCTTCCCCCTGGTACCCGCCGGTGATCCCATTGACGTCGCACGTCGGCCGGGCCCAGCGGCGCTCGAGCGTCGTGAAGCCCTGTTCCCCCCAGGCCGCTTCCGTCCCCAGCGACGCCAGGTACGCCTTCTCATCGAAGGGGAGCTGCGCCCATTCCTTCCGCTCGGCCGCGGTCAGCTCGGCAACGTCGTCGTAGAACCCCTCGATCTGGACCCGTCCCTGGTCGTCATGGAGCTGGCCGATGACAGCGGCGAGGGCGTTCACCGGGTTCGCGAGCGACCCGCCGAAAACCCCGCTGTGGAGGTCCTGCTTCGGGCCGTGGAAGGTTACCTGGGCGGCGATGATCCCTCGCAGGCCGTAGGTCACGGCGGGGATGCCGGGGGCGTACTGGCTGGTGTCGCTGATCACGGCGACGTCGGACTTGAGCTGCTCCCTATGCGATTCGAGGAAGTGCTCGAGGTTGTTGCTCCCGACCTCTTCTTCCCCTTCGATGACGAACTTCACGTTGACCGGCAGCTCGCCGACCGTCTTGAGCCACGCCTCGACCGACTCGACGTGGGTCAGCATCTGCCCCTTGTCGTCGGTCGCGCCCCGGGCGTAGATCTTGCCGTCCCGGATCGTCGGCTCGAAGGCGGGGCTTTCCCACTCGTTGTGCGGATCGGCGGGCTGCACGTCGTAGTGCCCGTAGACCATGACGGTCGGCGCGCCCGGCTTCTTCGTCCACTCGGCATAGACGATCGGGTGCCCCGGCGTCTCGACGAGCCCCGCCTTCAGCCCCGCGGCCGCCAGCTTCCGGTGGACCCACTCGGCCGCTTTCCGGACATCCCCCTTGAACTTCGAGTCGGCGCTGATGCTCGGGATGCGGAGCAGTTCCTTGAGATCCTCGACGTAGCGGTCGGAGTTCTTCTGGACGAAATCCTGGACAGCCTGGCGTGGGTCGGACATGCGGTGGTCGATCCGTCAAAGAGGCCGAGGCCGAAGCAGCCTCGCTCACCGCAGCTTAGGCAGTGGGTGAGGATCGGACTACCGATTGACGCACCAGCGATGCCGCCGTCTCAGGCGACCTCGAACCCCTTCCGCTGCTCGCGCGCCAGGTACTTCGTCGCCTCCGGATCGTCGACGAACGTCTCCGTCTCGGGATTCCAGCGGATCGGCCGGCCGAGCCGGAGGGCGATGTTGCCGAGGTGGCAGGCGGAGGCGGAGCGGTGCTGGCTCACGACGTCGGAGATCGTCGCATGCCGCGAGCGGAGGGCATCCGAGAAATTCCCCATGTGGTTCTTGATCGCGTCGATCTTTCCGGCGAGCTCGGGGCGGTCGAGGTTGTCGTGCTTGTAGACCTGGAATTCTTCGCGGCGGAGCGGCTTCTGGGCGAGGGCGTCGACCGGAGCTCCCGTGATCAGGCCCCGGTTGACGAACATCCGCCCTTCGGTCCCCTCGAACAGGATCCCGTTGCGGCCTTCGTCGAGGACGTCGATCTCGATGCCATTCGCAAACTTGAACGTCACCGAGAAGTCGGTCGCCACGCTGAACCCGTTCTCGACGGTCGGCAGTTTCCCCTTGGGGATGACTTCAGTCGGACCGGTCCGGTCGAGGCCGAGGGCCCACAGGGCGATGTCGAGGTGGTGGGCCCCGGTATCGGTCATCTCGCCCCCGGCGTAGTCGTACCAGAACCGGAAGGTGTAGTGGCACCGCTCGGGGCAGTAGGGCACTCTCGGCGCCTGGCCGAGCCACAGGTCCCAGTTCAGATTGCCAGGAGCGTCGATATTCTTGAACGGGCCCCCCTGGCGGTTCTTCCCGAGAACGACCGTCGCCTTCTTGACCTCACCCAGTCGTCCCGCCCGGATCAACTCCGCGGCGAGCCGGAACCGCTGATCGCTCCGCTGCCACGAGCCGACCTGGATCACCCGGTTCGTCTCGGAGGCGACGCGGCAGAGGGTTTTCCCCTCGTCGATCGTCAGCGTCACCGGCTTCTCGACGTAGACGTCCCGGCCCGAACGACAGGCGTCGATCGCCATCTTGGCGTGCCAGTGGTCGGGAGCCCCGATCAGGATCACGTCGAGGTCCTTGCGGCCGAGCATCTCCAGGTAGTCTTCATAGATGACCGCGGTACTGCCGAAGCTCGCCCGGGCCTGCTCGCGGACGTGGCGGTCGACGTCGGCAATCGCCACGACGTCGCCGAAGGGGAGAGCCTCGCGGGTGATCACGCTCCCCTGGTACCGCATCCCGATCGAGCCGATCCGCCACCGGCTATTGGGGGACTTCGCGGCGGCCGCTTCCTGCGCGGCGGCGGGCCAGAGCGGGCCGAGGAGCGACCCCGTGCCGGCGGCGGCGGCGGCGGACGCCCCCAGGAACTGACGACGGTTCGAGCGCGGCATCGGCAGGGTTTCCGTTGAGGTGGGAGGTAAGGGGGAAAGGCGGGGAGAGAATCGCGTTCACGGTACCGGTCCGCCGGACGCAACTCCACCTTCCCGGATCAAAACTCCGTCAGCGACCAGGCCGCGGAAACTGGAGGGGTCAGTTCGCCGCGATCCACTGGCGGGTCAGGTCCGGAAAGTCCGAGAACGCCCCGTCGACGCGGAGCTCGCGGAACAGGATCTCATGCAGCCGGTCGAGCGACGGCGCCCCCTTGGGGAGTTCATCCTTGCGGATCGTCCAGGGGTGGATCTGCAGACCGTGATGATGGGCTGCCGCAGCGAGCTCCGTCCGGGTGAAGGCTCCATCCTTCTCGAACGCCGAGACGAGCAGTCCGATGTTCGGCCCGATCCCCTGCGCGTATCCGGCGACCTTCGCGAGGGCCGCGTCGAGATCATTGCGGCGGTCGGGGGCGAGGAGCGGCTTCCACTGCTTGTCCTCGAGGAGCTGGATCATCCGGAGCGGCGTCTTGAGCTCGTCGCGGCACCGCTTCGTCTCCGGCTCATCGAAGCACTGGACGAAGCAGGGGGCCTCCAGCGACGCGTAGCCGGCCGCTGTCAGGGCCTTCAGGACAATCGCCGAGATGTCCTTTCCCTCGTTGCGGTGGAAAGCGGGCTGCTTGATCTCGGGATAGATCCCGAGCGTCCGGCCGAGGCTGTGGGAGAGCCCCTGCACGAACTCGATCTCCTCGATGAGCGTATGCAGCGAGAACCGGCTCTTGCCGACAGGGAACCGGTCGGGAAAGACCGCCGCGCCGGTCTTATGAGAGAATCTCTCGCGGACGAACAGCGTGCGAATCTCGTCCAGCGAAAAATCGATCGCGTAGAACCGTCCGTCGCCGCGGGCCCGTCCCGGAAACCGCTCGGCGACGTCGGTGACGGTGTCGAGGTGAATGTCGTGCAGGACGATCGGTACGTCGTCCCGGGTCAGGACGACATCCTGTTCGAGGTAGTCCGCTCCGAGACCCGCCGCGAGGGCTTTGGCGGGGAGCGTATGCTCGGGGAGGTAACCGCTCGCGCCGCGGTGGGCAATCACGAGGGGCTGGGGCATCGACTCGCTCCGTCTGGTCGGTGACGCGGACAAAGGTCTGCGGGGAGGGGGATATCCGCACCATACTCCGTCTCCCCGGATCGGGACTACGGCGAAGCGGTCCCGGGGCCGACCGCACGCGAGAGAGCCGCGGCGAGGTGCTCGATCACCTCCGCGGAGTGCGCCGCAGAGACCGTGATCCGCAGCCGGGACGTGCCGCGGGGGACCGTCGGCGGCCGGATCGCGCCGACAAGAAACCCCTCGGCTTCCAGGGCCCGCGCGGCGGCAATCGTCTGATCGGGGTCGTGCAACACGACCGGGACGATCGGACAACGATCGTCGCCCAGCGGCTGGAATCCGCGCGCGGCGAGTGCCGCACGGAGTTGCTCCGTCCTGGCGGTCAGCCGCGGCCGGATCGACGTGTCCCGCTCGAGCAGATCGAGCGACGCGAGCGCGGCGGCCACGGTCGGGAGCGCGAGGCCGGTGGAGTACATCTGCGTCCGGGCGCGGTTGGTCAGCCAGTCGACGAGGTCGGTCGGTCCCGCCACGAAGCCCCCCTGGGCTCCGATCCCTTTGCTGAGGGTCCCGATCCGGACGAAGCCCGCCTCCGTGAGCCCCTGGTGCTCGACAACACCCGTTCCGCGCGTCCCATAGACGCCGGTGGCGTGCGCCTCATCGACCACCACCAACGCCCGATACCGCCGGGCGAGCCGATCGATCTCCACGAGTGGAGCGAGCGTCCCATCCATGCTGAAGACCGAGTCGGTCACGATCACCCGCCGCCGGGCCTCGGACGCTTTCGCCAGCTCCCGCTCGAGGACATCGAGCTCCGTATACGAATAAACCCGCAGCCGGGCCCCCGAGAGCCGGCAGCCATCGACGAGGCTGGCATGGTTGAGCCGGTCGCAGAGCACCACGTCATACGATCCCGCCAGCGCCGGGATCGTCCCCGTGTTCGCCGCGAAACCGGAGGGAAACAGGATTGCGGCCGGTTCCCCCTCGAACGCCGCCAGCCGGACCTCCAGCTCGGCATGGAGCAGAGTCCGCCCAGAGACGAGGGGACTCGCCTGGGCTCCACAGCCGGATTTCTCCGCCGCGGCGAGGGCCGCCGCGCGAACGGCGGGATGCGACGCCAGACCGAGGTAATCGTTTCCGGCGAAGTTCCACAGCGTTCGCCCGTCGATCCGGCACTCCCCGTCGCCAAGCGGCTCGACGACCCGCCGCGTCCGGCGGAGCGACTCCCGCTCGAGTCCGGCCAGCTCTTCCCGGACCCAGCCGAGCGGGGACCAGGCCGGAAACGTGGCGGACTCATCGGCGGAGTCGGCAACAGGCTCGGTCACGACTTCTTCGGTTCCGCCGGCGCCGCGGTCGCCGCCGTCTCCGCAGCGGGGAGCAGGTCACGGATCCAGATGTTCCGGAACCGGACCGGGTTGCCGTGGAACTGGAGGTTGATCGACTCCCGCTCACCGTGCGCCGCATAGATCGGCGGCCGGTCGTAGAACGTCTCTCCCAGGATCTCATAGTGGTCCTGGACGAGGACCCCGTTCTGGAGCACGGTCACCGTCGCCGGCGTCCGGACACTCCCGTCCGGGCGGAACCGCGGGCCGTGGAAAATGATGTCGTAGGCCTGCCACTCTCCCGGCCTGCGGGAGACGTTCACGAGCGGCGGGTGCTGCTTGTAGATCGAGGCGCACTGGCCGTCGAAGTAGGTCTTGTTCTCATGGGAGTCGAGGATCTGCACCTCATAGCGGCCCATCAGGTAGACGCCGCTGTTCCCCCGTCCCTGCCCTTCGCCCGACACCTTCTCCGGCGTGGCGAATTCAAGGTGGAGCTGACAGTCGCCGAACTTCTTCCTGGTCGTGACGTTGCTGCCGCAGATCCCGTAGCCGTTTTCGATGGTCCACTTGTCGGCGCCGCTCCATTCGTCCATCGACTTCCCGTCGAACAGGACGAGGGCGTCGGCGGGGGGGCCTCCCGGCGGACCGGGATCGACGACCACCGGCTCCTTCCAGTTGACGCCGCTCTTCCATTCGACCGCCGCCACGGCGGTGACGGCGAGGGTCAGGGCGGCGATTCCGGTCACAAGAGTCGAGCGCGGGCGCAAAAGCATGGCAGGCCTGAGTCGGTAGGTGAGACGGGGCGGCCCCGGTCGCCAGGCACCGGCGACCGGCAACGCTTCGGAGTGTGGCGCGGGCCCCCCGGGCATGCAATCGTCTCCCCTTGGCCGCAGGTCGCCGGCGTGTCGAGCGGGCCGCGACCCCCGTCCCGCCAAAGCCTCCCGGCCGAGGCCGCAGGAAGTCCTGACAGGCCAAGACGTTCGAAAACGGGTTCTCGCGGACGAAAACTGCCTCTTGCGGGGGGGCGGGGGCTGCTATACTTCTGTTGACTCGAGCGAAAGCGGTGGTCCCGGAAGGGCGGCTTTCGACACCCGAACACGATAGAGCAGAGTGCTCTCGTCCTTTCCAGACCGAGGAGCGAATTTCCGATGGTGATCGTGACTGAAAAGGCAGCCAGCGAAGTCAAGCGCGTGCTGACCGACAACAAGATGGCTGAAGCGACCGTTCTCCGCGTGGCTGTCGCCGGCGGCGGATGCAGCGGCTTCTCGTACAAGCTCGGATTCGACACGGCCTACGACGCCGCCAAGGATCATGTCTCCGAGCAGCACGGCATCAAGGTCGTCGTCGACAAGAAGAGCGACCTGTACCTCGACGGCACCACCATCGACTACCAGGACGGCCTCGATCGCCGCGGGTTCGAGTTCAACAACCCGAACGTGACCAAGTCGTGCGGCTGCGGCAGCAGTTTCTCGGTGTAGTCCACCCCGGACTGCTGAAGATTCGAGCGGCGTCTTCGTGAGAGGGTGCCGCTTTTTTCATGCGCTGATGGAAGTTCAGGACTCGGCCGAGCCGTCCGTCTTCCGCTCGGGTGTCTGTCCCCGGACCACAAGCCGGACCGCTTCAAAGATCGCCCGGCCCCGGGCCCGATGGCGAATGTGCCGGTCACCGAAGAACGACCGGACCGTCAGGCGGCAGGCATACAGAAAATCGAGATAGCGGATCGTCCGGGCTTCGAGCGCCGAACGATGCTTCTGGAACCACCGCTCCCGGCCCCACGTGTACCACATCAGCCGGTCCGGATTGTCCACCTGCTTGGGGCTGATGTCACTCGGCCGGCCGTGGTGCAGGACGCTCGCTTCTTCGGTCACCGCCAGCCGCCACCCCTGCCGGACGAGCCGGGCACAGAGATCGGCGTCTTCCCAGTAGACGTAGAACTGTTCGTCGAACAGCCCGCCGACCGACTCGAGCGCATCCCGCCGCAGGATGAGACACGTCGCGGGGAGCCAGACGATCGCCTTCCGGGGATCGAGCGCGAACTGCGTCGATTCCCGCCAGAAGGTCCGGGTCAGCGCCCGCCACATCGAGGGGCGGGGGAGACAGCTCGGTTGCGGCTGTCCGTCCGCTCCGACGATCCGGGGGGCGATTGCGGCAACCGTCGGCTCCGATTCGAGGAGCTTCAGGGCGGCGTCGAGCCCCGGCGGCAGGAGGCTGGCGTCGGAGTTCAGCAGAATCAGGTTGTCGCCGGTCGCCTGGGCGAAGGCGATGTTGTTGGCGGCAGCGAAGCCGAGGTTCGTATCGAGCGTCGTCAGCTGAACGGAGGGGAACTCGGTCCGGACCAGCTCGGGGGACCCGTCCCGGCTGGCGTTGTCGACCACGATGACCTGCGCGCGGGGCAGGAATGCGGCGACCGAGGCCAGGCACTCACGCAGCAGCGGGCCACCGTTGTGGTTGACGATAAGGACCGAAATCGACACGACGGAGACTGCTCCCGAGGGGGCCGCGGGGCCACCCTGATGGACCCCTCCCGGGGTGGGAGCGTGCCTCGCCCCGGGGTACGCGGGTGCGCAGGATCTCCGGGTGACGGAGAGTCCATCGTGGTTCGCTTCGGCCCGTCCCCGGCCTCGGCTTGAGCCGATCTCCGGGATTCCGCCGGATTCGAAAAAGTCCTCCGCCGCATCGCCGGTTCCGCCGCGAATGCCGACTCGGCAAACGGGGCGGACGGAATCCGCGGGGAACCGCAGCGGCGATGCGAAATGCGGACCTCCCGGACCTGGTTCGGGTGTCAGAGTTGGGGGACTCTCCTCTCTGACACGGCATCCATGCTTGGCTCTTCGACGGATACGGTGCGGCTTCCGATCGGTGCGTCTCCGCGCGTCGGAGCGTCCCCCGGGATAGACTTAACGGGCGAACCGGTCCTGCTCCGGTTTCCCGATCGCCCTGCCGCGCTGAGCGACGGCCGTCCCGCGGCGGCTCGCTCTCTCTGGATCCGCGGCTACCGCGGCAAGCGAACCTGCGACCTGCTCGTCGGCGGAACGCTCGCCCTCCTGGCGGCCCCGGCTGCGGCCGGGATCGCCGCGGTGCTGGCGGTGGCGGGACGGGGTCAGGTCCTCGAAGCGGAATCGATGCTCGGCGCGGAGGGACAACCGTTCCGCCGGCTCCGATTCCGGACCCGCGCGGCGCGGAAGTCCGCCGCGGACGCTGGCGACGAAGATCAGGCCTTGCTGCCGCTGTTCCGCGGAGTTCGCCGGCCGCGAACCCGGTTCGGCCGGTTCCTGCATGCCACGGGCCTCGAGCGGCTCCCGGAGCTCTGGTCCGTCCTTCGCGGCGACCTGGCGCTCGTCGGTCCGCTTGCCAGGAACGAAACGGCCCCGACCTCCACGGCACGGGGCGAGGCTCCCGGCTGGAACCTGAAGCCGGGACTGGTCTGGCTCGATTCCCCCTCGGACGACGACGCGGCGATCGAGTACGTCGCCCGGCAGAGCGTCCTCACCGATCTGCGGATTCTGGCGCGGGCCTTCTGGAAGCTCGCGACCGCCCCCTTCCGGGAACCGTCGCCCCCCGCGCCGGCACCGTCACACGGCGACCTAGGCCGTGGGCTGCGGAGCGGGGGCAGGGGAACACGCCCGGGCTCCGCCGATCGCCAGCAGCGTCCACCCGACCAGGAATAGGACGCCCCCGATCGGGGTGATCATCCCGAGTTTCGTCACACCGGTGAGCACGAGGGCGTAGAGGCTCCCCGAAAACAGGACGGTCCCCCACAGCATGCACCATCCGGCGGCGCCGAGGATATGGGTGCACTGGAAGCGGAGCAGCAGCCCGACGGCGATGATCCCGAGGGCGTGCGTCATCTGGTATTCGGCGGCGGTCTTGAAGTCCGCCATGTACTTGCGGGAGGCGGGGACCTCTTCGCCGGCGACGACCCGGGTCTGACCCGCGTACTTCTTGGCCAGCACGCCGTCGAGGCCGTGCGCCCCGAACGCCCCGAGGGCGACTGCCAGTCCCGCCAGCACCGCCCCCGTCTGAACCCAGCTCCAGGTCTTCCCGCACACGTCATTCGTCGTCGACACTCTCGTCTCCTGATCCGCCCCCCGGTCCTTCTTCGGCCGCGTGCGGGCTGCTGCTGTGGGTCTCTGTCGCGCCTCCGCTCGCTTCCGGAACGAAGCGATAGCCGGTCCCGCGAACGGAGAGCAGATGCCGCGGATTCGCGGCATCGATCTCGATGTACTTTCGCAGCCGCATCACGAAGTTGTCGATCGACCGGGTCGTGATTTCGGCACTGTGTTCCCAGACGTCCCGCAGGATCTGCTGCCGCGAGAGGACTTCGCCGGGGTGCTCGAGGAAATACCGGAGGAGCTGCATTTCCATCGTGGTGAGCTGATAGACCGTCTCGCCGACTCGGACCTCGAAGGTCCGGGGATTGACCTCGACGTTCCGGAACCGGAACGGGCCGGCGGTCGCGGCGGAGGGGGCGGCCGCTCCCTTACCGATCCGGCTGTTTCGGTCGAGCAAGTTGCGGCAGCGGCTGAGCAGTTCGGGGAGGGCAAACGGCTTGGTGACGTACTGGTCGACACCGACATCGAAAGCGTGGGCGCGGTCTTCGCTGAGGGTCCGGGCGCTCAGGACGAGGATCGGGACTGAAGGAGATTTCTCGCGGATGGCGCGGCAGATCTCGTAGCCGCTCATCCCGGGGAGCATGAGGTCGAGGATCACGAGGTCGATCGTCGAGGTCTCGCCGGCAAAGTGCGTCAGCGCGGTCGGGCCGTCGCGGCAGACGATCGGGTTGTAACCTTCCTGTTCGAAGTTGAACTTGAGGCCCCGGGCGATCGAGTCTTCGTCCTCGACGACGAGAATGCGTTTCCGGTCGTTCATGCCCGCGCCGCCTCCTGCTTCGTTTCCCGGCCGTGGTCCGTTTCGGCGGCCGCAGGAGTCGCTGGTTCAATCAGATGGGCGCCGGGGATTTCCGCCTCGAAGGTGCAGCCCTTCTGGCCATCGCTCCGGTCGGTGACGTGGATCCAGCCTTTGAGGCGGCGGACGAGAGTGCTGACGATGTAGAGGCCGAGGCCAGTCCCTTTGCGGGTCCGCTGCAGTTCGCTGCCGCCGCGGTAGAAGATCTGGAAGATCTTCTTGCGGTCGTCGTAGGGGACCGACTCGCCGTTGTTGGTGATCCGGAGCCGGGCCCGTCCGCCGATGACGAGGGTCGAGACAAGGACCCGCGGGGGCTGCCCGCCGTACTTGACCGCGTTGTCGAGCAGATTGGAGAGGATCATCCGGAGGACGATCCGCTGGGTGTGGACGGCGACGGGGGCGAGGTCGAACGAGAAGGTTTCTGCGAGGGGGACGTCGTGGTGCAGGGAGCTCGCCTCGGCACACTCGCGGATCAGCGTGGCGAGGGGGACGTCTTCGGTGATCTCGTTGAGTCCGATGGCGTCGAGTCGGCCGACTTCGAGGAGTTGGTTGATGAGCTGGTCGAGTCGGGAGAGTTCCGCCTCCATGGTGGCGTGGAACTCCTCGCGGCGCTGGGCGTCGAGGTTCCGCATCCGCAGGGTCTGGAGGTACAGCTGCAGGGCGGCGATGGGGGATTTCAGCTCATGGGTGACGCTGTCGACGAAGTTCGCCTGTCGGTGGTTGAGGCGGATTTCTTTGATGGTCAGGACGAGCCAGACGATGATGCCGGCGAGGGCGAGGGTGAAGGCGAGGACGCCGACGGTGAGTGCGGTCCACTGGGCGCCGCGGGCGAGGACGATGATCCAGCAGACCATCAGGGTGATGTTCAGCGCCATGAGGCAGGCGCTGAGCGTGATGGGGAGGTGGAACGTGCTGCGGCGGCGGAAGAAGTTGTCCATGTGGGCCGCCGTGTTCGGAACTCCCGGTGCATTGAGATCTGTCGATTATAGGAAGTCCCGGCCGCACATACCTTACCGACGCTCCCCTGGCCCTTACCTTCGCCGCAGGGAGTGCCGTGAGAGCGGGTTGATGAGGGAGGGCCCGCAACGCTGGTCCGCGATGGGATGTCCGTTGTTCGCCGTGGTTCCACAACGGAAGCGCCTCCGGCGGCCAGGAGCTCCGCCCCTGGACCCGGGTGGCCGTGGCACGATGGGTTTGAGCAAGCGACGTCGCGCCGGCCAGAACGCGGTCTAATCCATCCAGTCTTCGCAGGCACACCGCGCCGGGCGAAGACAGCATCTCAGCGCAACCCATCGCCCCACGCCCTCCCCGGTCCAGCGGGACGCCGGGTTAGACGAAGCGGATCGCCAGCGGGTACTGCCAAACCTGCCCCTGGCTCGCCTTGTAAGCCCCAAACAACGGAAAGAGCACACACAGCAGACCCCAGATGAAAAGCAGCGGGATCCCAATCAGAAACCAAGCCAGAACACTGAGAACAACGAGACCAATCAGCGAGGTCACAATCCAGTTCAGCACAATCCGACCATGACGGTCCAGATCCGGAATGTCCGTCCGCTTGATCTGCCAGATCAGAATCGGAACGACCAGCCCCAGGATCGGGACCGCATAACCGAGCAGCTGCGAAAGATGCAGATGCATCGCCCAGTTCCGGGCAATCTCCTCGTCCGAAAGCCCGCTGACCCCCAGCACCCGGCGGATGTTCTCCAGCCACCCCGCCGCTCCCGGCTGCTCCAGGACACGCTGCTTCGCCTGCTGGAATTCCTCGTCGGAAAGTGCCCCCTGTTCGCGGAGCCGCTGCAGCCGTTCGAGTTCATCCGTGATTGACATGAGTCCTCCGGGGAGATCCGTTCCCGGCGGGATTGTCGGCAATCATCCCGAAACGATCAATTCCTGCGACCAGCCGGCCCGCTCGGGACTGCCCGAAATCCTTGGCGCATCGATAGATTCGCTCGTTGACGACCGTGCGGTTTTCCATACACTGCGAAAGCCTTCCGGGCGGGATTTTTCTCACGACGCCGCAACAGAGGAGACGCCGAGAGCATGGTGCGTGTTGAGCTCACTCCGAACCTCTCCTCGCTGCTGGTCGCAGCGGGAAAACTGGCGGAGTCGGTCGAAGCCGCGGCGGTCATGCTCCTGGCGGAACACGTCTACGACTTCAAAGCGATCCGCGGAGCGCTCTCCGGCCGTCCGCTGATCGTCGCCTCGAACAAGCCCGACGTCCTCCAGGCCGCCAAAGAACAGGGCCTCAGCGAAGTCCAGCTCAGCCACGAGCCGCAGACCCGGCAGATCCAAGTGAGCCAGGCACTGCTCGAGGCGATCGCCGACAACCTCGTCCCGACCGGGGCCAAGGTCATCGCGATCTACACCACCTACGACAAGGACGCCCTCGACACCGTCAGCGTCATCAGCCTGACGGAACGCCTCGCCCGGCTGACCCGCCGGGACCTGCAGCGTCTCGAGACCTCGGTCCCCCTCGATACTCTCCGGCGGGTGGTCGACCTGGCGGTCGAAATCGGCCGGGAAGGACGCGAAGGACGGCAGGTCGGCACGCTGTTCGTCGTCGGCCAGCACCGGAAAGTGCTGGAAATGTCGCACGAAGGGGTCCACGACCCGTTCCGGGGGTACAGCCCCAAGGAACGGATGATCCACAACCCCCGCGTCCGGGAAAGCATCAAGGAACTCGCCCAGATCGACGGCGCGTTCATCATCTCGTCCGACGGCCAGGTCGTGTCGGCAGGCCGAATCCTCGACTCCTCGGCCGAGACGATCACCCTCTCCAAGGGGCTGGGAGCCCGGCACTGGGCCGCTGCGGGGATTTCCAAGGCGACCAAGGGGATCGCGATTGCGGTTTCCGAGTCGACCGGGACCGTCCGGATCTTCCAGGACGGGGCGGTCGTGCTCCGGATCGAGCCGATGGACCAGGCGATGAAGTGGCACGAAGTCGCCACTGAACCGCCGGTCGACTGAAAAGTCATCGCTCGGGCCGCGGGCTTTTTGGGGCCGGGATTGAATCCGGCCGGCTTAGAGATAAGACTTGAGCGATGGGATTTGTTCCGGCGGGTTTTTGAACGCCCCGGTCGGAATTTCCGCCTCCGTCAGACCGTTTCATGCTCGGATTCGACTGGCCGACATTCCGCGGCGTGGAATCCAAGCCGTGGCTGATCCTGCTGTTGCTTGTGGCTGCGGCCGCGGTGACCTGCATTACGCTGCTCTACAGCTATGAGCGGCGGCTCGTCGATCGAAAACTCGGGAACACGCTGCTCGCGCTCCGACTCGCCTCGCTGGCGGTCGTGCTATTCGCCCTGTTCGAGCCGGTCGCCCGCTGGAGCGAAGACCTGACCACGACCGGCCGTGTCGTCGTCGCCGTCGACGTCTCCGAGAGCATGGATACCCTCGACTCGGTGGCGACCCCCGCCGAAAAACTCCGCTGGGCCAAGGGGCTCGGGATGGTCGGCCAGGGAGGGACTGGCGAGCAGGTCGACCAGTGGATCGCGGCTTACGAGCAGGGGAAAGAGCCGGTTTGGGTCGATCCCCGCGAGACGAGTGATCCCCAGAAACGGGTTGCGCTGTCGGCCAGCCGGCGGGAGATGGTGCAGGGGCTGATGAGCGAGGTCGAGCGGCTCTCGCGGTACGAGATCGCCCGCCGGCTCCTCGTGAACGGCGCCAACCCGCTCCTGAAACAATTGCGGGAAGAGGCTAACGTCGAGCTCTGCCTGTTCGCGGTCGATGTCGCCTCCACGGACGCGATCGCCCTCGAGAAGCCGGTCAAGATCGCCGGCAACGACGAAGGGACCGACGTCACGCTCCCCCTCAATGCGGCGATCGAAGGGGGGAGCGGCGGCAAGCTCGCCGGCGTCGTCGTCCTGACCGACGGACGGGACAACCTCCACGGTAACGATCCCCGCTTCATCCAGCGGTTCGCGGGACTCGCGCCGGTCTACCCCGTGCTCCTCGGCTCCGACCGGCGGCCCCAGGACCTCGCGGTCGCGGGGCTCGACTACCCGGCGACGGTCTTTCAGGACGACACGCCGGTCGTCAAAGGGATCCTTCGAACCAGCGGCTACGACGGAAAGGAGATGACCGTCGTCCTCGAGCAGCACGACGCCAAGGGGGCGGTCGCCGGTGAGCCGCAGCGGAAGACGGTCCGGATCGACGGCCCGACCGCCGAGGTGGCCTTCGACCTCTCCGCCAAGCAGGTCGGCCGCCAGCATTACACAGTCCGGGTCGAGGGACTGCCGGAGGAGACCCGGGCGGACAACAACTCCCGCGACTTCACAATGCAGGTCGTCGATGACAAGGCGGACGTCCTCGTCCTCGAAGGGGACGCTCGCTGGGAGTTCCGGTACATCAACGACGCCCTCAAGCGGGACAACCGGCTCAAGGTCGATACCGTCCTGTTCACCCAGCCCTACATGGGGGTGCTGAACGACACGTTCTTCCCGCGGACTCTCGCGCTCCCGCCGCAGCTCGACGCCGACGCTCCGACTCCCTTCAGCCAGTACGACCTCGTCGTCGTCGGCGACGTCGCGGCGCAGCAGCTCACCGCGCGGGCGTGGGAGTTTCTCGACCGTTACGTCCGAGTCGAAGGGGGGACGCTGTTCCTCATTGCGGGAAAACAGTTCTTCCCACTCGACTACCGCTCCGACGTCGTGGAAGGTCTCCTGCCGGTAGTCGACCTGCGGGTCAAAGAGGCCAAAGGCCCGACCGAGACCGGGAGCCCGACGCATCGTGGGTTCCACCTCCGGCTGACGAGCGACGGCGAAACGCAGTCGATGCTCCAGTTCGACGGCGACCCGGTCGAGAACCGGAAGATCTGGGGAACCCTCCCCGGCAACATGTGGGCGCTGATGGGGGAAGCGAAGCCCGCCGCGACCGTCTGGGCCTCGCTCGAAGTCCCCAAGTCCGAGCAGGACCAGTCCCTCCTCGAGTGGGACCGCAAGAACGCCACCCTCGTGCAGCAGTACGTCGGGGCGGGGCAGGTGGTCTGGCAGGGGATCGACAGCACCTGGCGGTGGCGGTTCCGGGTCGGGGACAAGTACCACCATCGCTACTGGGGACAGCTCGCCCGTTGGGCCGCCGATTCGAAGTCCGCTGCCGGGAACGAATTCCTCCGGCTGAGCCTCGACCGGCCGACGATCAGCCTCGGCGAAGACGCCGTGATCCGGGTCCGCTGGGACGAGAAGGGGCGGAAGAAGTACCCCGGAGTGACGATCCAGGCCCTCCTCGAACCGCTCGCCCCGAAGCCGGGGACCGAAGCCCCGCCGCCGGTCGTGGTGGAACTCCACCCGGCTCGGCCGCTCACGCTCGAAGGCCGGGCGGTCGGCCTCAAATCGGGCGAGTACAAGATCACGCTCAAGGCGGACAACGCCGAGATCAAGACCGACGGCCTCAAGGCGGAGCTGGTCGTCCTCCCGCCGACGACGGGCGAACTCGCGGACGTCAGTTCCAACCGGGCGCTGCTGGAGGAGATCGCCAGCGTCTCGGGCGGCAAGCTGTTTCTGCCCGATCAGGTCCGCGAGATCCCCGAACTCTTCAAGAACGTCAACCAGACGGTCCACAAGGAGGGGGAAGAGCCCCTCTGGAACCGCTGGTGGGTCCTGTTCCTGTTCTGCGGGATCGTCATGACCGAGTGGGTGCTCCGGAAGGTGAACGGGCTTCCGTGACAGGCGACCATGGCTGACCTCTCCCCCTCCGGCAAATCTCCCCGGTCGACCGGAGGCCCGTCCCCCGCGATCGACATCGTCGAGCACTCGGGACGCCGGCTCGTCGTCCACATCCCTCCGCAGGCTACGTCGGCCACACGCGGGCTCGGCGTGTTCGCCCTGATCTGGACCACCTTCTCCGCGGTCCTGTTCGTCTTCTTCGCCGTCGCCGGGTTTCAGGGCGGGGCCGGGAAGCCGCCGATCTTCGCGGCCCTCGTGCCGCTGCTGTTCGTCGCAATCGGGGCGGGGATGCTGTACGTCTGGGCCCGGATGCGGCACACCCGGCTGTTCGTCCTGGTCGATCCGGAGCGGGTTGCGGTCCAGCGGCAGTTCTTCCAGCGGAAGCAGGAGACGGAGACCGCCGTCGACGACCGGACCCACGCGGCGCTCGTCGAGGCGTACAGCGTAAACGACGTCCCGGTCGACGCGGTCGCGATCCAGGGAGGGCCGAAGACGCTCCGGTTCGGCGTCAGCCTTCCGCCGGCGGACAAGGCCTGGCTCGTCGAACAGATCAATGTCCTGATCTGTCCTCCCCGCGCGGCCGAGGAGACCCCCGCCTGTCCGCAATGCGGCACACCACTTCCGGCGGTCGACAACCTCGTTCCGGAGGAGACCGCCTGCCCCACCTGTGGCCACCGCGAAGTTCTGCGGCCGGTCGCCCGGCGCGAGGTCGAGATCCCGGAACTCCGCCCCGAGCGCGGGGACGCGATCCCTGAGGAGATCACCGTCGAGGAAGCGAACCCCGACCAGCTCGTCTTCTCGGTCCGGCTGGTCTCGGCGGACGGGATCCGCCACGCGGTCGGCTGGATCGGGTTCGTCATTTGGCTCGTAATGGGAGCGTTCGCCGGCCCCGGTCTGTACCGGGCGGTCCTGGCGCTCGTCGCCCCGCCGGCCCAGGGAGCGGCGGGCGGAGCGTTTCCGCTCCTTTTCACACTGTTCGAACTCGTCCACGGCCTCCTGTTCCTGGGAGGCCCGCCCCTCGTCGTGTTCGCGGTCGTCCGGGGCCGGATCCTCGTCCGGCTGGCGCGGGAGGAGCTCCGGATCCGCTGGGGAGCGGGCCTGTTCCGGGTCCGCCGCCGCACCCCGCTCGAAGCGATCGACGACGTCCGCCTCGTCACCGCGGGGAAGAAGGGGACCAACCGTCAGTCGAAGGCGGAAGAGAACCACGGCGCCGCGGCGGTCATCGTGAAGGGGATCCCCTGGATCCTGACCACCTTCCACGCCGAACCGGTCGCCCTGGCGGCCGCAGGACTCGTCCGGACCCGACTGCGGGACTGGGGATTCCTGCTCGCGGCGGCCCCCCGGGACGAGGAGCTGGCGGACGAGACCGCCCCGGACGACGCGGAGTTCGCTGGGTAGCTCTTGCGAACGGGTGGCCCCGCCGCAACGCCTTTCGGGAAACCGATTTCATGGCGGAGGCCGCGGCGAACCTATGGCGTCGGGCCGCGAAAATTGCCTAGAATCGCGCCGGGCGCGCCGCTCCCGGATCGCCCCCGAAACATTGGTGCTGAGAAGGGATTCATGTCCGACGCCGCTGCTGCTGAGAACGCTCCGCAGGCTGAAAAGCCGCTCGACTTCATCCGCCAGATCGTCGCGGACTCGATTGCCGCCGGAACACATGGAGGACGGGTGCAGACCCGGTTCCCCCCCGAGCCCAACGGCTACCTGCACATCGGGCACGCCAAGTCGATCTGCCTGAACTTCGGCCTCGCCAAGGAATTCGGTGGCAAGTGCAACCTCCGGTTCGACGACACGAACCCGACCACCGAAGACACCGAATACGTCGACTCGATCCAGGACGACATCCGCTGGCTCGGCTTCCAGTGGGACGGCCTGTACTACGCCTCCGACTACTTCGAGCAGCTCTACCGGTGGGCCGAGCAGCTGATCGAGAAGGGCCTGGCGTACGTCGACAGCCAGTCGGCTGAAGAGATGAGCCGCGGCCGCGGCACGCCCTCGACCGCCGGCGTCGACAGCCCGTACCGCTCCCGGAAGGTCGAGGAGAACCTGGATCTCTTCCGCCGGATGCGGAAGGGGGAGTTCACCGACGGGACGCACGTCCTGCGGGCCAAGATGGACATGGCCTCCCCCCACTTCATGATGCGGGACCCGGTCCTCTACCGGATCCGCCACGCGCATCACCACCGGACCAAGGACGCGTGGTGCATCTACCCGATGTACGACTACGCCCACGGTCAGAGCGACTCGATCGAGACGGTGACCCACTCGATCTGCACCCTCGAGTTCGAGACACACCGCCCGCTCTACGACTGGTTCATCGACAAGCTCGGGATCTTCCCGTCGCACCAGTACGAATTCGCCCGGCTCAACCTGACCTACACGGTCATGAGCAAGCGGAAGCTGCTCGAACTCGTGCAGGCCAAAATGGTCTCCGGCTGGGACGACCCCCGGATGCCGACCCTCCGCGGCCTGCGGCGGCGGGGCTACACCCCCGAGGCGTTGCGAAGCTTCTGCGGGACGATCGGCGTCACCCGCTACAACGGGCTGACCGACATGGTCGTCCTCGAGAACGCCCTGCGGGAGCACCTCAACAAGGCGGCCCAGCGGCGGATGGCGGTGCTCCGCCCGGTCAAAGTCGTCATCGAGAATTTCCCGGAAGGGCAGATCGACGAACTCGACGCAGTCAACAACCCCGAAGACCCTTCGGCCGGCTCCCGGAAGATCCCGTTCTCCCGCGAGCTCTACATCGAGCAGGACGATTTTCAGGAGAATCCCCCCAAGGGGTTCTTCCGGCTGAGCCCGGGGAAGGAAGTCCGCCTGCGGTGGGCCTACTTCATCAAGTGCACGGGGGTTGAGAAAGACCCCGCCGGCAACGTCACGCTGATCCGTGCCACCTACGACCCGGCGACCCGGGGGGGCGACGCGCCGGACGGCCGCAAGGTGAAGGCGACGATCCACTGGGTCAGCGCGGAGAAGGCGATCGGCGCCGAGGTCCGACTGTACGACCACCTCTGCCGGATCGAGAATCTCGCCGAGGTCCCGGACGGGGAAGACTGGAAGACCTACCTGAACCCCGGCTCTCTTGAGACCGTCTCGGCCAAGCTCGAGCCGTCGCTCGGAGAGATCCAGATCGGAACGCCCGTTCAGTTCGAGCGGCTGGGGTACTTCACCCCCGACAGCGTCGACCACAAGCCGGGAAAGCCGGTTTTCAACCGTTCGGTGACGCTCAAAGACGCGTGGGCCAAGGCCCAGAAGAAGGCGTGAGGTCCTAGGCCAGAGGTCTATGACAAACCCATCAACATCGGACGACGCGATTCGCCCCTGCTGCTTTGCGAGTCTGATGATCTCCAAGCCGCTTCATTTCACGGTCAAAGGCACTCTCCTGGAAGTTCTGGCGCTGCTGGAGGGATACGAGGCTGGCGCGAAGTATGGACGAACCGGTCCGGCCGCGGACGATTCTCCTTTTTACGTGCTCAAGGAGTTCTGGTCGCAAGTCGATGTAGGCGAACCGGCGGCCGGTTCACCGGAGTCCAAGAAGGATGCCTACCAGCGCGTTCTGAAGCACTTCGGAACAGAAGACTCGGCGCTCAAGGCCTTGGTGGAAATCGCAAGAACATTCGATCCACCAATGAGATAGAGCGATTCGTGGTTCCTCGGCGGCGATCTCCGCGGAATTCCCGGGAGTTGCATCCGATGAAGTTGCATTTGATTGCAAACCCTTTCATAATCTCCCGCTTCCCGTTTTTCAGCGACAGGATGGACAGAGCGAATGCCTCCGCAACGTAATACCGACCCGAAGAAGATGCGGAAGAAGCGGGCTCGGCTCAAGAAGAAGGTGAAGTGCCGCTTCACCGGCGGCGGGGACATCCCCCGTCCGGTCTACGTCGACTACAAAGACACCAAGACCCTCAAGACCCTGGTCGACCGGGAAGGCCGGATCATGCCGCGCCGCCGCTCGGGGACCTGTGCGATCTTCCAGCGGGCCGTCCGTCAGGCGATCCTGCGGGCCCGGTTCATCGCCCTTCTGCCGTTCGTCTCGGACGAGTGATCGCAGCCGGCGAATCGAGATTGCGAAAGGGCACGTCCTCGGGCGTGCCCTTTTTCGTTTCCAGGCCCTGATTCCTCCGTGCGGCCTCGATTGCGGGAGGGGACATCCTGTCCGATCGACTCAAAGAGAACCGCGACACGCTCCTGGCCGAGATCGCCGCTGCCTGCGGACGCGTCAGCCGCGATCCCGCCACGGTGAAGCTGGTTGCGGTGACTAAGTACGCCGAGTTCGACTGGGTCCGGGATCTCGTGGCCCTGGGGCAACTGGTGCTCGGCGAGAACCGTCCGCAGCAGCTTGTGGAGCGGGCCGGCGTCCTCGCGGGAGCCACGTGGCACCTGATCGGGCATCTCCAGCGGAACAAGGTCCGGGCGGTCCTGCCGCACGTCGCCTGCATCCACTCGATCGACTCGCTGAAGCTTCTCGCCCGGATCGGCGAGATCGCCGGCGAACTGGATCTCACCCCCGAGGTCCTGCTGGAGGTCAACGTCTCGGGGGAAGCCTCGAAGGACGGCTTTACACCCGATACGGTCCGCGCCGAGTGGACGGCGCTCCGCAGCGTCCCCAACGTCCGCATCACGGGCCTCATGACGATGGCCCCCCTGGCGGACGACCCCGAGGCGGCCCGTCCCACGTTCCGGCGGCTGCACGCCCTCCGGGACGAACTCCAGTCCGCCGGCGGCCCCCGACTCCCCGAGCTCTCGATGGGGATGAGCGGAGATTTTTCGACGGCGATCGAAGAGGGGGCGACGATGGTCCGGATCGGAAGCCGGCTCTTCGAAGGGCTTGAGGCCTGACCGCGCGCGAACCTCTCCTCGCGGCCGGCTGTCCACGCGCGGACAACTTCTGAAGACCTGATCCGCAATCCTGAGAGCCTTCATGCCGCAGCCGACGATCCTCGTGACGGGAGCGAATGGAAAACTGGGCCGCCGTGTCGTCGAGCTGCTCCTCGCCACAGGCGAAACCCGCGTCATCGCCGGCACCCGGAATCCCGGAAAGCTTTCCGGGCTCTCAGGCCCGAACCTCGAAGTCCGCCGCGTCGACTTCGACGACGCGGCTGACCTGAACGCCCCCTTCGCCGGCATCGACCGCCTCCTCATCGTTTCGACGGACGCGATCCTCGAACCAGGTCGCCGGCTCCGCCAGCACAAAGCGGTCGTAGCCGCCGCGATCGCGGCCCAGGTCGGGCACGTCGTCTACACCTCGATGCCCCAGCCCGAACCGGGCTCGCCGATCCCGTTCTCTCCCGACCACTACGAAACCGAACAGACGCTCGCCGCCAGCCCCCTGCGGTGGACGGTCCTCCGGAACGCCTGGTACACCGACAGCCTGCTGCAGTCGCTCCCCCCGCGGCTCGCCTCGGGACGCTGGATGACCTCGGCAGGGGAAGGCCGGACCGCCTACGTCACCCGCGAAGACTGTGCCCAGGCCGCCGCCGCCATCCTGCTGCAGCCTCCCTCCGACAACGCCCGTCTCGACGTGACGGGGCCGGAAGCCCTGACGAACGCCGAGATCGCCGCGGTGGCAGCGGACGTGCTGGGCAAGCCGCTTCAGGTCCTGCCACTCACTGACGAGCAACTCACGCAGGGCCTCACCGCCGCGAAACTCCCGCCGTTTCTCGTCGCACTCCTCGTCGCCGGCGAGGTCAACACGCGGCTCGGCCGTGCCGGAGCCACAAGCGATGCCGTCGAACGACTGACCGGACGGCCCGCCACCTCCATTCGCGAATTCCTCGAGCAGCACCGGGACGCGTTCCTGCCCCTCGCCACGCCGTAAGGCGATCCGCGGCGATGGCTTCGCGACTGAGCGAGCGGCTCACTTCACCGCTGAGCTGTCGTGCGGTGCTCGCTGCTGCAGACGCTGTTTCAACACCACTTTTGCCACAGAGTCCTCAGTGTGAGGCGACACCGCCCCATCCTCAGCGAGGCGTTCTGCTGGCTCTGGAGTTCTCGGTGGCCTCTTTGATCTCTGTGGCTCGTCCTGAAATGGTTTCCTAACGTGGCCGTCGGTTCAGCGTATACGCCGCCGTCGCGGGCCAGAGTTTCTCCCCATTCGGCCCCAGAGCCTCGAGGGTGAACTCGTACACGAACTCGGTCTTCAGATCGGCGACGTCGAGACGAACCGAAGTCCGGTCCGCGGAGAGCGTCGCCTTTTCGATCCGCGGCGAGAACCGGTCCGAGTCGGGGGTCGCGTAGTCCCCCTTCCAGCGGCGGGTGTAGCCGGAGATCGCATAGCTCGCCGGATCGGCCCCCCTGGCCGCGTCGACGGCCCCCGTGAACGAGAGCTCGAAGCCGGTCGGCGTTGCGCGGACCTCGCGGATCCCGAGCGGCAGCGGATCGCCGGTCCGGTGCAGGCGGACGATCTCGCCGGTGTTGAGGCCGCCGTGCCAGCCGCTGTCGTGCATCCCGCCGACGTAGATGTCCCCCTGCGGGCTAACGTTGATCGCGATCGGGCCGAGGAATGTGTCCCCATCGGTCTTCCAACTGGTCGCCGAGAAAGGATACGTCGCTCCTTGAAGCTCCCCGTCGACCTCCTCGACCGAGAACCGCATCACGAACCGGTTGTCGTACTCCGCGCCGATCCCCTGGCCGGCGAATGGGTGGTCCTTCCCGACCTTGGCGGGATCGAGGAACACGATCCCGTTGATGCTCCGGGACCAGGGGTGAGGGACCTGGATCGTCGTGACCGCCAGTTCCCCGCCCCCGTCGCGGTTCTGCGAGGGGACGCCGTACCGCTGGTTCCGCTCGATGCAGAGGATCTCGTTGAAGGTGTTCTGCACCCCCTGCTGGTCGCTGACGAACAGCTTTCCCCGGCCATCGAGCGCGAGCCCGATGGGGTACCGCAGGTCGTGGGCGATCGCCTGCTTTGTCCCGTCCGGCGCGATCCGCAGGATCTTGCCCCGGAGACCGAGCTCCTCTTTGTCGCGGCTCTTGTCGGTGTAGTCGCTCGACGTCCCGATGTAGAGGTTTCCACCAGCGTCTCGAACGATGCCGGTCGTCCAGTCGTGATAGTCCTTCGTATAGCCCCAGCCGGTCGCCACGACCTCCCGGAGATCGCACCGCCCGTCGCCGTCGGTGTCCTTCAGCCGCAATACCTCGGGCTTATGGGCGACGATCAGGTCCCCCTTGTCCTCGAGGATCCCGAACGGGGCCGCGAGGCCTTCCTCGAAGAGCTGCAGCGTCTCGGCGAGCCCGTCTCCGTCGGAGTCCTTCGCCAGGTAGACGTGCCCCTTCAGCGATGTGAACGCGAGCGTCCCGTCGCTGAGCCACGTGATCGCCGTCGGCATGATCGAATCGGGGAGCGGCAGCCGGACGCCGTCATAGCCCGCGAGAGTCGTCACATGCGGCGCGGGGGGCCGAGGGGGAGCGGGTGGCGCCGCCGGCAAGACGGTTGGCGGGCTGGCAGAGCGGGTCGTGTACCGGACCGTGGCGGCCCAGTCGCCCGGGCCGCTCGCGGTAAACGGATGCGCGGCGTGCCGGTCGTCGACATCGATCGGCTCCCCGTTCTCGAGGCAGTGGACCGTCGCCCCGAGCTTCGAGGTCCAGCGGGTCGGCAAGACGAGGTAGGGGACGAGCCCCTTCAGCTCAGCAACCTGAGGTCCGCGAAGGGTGAGCGTCCGTTCCCAGCCGGTGCCATCGTCTCCCTGCCGGGCCGCGAACCGGGAGTGCAGATCGAGGCTGTGCTGCGTCTCGTTCGAGTCGAGGCTCCGCGTCACGGGGAGCCGGAGATCGATCTCGACCGCCGCCGGCGTTCCCGCGGTACGGTATCCCGCGAGCTCCAGCTGGCCGATTTCCTCAGCGTCGAGCCACGCCTTCGTAGCGGGGTTGTAGAACCGGATCTCCGGCTGGTCGTCGAAGCCCTCCAGCGCCCGCAGGCCGGCGAGGTCCCAGTACCAGCTCTTCCCCTCGGTTCGCTGGCGAGCGAAGTCTCCGACGGTCCAGTCCCGGAGCGTTCCCCGGCCGAAGTCGAACAGCAGCGAGTGGCCGTTGTCGAAGCCGATCGCCAGTCCGCGCGCGATCGTCCCGCCTCCATTGGCCTCGGGAGCGGTGAAGACGTCCCGGACAATCCGCGGCCGTTCGCCAAGGGAAACCGCCAGGAACTGCTCGACCGCCGTCGGATTCGTGGGAGCTTCGAACTTGGGGTCGTTGACCGCATGCCAGACTGCGGAGAGCTGTTTCGTGACGTCGTCTCCGAGGACCCCCGGCACCGTGCGCTGGTAGGACGGCATCTCGAACCCGGGGACGATCCGCAGGGGCGAATTGACCCACCGGAGAAAATACTCGGGACGGAGCCGCTCGCCGAGCCCCATCAGATTGGCCCCCTTGGTCCCCAGCGCGACGTTCTTGGGGACGTACGTCCCGAACTGGTGGCAGGCGATGCAGCTGAAGCCCCCCGCCCCGACCAGCCGCCGCCCGACGACCAGCCGCTCCTCATCGCTGATCTCGGCCAGGTGAGCCCGCGCCGCCGGATCCGCACCGTCGGCAATCCGGTCGTGCTCGACGAAGTAGCTCAGCAGCGCCTGCTTCTCGTCCTCGCGATGGGTGAACCGGGGCATCCGGGCCCGGAGCCACGTCATCCGCATGTCGGGCTGCATTCCGCTGATGGCCTTCGCCAGAAAGTCGTCCCGCTGCTTGTCGCCGATGGCGGTCAGGTTCGGGGCGACGAGCGTCGGCGCAACGCCAGCCAGCGCCGCATCGTTCGCAGCGAGGTTCCCCGCCTGTTCGGCCAGCCCGCGGTCATTGCCGCGAGGATGGCATGAGAGGCAGTTGCGGCGTTCGAGGATCTGACGGCCGGTTTCGAACTCGCTGACCGGGGAGATCGCGCCGATTCGGGAGGAGACGTATGCCTTGAGGGCCTCCTTGTCGGCCCGCGGGTAGTAGGGGCGGTTCCGTTCCTGATCCGGCGCGTCGGCGAGGCAGGACTTCGACCAGTCCTTGACCTCTTCCTCGAGCGTCGGCAATCCGCGGAGCTCGGGATCGATGGCGGGCATCGTGTGGCAGTTCGCGCACTTGAACCGGCGAGCCAGCTCGCGTCCCGCTTCGACCCGCTTCGTGTCCGTGTCGCTCTCCCGGTCAAAGCGGGTCCCCTCCTTCTTCGAACGGGCGAGGGTCTTGGCGATCGTCGCCCGCTCCGAGGGGGTCATCTTGAAGACCGGCATGCTGGTGACCGGGCTGAGTTTCTCGGGCTGCCCGAGCCAGGTGTAAATCCAGTCTTCCGAACGCTTGTTGCCGACGTGATCGAGCGTGCCCCCGCCGAACGGGCCGCTCTCGCCGAGCGTTCCGTGGGTGTGGCACGCCATGCAGCCGAGTGAATGGATCAGCGTCTCGCCGCTCGGGATCTCCTTGGCCTTCTTGGTATCGACGGCGGGAGTCTTCGGGAGCTGGGCCGGCTGCGAGATCCGCCAGAGCCACTCCGCCATCTGTTCCGCCTGGTCGCGAGTCATCCCGAACGAGGGCATCTTCGCATGCGGCGACTCGGGGTTCTGGTCAAGGAGCTTCTCGACGAGCCACTCCGGGTTGAGGTCGGTCGTCACCCGCAAGAGAGCCGGGGCGAAGGGGCTCTCGGGTTCGCCGGGACGGTGGTGGCAGCGGTTGCAGCGGTAGGCGGTATAGAGCTGGCGGCCGCGGTTCCAGAGCTCGTCTTCGGGGAGGCGGCCTTCGTGGAACAGGAACTGCCAGGGCAACGGCTCGATCGGGAACTTTTCGCCCGACCAGGCGAGGAAGACATGCGACGCGCGGCCGACCTTCTTGAAGGTCACCTTCAGGTCACGGAAGCCGAGCGAGAGGGATTTCGGTTCCCCCTGGATCCAGCCGCGGTCCTTGGATTCCCCCTTGAGGACGATTTCGTCGTCGACGCGGACTTCGATCGCTCCCTGGAGGTCGGCGTGGAAGCGGATCGGCTCGTCGGACTGGATGACGATCTGGCCGGTCCAGGTGACTTCGAAGGGGGCCGTGGGGAGGCGGATGTCAGGGGAGGAGTTCCCCCAGTGGAAGGCAATGTCGTCATCGACGCGGGTGATGGCGCGGGGGCCCGCCTTGTAGACCCCGATCAGGCCGGGACGCTGTTCGTCGTCCTCCTGAGCCGCCGCCGGGCGAAGCATCGCGGCGATCAGCAGGATGGGGAGGAGAGCAAGACGGAGCGCGGTGGGATTCATGCGCAGCGGCGAGGTCAAAGGAGGGATCCGCAGGCGAGCAGCCTAGCGTAGCCCGGGCCCCCACTTGACGAAACCCAGCGTCCCGCTGAACCGGCCGGAGCTCCGCCCTGGACCGGGGCGGCGTCGCACGATGGGTTGCGATATGCAGGCTGCGACGCCGTGGCGCGGTGTTCCGGAGGAAGGGTTGCGCGAAACCTTCTGGAAAGGTCTGACGCCGCGGACAAGCCCGCATTCCCGGCGAGGGGCTCAGTCAATCCTGGTCCGCCGGCCTCGCGGGCCGACATCCGACTGCACGGCCGCAAGAGCCGCATTCTTCAGCGCCGCGTTGACGGAAATCCCGCTCCCTCCATCGGCCCGCGGCACACCACCGAAGTCCACGAAATGCCCCCCCGCCTCCTGGAGAATCGGCACGAGCGCCGCGGCATCCCAGAGGCTCAGCTGCGGATCGATCATCACATCCGCACGCCCTGTCGCCACGAGGATGTGGCCGAAGCAGTCCCCCCAGCCCCGCGTCAAGCGGCAGGTCCGCGTCAGCTCCTCGAGCGTCGCCAGCCGCCCCACCGCCTCCCACGTCCCGATCGACGTAAAGCAGAGGACTGCCTCCGAAAGCTCGGCGGTCTGCGTCACCTGGCACCGCCGGGGAGCGGCCGCCCCCCGGCGCCACCAAGTCCCGCTCCCCTCGGCCGCATAGATCACTTCATCGAGCGCCGGCAGGCCGCAGATCCCCGCGACCGACCGCCCCTGGTACTCGAGCCCGATCAGCGTCCCGAACAGCGGTACGTGCGCGATGAACGACTTCGTCCCGTCGACCGGGTCGAGCACCCACCGGAAGCCGCTCGTCCCCGCCCGCTCGCCGAACTCTTCCCCCAGGACCGCGTCGTCCGGAAACTCTTTCGCCAGAAAATCTCGAAGCAGCTCCTCGGCGCCGCGGTCTGCCGCGGTCACCGGGGTCTGGTCCTTCTTCCAGTCGACTACGAGCGATGCGCTGTCGTAATGCTCGAGAATCAGCGCCCGGGCGAATTCATAACCGCGAAGCGCCGCCGTAAGCCGGAGTTGGATCTCGGTTGAAGAGGTCGATGCAGCGGTCACAGCAGAGCAGCTCCCGGTCCGCGGGGCGGACGAAGCGGATCGAAACGGAACGAAGCCGCGGCCCTACGACTTGCCGTAGAGGATCGCCGCCATGTTGTTCTTGTACGCCTCGACGCCCGGCTGGCCGTACGGGTTGATCCCGATCAGCCGCCCCTCGACGACCGTCGCCAGCATCAGCATCTGCAGGAACTGCCCCAGGGCATAGGCGTCGAGGTGCGGCAGGACGATGTCCGCCGTCGGCCGCTCGTCGTCGGCATACGCCTTGTTCGTCCCCTGGATCGCGGCGACCAGCAGTTGATCGAGCGTCTTCCCCTTGAGGCGATTCAGCTGGTCCTGGTCCTGATCGGCCGGGACCACCGGCACGGCGACGCCGGGAAGGCTCGGTTTCCGGACGATCACGTTCGTGATCAGCTTGTCGCGAACCCCTTCCTGATGCTGCTGGCCCCGACTATGGAGGTCGCGCGTGTTGACGATGGTCAGCGGCAGCGCCCCCCGCTCGTGCTTGCCGAGGCTCTCCGCCAAAAGTTGGTCGTACCACAGGCCCGCCGCTTCCAGCTTCTTCCCCCACGTCGAGAGGATCCGGGTCTTGAGCCCCCGATGCTTCTCGAGCAGGTGGCAGACGGCGGTGTAGTCAAGGACCGGGTTCTCACCGAGCGACGCCTTCTTGAACGTCTCGGTCATGTCGGCCGCACCGTGGAGCAGCCCCTTGATGTCGCCCCCGAGGACCGCCGCCGGATAGAGCCCGACCGCCGTGAAGACCGAGAACCGTCCTCCGACTCCGTCGGGAATCGGGAACGTGTCCGGGTACTTGCGGTGGTTCGAGACGTCCCGCAGCTTCCCCTTCTCGCCCGTCACCGGCACGATCAGGTTCCGCGCCTCGGCCGAATCGGCTCCGTAATACGCCTCGAGCGCCTCGCGGTAGATCCGGAACGCGGCCGCCGTCTCGAGCGTTCCACCGGACTTGCTGATGCAGACGATTCCCCACCGCTGAGCCAGTTCCTTGGGGTTCGTGCAGCGGCGTTTCAACAGGTCGAGCAGCCCTGCCGACGCGTCGGAATCGAGATTGTCCCCTTCGAAGTAGAGCCGCGGCGAGCCCGACCGCTCTTCGCGTGTCAGTTCGTTGTGATAGGGATGGCACAGGGCTTCGAAGATCGCCCGCAACCCCATGTATGAGCCGCCGATCCCCAGCGAGACCACGGCGTCGATCTGATCCCGCAGCCGCTTCGCCGACTCGAGCATCCGGTCGAGCAGCTTTCCTTCGGCCCCATCAAGCAGCCGCCGCGGCAGTTCGATGAATCCCGAGTCGAGCGGATCTTTCGCCGCCGGGACCGCTCCCTTCGAGTTCAGGAGCTCGACGTCGGCGAGGACCTCAGCCCGAGCCGCTTCGAGCTTCGGCACGAGGGCGTCCCAGTCGGGAGTCGCCAGGAAGGGCTGAGCGGCGGAGAAGTTGTACTGGAGCTGCGAGACCATGCGCGATCCTCAGTCTGAATGTCACGGTGGGTCGAACAACCGTCCATCGGCACGCGAAACCGCCTACTGCGGCGGCGCGATTCCAAAGTCTTCGATCGTCAGCAGCGAGCGGAACGGGATGTTCTTGTCGGCGAAGTTCTTGGCGCCCCCCTCCATCCGGTCGATGATCGCGAAGACCGCGACCACCTCGGCGCCGAACTCCCGGACCCGGTCGACGGCGAGCAGCGAACTGCCGCCGGTCGTCACGACGTCCTCGACGATCACGACCTTCGCCCCCGGCTGCACCGGGCCTTCGACGTATTTCTGGGTCCCGTGCCCCTTCGCTTCCTTCCGGACGAGGAACCCGTCGAGTTCCTTCCGCTGCTCGGCTGCCACGGTCAGGATCCCGGCGACGATCGGGTCCGCCCCGATCGACATTCCCCCGACCGCGGAGCAGTCGATCCCCTCCATCATCTCGAGCAGCCCCTGGCTGACGAGCCGCAGCCCCTCGGAATGGAGGGTGATCTGCTTGCCGTCGAGGTAGTATTTGGCCTTCTTGCCCGAGGCGAGGGTAAAGTCACCGAACTTGAGGGCCCGTTGGCGGAACAGTTCCAGCAGTCGCGCTCGATCGAACATCAGGTCTCGTGCCTCTAGGCTCCAGGGCGAACGGGTCTTCCGGCATGGTACCGGTCACGTGTGATTTTGAAAGCGGCGCCGTCCGCCCCGGCGCCCGGGAGCAGTCCTCCGCCGCGAAGGATCGGCAAACGTGAATAAGAACGGGTCAAGCCGGCATGAGGATGCGGCGGAGTTTCCGCTGCTGCTCAGCCCGTGGATCGTCTCGTACCTCGGCTGGCCGCTGGCGGGGTTCGCCTCCCTCGCCGCCTACGTCCTGACGGAAGAAGGGGGGCTGGCCGTGGCCGCGATCGCGGCCGGCTCGATCTGGCCTGACCTCGTCGCGGCGATCTGGAACGGCGTCAACGACCGGAACTGGCGGCGGCGGATCGGCATCCCCCTCTGCCACTTCGCCGCCGGACTCAACTACTCCGTCGTCCTGGCCCTGTTCCTGCTCCTTGGGGCCGGCTTCGTCAGCGTCCTCGTTCCGCGGCTCTCCCTCTTTCGGACCGGCCGCGGCGAGGTCATCGTCCTGACGATCCTCCTCTGGGCCGGCGCTGCCACCCTGATGTCAATCTTCGCCGTCGCCTGGTGCCTGGCGACGAAGCTCTCGGTCTGGGTCGACAGCCGCCCGCTGGAGCAGATCCTCGAAGGTCGCTGGCCGCCGCGGCAACTCACGACCAACGAAGCGACCGTCCCGGTCTATGTCACCCTCATCACGGTGATCCCGATCCCCTTCGTCGTCGGCCGCTGGTTCGAGGACGTTTCCCCCTGGCTCGCCACGCTCGGCTGGCTCGGAACCCTGCTCCTCGTCGGGCTCAGCTGGAAGTTCTTCTTCGCTCTTAAGGACCGCGTCGTCGCCAGCACCCCGATGGAGTGCTGGCCTGAGATGTTCGAGACGGAGGAAGCGGGGAGCGACTGATCTCGACGTTCTCGTCAAACGACGTTTGGACGGTCCCCTGTCTGGAAGCGCCTCCGGCGGCCAGGAGCTTCGCCCCTGGACCCGGCTCAGTACGCTCTTCGTTTCGTCCACGTCGCCAGACCAAAGAGCGGTGGCTCGGCGCCGAAGGACTCGCCTGCCCCTATCGCGAGCCGTCGGCCGCGTCACCAGACTGGGCCGCCGGGGCGGCTGCGTTCGGAAGCAGCGCCGCGAAGTCGTAGATGACTCCGTATTTGCTCAGATTGGGATAGTCGGCCTGTTGATCGGGTTTGAAAAGCTCCCAGCCTCCCGGGATCTGAGTCCGGACCACGGCGCGGACGGGATGGCCGTCCAGCGCGGACAGAAAGATGCTGAGCTGCGGCATCGTCCAGGACCAGGTATAGGACCGCAGGTCCAGCTCGCCCGCCGCGGGTTCCCGCCCGACAGCCGACTCCGCAAACGGGATCTGGCCGCGACGAACCCTCAAGTCGTCCCGGAACACCTGGAGATAGTGGTTCCAGCGCCAACAGCATCCAAGCTGAAATCCCGCCGAGACAACGACTCCCAGGAGCGTCAAGCCTGCCAGCAGATTGGACGCCTCCTGGCTGCGATCGCCCGTCCACTCCATGGACCACGGTGCGACGAGGCGTCCCGGCCCCGCGGCGATCCAGAGAGAGGCCGCTCCGAGGACAAAGGGGACGTAGATCGTCTGCACGCGCGCCACGTACTGCCCCATCGGGTCGATCCGGCCGGGGAACAGCCAAGGGGTCAGGAAGACGAACAGGCCGTAGAGCGTGCAGAGGACCGCCGCGACGAATTGGACGCGTCGATGCCTCGGAAAGAGAAGGACGACGCAGACGGCGAGCAGAAGCAGAAGCGAGAACCGCACCGGCGCGACGTCGAGATGATTCCAGACCGCTTCCCGAAACGACTGGCGGTTGCTGGCATCAAAAGGGGCCACGACCTCTCGAATCGCCGCCACGATTCCGTAGGAGATGATCAGAACCAGCCCTCCGAGCGTGGCCCGCTCCAATCGATGCCCCCCTTCACGAGTCCGATTCCAACGAAGCGCCACGGCCGTGAGCAGAGGAATCGCGAGGAACATGTAGGATTCGTACGTGCGGGTGCCGAGCGCCGCGAATGACAGCAGTAAGACCATCCGTGGAAGGTTCATTCCCGCGGGATTCAGGAGCATGAGCAGCACAACCCAGTACAGCGCGGTCATCGTCCACGACTCGTGGAACAGACAGAAGCCGGTATTCAGAAACAGGATGGCGTGCGAGAGAAGCGGGAAGACGAAGTACAGCGGGTTCCAGTTCCTGACCGCGATCCAGCTCAGCCCCAGCCCGATCATCGGCAGAGCGTAAAGCGAGGCCCCCCAGAGCGTCGTGAGTCTCCTCAGGTCCCAGCAGTGAAAGACGTTCATCGCCAGCGTCATGGGGACTTGCTGGGTCCAATTGGAAACATATCGATATTTGACGGGATTGAAGACCTGGCGTTCGAGCAGCTGGCTCGTGAGAAAGCCGGTCCCATCGGCAAACAGGCAGCGGTCGACGAGAACGTAGGCGATTCCTGTCACGACGAACGCGGCCGCGCTGAGCCATGCCAAAAGCCGGAAGCCTGAAAGCTGGAAAGGGCGGTCCCCCGGATCCGTAGCGGTGTTCTGCGGCGCGTCGGTGGCCATCGATCCTCGAAGAATTGAGTGAAGCGTCCCAGCTTGAGGACGCTCAGCGTCGTCTGTCAATCGCGTTCCGGCGCTGGAATCACTCGACCTCGAGGCCCGAGCTTGGGACCTTTCCGGTAGACCGTGCGGCCCGGCTGACTCGCCTGGATCTCGATCGGAGCGTCCGGCATCGCCTGGACGGGTCCCTGTGCGGAAACGCCTCCGGCGGGCAGGAGCTCCGCCCCTGCCCCCGGCTTGCCGGATCGCGCTGGGTTGCACAGACGACGCTCTGCCGGCCGGGACGGCCTACGAGGTCACCTGGCCTCGACACAGTACAGGTGCTTGTTCGACCGCAGGAACAGCTGACCGTCGCTGAGTGCCGGCGTCGCACTGAAGTCCTCGGTCTCTTCGGTCACATGGTTTACGGCCAGTTCCTCGAACTTCGTCCCTGCCTTGAGGACATGTGTCTGACCGCCGCGCGTCGTGTAGTACACCTTTCCGTCCGCCGCGACCGGCGACGAATAGTCCGACCCGCCGCCACGTCCCCCGCCAAATCCACCCCGGCCCCCTCCGCCGAAGCCGCCTCCCGGCCCCCCGGGACCCCGTCCACCAGAACCACCGGGTCCACGGCCACCGGGGCCGGGGCCTTCCATCGGTCCGTCATTCCCGGCCGCCGCGCGGGCCCCCTGCAGCCGGGCCTGAAAGACCTTCTGGCCCGTCTTGGCGTCGATGCAGTTCGCCACGCCTCCGTTGAAGTAGTAGATCCGCCCCTCATAAATCACCGGTGTCCCGAACCGGCTCGAGTCCCGGCCGTTCCAGACGACGTTCGACTTCGAGATATCCCCCGAGCCCCCCGCCTTGACGGCGATCGAGCCCCCGCCCCGCCCTTCGATCGCGTACACCACTCCGTCACTGACGACCACGCTCGAATTGAACTGGTCCGTCGGGATCGCCTCGCAGTACCACTTGAGCTTGCCGTTCTCGGGGTTCAGCCCCCAGATCTCATCCGGCGTCCCGATCACGATGTCGGTCCGCTTGTCGTCGATCGGCACCATCACGGGGGTCCCCCACGTGTTGCCGAGCGAGTCCCCCTCCGCCTTCCAGAGCTCTTTCCCGGTCTCGGTATCGAGCCCGACGATCGCCGCGCTCTCAGGACCGGCGGGAACGATCAGCGTCTTCTCGTGCAGGATCGGACTCGACGACGACCCCCACCGCCGTGGATCAGAGCCGTGCCCCACGCTCGCATGCCAGAGCTCCTGCCCCGCGAGGTCATAGGCATAAACCCCGCTCTTGCCGAAAAACGCGAAGATCCGCTTCCCGTCCGAGACCGGGGTGTGGGAAGCGTAGCCGTGTTCGGGAACACCCGGCCCCGAAAACGGGTCCTCAGGCAGGACGGCGTCGACGCTCTTTTCCCAGACAACCTTCCCGGTCTTCCGGTCGAGGCACTGCAGATGCCGCTTGAGGTTCTTCTGGTCCCCGGGATCGCGGCGGTCGAGCCCGTAGCCCGAATACGAGGTCACGAACACCTTGTCGCCGACGATCACGGGCGACGAGACCCCCGCTCCGGCCAGCGGAACGCGCCACCGGACGTGCTCGGTCGGACTCCAGGTCACGGGCGCCGGCGCAGCGTCAGGGCTGACCCCGGTCCCGTTCGGGCCGCGGAACCGAGGCCAGTCGCTCGCGAAGCCGCTCGCCGCCGAAGCGAGAAGGAGAGACGCGGCAAGTCCAAAGCGGGAAGCCGGAACGGGACGGAACATCGGGGATTTCCGAAGGGGGAACGGGCGAGGGAGCCTCTGGCCGACGAGGCTCCGCCGCGGCCGCGCGGCTCACCTCTTCCGGCAGGGGACGCTGCTTCGAAAGCGTCCGGAGAGTAGGTCACGGCGCGAGGCCCGATGCAGCCGCTTCACTTCAGATTCAACCGCGAACTCCCAATGCCGGGCTCGCATTCTGGACGCCCCCCGTCCGGATGCTGTGCGGAAACGAGAACGGCCGGGAATCGAAGTCGATCCCCGGCCGCGCTCTCGTCAAACGGTCCTGGTGTGGACTACGGGCTGTTCGGACGGCCAGTGCGCCGTCCGCTCCCGCTCGACGGCCCGGAGGACATCGGGCCGCCTGGGTATCCTCCCATCGGGTAACCGCCCGAGCCGTACATGCTCGAGCCGCTTCCCATGCCCCCCTTCCGCATGTTGTTCTTCTTGTTCTTTCCCCCCATGCTGTACATGTCCATCATCCCTTCAGGGTAGGACATTTCTCCGAGGCCTCCGACCGAGGTCGCCGCGGCCGCCATCTGCTTGAGATAGTCGAATGCCTTCGCCTGGGCCTCCATGTATTTACGGGTCCTCTTCTCGTCCGACGCGGCGCTGAGCGAGTCGAGGTCGCGCAGGTTGCCGACGGCGTCCGCCACGAGTACCCGGGGGGGAAGCCCGAGGTCGCCGCTCGACGTCGCGAACTTGAGGTCCGAGTGGTACTTCGGATCGAGCTTCGTGTCTCCGGCCGCGTCGACCAGGAAGTCCTTCGACGCGAACGTGTAGTCTTCGCTCTCGAACGTGTGCTTCGGCGGGTTGATGACTTCCGTCTTCTGTTTGCCGCCGATCGTCTGGCCGACATAGGCATCGACCGCCCCCTGGACGACCGTTCCCATTTTGGAATCCCACTGGAACATGTTCATCCGGGCCTGCGGCATCGACTTCCGGGTGTCGACGCTCGCCACGAAGTAATCGACGTCCGGCTTCACGTAGGTCGGATCGGTGACTTCACTCCACTTCGTGCTGCGGGTCTCTCCCTGAACGACCGTCGCTTCACCGTTCGCCTCGGAGGGCTGCCGGCCGAAGTTCGGATTGATCAGTTCCAGCCGCACGCGGTAGCGGTAGGTCTTCCCCGGCTCGACAGCGAAGTCGATGTACCGGAACAGGAGCAGTTCGCCGTCGACCGTCGCCCGGGTCTTGATGAACTCCATCAGCGTCTTGTCGACTTCATCCTTCTTCCCCGAGCTGAGCTTCTTCATCATCTCTTCGGGGCTCATCTGGGCCCCGCGGCCGCCGGGCGTCATCCGGGGAGCATTCTGCGCCATCGGATAACCGCTCCCTCCCATCCCCCCCGATCCATATCCCGTAGGAGCGTAGCCGCCTCCGCCACCATACCCGCCGCTTCCGTAGCCTCCGCCATATCCTCCTGACATTTCCGGAGCCATCCCTCCCATGTAGGAGGTGTCATACGCCGAGCCGCCCCCCAGGACCGAGGCCTGGACTTCGCGATTGTCGAACACGAGCCCCGAGAATCCTTTCCGCTCGATCTTCGGCTGCTGCTGGACGTTCTTCTGGTCTTCGAGGTACTTCTCGAGGAGCTTCCGGTTGTATTCGAGCTGTTCGCCGATCTCCTTCTCGGAGAGCTGGAACTTCTCGAGCGCCGGATGGGTGATGTCCGTGAACCACTGACCGAAGACCCGCTTCGGCAGGGGCATCGTCATGACACTGTTGGTGACGGTTCCGGCGATGACTTCCGGGTCGAAGCCGTCGGACGAGGTCAGCACCTGCTCGGCCGCGGCACGGTCGACCGTGGTCCAGTCGCTCCACTTACCGTCGCCCCCCGTCGACAGTTCCTGTCGCTCGAGCTGGAAATCGATGATGTCGAATGCCCGGGCCGCTTCGACGAAGGGGCGCTGGATCGCTTCGGCAAACTTGCGGATCTGGTCCTTCACCGGGAATACCGCGCGGACGGCGATGTAGTGATGCCCTTCCCCCTCGACGGTCTGCATCGCCATCCCGGCTCCCCCCTCGCCGCTCCCCATCGGGTAAGCGCCGCCGGGGTAGCCCCCCCCGGCATAGAGGTCCGGGGCAGTGAACATCGGGTTGTAGGCGCCGGCCGCACCCGGAGCTCCAGGGCCCCCTCCCGGACCGAGCCCGCCGGCGTTCCGCTGCCGGAACTCGTCCGGAACATCCTCGTCCTTCGGCTTCTTCTCAGGCTTCTCGGTTTCCGCGGTCGTCCCTTCTGTCGACGCCATCAGCGGCGGCGCCTTCTGAACGAGAACCCGACCCGCCGCCGCCAGCGGCTGCTCGAGGCGGACCAGCGTCGGCTCCTTGAGCGGTTCCTTACGCTGATAGAGGGCGTGAACGAACCGGGTTGAGAACTCCATCGGGAAGGGGAACCCTTCCGGACGGAATTCGCGCCGCAGGCTGTCATAGACAATCTGCGCGGGGAGCTGGTCCTGCGTCAGAACGAACTGCTGCCGCTCCTCCTCGGGCCAGGTGCGGGCTTCCAGTTCGGCCTTGGTCTTCTTGACCTTGTCGGTAATCCGATCGGGGGTCCCGTCGAAGTGGGACCAGCGGGTCATCCCAAGTGTCGCCAGCCCCATCAGGGCGGCGAGGCCGAAGACCCCCTTCTCGGCGTGATTCACGAGGAGGGCCTTGAAACCCTTATTGGACGTTCTGCCGGGCATTATGAACCTCGTTGGGACGTGCCCCGAATTGTCTCGGAAAAGATCGGCTCTGAAAACTCGAATCGACCGCTAGTTGGACGGAGGAGCGGGAGCCCCGTTCCCGGGATTCTCCGTGGCCGGAGGGGACTCCGGTTTGGCTTCCGGCGCTGCCGGCTCGGGAGGCTTGGCTCCCTCGGCCGGTGCAGCCGGAGGCGTGGCGGCCGGGTCAGCCGCTGGAGTCTCTGCCGGCTTGGCGGGAGCGTCTCCTTCGGCCGGCTTCGCCGGGGCCGCGGCAGGATCCGCCGGGGGCATCGGCATCGGTGCTGCCGGGTCTGCCATCGGTGCCGTTCCATCGGCCATCGGGGCCGCGGGAGGCGTTCCTTCCGTCATCGGAGCAGCTGCCCCCTCTTCCGCCGGCTTTTCTTCGGCCGTGGGAGCGTTATAGAGGGTGATCGCCCCCAGCACGTCGAGCTGAATCAGGTCCGGCTGCTGGAGCGCGCCGAACTTGTCGGGAACCTTCGTGAACCCGGGGATGATGTTTGCCGCGCCGGCCGCATCGACCGCGAGGACATTCGTCCCGCCGCCGAACCCGCCGCTCGACTCATATCCCCCGCCGGGGTACGCCCCTCCGGCCCCTTCCGTGAATCCCATCGGACTTCCGCCATAGGGACTTCCGCCGAACGGGCTCGCTCCGAATCCCGAGCTTCCTTCGTAGGCGCCTCCCGCCATCGGATATCCTTCACTCCCCATCGGGCTCCCCGGAGGCCCCCCCTTGTCGTGGGGGTTGGGGGACATGTTGAACCGGACGATCCGCACCGGCCAGGGGGAGTTCGTGAGGGTTGTCAGGAGTTCCGGGATCTTCATCTGGCTGATGATGACCCGCAGGTAGAAGCCCCGTTCCTTGTAGGTCTTGTCAGTCGCGCCGATGTATCGGATCCGCTTCACCGCGACGGGCCCGCCCGCCATCGGCATGGCCGCCGCATCCATGCTTCCGCTCGATGCCGCGGCGTCCGTATCGGGACCGAACTCCTCCGCGGGGTTGACGAGCGCACCGCCGGCGGTCACACCGGCTCCGCCCCCTCCCGAGCTTCCCATCGGCATCGCCATCGCCTCCGCCCCGCCGCCGGAACCGGCCGCTCCCGCCGCCGCCTTCGGAACGGCGGTTCCGTTGCCGCCGATCAGCTTCAGGGCATCGATCGATCGGACGGTCGCGTTCGAGGGGCCGTCCGCATACTTGTTGGTCTCGCGGATCGCGTCAGCGAGCATCTGCAGGAGCCACAGGTCTTCCTGCGCGTCCCAGACATCTTCGGAGAGGGGCGGCCCCTGCGAGGCGAACGTCGCGACCGTCAGGGCCGAGGGCTCCATGAACACCTTCGGCGTGTGCGTCGTCCCCTTGATGTTCTGCGGGACCATCGGCTCGAAGGAGTAGAACACCTTCTCGAACTCGGAGGGGTAGAACGATTTGTAGGCGAACCGAGTGTTGATCGCGGTGATCTCGCCCCGATACGCCTTCGGAATCTGCGCGGCGACGTGCGCCGGCCAGACCATCCGCTTCGCCTGGTCTTTCCACAGGCTGCCGATCGCCGTATCGACCTGCTTCTTGTGCTTTTCGTTGACGAGCTTCATCCCTTCCGCAAACTTCGCGTTCGGATTCGACGAAGGGGGAATCCCGTCGAAGGCCGTCTTGATCTCCCCTTCGCGCTTCGTCGTGGCTTCCTTGAGCGCCCCGTTCGCGGCCATGTAGCCGTACAGGATCATGGGGATGGCGATCCCCAGCAGAATCCAGAAGTGGTGCTTCTTGACGGCATCCATCGTTCAACTCGCTAGACGAGTGGGATTTCGAGTCGGCAACAACAACGAGGCGAGGGCTTCGAAAACTACTTCATCTCGGCAGCAGGGGCCATCGGCGACATCGGCTGAGCTCCATCCATCGGGGGGGCTTCCCCCCCTTCAGGAGGCTTCGCCGCGGCGGCGGCCTTGGCGGCCGCATCGTCGAGCTTGGCCGCCTCTTCCGGATGCCGCAGCCGGAAATCGTCCGGCACCAGGCTTGGGCCGTACCCTGCGGGGACCTCCGCTTTGCGGTCCTTCGGAGGGACGGGCTTGTAGGCGAACTGGATCAGGAACGTGGTCTGGTTGATGACGCGGCTGCCGGGAGGGACGTTTCCTCCCGGAACGCCGCCGGGGCCCACGTTCATCGGAATGCCCGATGGCTGCTGGAACTGCGCTGCACCGGGGAGAATCGGCTGCCGGGACTGCGTGTCGACGCGGCCCGCCGGCGAGTAGACGATCTTCTCCGGCGCGTAGTGAACGATCGTCGCGTGGGAAATCCCCATCCGGCCGACATCTCGGACCGGGCCCTCGCCCCGCTTGATCTGCCACTTCTGGAGATTCGTCAGGAAGTAGTTCAGCAGGAACTGGGCGGCGTTCTCTTCCGGCTTGTTCTCGACATGGTGCCAATGCGTCCCCCGGAGCGAGACGATGTATCCCTCCCCTTCCGGCCCCGCTTCCAGCTCCTTAGGAACGTAGGTTTTCTGGTACGGCTGGAGCAGGTCGAACCAGCCCCCCTTCATGTCCGCGTACTTCTCGGAGGTGAACGACTTGATCGAGACCTGGTACCGCTTCTCGATCTCGATCTCGCTCGTGTCCGCGTCTTCCCGGGGAACGCAGTCGTTGACCCCATCGAACAGTTCCATCCAGGAGATATCGCGACGGCCCGCCACCGCGTCTTCGACGCTCTTGCGGTCCGCGGCGAACTGGCCGGTCTCGCCGTCGTAAGCGGTCTTGTACCCCGAGACCTGGCCGCCGAAGTCCTTGGCGACCTTCTCCGCCTCGGTGAACCCCGGATCGTCGATGTACGAGAAGGCGCGAGCATTCCCGATCGTCGCGCCGGCGAAGCCGAGCATCAGCGCCGCGGCGGTGGCGACCGCCCAGGGCTTCTTGCTCCGGATCAGACGATCGCGGGCGATCTCCGGCGGCAGGAGCGTCGTCTGGATGTTCGTCTGGCCGAGCTGCTGCAGAGCAACCCCGTACGGGACCGCGAAGCTCAGCACGTTGTCGGCAAACAGCGGCGAGTTGACGACCGAGTCCCCGACCAGCCCCTTGAACGCCTCGGGCCGCTCGACGTCGTACTGCAGGTTCTGCTGCAGGAACTTCTGGAGTCCTGCCAGCTTGAACCCGTTGCCGAGGCCGATGACCTTGGTGATCTTGGCGGCGCGGTTGACGCTCGAGAAGAAGCCGACCGACCGCTGGATTTCCGACACGAAGTCGTTGAAGACCGGCCGCAGGGCCTGGAATACCGCCCGCGGGTCCGGCGACTTTGTGGCATTGCACTTGAGATGCTCCGCCTTGGCGAAGCTCAGCTTCATCTCCTTGGTGAGCGCCCGGGTGAAGTGGTTGCCGCCGATCGGAATGTTGCGGACCCAGATCTTCTTGCCGTTCGACACCATCAGAGTCGTGTTGTCGCACCCCATGTCGAGGACGATCACGTACTCCGTGTCGCCGGACGGGGTGCCGACCCGCATCCCGAGTTCGTCGTAGCTCAGGACGTTGAACAGCCCCAGGGGGGCGATCTGGATCAGCTCGACTTCGACCTTGGCGTTCGTGAACGGCCGGAGCTGATTCATCACCTGGTCGCGCTTCATGGCGAACAGGCCGACTTCCGCCTCGAGGAGGAAGCCCCCCTCTTCGATCGCTGAGCCGACCGGCTGGTAATCCCAGATCACCTCTTCGAGCGGGAAGGGGATCTGCTGGCGGGCTTCGTACTTCACGATCTCGCCGAGCTTGCTGACTTCGACGGGGGGAAGCTGGATGAAGCGGACCAGCGACGAATGCCCCGGCACCGAGAAGCCGACCAGATCCCCCTGCAGATTGTTGCGGGAGAGGAAGGTCTGCATCGCCTCCCGGATGATCTCTTCGGGGACAGCATCCGGCTGCGAGAGGATCTTGGGGTACTGGATGTAGTCGAAGGCGACCGCCACAACCTGCCCGGTGGCTTCGGCGTAGCGGAGCTTGATCGCCTTGAGGGCGGACTGCCCGATATCAATACCCCACGCGGCACGGCTGGGAGCCATGATCGCTGACCTCTCGGAACGAGTTGTGACGTGAGTTGGGTGCCGCGGAGGAGACTCGATCAGTCCCCAGGCCGGTCCGAGACGACCGGCGGGCGGCGCGACGAGTGCATCCGATATGGTACGACATGCCGGACTGACCGCACACGCTTACGCCCCTTCCCCCGCGAGAAATCTCGCGAAAACCTACCGGCGCCGTTCGTGCAGCGTCAATCGTCATCTGGGTTTCGGGCGGAAGGGTCAGCGCGGTCGAGCCGGTCGGGAGGGGGGCGGGCGGTTCTCGACGCAATGATCTGTGACGCCTGCGAGTCCGGTGGAGTTCCGAGAATCGCTCCGTCTCGCAAAATCGCTTCCAACGTCCCGCAGATCGACGAACGATCCTGTCGCCCAGCGTCCGGACGGCCTGAACCGTCCCGCCCGAAAGCGCCTCCGGCGAGGACAGGCCCCCCTGTTCCTCGACAGCCGTCCCCCAAGTCCGGTCTCCCGAACACCCCGCCGTGGCGTCGCAGCCTTCATAGCCTGCCCCACGGTGCGACGCCGCCCCGGTCCAGCGGGACGCTGGCTTGACCCGCCATTCCCTCCCTCTAGGCTGTCTGTTTGCCTCTTTCGGAGCCCCGACTTGTCCCACGATATCTACCAGAACCCCCTGAACACCCGTTACGCCTCGCGCGAGATGAGCGCGATCTGGTCCGATCAGCGCAAACACTCCACCTGGCGGCGGTTGTGGGTCACCCTCGCCGAATGCCAGCGGGACCTCGGCCTTCCGATCTCGCAGGGACAGATCGACGAGCTCAAGGCGTCGGTCGACAACATCGATTTCGCCCGGGCCGCCCACCACGAGAAGATCCGCCGCCATGACGTGATGGCCCACGTCGAGACCTACAAGGAGCTCTGCCCGACCGCCGGCGGGATCATCCACCTCGGGGCGACCTCCTGCTACGTCACCGACAACACCGAGCTGATCCAGATGCGGGACAGCCTCCTGCTCCTGCGGAACCGGCTCGTCCAGGTGATCGACCGGCTGGCCCGGTTCGCCGCCGAGTACCGCGCACTCCCCTGCCTCGGCTACACCCACCTGCAGCCCGCCCAGCCGACGACCGTCGGCAAGCGGGCCACCCTGTGGTGCCACGACCTCGTCCTCGACCTTGAGGAACTTGAACACCGCATCGCCTCCCTCAAGTTCCGGGGTGCCAAAGGGACCACCGGCACCCAGGCGACCTTCCTGCACCTGTTCCACGGCGACCACGCCAAGTGCGAACGGCTCGACCAGATGGTTGCCGAGCGGATGGGTTTCCCCAGCTCCTATCCCGTCACCGGCCAGACTTACTCCCGCAAGGTCGACGCCCAGGTCATGGCGACCCTCTCGGGGATCGGCCAGTCGGCCCACAAGGCAGGAAGCGACCTGCGGATTCTCCAAAGCCGCAAGGAGATCGAAGAGCCGTTCGAATCCGGGCAGATCGGCTCGTCGGCGATGGCGTACAAGCGGAATCCGATGCGGGCCGAGCGGATGTGCGCCCTGGCCCGGTTCGCGATGTCCCTCACCGCCAACGCTGAGCAGACGCAGGCGACACAGTGGCTGGAGCGGACCCTGGACGACAGCGCCAACCGCCGCCTGGCGATCGCCCAGTCGTTCCTGGCGACCGACGCGGTCCTGATCATCTACCGCAACGTGACAGATGGCCTCGTGGTCTATCCGAAGGTCATCGAGAAGCATCTCAATGAAGAGCTGCCGTTCATGGCGACCGAAGAGATCATGATGGCCGGCGTTCAGCAGGGGGGAGACCGGCAGGAACTCCACGAGCGGATCCGCGTCCACAGCCACGCTGCCGGCCGCGAAGTGAAGGAGTTCGGGCGGGCGAACGACCTGATCGACCGCCTCAAGGGGGACCCGGCCTTCGAGAAGGTCGACATGGAGAGCATGCTCGACGGAGCCCGGTTTATCGGCCGCGCCCCGGAGCAGGTCGACTCGTTCGTCGCCAACTTCGTCGATCCGATCCGCCAACGGTATCCGGAAGCCCTGACGGGAGCGGCCGTCGAGCTCAAGGTTTGAAGCCGGTCCAGAATCCGATTTAGCCACAGAGTGCACCGAGGACGCAGATTTCGAAGAGCTCGCTTCGGCGCCGCTGGAGCCCCTCGCTGCTCTCTGTGACCTCTGTGGCTACGGTCTTTCCGCCACGCGGCCGATCGGCGGCTCCGTCGGATTCGGCGGACGCTTTGGCTCGGTATGCCGGAGCGCCCGCTCGAGGATGTCCCGCGCGGCCGGGGCGGCGGCGATCCCGCCGAAATCGCTCGGTCCCTTCGTCGGCTCGTCGACCGTGACGAGGACCAGCACCCGCGGGTTCTCGGCCGGCGCGCCGCAGATGAATGAGGCGACGTGCCGGGAGTGAGAGTACTGGCCGTTCGCCTCGACCTTCTGCGACGTCCCGGTCTTCCCGAACACCGATACCCCTTCGATCTGGGCCTTCTTCCCGGTCCCCCGTTCGACCACCCCGACGAGCGGCGTTCCGACCACCCACCGCGCGGCGTCTTCGCCGACCACGCGCGAGGCGAACGTCGTCCGGGGGGTGCGGGTTTCCGAGGCGACGCCCCGCGGCAGGATGTCGAGGACGAGCTGCGGTGTCTGGAGCGTCCCACCCCCCGCCAGCGCCGAGTGGGCGACGAGCATCTGCAGCGGCGTTGCGCTGACTTCCTGCCCCATCGGGATCGATCCGGTCGAGTACCGGGTCCACCGCGGCAGCGGATGGAGCATCCCCGGCAATTCCCCCGGCAGCTCGATCCCGGTCGGGTGGCCGAACCCGAACCGGACGGCGCAGTCGTGGAGCCGCTCGTTCTCGAGCCGTTCGCCGATCTTGGCCATCCCGATGTTGCTCGACTTCACGAGGATCTCGTCGACCGACAGGAGGCCGTAGCGGTGATGGTCGTGCAGTACCCGCGGCCCCATCCGGTACGCGCCGCGCATGCAGTCGAACGACTCTTCGGATCGGATCGCCCCCCGGTCGATGGCATAGGCGACGACCAGCGGCTTGAAGGTCGAGCCGGGCTCGTACTGCGCCTGGATGGCGAGGTTCCGCCAGGCATTGACCGGCGCCGAGGCGGCATCGTTCGGGTCGAACGCCGGCCGGCTCGCCATCGAGAGGATCTCGCCCGAACGGGGATCGAGGACCACCGCGCAGGCACTCTCCGGCTCCAGCTCCCGCATCAGGAGATCGAGCCGCTTCTCGGCGTCGATCTGCAGGAGCGTATCGAGCGACAGGCGGACCGCATCCCCCGCCGCCGCTGGCTGCTCGCTCCGGACTTCGATCACGTAGCCCCGCGCATCCCGGACGAGATGCCGGACCCCGGCGGTCCCCCCGAGGAGCGGAGCGTACCGTTCTTCGATCCCGCCGCGACCGACGCCGTCGATGTCACGCTGTCCGAGGACATGTGCAGCGAGCGTCCCCTGTGGGTAGCGACGGAGGAACTCGATCCGCAGGCCGTAGCTCGCCGGGGGGAGCTTCAGTGCCCGGACCGCGGAGGCGTCGGCGTCGCTCAGGCGGCGGCGGACCCACAGGAACCGCTTCTCCCGCATCTCCTCGATGCGGCCCGCGAGCCGCGGGGCGTCGATCGGGATCGCCTCGGCGAGCTTCCAGGCGAACTCCCAGGGATCGTCGATCTCGCTCGGATCGACGTACAGGCTCTGCGTCGGCACCGATGTCGCGAGCACCCGTCCTTCCCGGTCGAGGATGTCCCCCGGCCGGGCCGGGATCGTCTCGTCGAAGTTCCGCTGCCGCACCGCCCTCCGGACGAACTGGTCCCGGCTCCACCACTGCAGCTGAACGAGCCGCCCGGCGAGGACGGTCCAGAGCAAAAGGATCCCGATCACGATCCCGCGCCGCCGCCATGGCGACGGAGTCGCGAGGAACGGCGGCGGGGGAGCGGACGAGGTCATGCGCGAGAACTCCCTCGGGTCAGCGGGTCCGGCGTCCGTTGGCCGCCGCCGAGGTCGTTCCCTTCTGGGCCACCACCTTGCGAGGGCTTTTCGCGCGGGACTGCTCGATCTCGTCGAGGAGTCGGGCGGGGGCCCCGAGCTGCTGGGTCCGGAGCCGAAGCTTGGCGTATTCGTCCTGGAGCTGGTCGAAGCGGTAGACCTGCAGGCTCAGCGACTGTTTGCGGGAGAGATTCCGCTTTTCGAGCGCGATCCCGGCGAGCGCGATCAGCACGAGCAGCGTGATGGCGGCGCCGAACCGGAAAAACATGAGACGCTCTTCATCCCGGGAGCGGCGTGGCGGAGCGCGGAAAACCGTTCGGCCGGAACGGCGTCCTTTGCGCAACCCATCGCTCCGACGGCGACCCGGTCCAGGGCCCAGCCCTGGAAACAAAAACGCCCGGCCTGCGCTGCCCGAGGGGGAAGGGCGGCACAGACCGGGCGGGTCTCAGGAGCTTTCGCTCACTTGATCTATCGGATCACCGAGGCCTCGGGAGCAGCCTGAACGCCACTCGCATCCTGGGGAAGCCGGAGGAGCATCCCAAGTTTCAGGTCGTTCGGACTTTTCAGTTGGTCCCGATTAAGCCCGTAAATCTGAACCCAACGGCTGGAGCGGCCCAGACAGGTCTGGGCAACGTCCGACAGGGTGTCCCCTTCGGCGACCCGGTAGACCGGGGCTCCCGAGCGATCGACGAAGAATCCGACCTGCTGGATCGTCTGAGCTTCCGACGCATCCGCGGTTTGCGGCGCGTAGGTCTTGGCGGGGGCGGCCCCGCTGATGAGATGGGCGTACTTTTCCGTCAGGGAGGCGGAGCTCGGGACGACCACCTTCATCCCCGGCTTCAGGAGTTTCGGGTCGGGAATCCGCGATTTGTTGAATTCGGCCAGGGCGACGAAGTACCGCCCCATCCCATAGTGCTTGCGGGAGATCGTCCAGTAGTTTTCCCCGGCCTCAACGGTGTGGACTGTCTCCTCGCCGGTGAACTGTCCATCGCCGCGGGGAACAGCGGGAGTCCGGACTGCCGGGGGGGCCGCTGCCGCCGCGCCGAACGGGTCTGCCGGAGCTGCCTCTTCACGCGGCCACGCGGGAGGCTGCTGCTGCGAAGCGGGAGCGAATGGCGACGCTCCACCGACCGGCTGAGCCGGTTCCGGTGCCGGGACCGGATGCAGATCGTCGCGTCCGGCGAACGGAGCGGGAGTCCGGCGCATCGCAGGAGCAGGCTCGGGCGTCCCCTGGGCCGGGAAGGAAGGAGGCGTGACGACCGCGGCGCCCGGAGTCGGTCCGGAGTTGCCGAGATCGAAGGTCGGAACAGTCGACGACCCAGCCGGAGGAACGGCGGTCGCTCCGGGACCGGGGCCGAGGTTCGGGGGGGCCGAAGCGGGGGGCTCGGCGAGGAACCCACCCGGATCCTGAGCCGGCGCCTGTGGCTGAGCGGGAGCAAACGGCGTTGCGCCGTCGGCGGGCTCTTCGAACTGGATCTGGGTCACCGCCTCGCGGGCGGTCCCATCGGTGATCGGACGCTGGAATGGCTTGGGAGCGACGCGGGTGGTCGGCTCCTCCTGGCCGGGGAACAGGATCGGCTCAGCCGGGACCGGAGCCGCGGCCTTCCCTTCGATCGGAGGAGCGAACAGGACGGCGTCCCCCTTCGCTGCGACGCGGGGATTGGCCGGGAGCGGTTTCACCGGAGCGGTACTCCGCTGCAGGGTCCCGGGCCGACGATCGCGGGTCGCCCACGTCGAAGCCTTCGCGGGCTCCGCCGCCGGGGTCGCGGCGGGGGCCGGCTCCGACTGAATTTCGAACGGATTGCTGGAGGCCGCCGCGGCCGGCTTGGCCGCAGGAACGGGCTCGGACTGCACTTCGAAGGGGTTACCCGAATCGGCCGCGGGAGCCGGTGCGGTCCCGGGGAGAGGGCTCATCGGAGCGGGGACCGGCGTTGCCGGGGACTCGGCAGGGACCTGGAACAGGGCCGCCACCGACTGGTCGCGGAACTCTCTGGTCATCTCCTCGAAGTCATTCGTCGCCGAGTCCGCGGCCGCCGAAGGGGTGGCTGCATCGAACTGGGCTAGGTTCGTCTCGCTGCCGCGGGACTGGAGGTCTTTGTAGGTCGAATACCCGAAGCCCCCGGCGATCCCGACCACGAGGGCAAGCGAACCGGCCACCTTGAGCGGAATCCCGGAGCTGGTCGAGGGAGCTGCCGCCGGCGCGGCCTTCTTGAGACGGACCTCGTGAACGTGGTGCGTCTCCGCGTCGGCCCGATGCCGCGGCGTCGCACTCAACGGCAACGGCGGTGCGGCCGGAGGCGGAATGACCGGCGCCGCGCCAGCCACCGAAGCGGCGGGAGAGCCGATCGGCCGCGGCGCGGGGGACGTCACTTCCGACGGGCGACCCGCAGCTTTGCCGTGCGCGAACGGGGATTGAGACGGATTTCGGCCGGCGAGGCGACCAGCGGCTTTTTCGTAAGGTTGTCCCATCGTTCGGTCTCTCCTCGAAAAGTCTCTTTGACGAGTCGATCTTCCAGGGAATGAAACGTGATCACCGCCGCCAGTCCCCCCGCGGCGAGGCAGGTCGGGAGGACGTCGTTCAGGAACTGCTTCAGGTGGTCGAACTCGCGGTTCACCGCGATGCGCAAGGCCTGGAAGACCTGGGTCGCAGGATGGGTGTCGCCGCGGGTCCCCTTGATCTTCCGGACGAGGTCGGCAAGGTCTTCCGACGTCGCGACCGGCTGTGACTGTCTCCGTTCCACGATCGCCGCGGCGATCCGCCCCGCGAGAGGCTCTTCGCCGTACTCGCGGAGGATCTCCGTAAGGTCCGCGGCGGAGATCGTTTTCAGGAACTCCGCCGCCGGCACTCCCTGACGGGTGTCGAACCGCAGGTCGAGCGGTCCCCCCGCCAGGATTCCGAATCCCCGCTGGCGATCCGCCAGCTGGTCGGACGACAGGCCGAGGTCGACCAGGATCCGGTCGACCGGACCAAGGCCGAGTTCATTGAGGACCTCAGGGAGCTCAGAGTAACTCCGCTGCAGGAGGTGGACCCGTTCGCCGCCGACGTGCTGGCCGGCGAACCCCAGCATCAGGGAGTCGCGGTCCAGTCCGATCAGGGTGCCGCCGGGCTGAATCCGTTCGTGAATCTTGCGGCTGTGTCCTGCCGCCCCGACCGTTCCGTCGACGACCGTGAGTCCGGGACGGAGCTCGAGGGCAGCGAGGACTTCGTGCAGGAGGACGGGGATATGAACGTGCCGGGCCGGGGAGCCGGACCGGGGTTCGGGAGGCGGGTTCGGAGGAGTGGGACTGGCGGGAAGCTCCGGCATCGTCTCACTCGGGAATGGGGAAACGGAACGAACGAGGCCACCGCCGGAGGTCCTGACATCCGGCGCTCAAAACGAAGCGGCGAACGAGACGGACTCGGGGGAGGGAACGATCGGGTTGGACTGGGGTTGGGTGCCGAACATCCACGGCGGAAAGTGCCGCAGCGGAGGTCGCGCGAGGAGGGAACGCTGAGGGGAAACGTGAAGGTCTGTGGGGCGGAACCGCCCGCGGAGGGGAGTCTTCTAGCGGAATCTGCCGAACGCCGGAAGAGGAGTTCTCCCGGGCCGGGTCTGCCGCCCCAATCTCGTCAATTGAGGGGCGATTGGCACGCGACGTCCAGTTCCGCGAGGACAGCCGGGTCGGTCTCGATGGTCCGCCGGGTCTCGAGTGCACCGCGGACGCCGTTTCCACCGATCTGCGTGAGCGCCCACGCGGCCGCACCCCGAATGAGGGGTTCTTCATCGTCGAGCAGACGAATCAGAGCAGGAACTGCTGAGGCGTCACGCTGATTCCCGACCACGATCGCCGCATTCCGCAGAACTCCAGCGCGGCCAGGCCGGGCGAGCGGTGTTTTGCCGAACGAGTGGTCGAACTCTTCCGGGGTCAGCTCCAGGATCCGCCGCGCATCGACCGGACGTAGCTCATCGCGCGGCGTGAACGCCGCGTCGCGGGTCCGGGGGGCCTTGGTGTTCCAGGGGCAGACGTCCTGGCAGATGTCGCACCCGAACATCCAGTCCTGCATCCCCGGCCGCAGGTCGAGTGGCACCGGATCGTCCCGCAGTTCGATCGTCAGGTACGAAATGCAGCGCCGGGCATCGAGGACATACGGAGCGACGAAGGCGTCGGTCGGGCAGGCGTCGAGGCACCGCGTGCAGGTGCCGCAGTGGGCCGACTCGTGCGGCGCATCGGGGGGCAACTCGACATCGGTGAGCAGCCCTGCCAGGAAGAAGAAGCTTCCATGCCGCTTGTTCAGCAGCATCGTGTTCTTGCCGAACCAGCCGAGGCCGGCCAATCGGGCGAAATCCCGTTCGAGAATCGGGGCAGTGTCGACCGTGATCCGGGTCCGGCAGCCGGGGCGATGCTGGTGCAGCCGGTCCGCCACCGGCCGGAGCCGCTCGCGCAAGAGATCGTGATAGTCCCGCTCGTTCCAGGCGTAACAGGAGACCTGCCCCGAGCCGGGAGCCGACGGAGCCCGGTCCTCGCTCCGGAACGTCATCGCCAGCATCAGGATCGAGCGGACCGACTCGAGCGCCGCCGAAGGATGCCCATAGGCCGCCTCGCGGCGGGGGAGGTAGTGCATCTCCCCCGCATAGCCGGCGTCGATCCAGTCCCGCAGGTGCCCATATCCCCCGGGCGCGACCGCGGGGGCGATCCCGGCGAGGCAGAACCCCTGCTCGACGGCCGCCTGCTTCAGGTCCCGGGCGAGTTCCTCAGAGGTCAGGGACGGGGCGGTCGCCGCCGGTTTCCGTCCGCCGCTCCCGCGACTCATGGCGTGGCGGGCCGCTTCTGTGCGAACAGCCACTCATAGAGGTCGGAGGTCGCGTAGGCGTTCTTCCAGCTGTCGTGTCCGACGTCGGGATACTCGGTGTAGTGCGGCATCGCCCCCGCCTTCTTCAGGGTGTCGACCGCCTCGCGGGACCGCTCGACCCGGACGACAGTGTCCTTGCCGCCGTGGAAGAGCCACATCGGGACCTTGGCCGCAGCGGGGAGCCGGCTGAGGTCCGTTCCGCCGCAAACGGCAGCCGCAGCCGCAAAGCGGTCGGGATGCCGGACGACCATCTCGAGGGTGCCGAAGCCCCCCATCGAGAGGCCGGTCACGTACTGGCGGTTGCGGTCGATCGGCAGCGTCTCAACCAGGTTGTCGAGCAGCCCGATCACGGCCGCGTGGTTGGCGTTGGGCATCTCCGGCATCTTGGGTTGCGGGGAGGCCCAGGGGATGTCGACCCACAGCGTCTCTTCGGGAGCCTGGGGAGCGACGACGAAGCAGGGGAATTTCTCCTGGATCGTCGGACTGGCGAAGGTCCGGACCCCGTGGACGAGATGTTTCTCGTTGTCGGTCCCCCGTTCACCTGCCCCGTGGAAGAACAGGACGAGCGGGTAGGTCTTGCCGGGCTCGATCTTCGCGGGCTTCAGCAGGCGGTAGGGGAGGGTGATTCCTCCGGCTTGAAAGCTCTTCTTCTCGAAGAGGTCGGACGGTCCGAATTTCTCGTCGGCGGGGGCCACGGAGGCGGTCATCAGGAGGGCCCCGGCGGCCAGGAGGGGAAGCAGCAGTCGCATCGCGGTTCCAGTCTCAACGATGTGGCGGGATGGCCCGAATGAGCCACGGGGCGCCATCCTGCCCGGAAGCCCGGCCTATCGCAACTGTCGGATCGATGCGAAAGGACACCTCCCCTTGGCCCGGGTCCAGCACGCTGCTGGCCGCCGGAGGCACTTCCGTTGTGGAACCGCGGCAAACCTTCGATATCCGCTTTGCGTCCTCGGCGTTGAGTACGCCCTGTCCATCGTCGTGGGGAGTGCAGCGTAAGCGGGTTGGAGTGGGTGGTCCGCGACGCCAGCCCGCGATCGGGCACCCGTCGTGTTCCGTGGTTCCGCGAAGGAAGCGCCTCCGGCGGGGCCAGCAGCGTGCTGGACCCGCGTGGCCGTGGGACGGTGGGTTTGAGCGAACGACGTCGTGCCGGCCAGGACGGCGGTCGATCCATTCAGTCTTTTCGCAACCGAACGCCGCCTCCCGGCGGGACGCTGCTATGTCACTGGCAGGATCTCGAACACGAACTTCTGGATCTGGTCCACACAGTGCTTCCAGTTCGACTCCCGCGTCCGCTCCGACGTCTTCGGCGGCTGAAAGCTGTGGTCCCCCTCCCGGACGAAGTGCACGGTGACGGCAGGCGACAGCGTGTACCGCTCCACCTCTTTCTTGTCCCCGAACGTATCAAGCATCCCCTGGAGAATCAGAGTCGGAGTCTGGATCTGCTGCACCGGCTCCAGCCGCAGCTCCTTCGGCTTACCCGTCGGATGGAACGGGTACCCAAGGCAGATGCACGCGGCGACCTGCATCTCGTCGGCGATCATCGTCGCCATCCGCCCCCCCATCGACTTCCCGCCGATGATCAGGTTCTCCGCGCCGAGTTCTCCGATGACCTCCCGCCAGGCGTCCAGCAGCACCGGCTCCTTGTCCGGCGGACGCCGCCGGCCGGTCACCCCCCGCTGCTCCATGTACGGAAACTCGAACCGGGCCACCAGGAAACCAAGCTCCGCCAGTTCCGCCGCAAAGGCGTCCATGAACTCGTTCCGCATCCCCGACCCCGCCCCGTGGGCGAGAGCAATCCGCCACTTCGGGCGCTTACGGTTGCCGTCGAAATGGATCTTGGGAACAGCCATGCGGACGGCATTCAGGGAAATCGGGGAGGATCGCGGGAAGAACCGGAACGGTGATCCGGCCGCCATTCCCGTCCGTTCTCTCAGGGGAACCGCCGGAAAAGGCCCGCGGAGTGTGCCCGAATCGGCAGGGGTTGGGAAGCGCCCCCGCGGTCAGGTTCGCCCCCGGCGGGTCCGCCCCCCGGAATCCGTGGCTCCGGAACACGTTCCGGCGGGACGAATCCCTCTCCCCGGACCGGGCGGCCGTTCGCTATAAGGTGGCCACCATGGCAGAGAACTATCTCCAGCTCGACGCCGACCAGATCGTCGCCACGGTCGATACCCTGGCGAAGCGGATCGGGGAGCGGTTTCCCAGCGCCGGCCTCACGAAGGTCTGCGACCAGCTCCTCACGGTCGCCCGGCAGGCGAAAGTCCGTTCCGATGCGATCGCCCGGCCGATCTGGTCGATTCGGATCCTGACCCTCGGGATCGTGATCGTCATTGCGATGGGGATCCTGTTCGGCGTCACGCTCAAGAAGATCAAGCCCCCCGACGCCACGATCAGTGCGGCGGAGTTCATCCAGGTCCTCGAAGCGGGGTTCAACGCGACGGTCCTGACCGGCGCGTCGCTCCTGTTCCTCTTTACGCTCGACACCCGGATCAAACGGCGGCGTTGCCTGCAGGCGATCCACGAGCTCCGGGCCCTGGCCCACATCATCGACATGCACCAGCTCACGAAAGATCCCGAGCGGATCCTGGTGCCCGGGGGGGACACTGCGTCCTCCCCCAAGCGGAACATGACCCCGTTCCTCCTGAACCGGTATCTCGACTACTGCAGCGAGATGCTTGCCCTCGTCGGGAAGATCGCGGCCCTCTATGTCCAGAACTTCGCTGATGCCGATTCGGTCGGAGCAGTGAACGACCTTGAAGACCTGACGGCGGGACTCGCCCGCAAGGTCTGGCAGAAGATCATGGTCCTCCAGTCGGGACCGCCGCTGGAACCTCCGCAGACGGAGTCCCCCCCCGCCTCGCCTACCGCGATCGCAGCGGAGGGAGCCCCGCCTCACCCGCCCGGGGGAGTTTCCCCCGTCCCGGAAGCGGAACGACCGGCCGCCACGAGTCTCGGAGCCGCGCTCAGGAACAAGGTGTCGAAATGAACGGATTCGCAGGCCGCATGGTGGCGGCAGGGGTGTCGGCTCTGGTCCTCGGATCCGCGGGATGCGGCGGCTCGTCCGCTCCGGCCCCGTCACCCCCGACCTCCGGTGTAACGCAGACCGCAGCCGCGCCGCAGCGGGTCCAGATCGGCGTCGACGCGAAACCTCTCACCGTCCCCGATGAGGCCGTTCCCGCTACGGGTGGAGGCCTCGCCGCTCCCGATCTTCCCGGCTCGGTCGCCGCGGCGGTCGAGCTCGACGCCGAGTCGCAGACCGCCTGGACACAGCTGCTCAAGCCCGACCTCTCTCCCGAAGCCTGGGAAGCGGCGCGGCAGACGCTCCTCGACCGCGGCGCCGCCGCGGAACCGCTCCTCCTGCAGGAGCTCGCCTCGATCGACGCCTACCACCGCGAAACGGCCGCCACGCTCCTCGCGCAGCTGGGCGTCCCGTCGGAAACCGCCCGGAAGGGCCTCGTCCGCTGCCTCGATGACGATTCCCCGTTCGTCCGGGCGAACGCCGCGGCGGCTCTCGCTCCGGTCCCGGAACTCGGCGAAAAGGTCGTCCCGGTCCTCACGAAACTCCTCAAGGAGAGCGACCCGCAGCTCCGGAAGATGGCAGCGATGAACCTCAGCTCGTTCGGAGCCGAAGCCGCCCCCGAAGTGGCGACCCTCGCCGCCGCCCTCGACGATAAGGACGAGGAGGTCATCCTCCCGGTCGTTCAGCTGCTCGGCCGGATCGGCCAGAAGGCGGAGCCGGCGATGGGCCGCCTCCAGCAGATCGCCTTCGAACAGGAAGGCGAAATCCGCCGCGCCGCCGAGACCGCCATCGAGCAGATCCGGTCCACCTCCGACAAGAGCGAGTAGCGGGCAATCCACCGGAACCGCCGACTTCCCCGGCCCGGAGGGTTTTCGCGCGGCGGGTTCTCGCTCACACTGGCCCCGCTCGCGGCGCTCGCTCTCGATCGATTCAGGATGCGGATGGCATGGACCCACTTCCCCTGCTCCAGGACCTTGTCCGGATTCCCAGCGTCAACCCGATGGGACGGGACCTGACCGGGCCGGAGTACTTCGAGACCCGGGTCACCGCCTACCTCGCGGAGTTCTTCACCTCCCTGGGGGTCCGCTACGAGACGCAGGAGATCGCGCCGGGCCGGGCGAACATCGTCGCCCGGATCGACGCCCCAGAGGCCCAGGGGACGATCGTTCTCGATGCCCACCAGGACACCGTCCCGGTCGACGGGATGACGATCCCCCCGTTCGAGCCGACGCTCGACGGGAACCGCCTCTACGGCCGGGGGGCGTGCGACGTCAAAGGAGGCCTCGCGGTGATGCTCGCCGCGTTCGCCCGGCTGAGCCAGCGGCCTCAGTCGCTCCGCTGGAATGTCACCATGTGCTGCACGGCGGATGAGGAGTATCAGGCCTTCGGCGTGAATACACTGGTCCGCTCCTGGAGCGCGACGCCGCCGGCCAATGCCTGCAGCCTGCTCCGCGAAAAGCCGCTCGCCGCCATCATCGCCGAGCCGACCGATCTCGATCTCGTGGTCGCCCACCGCGGGGCGACCCGCTGGAAGATCGTGACGCACGGCCGGGCGTGCCACAGCTCCGAGCCGCAGCTCGGCGTCAACGCGATCTACCGGATGGCCCGGATCGTCTCGGCCCTCCAGGAATTCGCGGCGGTCCTGCCGACGCAGCGTCCCCCGCATCCCCTGTGCGGCGGGTCGACCCTCTCGGTCGGCCGCATCCAGGGGGGCCAGAGCGTCAACGTCGTCCCCGACCGCTGCGAGATCGAGATCGACCGCCGGGTCATCCCGGGAGAGGACTCGATCGCAGTGATGGAGGAGCTGCGGCAGTACCTCGCCACCAAGGTCGACTTCGAGTTCCAGATGCTCCCCCCGTGGATCGTGGGGCTGCCGCTGGGGGACGGCGAGAACGGGGCGCTCGCGGAAAGCCTCCTCACAACGATCACCGCCAAGGTCGGCCCGCGGAAAACGATCGGTGTCCCCTACGGCACCAACGCCTCCCGCTACGCGGCGGCCGGGGTCCCGGCAGTCGTCTTCGGCCCCGGCTCAATCCGTCAGGCCCACACCAAGGATGAATGGGTGCCGGTCGACGAGCTTCGCCAGGCGGCCAACATCCTCGAGAGCTATCTCACGGCGTAGCCTGAGCGGAACGTGGGCTACGTGAGCAGCGCCTTCACCGGGTGATGCTCCTCGACCCCGGTAAGCCGAAAGTCGAGGCCGCGGAACGGGAAGACGAGCCGCTCGTTATCGAGCCCCAGGCAGTGCAGGATCGTCGCCTGCAGGTCGTGGACGTGGACCTTGTTCTCGACGGCATGGAATCCGAACTCGTCGGTCGCGCCGTAGGTCATCCCCCCCCGGATCCCGCCCCCCGCCAGCCACATCGAGTAGGCCTGCGGGTGGTGATCGCGGCCGAGGCTCCGGCCGAGCGACGGGTTCGTCTCGACCATCGGCGTCCGGCCGAACTCGCCCCCCCAAATCACGAGGGTCGAGTCGAGCAGCCCCCGCTGCTTGAGGTCCTGGACGAGAGCGGCGCTCGCCTGATCGGTCAGGCTGCAGTTGCGGGTGTGGTTGCCGACCACGTCGCTGTGGGCGTCCCACCCCTCGTGGTAGATGTTGATGAACCTGACACCCCGCTCGACCATCCGGCGGGCGATCAGGCAGGCCCGGGCGAACGACGGCTTGTCCGGCTCGCAGCCGTAGCTCTCGAGCGTCTCGCGGGTCTCGCTCTTGAGGTCCATCAGCTCCGGAGCACTGGTCTGCAGCCGGAACGCCATCTCATAGGCGCTGATCCGGGTCGAGATCTCGGGGTCCCCGGCGGCGGCGAGTTCCTGGCGGTTCAGGTCGCGCACCAGTTCGAGGGTCTGCCGCTGCTGGTCGGCGTCGATCCCGGGGGGATTGGCGACGTTGAGGATCGGGTCCCCCTGGTTCCGGAGCCGGACTCCGGTATAGACGGTTGGGAGGAACCCGCTCCCCCAGTTGGCGGTCCCGCCGCTGATGCCGCTTCCCGTGCTCATGACGACGAAGGCGGGGAGGTCCTGCGTTTCGCAGCCGAGTCCGTAGGTGACCCACGAACCGATGCAGGGGCGTCCCGGCTGGGCGAAGCCGGTGTTGAAGAAGATCTGCGCCGGGGCATGGTTGAACTGGTCGGTCGAGACCGTCTTCACGAGGCAGATGTCGTCGGCGATCGAGCCGAGATGCGGGACGAGCTTGCTGAGCTCCATTCCGCAGCGGCCGTACTTCTGGAACTCGAAGCGGGGGGCCATGACCGCCGCATCCGAGCGGATGAAGGCATACCGCTGGTCCCCGATGATCGACGGCGGCAGCGGCTTGCCATCGTGCCGGACGAGTTCCGGCTTCCGATCGAAGAGATCGAGCTGCGAAGGCGCCCCCGCCATAAAGAGGTGGATGACCGCCTTCGCCTTCCCGGGGAAGTGGCTCTCCTTCGGCGCGAACGACGACGGGGCCGACTCGGCAGCCCCCGCGCGGGCCCCCCGGCCCAGCACCGAGCCGGCCGCGAGAGAGGCGAGCCCCATCCGGCCGACACCGACGGCGCACTGCTTGAGGAACCACCGCCGCGCCGTCTGCGTGGCGTGGGGAGGGAGACCGAAGGGAGGCTGAGTGGCGGTGGTCATGATCGAATCATTCCGGAAGGAAAGAGACCGGACTCAGTTGCGGGTGATCGTCTCGTCGAGGTTCAGGAGTGCCCGGGCAACGGCGTTCCAGACACTGCGCTCCGCCGTGGCATCGAGTTTCGCTCCCTGCGACCGGCGGGAGGCGACGAAGGCCTGAAGCCGCGCGAGTTCGTCGGCCGTCGGCGGACGGGTCACGCACAGCCGGAAGAGCTTCGTGATCCGCCCGGCGTCGTCCCCGGATTGCTCCGCGGCGAGCTGGCCGAGCCGCTCGGCGGCGTCGATCAGGACCGGGTCATTCAGCATCGTCAGCGCCTGCAGTGGCGTGTTCGCCACCTCCCGCTGCGCGAGGCAGACTTCCCCGGTCGGACCGTCGAACGTCGTGAACATCGCGTAGGGGGCGGTCCGTTTGAGGAACGTGTAGAGCCCGCGGCGGAGCCGGTCTTCGCCGCCGCTCGGATTCCAGGTCGCCCCACCGTAGGCGATATCGGTCACGCCGGCAGGCTGCGGCGGGTAAACCGGCGGGCCGTACATCTTGTCCGACAGGGTCCCCGCTGCCTGAAGGGCGAGATCCCGGACGAGCTCGGCATCGATCCGGACGCGGGGCGCCCGGCTCAGCAGCCGGTTCTGCGGATCACGAGCCAGCGACTCGTGGGTGATCCGGGACGCCTGCCGGTAGGTCGCGCTGAGGACGATCCTGCGGTGGAGCGTCTTGAGAGACCAGCCACTCTCCTGCAGCTCGCAGGCGAGCCAGTCGAGTAGCTCCGGATGCGTCGGGGCATCTCCCTGGACTCCGAAGTCTCCCTGCGAGCGGACCAGTCCCTGCCCGAAGAAGGCGGCCCACTGGCGGTTGACGATGACCCGGGAGGTCAGCGGATTGTCGCGCGAGACGAGCCAGCGGGCGAAGGCGAGCCGATCTCCGGGGGCGTGGCCCCTTCCTTTCAGGAGGACGGCGGGAACACCGGCGGCGACGACTTCCTTGGGCTGGGCGTACTCGCCGCGGTGATGCCGGTGAGTCGGGCGGGGATTCTCCGGAGGCCGTTCGCGGAAGACGAGGGTCGCCGGGGCGGCCGGGGGTTCGCGCAGATCGCGAATCGCTTTCGCGGGAGCGGCGAGCTCGGGGGTCGAGAGGAGGAAGAAGTCCGACAGGCGTTGCCGCTGGTCGTCCGTCAGTTGAGCCGCCGGGAGTGCCAGGAGCGTGTCGATCTCGCGCGGGATGTCGCGCGCCGGTCCGCCACCGGGATGCGCTGTGACGCCGATCCGGAACCGGCCGAGTGAACAGGCGTAGTGCCGCCCAAACCGGAGAGTGACCTTCAAGGGGCCGGCCGCCGCGAGCGGCTCATCGAGGACGAACACCGCCTGGTGCGCCTCGCCGAACCGTCCGGCACAGGTCCAGCCGGTCTCGGGGTTGCCGTCCGTTGCGGCCATCGCCGACGTGTTCGCCCCGAAGTTGTTCTTCGCGTAGCTCTCGGAGGCGGTGCGAATCTTGAGCTGGCGGTCCCCCGCAAAGACCTGGAACTCCCCCAGGAAAAAGTCCCCCTTCGGACCTTCGTAGTAGGTCAGGCCCGGGCCTCCCGCCGGCAATCGGTCGTCGGGGAGGGCTTCCAGCCGGATCGCCGCGGTCCCGGCGGGGACGTTGTCGAACGTCAGCTCGTAGGTGTCGTCCTTGGTGATGTCCCCCGAGGCGATCACGGAGTTGTCCGCTTCGAGCGTCAGCAGCGGCAGGTTCGTCCGCATCGCAGCGGGCCGGAGGTCGGTCCATGCGACGGTCCGCCCCCGCTCCTTTGCGAGCCAGGCCTCGTACGCCCCCTTGCGAAGGGAGCGGCGGCGCTCGGCCAGTTGCTCTGGCTTCGAGTCGACCGGGCGGCCGAGGCTGATCCGGGGGCGGCCGATCGTGTGCGACGGGACCGATTTCTCGACAAGCCGGACTCGCCAGCGTGTCTCGCCGCCGAGGTCGACCGGTTCGGCAAACCGGAACGTCGCCGTGCGGGTCGCGTTGAGTGGCTTGCCGGGAGCGTGGACCGCCCAGCCGGTCTTCTCGTCTCCATCGAACGCGGCGGCGACGAGATAGCTCGGCTGTTCGACATCCGCCTCGGCGGAGACGATCGGGATCCGCTTCCAGGCGACTGTTCCGTCCGCCGAGGAGGCGGCCGTTGCTGCCTCGATAACAATCTCGCTCAGGACGAAGTTTCCATGTGGCGTCCGTCCGGGGCCTTGCTTCGGCAACGACGGGTCCGCCATCGCGTCGAGACGCAGGCGATCGATTCCGCCGCGCGGGGTCGCCAGTTCGATTGTGACCGTTTCCCCTTCCGGGCCGGTCGCTGGGAACAGGAGCGACTGATCCCCCTGGATCTGCGCGGCCTGTCCCGATTCGGTCTCGACCAGCGCCGGGTGGGGCGTCTCCCATTCGACGTCGGCGACGGGCCATTTGTCCGGAAGGGCGCGGAGCAGCCGGTCGGCTTCGGCCCGCCGGGCGGCGATCTGTCGGTCCCGATCCGGCGAGGGGAGCTCGAAGTCGGGCTCGTCCGCGTTGTTGAGGAGGGCCATCACGCCGTAGTACTCGGTGTGCTGGATCGGGTCGTACTTGTGGGTGTGGCACTGGGTGCAGCCGAGGGTCAGCCCGAGCCAGGTCGTCCCAGTCGTCGCGACCCGGTCGGTCATGGCGTGGAAACGGAACTCGAGCGGATCGATCCCCCCCTCCTCGTTCAACATCGTGTTCCGGTGGAAGCCGGTCGCCGTGAGCTGGTCGGGGGTGGCGCCGGGGAGCATGTCTCCGGCGAGTTGCTCGACCGTGAACTGCGAGAAGGGGAGATCGTCGTTGAGCGAGCGGATCACCCAGTCGCGGTAGGGCCAGACGGTCCGCGGCCGGTCCTTCTCATAGCCGTTCGTGTCGGCATAGCGGGCCAGATCGAGCCACCGCCGGCCCCACCGTTCCCCGTAGTGGGGGGACGCGAGCAGCCGGTCGACGAGCTGCTCATAAGCGTCCGGAGCGGTCGACGCCGCAAAGGCCTCGGCCTCCTCGACCGACGGGGCCAGCCCGATCAGGTCGAGCGACACCCGGCGGATCAGCGTCAGGCGGTCCGCTTCGAGGGAAGGCTCCAGCACTTCCTGATCGAGCCGGGCGGCGATGAAGCGGTCGATCTCGTTTCGTGCCCAGCCGGTGTCCCGTACGGCAGGAACAGCGGGCCGTGACGGGGGGACGAAGGCCCAGTGTTCTTCGTACTTCGCCCCTTCGGCGGCCCAGCGGCGGAGGATCTCTTTCTGTGCGTCGGTGAGGGTCTTCCGCGAGCTTGCGGGGGGCATGACCTCGTCGGCATCGTCGCTGAGGATGCGGCGGATGAGTTCGCTGGCGGCCGGGTCGCCCGGCTTGACCGCGGAGGCGGTGGCTCCCTCGAACGTGTCGAGGCGGAGGTCGGCCTGGCGGCCGTGGTCGTCTGGTCCGTGGCAGGCGAGGCACTTGGTGGCGAGGATCGGCCGGACGTCGCGACTGAACGACAGTTTTTCGGCGGGGGGTGCGGCGGCGGCCGGCCCCGTTCCTCCCTCGTGCCAGGCCAGGAGCAGGCCAAGGGGACCGAGGATCAGGAGTGCCGAAGCCGTGCGCATGGCGTCGTTCCGTCGAATCGGGGATTGGGGGAGTGAGATCAGGGGAGGGGGGAACGATTCAGTCTACCGCTCCCTTGCTGCTCCGCGAACCAAGACGCCCGACTGTTTCCGCCGGCGTCCCACTGCACCGGGATGATCGGTGGCATGGGGCTGCAAGAGGACGCTCTGGCCGGCACGACGTCGCCCGCTCAAACTCATCGTCCCACGGCCACCCGGGTCCAGCACGCTGCTGGCCCCGCCGGAGGCGCTTTCTGGCGTGGAACCATGGAACACCGCGGGCGGACGTTGCGGGCTTCTCCGCTTCAGCGCGTTCACGCTGCACTCCCCGCGAAAAAGGGAAGGGGAGTCCTCGACGCGGGTTCCCAAAGCGGACACCTGTTGTTTCCCACGGTTTCACAACGAAGAGCGCCTCCGGCGAGGCCAGCAGCGTGCTGGACCCGGGTCGGTGGATGCGTCATCACACTCCGGCTTCAATATCGCCGGACCGCACCGAACAGAGGACGCGCACCATGGATCCCCGTCAGGCCATCCGCCTCACCCTCGACCTTGCCGAGTTCGCCTGCCTGGGCTACCTGCAGGACATGACCGACGCGGAGCTGCTCGTTCGGCCCTGTCCGGGTGCGAATCACATCAACTGGCAGGTGGGGCACGTGATCGAGTCGGGGCATCGCCACATGAGTCACGTCCCCGGCTCCGCCATGCCGCCGCTCCCGGAGGGCTTCGCGGCCCGCTACAAGAAGGATGCGGCCTCCGTCGACGATCCGGCCGCGTTCTTTACCAAAGAGGCCCTGCTGGCAACCTACCGCGAGCAGCGAACGGCGCAGCTCGCACTGCTGGACCGACAGACGGACGCAGATCTCGACCTGCCGACCGGCGTCCCCTACGCGCCGACGGTTGGCTCGATGTTCGCCCTGCAGGGAAGCCACTGGCTCATGCATAGCGGCCAGTGGGTCATCGTCCGGCGACTCCTCGGCCGGCCCGCCATGTTCTGAGCGACGTGCATTGCGCCGATTACCTCATGGGAGGCAGGGAGCCGTGCCGCACGGTGACTGGCAGTGCGGGCAGATCGTCTCTACGACGCACTTGGGGACCATCTTCTCCTCGTCGACCGTCTTCTTGACGAGCTTGACCCGGGTCTTCACCTCGCCGCAGCAGGGACGCCAGTCCCACACTTTCTTGATGCGGAGGCATTCAGGCCAGCAGTGCCCCTCGCGGCACTCCTCGTGGCAGCCGACCTTCTCACTGTGCCCCGGAATGCAGAACTCCTCGCACTCCCACGAGTAAGTCGTCTTCGGGACCTTCTTCTTCTCCTGCACGATCCGGCAGACCTTCTGCGGTGTGCACATCCGTCCGCAATGGCCGCACAGGGCCGCGCAGTCATCCGCTCGAACGAGCAGCGGAATCGCCACCGTCAGCAGCGCTATCCAGGCCAGAATATGCCGTCCCATCGCCCCCTCCCCCTTGCCTGCTCGCGCGTCGCCGAAGCGGCCCGCCCACATCGAAATCGCCCTGTCCGATCCCCCCGGTCAGGCGACCTAGAAATCCCAGTGAATGCGGGTCACGAACAGATCCGCGTCACTCTTCCCCTTGGCCGAGTTGTCCAGAAACGCATGGATCCAGTTGAAGTGAAACTGGGTGTGCGCGTTGAGGAACCAGGTCATCCCGAGCGTCGTGTCCTGCAGCAGCCCCGGTCCCGGAGCCGTCGCGTTCGTATAAGTGTTGGTCGCGCTGTTGTAGTAGTGCCCGTTGAGCTTCGACGGGTTGCGGAGGTCGACAAACGAGTACCGTCCCGCGATCTCCCACGCCCCCCAGCCGACGACGCCGTCTTTCTTGAGCGGGATGAAATCGGTGTACGGCGTCAGCCGTCCGAGGGTCCCGTTCTTCTTGTCGTAGACCCGGTTTTCCCCGGTGAGGCGGTATGCGAGCTGGGCGTAGGCCCCGTGGTAGAAGACCGGTCCGACGACGCTGTCGACCGACGTTCCCATCCACTCTGCGGTGAAGCCCAAGGGGCCGTTCTGCCAGACCGTCTCGAGCCCGACGAGATGAAAGTTGCTCGCCTGGTAGCGGCCAGTGTCGACGAACAGCGGCGTCAGGTTGAGGCCGCTGCCGAACGTATTGCCGTTCTCGGGGTAGCCGATCGGACCGAATTCGGGGGTCGTCCGGGCCTGATAGAACGGCGTCGAGGTCGTGCTCCCGGTCGCGTCATTGGCCCCGAGGACGCTGAAGTTGTAGCCACCCCCGACGTGCCACAGATACCTGTCGTTGGCGTACGGATCGTAGTGGAGCAGGTGGGTGATGCGTCCCGAGAAGGCGTAGCCGCCGATATCCCCGATGTCGGTCGCGAACCGGTCGTCCCCCAGTGGGGCGTTCTGGAAGCCCCCCGCCCGGTAGACGCTGTAGGCGTAGGAGGTCATCTCGTCTTCGGTGTTGTCACTCGCCTGGACTCCGACGCGGCGGAACGGGACGAACGCGAGGAACGGAAGGCTCCGCTCGAGGAACGTCAGGTTCCGGAAGCCAGTGAGGGAGTCGACACTGAACGGCTGGCAGAAGTGCCCCGCCCGGACCGTCCCGACGTAGGGGAGATTCGCCTGCTCGACATAGCAGTCGAAGAAGCTCGGCCGGCCGGCGTTCGCGAAGTCGACTTCGATCTGGTAGTTCGTGAACTCGGCCAGCTTCCCCTGGACCGCAAGCCGGGCCCGGCGGAAACCCGTGCCATCCTGCGCGTCGCCGACGGTCGCTTGATTGAGGTCGTCCTGCGAATAGATCGCCGAGTCGAGCTGCAGGAACCCGGTCGCCTTGAAAGTGGGGAACTCCGGCGTCGCGGGTTTGGCGGCCGGGGTCTCCTTCTTCTTGTCCCCGTCAGCCGACTTCTTCTTGTCCGCTTCGAGCTGATCGATCCGCTTCTGGAGCTTCTGCATCTGCGCCGTCAGGTCATCCTCGGTCGGCGCGGTAGCGAAGACTTCCCCATTCGGATCGCTCGCCGGAGCGGCGGGGAGCGGCGAGAAGTCCTCCGCATCAAGCAGCGCGGAACCGACGGGAGGAGCTGGAGGAGGGACGAGATCGCTTGTGACGAACTCCTCGTCCGGAAACAGCGGAGCGACCCCGTCCTGGGCGCAGAGCAGCCCGGGCAGGAGGAACGCGCCTGCGATCAACAAAGTCGGCAGACGCCGCGGTGATCCGCTTGCGAGAGCCATGTCCAAGTCACCAGCCTTCCGTGGCGAGTCCAACTGGGATCGATCGGGATGTGCCCCAAATGGGGCGCGTGTCACAATCGGGAGCCGCGGGCGTCCGGTGCGGGATCGAGTGATCCCGGGGACGAGTCCGCAGCAGTGCGCCTCCGGTGGTCCAGTCGGCTCCGGAATATCCGGTTTCAACGACGGGAGTTATCGGCGGAGAGCTTGCCCGACCTGCAGACTTGGTGCAGGCCGCGAAATCGGAATGATCCGCAAAGTTTGACAGGTGTGACGTTTCAGCCGAATTCGCCGGTGTTCGCCGTCACTTCGGCTCGTTTTCTAACGGTAAGGACAGGTTTGACTCCCAGGTGGATCAGAACCCTCTTAAGCGGAGGCCTGTCCCGGGTGCAGGGGCGGAGCTCCTGCCCGCCGGAGGCGCTTTCGTTGTGGAACCATGGAACGCAGCCGGCGTCCAATTTGGGGAACCGGCATCGCTGGCCCCCTCTCTTGTTGTCGCGGGGGAGCGCACTGCGGGCGTGTTATAAGGGGGAGTCCTCAACGCCAGTCTGCGTTCGAACGCCCGTCGTGTTCCATGGTTCCACGAGGGAGCGCCTCCGGCGGGGCCAGCAGCGTGCTGGCCCCGGGTGGCCATGGCACGATGGGTTCAGCAAACAACGTTGTACCGGCCGGACTGGGATTCGAGCCGCCCGCCCCGAACGACTCACTTCCGTTTACCGGTACTCGATGTCATCGAGGTAGAACACGACCGGCTTCCCCTGGCCGGCGACCCGCCACAGGAATCCGCTCTTGATTCGGGTCAGCTCCCGCTCCTCGAGGCTGATCGTGTACTGCTTCCACTCGGGGGTCAGCGTCACTTCGAGCTCCGCCTTCGAGCTGTCGTGATACTTCTTGTCGATCCCGAGGAGCCCGTACCCGAACACGACCTTCTCGCCACCCGCCTCCCCTCGGGCCCAGAAGCTCAGCTTCTCGGCGGCGGAGACGTCGTAGCCCCCCGGCTGGTCACCCCAGTCGTTCGCGGGGTGCTGCCAGACGACGCTTCCCCAGTCCCCCGTCTGATTGAACGAGACCTTGAGGCAGTACTTCCCGGAATGCGGGTTCGTGGCGCAGTCTTCTTCCATCCCGATCGCCTTCGCGTTCCCCATCCATCCGGAGGGAATAAACGGCAGGTCTGCCTGCTCGTCTGAGAGAACCCGCAGCGGAAGTTTCGGCTGCACCGCCCGGACGAGAGTCCGCGGCCCCTGAACCTGGATCGGCAAGCTTCCGACCGCAGCCCCGCCGTGGTTGTTGTGGATGTAGCAGTAGAGCCGGTACACCCCGCCGGAGTTCGGCATCGTCACGGAGACACTCGCTTCGCCGTTCTTGGTGATCGCATCCGGAAATTCGGGAGTCGCCTCCGCCCCCGTCCCCTGGACGCCGTAGTTCCCCTGCTCGCGGTACAGCGCCCAGCGGATCCGGATTGCGTCCATCTTGTCCAGGCCGCTCGCCTCGACGACCGCCTCGATCCTTTCTCCCCCCTTGACCTGATCCGTCCCCGTCAGCCGCAGGGACGTCATTTTGGGGGCGGGGTGCTTCGGCGGCTGGCTGGTCCAGAGTTCCTGCATCGCGTCCACCGCGGCGAGCCTGCTCCCGTCGGGAAGGAACATCCCGAACCAGGTCGCGGTCGCTTCGATCTTGTGCCCCCAGGTGAAGGCGTAAGAGCCGAGGCAGGTCCCTTTCGCTCCGGCGATCGAGCTCTCGTAGATCTCGCGGTACTTGTCCGCTTTGGCGGTGCTGGTCAGTTCCAATGGGGCGCCGAAGGCATTCGGGCGGCTCTCCCAGGTCCCGGCCGGGCCGTACTCGGTGACGACGTACGGCTTCTTGCCTCCCCCTTCGCGGAACCGCTTGGCCAGCGACGGGCCACCGCCGTAAGTGTTGATCCCGATGATGTCGATGTCGGGGCAGCGGTCCTGGATCGACCGGACCTTGTCGCCCCCGATCTCCGCCACGACGGTCATCGTCGGATGGAGTGGATCGAGCTCGTGGACCATCTTCGCGAGGTCCTGGATGGCGGCCCACATCTCGGGAGTGTCGTTGTCGACTTCCATCTCGTTCCCCAGTCCCCACACGAGGAGGGCGGGGTGATCTTTGTACTTGAGGACGGCGCGGCGGACGTCCTCTTTCTGCTTCGCCACGGCCTGCGCGTCGCCGTACTGAAAGCCGTGCTGCTTGTGTCCGAGCCAGCAGCCGACCGTCACCGTCAGGCCGAGCTTCTGGGCCTCGTCGAGTTCCGCGGCGGTCTCCGGCCCCACGCCCCAGGTCCGGAACGAGTTGCCGCCGCACTCGGCGAGGATGGTCTTGGAGCCTCCGCCACCGCCCCCCAGGATGAAGTACGGTTTTCCACCACGCAGGAGCTCCGCCCCCTCACCCTTCCGGACCACTTCGACTTTGATCGGCCCCGGTCCGTCAGCCACGACATCGGTTGGCGGGCCAGCCCAAAGCCATGCCATCAGTAATACCAGACTCACGACGCGCGACGGGTTCATGGGGCGCTCACGAACGTGCCGGAAACGGAAGAGAAGAGGACGTGAGAATACCGAGCAACTCACGACATTGCAGCCTGTGGGCGTGGGAGACCAGGCATCAACCTCCTTGGGCTGCATCCGAAGCCAGAAATCGCCGGACAGCTTCAGCGACCAGGATCAGCCGCTCTTCCTGGTCGGTCTGCGACAAAGATCCGCTGACGGTCGTTCTGACGATCTCAACCAGATTCTGGCCGTTCTCCCCGAGGAACTCCGCCAGCAACGTCCCGTCGCGACGATCCCAGGAAATCGACAACAGGTTGGTCCTGTGACGGTAATCGCGAGAAACGAGCAGGCGCCGCTCGAGATGATTGCTTCCTGCGAAAGAGTACCCCGATTCGCGAAGACTCATGTCGAGTTCGGCAGCGATCCTCGCGAACCAGAGCCCGGGACTCTTGTAGGGATTCGGATCCATGAATTCGAGTTTTCTCCTTCTGCCCCCAGGCACACAACTCAAAACAACCGCTGCTGACCTTTCCGGTCGCGGGGAGGGACGAACTGCGAAAAGTCATACGGCGGCAGCTTGCCGTCGAGCCCGTAGCGTTTCGTGAGCACGCGAAAGAACGTTTGGATCTGATTCGCCACCGGTCCGGTCCCGCGCATCCGCTGCGAGTAGTCCGAGCGATAGAGCTTTCCGTCGCGGGTCTGCCGGATCAGCCCCCGGACTTTTTCGGCTTTGAGGGGCTGCGTCCGGTCGAGCCACTCCAGGAAGACCGGCTCGACCGTCAGCGGCAGGCGGAGCAGCGTGAATCCGGCCGCGCGAGCCCCGGCCCCGGCCGCCGCTTCGAGAATGGCGGCCATCTCGTGGTCGTTTAGCCCCGGAATCATCGGGGCGGCCATGATCCCGACAGGGACCTTTGCCTCGGCCAGCGTCCGGACTGCCCGCAGCCGGGCAGCGGGAATACTCGTCCGGGGTTCCATCGCCCTAGCCAGTTCCGGATCGAGGGTCGTGATGGACACGAACACCTTCACGAGGTTCCGCTCCGCCATCGGCCGGAGGATGTCGAGATCCCGGACCACGAGCGCGTTCTTGGTGATGATCCCCACCGGCTGGCGGCACTCGAGCGCCACCTCGAGGCAGGCCCGCGTCAGCCGGAACTCTCGCTCCGCGGGCTGATAGCAGTCGGTCACACCGGAGAAGTTGATGACCTCCGGCTTCCACGAGTCCCGCGCCAGGAACTCCCGCAGCAGGTTCGCCGCGTCGTGTTTGACCATGATCCGGGTCTCAAAATCGAGCCCCGCGTTGAATCCGAGATACTCATGCGTCGGCCGGGCATAGCAATAGGAGCACCCGTGGGCGCAGCCCCGGTACGGATTGACGCTGAAATTGAACGGGATGTCGGGGGAGTCGTTCTCGGCGACGACCGACCGGCTCGAGTCTGGGAGATACTGGATCGGCCGGTTCTGGAGGTCGTGTAAATACTCCAAGTCCCATTCGACTTGTTCCAAATCCGGCTCGTGGTGAAAGCTGGCGAACCGGTTCGGAGGATCGATCTGGGAGCCGTGACGCATCGCGAAAGACTCGAAAGGCCGCTTCCCGAGACCACCGCGGACTCTCGGATGGGCTCCCAGTTTAGCTAACCCGCAGCGTCACGACAGATCAAATGTACACTACCGTGCCGCGGATGTGATGATTTTGAGAATCAGGGCCTCAGGATCGGATTTTGCTTGGGGCGAAGTACGCACTGGCTAGACTGAGGCCGGGCCAAGCGACTTGATGTCCCGAGTTGTGGACATGGAGGAAGGTTTGATGAATCGCTTCGAATCAAGCCACGACTGGAAACTGGCGGCCATGGACGATCCCGTTCCTTCCCTGCACGATTCGTCTCGCCGGGAAGGGGAAGAGCATCAGGCTCCCGTCCCGCACGCGGTCGAGTGCGAAGTGCTGCACAAGTTGAAACAGTCCCGGGGATTGCGGTTCCAGGAACTGTCGGTTCACCGGCTTCCCGACGGCGTCTGCCTGATGGGAGTTGTGAAGATCGACGATGGGGCCGCCGATATCTGCGAAGTCGCCCGCCGGGTCGACGGCGTGCACCGCGTCATCAATCGACTCGTCGTTCACTGAGACGACCTGCGCCGTCTCACTCCTTTCGAGCGTTTTCGCGGCGTGAGCGCTGAGCGCTCACGATGAGTCCGCAGAGTTCGCTCTGTAAGATGAAAAGACGGCATCCGGTGTTTCCCGGATGCCGCGTTGGGGTCTGCGACGAAGCGTTCCAGTTGAGGGGAATCCCTTGGACGGTCGCTGAGCGAACTTGATATGTTGCACGAAGGTGGACGAGCGCTAGCGTCCTCTTCGGAGCGGGACATGGTCAGGATACTGGTCGTCGATGATTCCGCGGTCGACCGCCGCTTGGCAGGAGGCCTGCTGGAACGAATCCCCCAGTGGCAACCCTATTACGCTGACAACGGACGAGATGCTCTGGATCTCGTTTACTCCGATCCGCCCGACGTCGTTCTGACCGACCTGCAGATGCCGGTCATGGGAGGGCTGGAGCTGGTCCGGTCGATCAAGAAAGAGTTTCCTCATATCCCCGTCATCCTCATGACCGCTCAGGGGAGTGAGACGATCGCCGTCAACGCCCTCGAAGAGGGGGCGGACAGCTATGTCCCGAAACGGCAGCTCGCCGATCTGCTCACCGACACCGTCGAACGGGTCCTCGTGATTGCGGGTGAAGTCCGCAATCGTAAGGTTCTCGCGCAGTGCCTCAAGGGGATGCGCTGCTCGTTCGTCCTCAGCAACGAGCCGAGCCTGCTCGGTTCGCTCGTCGCGCACATGCAGCAGCTCGTCCGGGATATGAACCTCTTCTCGGAGGGGGAACGCCTCCGCATCGGCGTGGCGCTCGAAGAGGCGCTCCTCAACGCCGCATACCACGGCAATCTCGAAGTCAGCTCGAAGCTCCGGGAGATCGACCACTCGGCGTTCTACGAGCTCGCCCGCCAGCGGATGCAGACGGTCCCCTACCGCGACCGGCGGATCTTCGTCGATGTCGAGATCTGCCCCACCCAGGTCTCCTACGTCATTCGAGACGAGGGCCCCGGCTTCGACCTCCGGACTCTCCCCAATCCCACCTCTCCGGAGAACCTCGACCGTCCCTGCGGGCGGGGCCTGCTGCTGATGCGGACCTTCATGGATCGGATCGACTACAACGAACTCGGAAACCAGGTCACGATGGTGAAGCGGATCCTGGAAGGGCAGGCCTCTCGGGCCTTGGCGGAATGATCCCGGTCGGTTGCCAGGGACAGCGCCCGGCGACGCAGGGACGGTGCCACTTCGACAAGCCTTCGGCGGGCAGGATGCCCCTGTACGCGATGGCCGGTTGCGCCGGATTGTCTGAAGACGCGATCACGGCATCGACGGGGACAATCGCTGGCTTTCGGGTTCAGATTCGCCGAAAACCTTCGTATGCTGCGGCGTTGATCCTTTGACCCGACCGGGAGCCTCCCCGTGCGTCTGGCCCTCCTTGTTTTGATCTGCGCCGCGACCTCATCGTCGGCGCTCCACGCCGCTGATCCGGCCGGCATCGAGTTCTTCGAGTCGAAGATCCGCCCCGTCCTCGTCAAACACTGCTACGAGTGCCACTCGGCCGAGTCGAAGTCCCTCAAGGCGGGACTGCTCCTCGATACCGCCGCCGGGATCCGCGCCGGGGGGGACTCCGGTCCCTCGATCGTCGACCGCAAACCGGACGAGAGCCTGCTCTTGGGCGCCCTCCGCTACGAGACATACGAGATGCCCCCGGCCGGCAAGCTGCCGGAGGATGTGATCCGCGACTTCGAGCGCTGGATCGCCATGGGAGCCCCCGACCCGCGCGGAGGAGACGCGACCCGCCCTGCCGCCAAGACCGGAATCGACGTCGCCGCCGGCCGGCAGTTCTGGGCCTTCCAGCCGGCCGAGTCGCACGTCGTCCCCACCGTTCAGGATCGGGCCTGGCCAAAGACCTGGATCGACCGTTTTATCCTGAGCCAGCTCGAAGACCGAAAACTCGCGCCGCAGCAGGATGCCGACCGGGCGACGCTCCTCCGCCGGATCTCGTTCGACCTCGTCGGCCTCCCTCCGGCGGAAGCGGACCTCCAGCGACTTCTCTACAGCGAAGACGAGCAGGTCCTGGAGAACTACATCGACGGGCTCCTCGACTCTCCGCAGTTTGGCGAGCACTGGGGCCGGCACTGGCTCGACGTCGCCCGCTACGCCGATTCGAACGGTGGCGACTTCAACGCGACGTTCCACGAGGCGTGGCGGTATCGGAACTACGTCATCGACGCCCTGAACCGCGACCGCTCGTTCCAGGACTTGATCATCGAGCAGATTGCGGGCGACCTCCTCCCTGCGCGGAGCGACACGGAGCGGGAGCGGCAGCTGGTGGCGACCGGGTTCCTGATGATCGGCACCAAGATGCTGAGCGAGCGGGACAAGGAGAAGCTCCGGATGGACATCGTCGACGAACAGGTCTCGTCGATCGGCAGCGCCTTCCTCGGCATGACCCTAGGCTGCGCCCGCTGCCATGACCACAAGTTCGACCCGATCCCCACCCGCGACTACTACGCCCTCGCCGGCATCCTCCGGAGCACGCAGACTCTCGATGGCGAGATCCAGAAGTATGTTTCGAACTGGGTCCGCCAGCCGCTCCCGATCGCGCCGACCCACGCCGCGGCGCTCAAGGCCCACGAGCAGGCGACGGCGGAGCTCAAGAAGCGGCTGAAGTCGGCTGAAGAAGGGCTCAAGTCGCTCGAGACTTCCGCCTCCCGCTCGACCGCGATGGGGCTCGGGACGACCGTCGACGACGCGGACGAATCGACCGAGATCGTCGGCCAGTGGAAAGCCTCGAACCTGTCGAAGGAATTCGTCGGCAAGGGGTACATTCACGACGACCGCCAGGACAAAGGTCAGAAGCGGGTGACGTTCCGCGCGACGCTCCCCGCCGACGGCGAGTACGAAGTCCGCATCGCCTATCCCGGCAGCAACGGCCGGGCCACGAATGTCCCCGTCACCGTCCGCCATGCCGATGGCGAATCGACCGTGAAGGTTGATCAGACCAAGGTCGCGCCGATCGAGAGGCTTCTGAACCCGATCGGAACGTTCCGGTTCACGGCAGCTCAAAAGGCAGAAGTGACCATCTCCAACGCCGACACCGACGGGTACGTCATCGTCGACGCTGTCCAGTTCGTCTCGAAGGCGGATCTCGATCAGGCGGCCCAGCCGTCGGTGGAACTCGCCGCCAAGGTGAAGCAGGCGAAGTCCCTCGTCGAATCGCTGAAGAAGGAGCTCAAGGAGTTCGCCAGCAAGGCCCCGGCGCCCGCCCCGATGGCGTTGGCCGTCAACGAGGCTCCGCAGCGGGGGGACTGCAATATCTGCATTCGCGGCGAGACGAGCCTGCTCGGCCCCAAGGTCCCCCGCGGGTTCCTGACCGTCGCCAGCTTCGACGAGCCGCCCGTGATCCCAGCCGAGGAGAGCGGCCGCCTCGCCCTCGCCCGCTGGGTCGCCGATCCCCGCAATCCGCTCACCGCACGGGTCTATGTGAACCGGGTCTGGCATCACCTGATGGGGGCGGGGCTCGTCCGGAGCGTCGACAACTTCGGGACCCTCGGCGACCGGCCGACCCATCCGGAACTGCTCGACCAGCTCGCGGTGGAGTTCGTGGCCCACAACTGGTCGACGAAATGGCTCGTCCGGACCATCCTCATGAGCCGCGTCTACCGGCTGTCGAGTGGCCATCTCGAGACAGGCTGGCAGGCTGATCCCGAGAACAAGCTCCTGTGGCGGGCGCACCGCAAGCGGATCCCGGCCGAAGCGATTCAGGACTCGATGCTCCTCGCCGGGGGGCAGCTCGATCCCCGCCAGACGGACTCTCCCGTGGCGGAGCTCGGAACGCTCGTGACCAAGAACGGTTCCGAGGAGGCGGGGTACGAAGGAAAGTCGAGCGCCGTCCGGGCGGTCTACCAGCCGGTCATCCGGAACGAGCTCCCGTCGCTGATGCGGGTCTTTGACTTCGCCGATCCCGACTTCGTGACCGGCGAACGGACGGAGACGAACGTCCCCGCCCAGGCGCTCTGGATGCTGAACGGAGAATTCGTCTCGCAGCAGTCGACGAACGTCGTTCGGCGAGCGTTCGCTCGTCCCCTCAGCACCACCGGCGAGCGGATTGAGCAGCTCTACCAGATGACCCTCGGTCGCCCCCCCTCGATCGAGGAGGCCCGCGTCGCCCAGAAGTTCCTGGACGCCGCCCTCCCGTCCGACGGGAACGAGAAGGGGACGCAGCAGGCGTGGACCGACCTCGTCCACGCGGTATTCGCCTCGTCATCGTTCCGGATGCTCGACTAGTCGGTCTTGAGGAATGCCCGCCGTTCTTCCCTGTGACTTCGGAAAGCGCTCGATCATGTCCCTTCACCGTCACACTCGCCGCGAGTCTCTCCGCCGTCTCGGCTCCAGCGCCGGGGCCCTGTCACTCGCCGGGCTGGCCGGGCGGACGCTTGAGGCGTCGCCGGCGACTGTGAGCGTTCCAGCCGCGCACTTCGCCCCGGTCGTGAAGCGGGTGATCTTCCTGTTCATGCACGGCGGGCCGAGCCACGTCGACACGTTCGACTACAAGCCCCGGCTCCAGGCGGAAGACGGCAAGCCCCTCCCGTTCGAGGCCCCGGCCAACCTCGACGCCAAGCCGATCCTGATGAAGTCCCCCTGGTCGTTCCGCCAGTACGGAGAGTCGGGCCTGTGGGTTTCGGAGCTCTTCCCGCAGATCGCCGGGAAGGTCGACGAGCTCTGCGTCATTCGCTCGATGCACAGCCGCGGTCAGTCGCATGGCCAGGCGGTGTCGATGATGCACACCGGGAGCGACAACCTCGTCCGTCCCTCGGTCGGAGCCTGGGTCTCGTACGGCCTCGGCAAGGAGAACCCCGACCTCCCCGCCTTCGTCTCGATCGCCCCCTCGAGCGGCCACGGCGGCCCGCGGAACTACGGGGCGGCCTTCCTCCCGACCGAGCATCAGGCGACGACGATCGGCCGCCAGGGGAAGCTGGGCGAGGCGGCAATCGAGCATCTCGTTTCGACCGAAGGAGTCGATCGCCAAAAGAGCCGGCTCGAGCTGATCCAGTCGCTCAATCACGCGCACCTCGATCGGGTCGGCCCCGACAGCGAGATCACCGGGACGATCGAGGCGTACGACCTCGCCAGCCGGATGCAGAGCTGCGCCCCCGAGACGCTCGATCTCTCGCGGGAGTCCAAGGCGACCCAGGACCTGTATGGCGTCGGCCGGAAGGAGACCGACAACTTCGCCCGGCAGTGCCTCCTCGCCCGCCGGCTGCTGGAATCAGGAGTCCGCTATGTCGAGCTTTCGACCGGAAACGTCTGGGACCAGCACGGCAAGCTGAAGGAAGATCACGAGAAGAACGCCCGCGCGGTCGATCAGCCGATCGCGGCTCTGCTGACGGATCTCGCCGCGCGGGGGCTGATGGAAGACACCCTCGTCGTCTGGGGAGGGGAGTTCGGGCGGACGCCGACGGTGCAGGGCTCGAACGGCCGCGACCACAATCCGCAGGGCTTCACCGTCTGGCTCGCGGGGGGCGGAGTGAAGCGGGGGATCGCCTACGGCCAGACCGACGACTACGGCTACCACGCCGCAATCGACCGGGTCCACGTCCACGATCTCCACGCCACGATCCTGCACCTCATGGGGCTCGACCATGAGCGGCTGACATACCGCTACGCCGGCCGGGACTTCCGGTTGACCGACGTCGCTGGAAACGTGGTTCGCGGAATCCTCAGTTAAGAACGCAGTCGAGGCGAAGAGGGCGGTCCGCGTGGTGTCTCATTTTTTCTCGGGTGGATCGAGCTCCGAGCGGTCGAAGGGGACGTGAAACACCCAGTAGGAGTGGTCCGCGTTGTGCGAGATCGGGTTCTCCTGGTCCCGGATCGCCCTCCAGAGCTCCTTGTCCTGGAACCGGACGAAGAGATTCATGTGCGAGAACCGGCCGAGAACGGCGTGCCACCGCGGTCCTTCGGAGGTTCGGATCGCTTCGAGCTGCAGGAAAATCTCCGGGTCGGTCCCGACCGAGCAGACGAAGGCAAACAGTCCACCATCGACGACATCGGGGTTCGTGCTCTGAAAGCGATAGAGAGGCTGGGGCAAGAGCCGCAGTTCGGTCCGGTCGCCGGCCGCTCCCTCCGACCACGCGGCGAAGTCGCGGCAGAGGGTCCTCATCTGGGACATCCGGCCGACCGCCGTCTCCGCCGGAATCGGAGCGTCTGGCAGGGGGATCCGTTTGACGCCCCCCTTCGGCTTCCAGTCGGCCGCCACAGTCCCATGCGATTCGATCGCGACGGAGGCGAGCGAGTGCAGCTCGTGGCAGATCGAAAGCCGACCATTGGTGTACGGATCGCGCCACAGGCACGCGACCGCCGCCGCATTCCCCCGATCGGTCCAGACGTAGACTGCGCCGTAGGTCCCCCCTTGAGGCCCGGAGCGGGACCAGGTGTAGGTCGCCCGGTCGACAAGCGGGAACTTCTCTCCCTCCTTGGCCTCCGGGCGGGTCAGCTCATACCGGGCGGCGATCCGGTCGAAGGTTCGCCGCCACACGGCGTTGTCCTCGTCCTCTGCGAGACCACGGGTCGCCAGCCCCAGGAACAGAAGAGACAGCAGCGGGAGTCGCAATCGCATCGCTCGCTCCGCGAATCGGCAGGAAACCTGCCGTCGAGCGTAGGGTGCAGACATTGCGTCTATCTTGTCAAGGGGCCGTCTGGGAGAAACGGGGGCATGTGACCATGGCGAGTCACTTCCCGGCCGATGCATTATCGGGCTTCCGCAAAGTCTTGCGTCCCTCCCGGAGACTCCGCCGTCGCTCCTGCTGCTTCAGGTGGTCCTTGAGGGGAATATCGGGAGACTTCCTCCACTGCCGGGGCCGCTTGGCCTGGACGGCATCCTGAACGGCTTCCTGGGAGTCGACGTCGGTGACCGGCTGCCGCAGAGGCTGCGCGGCCCGGACGCGGTTCACTGATGTGACCGACCGCTTCCGGCGGGGGATGTTCTTGCGGGAGGACTTCGAGTTCTCGCCGAATGCGTTCCGGCGGTCCTTTTCGTAGCTCTCCTGCTTCTTCTGCTGCGGCGACTTTGCGGCTTTGCGTGGCATCGGGGGCCTGATCGAAAGGGGGATTCAGTCAGCTTCGTCCGCCGCCCGGATCGCGCGGACCGGGAGCGGAGGCGGAGGAGGAACAAGGTCGGCGGGCGGTCTCTCGGGAATCGGGAGGGCTTCGATCAGGGCGGTCGTCGCCCAGCCGGCCGCCGCCATCGACAGGAACTGGTCGGCGCCGTGAGGATATCCCGATTCAAAATGAGTCATGATCGGTCTACTGCGCGTCGCGACGTGCCAGGAGCCGTCGCCGAGCTGGGCCTTGAGCAGAAATCGCAGCCCCGCACGATAGACCGGATCGATTGCCGGCATCGCGGCGGCGCTCTGGAGCGCAACGAGCGCAGTTCCGGTCGAATAAGGATCGCTCTCGAGGTCCGGACGCTGTCCCCAGCCTCCATCGCCCCGCTGCAGGGCCACCAGGTCGCGGGCGGCCCGCGCGATCTCCCCCGGCGGAGCGCTGACGACCTGCAGTCCCCACAGACGGAAGACGGAGTCCTCAGTCTCCTCGGCCGGAGCGGCGCGGATCCAGGCACTGACCTCTGCTGTTCGGCTGCGAATCCGCTCCTGCTGTTCGGGCGTTCCGAAGGTCTTGAGGCCGCGAAGTGCGACGTAGCTCGCCGTGAAGAAGCTCTTCTCGCTCGGCGGCCGCGGCATGTCCGGCTCCCAGTGGTCACGATCCCGCTGGTACTGGAGGAGATATTCGGTCACCGCGGTCGTGGTCTCGCCGGGAGGCTCTTCTCCCTCTTCCAGAGCCCACAGCGCGTAGCCCGCCGTGAGGGCCCGCCCACCCTGTCCTCGTCCCTCGAGATAGCCGGACCTGTTCCGGTCGAGGAAGTCCGAGACGAACCGGACGTTCGCGCGGAACTCCTCTTCGTCGGTCGGGATCCCGCGCTTCCGGGCAGCCGCCATGGCGCGGATCGCGGCTCCTTGCCCGTGGCAGGTGAAGCACTGGGGCCGCTGTTCACGCGAACCGCGCGCTCCCTGGACCAGGAGCGGCAGTGACCGGTCGACCGCGGAACGCAGGGTTTCGTCAGAATGGCCGACATCGGCATCCTCTGCCCGCAATGCGCCGGCCAGAAGCAGCAGACAGCTCAGAGCGACCGCAGGACACCGCATGGGGATCTCCCGACGCACAACCGCCGCTTAGCGTATCGCGGCGGGTACGTCCCCGGCAAAGCGGAGCCGAGCTTCGAGCAGAGTGGGCCTCGCGCGGGTGTTCACTCGACGGTGGCGGGCCGGGACCGCCTTCGGCCGAGCTGCGCCTCTTCGAATCGGAAGCAGGCGATGTCTGCCTCTTTCCAGGCTCCTCCCTGGGCCATCCCGATCAGCGAGGCGAAGTGGGCGTGTTCCGAGCTCGACATCTCCCCCGAGGCGAGCCGCTGGTCCACGGCAGAGGCGACCTTCCCGAGCCACTCGGGATTCCGGGCCGAGACCGCTGTCCGGAGCAGTTGGATGTACTTGAGGTTGTCGAACTCGACCGCCGGCGGCGTCCGCCACCAGGAGACGAGCCAGATGCCGACGAGCAGGAGCGCGGCTCCCGCCCCCAGGGCGACGTGACGAGACATGCAGACCGCTTTCGTCGAGAAGGAGTGCGAGTGCGGGGCGGGGCGGGGAGAGGAACGCGATCCCTACCACTCGCGGACGATTTCCCGCTTGGCCCGGCTGCTGAGGGCCGCCCAGGTCGGCTGATGGATGAACTGCGAGATGAAGTGGACGCTGCCGTCCCCCATCACGACGTTCGCCCCGTCCCCATGCTCGGAGTACATCTGGCAGACGTGACAGAGGGGGCTGTTGGGGGGATGGATCGGGGCGAACCCGGTCATCGGATCGATTTCGTCCGAAGCGGGGCCCGAGTGGACGTTGACGAGCGTGGCGGCCATGTCACACGACGTCAGCGGGAAGTGGCCGGGATTGTTCGTGCAGACGCTCGCCCCCGGGACGACGCCGACCCAGGTCTTGCTGCTGAGAATCGAGCTGTGTTCCCCGACGAACACGGTCTGGCTCAGGCCGTCCGTGACGTCGGCCGCCCGGACGCGGGAGTTGCGGAACAGCGGCCCGTCGGCGACGGAGGAGTAGTCGGCGACCGTGAGCCCCCACGGCTCCTCCTGGCCGACGTTGGCGGCGTAGCTCGAGCGGCCGAACGTCGCGAGCGTCGTGTTCGAGCCGTTCTTGACGGCGAACGGACCGGCGGGACCGGAATCGGCCGGGCAGCGGAAGACCGGAAGTTCGGTCTTCACGGCGTCGGCATTGGCGGGGGCCCAGCAGGGGAGGTCCGTCCGGAGCTTGCTCGCGAGGGCCCCCTGGTCGAGATACGGCAGGAGGGCCGCCCCCCAGGCGAAACCGTTGGGCCCGTCGTACGTCGCCGCGTCCCGCGACGGGTGGCCGGTGTCGGCGTAATAGCTGGCCGGGAAGGTCTGGTGCGTTTCGTGATAGTTGTGGAACGCGATCCCGTGCTGCTTGAGGTTGTTGGTGCACTGCGTCCGCCGGGCGGCGGCCCGCGCCTGCTGGACTGCGGGGAGCAGCAGACTGACCAGGACACCGATGATCGCGATGACCACCAGCAGTTCGATCAAAGTGAAGCCGGTTCGACGGACTGCCGGGCGGAGCATTGCGGGCCCTTGCGGAAATGTAGCACAGGATACAGTTCCTCACGATTGTAGTCCCGGCTACATCGCCGTCAAGCTGCGGCCGGCCTGCTTATGCACATCAATTGCACAAATCTTGACGGGCTGCTGGAGCGAAGCTGAGAGCCACGCGGCCAAGAAAGATGCCGATGCGGCGGCTGACGGGAAACCAATTTGCCCGACCGGTTGGAGACTCAACGAGCCGAGACCGACCTCACCCGATGAGGCAGTCAAGCATTTTCCCAAGGAATCGCGAGGCCCGGCAGAAAACGCCGGTGATTGTTGGCTGGTGGCACGAGGGCTGCACCAGTGGAAGATCATTCGCTGAATGATGCCGGTCGCGCGAGTCGCGCACCGAGGTCAGCAGCCTGCCGGAAGGGCACTCTCATGGATACGATCCACATTGGTTCCCGACTGAAGAAGATCCAGGCCGAGTGGTCCGATCAGGAACGTCTCGCACGCCAGAACGAAGGCCAGCGCCGCGTGCGCGAATTCTTCGACCGTTTTCTCCGCGCCGAGCAGCCCGCCGCGAGCGATCTGCAGTGCCGCGGTGTCCATTTCGAAATGCATCCCCGCTAAGCCCCGGGGGAGACAGACGTGTCGCAGTTGCGACACGTCTGTATTCGATTTGTCCTGCCAGCAGGGCCCGTCGGCCTGGGCGAGGAACGATCGAAGCCTGACGCCCTTCGTCGGTTCGATCCACAGCGCAACAAAAAACCCGCCTGCGATTCTTCGCAGGCGGGTTTTACTCTAGGTGGAGGATAGCGGGCTCGAACCGCTCACCTCTTGCATGCCATGCAAGCGCTCTCCCAACTGAGCTAATCCCCCGAGTGGGCCGGTTGTTGACCGGTGACCGAATCTATCGGACACCCACCCAACCAAGGTTGAGCGAATCACAACCGGAGGGCCAAAGTTACCAGCTGCATCGAGTTTGTCAATCAGACAGTCTGGGAAGGAATCGAAAGTCTTCCGCGGGACCGGACACTCACGAAAACGCCCCCTGGGGGGTAGGATCCCCAAGGAACGGCCTGGTGTGTGAGAGAGTCCCGGCCGGTTCCCCGGGGGAGAGTCGATGGCAGGTGGATACGAGCTCGTCGACTTTTCCGAGATCCCAGGAGTTCCCTGTCCGTGCGGAACCGCACGGCGAGCTTTCGCCGATGTCCCGGATTTTCCCGGTACGGTGCATGTCACCGAGATCTCGACCGAGGCTCGCGTCCACTATCACAAGCGGCTGACCGAGACCTACTACTTCCTCGAGTGTCTGCCGGACGCGGCGATGGAGCTGAACGGAGAGCGGATTCCGGTGCGGCCGGGCCAGTGCATTTTGATCCGCCCTGGAACGCGGCACCGCGGCGTCGGCCGCATGAAGGTGCTGATTATTGCCCTGCCGAAGTTTGACCCGGAAGACGAGTGGTTCGACTGAGGTGTCTTCGAGCAGTGCCAGCAGCGTCCTGGCACCGGGTGGTTGTGGCACGATTGGTTCGAGCGGCCAACGTCGCGCCAGCCAAGGACAGAGGCCGAGCCATCGAGATCGAATGCGATCCTGGGCTCCTGCCGTCACCGACTCTCTTTCTGTGCCCCCTCTCCGCCGCGGGCACAGCGGATCGACGCGAGTTCGGTGCATTCTGCCGATTCACCCGCGGATCGGTCGTGCAGCAGATCCGGACAGCGGTCTGACGGGCTCTTCGGATGGCCACAACGGGCTGCGGACTCCCTGCCCGAGCGGAACCGACCATGAAGACTCTTCCTTCGGCGGCGAGTCCGGTGTTCACGGCGGCGATCGGCAGGAACCGCCTGCATCTTCCGTCCGGCAGGCGGCGAATCGTCATAACTGGAACGGGGACCGCAGGCCGCACGTTTGGAAAAACCGTCACGCTCCGAACAACCGTTACAGTTTCACAAGTGAGGGGGCCGATACCTACCCGCAGGTCCGTCCATCTGCGCCGGGTTTTCCGACCAGGCAGGATGTGACGGCACTCCGGTCCGGAGCGTACGGACCGGTTCGTCCGTTCAGCAGCCGCGAGTGCGGTCTCAGTTAAGGACGTAGGGATGCGGATCCACCACTGGTTCAGGACGATCGCTGGAGCCCTGGCACTGACTGCGGCAGCCGAAAGCGGCCATGCCCAGGAGTACGGGGTTCCCGGTCCGGGCATGGCCCCTCCTCCGGGATATGGCCCTGCGAACCCCGGCACGATGTACCCCCAGGGAGTGCCGCAAGGGTTCGACCCCTGGCCCCAGATCAGCCCGTTCGGCAACGGGAACCTCGACCAGGACCAGTACCGCAACAGCGGAGGGCTCTGGTTCCAGGACCTGATCTATAAGCACCGGGACTTTTACGCCGGTGTCGATGCGATCTACGGATTCAGCAAGGGCGAGGGGAACACCCTGATTGGTGCCCCCATCGTCCCTCTCGATCCTATCACCAACGGTCCAGCCGGCTACACGATACCGCCCGATCCGACGTCTGGGCTTCCGGGAACCGGTGGGCCGAATGGAACCGGGGGGGGGGTAGCACAGGGCCCATCCACGATTCTGGTGGCCCGCGGCGTCTATCCCTACGTCGTGATGCAGCCGACATCGGTGACGACACCGCTGCTTTATACCGAGCGAAACGATGTCTTCCCGATCCGGAACCACAATATCCTCGGCAACGTCCAGAACGCCGGCGTGGGAGCGCACTGGGGATTCGACGATGCCGACGGGTTGGGGCTGATGCTGTCCGGATTCTACCTCGGGGAGAACAACCAGGTCTTCCAGATGGGGACCGATGTCATCAATGGCGTCCCCGTGACGCCGGCCATGGTGGACGCGACTGGAGGCCAGTTCCTGCTGACGAAGAACGGAGCCCTCCCGACCAATAACGGCCTCGACCCCAACATCCCGAATTGGGTCGGACCGATCGGCAGCACCCAGAAGTTCGACATCATGTTTCGCGTCGAACGTCGGCAGGAAGCGGCTGGTGCCGGCCTTGCGTACTACATGAGCCCCCTGTTCAAGTCGTCTGGCGCTATGCTCAGGCCGTATGTCGGGGGACGTTACATGTATCTCAACGAATCGTTCGGCTTCACCGGGGTCGACAGCGGGTACGGATATGAGATCGAGGGAGTCACCGGTACGACGGGCGGAACCAACACGCAACCGACGTTCCGCCCCGATCCCACCACGTTGTTCCAGTCCTACGACCAGTTCACCGCGACACTCAATTCCAGTGTCCAGACGCATCTCGCAGGCCCTGAAATCGGCTTGCGGTACGACCTGGGGACCGGAGACGGTTTCAAGGTCTGGGGAGCCACGACGGCGGGTCTGATGGCGAACAGCTCCAGGCTCACGCTGAACGGGAATAACATCGGCGAAGTCGAGAACACCCGGTTCGACTACGGCATCAACATGCTGGAAGAAGACGCCCGGTTCTCGTCCAAAGCGAATCACGGCCGGGTCTCCGCTCTGTTCGAGCAGACGATCGCGATCGATTCTCGGATCTTCGAGGCTCTGCCGTTCACGAACGAAGTGCCGGTCCTCAATACTGCGATCTTCCACTTCGGGTACACGTTCACCGCCATCGGTGCGGTGAACCGGCCTCTCGATGTCGTCAACTGGAACGGGTTCCCGCTGACGCCGACGCTCAACAACGACACGCAGACCTTCGTCCTGCACCGGTTCAACTTCGGTCTCGAGTGGAAGTACTGAGCGGTGTGACCTGATCGCGGCAGGCCGGACGGCTTGCTCCGTGCAGCGGAAGGTTGGAAGCCAGGCGGTGACCGCGGGCTTTCGACCTTCCGCTGCACTTTTTCTTGGAGGGCCCGCTCCGTACGATCCCCCGGTGTCGCGCATCTGCGATGCAGGACCGGATCAGCCAGGATTGGCTCGGGATCGATTCCGCCCGGTCTCCCTTCGCTTCGGCGGAGGAGTGGCCGCCGGCAGGAACCGGGTTCCGCGTATCCGACGAGAATACGGAGAGGATCGATGCTGCTCAGCATGACGGGGTACGGCGATGGCCGGGCCGAGAACGACCGGTTTTCGGTGCTGGCCGAGGTGCGGTGTGTCAACAACCGCCACCTCAAGGTGACGATCCGCTCGCCGGAGAATTGCGGGGGCTTCGACGCGGAGATCGAGCGGATCACGCGGCAGGAGATCGTCCGCGGCACGATCGGCATCACGATCCGGATGACCCCCCGCGGCGGCCAGACCGTCGGCACGGTCAACGTCGACGTCCTGACCGCCTACTGGAAGCAGCTCCATCAGTGGAGCAAGGAAACGCTGGCTCCTGTTGCGGATGTGAGTTCCCTGCTGTCGCTCCCTGGCGTCATTGCGTCGGACGCCCTGATGGAAGTCGGCGATGAGGACTGGCCGATCTTCGAGACCGCCCTCAAGGGGGCGCTCGGAAAGGTCCAGGCGTTCCGCCAGACCGAAGGGCGGGCGATGCGGGACGAAATGGCCCGGCACTGCGACGTGATCGAGGCCTCGCTGGCCGAGATCATCACCCGCGCCCCGATGGTCGTCATCGCTTACCGGGACAAGATCAAGCAGCGGGTCAACGAGCTCCTGCGGGACTCGGGAGTCACCGTCTCCGACGTCGACTTCCTCCGCGAGGTGAACATCTTCGCCGACCGGTGCGACATCACCGAGGAGATCGCCCGGCTCAAGTCGCACATCGACCAGTTCCGGCAGACACTCGACGCCCATCCCTCGGCGGGCCGGAAGCTCGAGTTCCTCTGCCAGGAAATCTTCCGGGAGGTCAACACGATCGGCTCGAAGGCGAACGACGTGACGATCGCCCACCACGCGGTCGACGCGAAGACGAGCATCGAGAAGATCCGTGAGATCGTGCAGAACGTCGAGTAGACGTGGCGATGGGCCGCTGATCGACCGTGAGGCCTGACCCGTCGGGAGAGTGGGTTACCACCCCGCGGGGCGGCCCCCCTTCCGAAAGTCCGAGACCCCCCACAGGCCGTCTTTCCGGCGGCAGGCCATCTGGCCGACGGCGAGCGTGTCCTGGCTCTTGGTTGTGTGGCCGAAGAGCGAAAGTTCCGCGGAGGTCTTCCGGAACAGGGTCGGTTCCAGGAGGAGTTCGTCGGGCATCCACTGATGGTGGTACCGCGGGCTCTGGACCGCCGCGTCGGGCTGCTGATCGAAGACGGTCGTGTTGAGCAGGATCTGCAGAGTCGTTGTGATGATCCTGGGGCCCCCTGAAGCGCCGATCGCCGCGACGGGATTCGGTTCGCCCCGCACGAAGACGAACGTGGGGGACATGCTGGAGAGGGGTTTCTTTCCTGGGGCGACGGCGTTCTGGGCCGACTGAATCAGGCCGAAGGCGTTCGGCTTGCCGGGGATCGCCGCGAAGTCGTCCATCTCGTTATTCAGGATCAGGCCATACATCGAAACGCGGACGTGGCTGCCGTAGCTCAGATTGATCGTTTCCGTACAGGCGACCGCATTCCCCTCCCGGTCCATCACGGAGAAGTGACTGGTGCCGGCATCCCGCGGCGGCGCGAAGCGGCCGTACTCCTCCGGCGGATGCGTGTTCGAGAGGTCGATCTTCCGGGCGAGCCGCGCGAGCCGATCCGGATTGAGAATCTTCTCGACCGGGACATCGACGAAGTCCGGGTCGCCAAGGTACTCCGCGCGGTCGGCAAACGCATGCTTGAGGGCCTCGGTCACGCGATGGACCGCAGCGCTCGAATTCATCGACAGGGAACGGAGCGGAGTATCTGGGTGCTGGGCATCGTAGGCCGCCAGGATGCCGAGTGTTTCGAGAATGGCGATCCCTCCACTCGAAGGAGGGGGCATCGTCACGATGTCCCACTGGCCGAACGAACCCTGCAGTGGCTCGCGAACGACCGGCTGCGTCACGGCCAGGTCTTCCATGGTGAGGATCCCCCCGACCCGGGAGGTGCTGGAAACGATCCGGCGGGCGATGTCCCCCTTGTAGAAGGCGTCACGCCCTCCCGAGGCGAGTTCGACGAGCGCCCGCCATTGTGGGGACTTCTTTCCGGCTCGCCGGTATTCGAGAAGATCGTAATCCCTGTCGTATCGGTGGGGATTCGCCTTCAGGAATCGTTCGAGGCCGGCGTGGATCTCCAGATCATGCTCATCGATCGGAAAGCCCCCCTGGGCCAGCTCGATCGCCGGTTCGAGGACGGTCGCCAGATCGAGCGTTCCGTACTGCTTGAGGGCAAAGCAGAGCCCCGCGACGGTCCCCGGGACCGCGACCGCCAGGCCGCCGACGCGACTCGACTCCGGATTGTTGTTGAACATGCCGGGCTTGGCCGCCCCCGGGGCTCGTTCCCGATAGTCGAGTGCGATCGCCTTCTTCGCCTTGGCGTCCCAGATCAGCATGAACCCGCCGCCGCCGATACCGCAGCTCGCCGGGCGGGTGACGGACAGGGCAAAAGAGGTCGCCACCGCCGCGTCGACGACGTTGCCGCCGCGCCGCAGCATCTTCGCTCCCGCCTCGCTCGCGAGAGGATGGTCCGCCGCCACGACCCCTCTCTCGAAGCGGGCTGTCGATGGGCGATCGTCCCACTGGGCGAACAGAGGTCGCCCGGGGATTCCCAGCCAAGCCAGCACCACGACAACCGCGAGCCGCTCGACACACTGCCCGGAATGTCTCATATCCACTCCTGCTCGGTGGAGACGGGATGCCGGCCCCCGCGGGCCGCTCAGGGGACTGCCGGAAATCTGGAGCTCAGCATACGCGAAAACAGGCCGGCTGAAATCAGCCGGCCTGTTTCTGATCGGGCAACCGGGAGTTCGCGATCGCGGCCGGACACGTCTTGTCGTCCGGCAATCGCCCCCATTACTCAGAGTCGGCCGCGGCGCCAGTCCCGAGATCGAGCTTGTCCCACTTCCGGCTCGCCAGCTTCTTGGCCGCTTCCGGAGTGACCGAGCCGTTCTCCTTGAATGTGAGCGACGTCAGCGTCGTCTTGGAGAGAATCTTGTCGATCGCTGCGTCGGTAACGCCCGTGGTCCGGATCGTCAGGTCCTTGAGGTTCGGCAGAGCGAGGATGACATCGAGCGTGGCGTCCGTCATCTGAGGGACGGTCCAGATGTCGAGCAGTTCGAGCGACTTGAGGTTCGCCAGGTGGCTGAGTCCCGCGTCGCTGACCGAGGCGAGCTCATGCAGGTAGAGCCGGCGGAGCTTCGGCAGGTCGTCGAAGACTTCCATGGCCCGGTCGTCGACGTTCGGCAAGTCGCGGAGCGTCAACCGTGTGAGGCCCAATCCCTTGAGGGCGAGGACCCCCTCGGTCCCGAAGCCCTGGCACCGGAAGACTTCGAGCTGGGACAGCTTGCCGAGCTTCGCCAGGTGCGGGCCGGACTGGTCAGTGATCGCGAAGTCCTGGATCAGCAGAGACTCGATCGTCTGACTCTTGGCGAGCGATTCCATCCCCGAGTCGTTCACCGCAGTACTGCGGTGCTTGAACCCGCTCAGCTTCGGCAGCAAACCGACGACCTCGAGGGCCATGTCCCCCGCCTCCATGTTGCCGCGGAGGTCGAGCGCCCGCAGGTCTTGCAGCTTCTCGAGACGCTGGGCGCCGATGTCGTCGATCCGGTTCTGGACCAGCGTCAGCCGCTGGAGCTTCGGCATCGTCGAGAGGATCTTGACGACCCCCTTGGTCATGTTCGTGTTGGAGGACAGGTCGAGGTCGACGAGGTCCGGGAAGGCGGTCGAGATGGCCGTGACCGACACGTCGTTGAGGACGGTGTTCGTCAGGGCGAGGCTCGTCAGCCCCTTGAGTCCGGTCAGCTTGCCGACCATGTCGTCGTCGAGCGCCCGGCAGTTGAAGATCTGCAGCTTCTTGAGGTCGCTCAGCTTGCCGAAGAGAGCGATGTCGTCGGCGGTCAGGCTCGAGCCGTCCTGGATGACGATGTCGGTCAGGAGGGCCCCTTCCTTGGGGGCGGCGGAAGAGCGAGGGCCGAGGGCTTCGATCCGCTTGCGGGCCGCTTCGACGTCGGTCGGCTGAGCCGTGGCGGTCATCGCCGGCTTCGGCGGAGGAGCGGGAGTGCCGGAATTGGCGGCGGGAGGAGCAGGGGCCGCGGGGGGCTTGTTGCAACCGGCGAGCGAAGCGAGTCCCAGGGCCATTCCTACAGCGGCGCCGCGCGCCCCGTTCCACGTCAACATGATGCGTGCCTTACTTCGATTCGGATCGGATGGAGGGTCGTTCGGACAGGCGCCGCGAAGAGGAGTCTCGACGGCGGGAGAGTTCGGGGGGAGCGTCAGAGCAAAAAGAGCCGGCGGCGGGCGCCGTGCCCCCCGCGTGAGCGGGAGGGTTGGCGCCAGCCACCGGCGTCATCATCGATCGAGCAAACTAGTCGAGCTTGTGACCGGCGGCGTAGACCGGCTTGATCAGATCGGCGACCTTCGGCGTCTTGAGGGACGCGAGATTCGTGACCTTGAGGGCCTTGGCGTCCCACTCGACCTTCTCGCCCCAGTCACCCATCTCTCCGTCCTTCCCGCCGGTGGCGGCGGCCCAGACGGCGAGGTTGCCGAGGAGGATCGTCTCGGTCAGCGGACCGGCGCGGTTGATGAAGTTGGAGACGCAGATCGTCGGGTCGTTGGCCCGCTTCGCCCGGAACAACTCGTACATGTTGTTCAGGTCGTTGTTCCCCTTGTTCTCCGCCTTCAGGTAGTCGACCTTCACCTTGTCGACCCCCTTGAGCTCGTACACGCCGCAGTAGTCGTCGGCGCTGTAGAAGGCCCCCTTCTCACCGACGATCAGCACGCCGCTGTCGGAGACCTTGGTGATGCCGTGCTTTTCGAAGACTTCCATCGGGGGCTTGTTCCCCTTCCGGTCGTACCACCAGAACGGAATCGCCGGACGTTCGGCGGTTTCCGGGAACTCGAACTTGATGATCGAGCTCGCCGGGAAGCTGTCGAAGTCATGGCCGGTCGACTTGGCGACGACCGAGATCGGATCGCGGAGGCCGCACGAGGCGAACGGGACGGTCAGCTGGTGACACGCCATGTCGCCGAGGGCCCCGGTGCCGAAGTCCCACCAGCCGCGGTGCTGGAAGGTGTGGTAGAGACCCGGCCAGAACTCGCGGTCCGGCGCGACGCCGATCCAGTTCTTCCAATCCACCCGCTCAAGGGCCTTGGCGATCTCTTCCTTCTTCTTGGCAATGATCTTGTCGGCGTTTTCGGCGTCTTCCTGCTTCGCCTGGGCGGAGAACTTCTCCATGGTCATCCGGCGGCCGGGGCCCTGGGCCCAGACCGGACGGTTCGACCACGCGTAGACTTCCTTGAGGGTGCCGAGGACACCCGACTTGATCTGGGCGATCGCCTCGCGGGAGGAGTCGAGGGCGGTCCCCTGGTTCCCCATCTGGGTGCAGACGCCGGTTTCCTTGGCGACTTCGGCGAGCTTGCGGGCTTCGTAGATCGTGCGGGTCAGCGGCTTCTGGGTGTAGCAGCTGATGCCGAGCCGCATGGCGGCGAGCGTAATCGGACCGTGCATGTGGTCCGGCGTGCTGACCGTGGCGATGTCGATCTTCTTGCCGTACTTCTCGAGCAGTTCGCGGTAGTCGGTGAAGTGTTCAGCTTCTTCGAAGCCCTTCGACTTCCCCTTGCTTTCGAGGGTGTTGCGGTCGACGTCGCAGATGGCGAGGACTTTGCCGAAGGTGGCGGCGTTGGCCGAGTCGCTTCCCCCCTTACCGCCGACGCCGAAGGAGGCGACGTTGAGCTGTTCGTTGGCCGAACGTTCCTGGCCGCGGAGGTCGACGGCTCCGCCGACGAACAGGGCGGCCCCGATGGCCGATGAGTTCTTGAGGAAGGCGCGACGTGAACTGTGTCGACTCATACGTCTCTCCTGGGGCGTTTCGGAAGGCTGAGGGGCGGGTGGATTGCAGCCCGGCGGCCATCCCGCCGAGCGAACCTGAATCCTACTCTCGGTTTCCGCAACTTTACACCCTGCCCAGCGCCTCCCCCCTGGCCCGGGTCCAGCGGGCTGCTGGCCGCCGGAGGCATTCTCCTTGTGGAACCGACGGAAACAGCTGGCGTCCGGTCTGGGAACCGGCGTTGTGGGCCCCTCATCTCCCCATCGCGGGACCGCGATGCGGGCGTGCTGAAGAGAGGAGAGTCCGCAACGCCGGTCCGCGGTTGGATGCCCGTGGTGTTCCATGGCGCCACCGGGGAAGCGCCTCCGGCGGGGCCAGCAGCGTGCTGGACCCGGGTGGCCGGAGCACGTTGGGTTTGAGCAATCGCGTCGTGCCGGCCGGGACGGGTTCGAGCCGGCGACTGCAGCCGACGGGCGGCGTCGCACGAGCGATTGCGTTATGGGGTTGCGACGCCAAGGGGCGGTGTTTGGCAGGCTCGGCCTGGCGAAGCCTGTTCGGGTGCGGGGGCCCCCTGCCCAGGTCCAAGGCAGGCAGCCCTGGCCGCCGGAGGCCTGGCTATCCCGTCGGCCGAACCTCCAGAAACGTCAGCTTCGGATTCAGATCAAAGCAATACCGCATCATCCCCGGCGAATCGAAGAGAAGGACGGTCGTTCCGTCCTGATCGCGGAGCTCGCGGGTCGACGTGGGGGTCCGCATCGCTTCCATGTCTTCGGGAGCGCCGGTCACCCAGCGGGCGAACTGGTAAGGGAGCCGCGAGAAGTTCGTCTTGGCGTTGTATTCCGATTCGAGGCGGTACTGGACGACGTCGAACTGGAGCTGCCCGACCGCGGCGAGGACCGGCTCCCGGGACATGGCAGCGGGCTCGTGGAGGATCTGAATCGCCCCTTCCTCGACGAGCTGGTGGAGTCCCTTGTCGAACTGCTTGCGGCGGAGAGTGTCGGGACAGCGAAGGACACCGAAGCATTCGGGGGCGAAGTTCCACTGGCCGCGATACTGGATCCGCTCCCCTTCGCAGAGAGTGTCGCCAAGACGGAACTGGCCTGGGATCACGAGGCCGATGACGTCGCCGGCGTAGGCGAACTCGGCGGTTTCGCGCTCGCGGGCGAAGAGCCGCTGCGAGCGCTTGATGCGGATGGTCTCGCCGGTGCGGGACTGGGTGATCTCCATGTCGCGGGCGAAGCGGCCGGAGCAGACGCGGAGGAACGCGACGCGGTCGTGGTGCCGCGGGTCGAGATTCGCCTGGATCTTGAAGATCACGCCGGAGAAATCGACTTGGTCCGGCCGTACGTTTCCGCGGTCGCTCTCGCGGGCCGCGGGCGGGGGAGCGAGCTGCAGGAACGACTGGAGGAAAGTCTCGACGCCAAAGTTATTGAGAGCGCTGCCGAAGAAGACCGGCGTCTCCATTCCGGCGAGGAAGGCCTCCTTGTCGAACGGCTTGGCGGCGATCTCGAGGAGGTCGAGCTGCTCCTTGAGAGCCTCGAGCTGTTCCGGTTCGAAGCGGTCCCCCGCGTCTTCGATCCGGCGGACTTCGGTCGGGACCCGGTTCGAGCCCCCGACAACCGGTTTGAAAAGCAGGGCTTCCTGCCGCTGGCGGTCGAACACGCCGCGGAACTCGTAGCCGGTGCCGATTGGCCAGTTGAGGGGAATGGCGTGGATGCCGAGGACCTTCTCGATCTCGCTCAGCGTGTTGAGCGGGTCGCAGCCGGGGCGGTCCACCTTGTTGACGAAGGTCAGGATCGGGATGTGCCGCTCGGCGCAGATCTTGAACAGCTTCTTGGTCTGGGTCTCGATCCCTTTGACGGCGTCGATGACCATCACCGCGCAGTCGGCGGCGGTCAGCGTGCGGTAGGTGTCTTCGCTGAAGTCTTCGTGGCCGGGGGTATCGAGGAGGTTGAGCTGGAACCCTTCATACTCGAACGACAGGACAGTCGAGGTGATCGAGATCCCGCGCTCGCGCTCGATCTCCATCCAGTCGGAGGTCACCGCCCGCTGGCTCTTGCGGCCGCGGACCGCTCCCGCCTCGGCGACGCAGCCGCTGTACAGGAGGAGCTTTTCGGTGAGGGTGGTCTTACCGGCGTCGGGGTGAGAGATGATCGCGAACGTCCGGCGGCGGGCGACCTCGCGGATGATCTCGCGGTGGAGCTGCGCCCGCGCGGGATCGACGGCGGCCGAGGCCGCGTTTTCAGTGGACGACGCCTCGCTCGAGGCAGCAGGAACGTCAGACATAGATTCGAGAAGACGATTGAGGCGGTGCGCTGGCTGGTACGAGCCGAGTTCGGTCGCAGGGCGAAACCCTAAGTTGTAGCAGGGAAGCGGCCCGAGAGCACGGCCCCGCCTTGGCTACGGTCAGAACTGGCCGTTCTCCGCTCACGCTGTTCTGCAGTGACTCACAAACGGGGTTTGAGACCGGACTTCTACGCCGATTGATCCCGTGAATCTTCACAAAGCCGGATTGGCACGGTGAATGCGATCGCTGAGAAGCACGAAACCCGTTTGAGAGGGGCTCACCCGGCACTGGGCCAGGACTGTGCGGACCTCTCTGTGAGCCTCAGAGGAGATGAACCATGTTGCGTGCATTGAGCTTTGTTGCCGTCTGTTCCCTGATCAGCGTGGCGGGCTGTGAGCAGTCCCCTGCCGACAAGAAGGCGGACGCCGTTCGCGATGCCTCGCAGGGGCAGGCGGATGCGGTCCGGAAGGACACTCAGGGCCAGGCCGAAGCGATCCGCGATGCCTCCGGTAAGACCATCACCGGCTCTGCGAAGAATCCCGCCGACGAGAAAGCGGCGGACAACGTCGAGAAGGCCGGCGAACAGAAAGCCGATGCGATCGAGAAGGCTGGAGAACAGAAGGCCGATACGATCGAGAAGACCGAGAAGTAAGAGCTCGGCAAATGACAGTCTGAAAACGACAACGGCGGAGCTCGCATGCGAGCTCCGCCGTGTTGCTTACTCGATCCGGTAAGACTGACATCTCGATCGTGCTCAGACTTCGACCGGTTCAGCGTCAATGTCCGAAGTCTCTTCGATCATCGGCATCGGGCCGTCGGTGTAGGCGGCTTCCACGAAGCCCTTGAGGTGCTCGGCCCGCGTGCTGTGCTGCAGCTTGCGGAGAGCCTTCGACTCGATCTGGCGGATTCGCTCGCGGGTCACCTTGAAGATGCGGCCCGTCTCTTCGAGCGTGTACGAGTAGCCGTCGCCGAGGCCGTAGCGGAGCTTGATGATTTCACGCTCGCGGTAGGTCAGGCTCTTCAGCACGTGGTTGATCTTGTCGCGAAGCATCTGGTGCATCGCGGAGTCGGCCGGCGTGCTCTCGCTGTGGTCTTCGAGGAAGTCACCGTAGCTTGAGTCCTCGCTCTCGCCGACCGGCGTATCGAGGCTGATCGGGTGCTTCCAGGTCTTCATGATCCGCTCGGTCTCCTCGACCGACAGACCGACCGCTTCGGCGAGTTCTTCCGTCGTCGGCTCGCGGCCGGTGTTCTGACGGATCTCTTCGCTCTTCGCCTTCAGCGTCGAGATGCTCTGGAACATGTGGACCGGAATCCGGATCGTCCGGGCATGGTCCGCGACCGCGCGGGTGATCGCCTGGCGAATCCACCACGTCGCGTAGGTCGAGAACTTGTAGCCGCGGCGGTATTCGTACTTCTCGACGCCGCGCATCAGACCGGCGTTCCCTTCCTGGATCAGGTCGAGGAACGACAGACCGCGGTTGCGGTACTTCTTGGCGATCGACACCACGAGGCGGAGGTTACCGCCGGAGAGCTGCTGCTTGGCATCGGTCCAGGCGTCGAAGCGGCCCCGGACTTCGTTCATGCGGGCGATGAACTCGCTCGGCTGCTCGCGGACGAGCTCGATGTACTCGGCGATCTCGGCCTGCATCTTGGCGACTTCCTTGGCGGCGCTCGGCCGGTGCCGGAAGTGGTGCAGAGCCCGCTCGATCTCGGCCATGCGGTGCGCCATCTGTTCCATCTTCTTGAAGATGGGGGTCAGGCGGTGCGTCCGGACGGAGAGCTCTTCGGTCAGGGTGCAGAGCTTGCGGCGGCGGATGACCATCCGGTCGCGGGCGGCCTGCTTTTCCTTCTTGCCGTTCGCCTCGTCCTTGATGATCTCCCAGTCGGCGGCGTTCTGCTCGAGCAGGTGGCCGAGGGTCTTGAGGTTCGACGGCATCCGGCCGAGGATCTGGTCCTTGTGCGTGTTCTCGGTGTCCGAGGTCCGGAGGGTCCGCTCGAACGGGAGCTCCTGCTTGTGAACCTTCTGGAGAATGTCGAACGCGGTCACGAGCGCGTAATCAGATTCCATCAGCTTGCGGCGGTACCGCTTGCGGGTGATCTCGATTTCCTTGGCCAGGAAGATCTCGTCTTCGCGGCTGAGGAGCGGAATGTTCCCCATCTGGCTGAGGTACATCCGGATCGGGTCGCGCGAGGACATCGGCGACTCGGGCTCGACCAGGGCCTTGATAATGTCGGAAGGGGTCGGTGCCCCTTCCTTGGCCTGCATTTCCTGGCGGGTCTTGTCGGCAATGGTCCGAGGAGCGCTCGGATCGTTGATCAGCGGAAGCGTCGTCTCTTCGAGAGCGTGGATGATGTGCTCGACCATCGAGACATCGCCCCCCTCGTCAGGGAGGTAATCGTCCACCATCTGGTAGGTAAGAAAACCACGAGCCTGGGCCTGATCCATCAGGGCCTTGAGGGCGGGGTCATGACGATGCACTTCGCAACTCCTGGGAAAAATTTGAACGGTGGGCCGGATGGACGAACGATTCCGATTCGATCGGAGATCCGGTGGTCGTGCCCGGTCCGGAGAGGCCGGACGGGGCAGCTCGCTATCAATGTTTTCTGTTGAAAAACGCCTCGAAGTGGCCCTGCCGCCTGCAAGACCAAGCTCCGATCCTACCGTGGTTTGAGGAACTGTGAACTCACAAAATGCTCGGGGATGCAATCTGGACAGAGGCGCGCCGGAATACGTTCACATTCCTGGGAGTTGGTGTCGTTCTTCGTTCGAGCGTCTCACCGCAATCGTAGACAGCTCGAAATGCCCGAAGGCCGATCCTTTCCGCCCAGAAGTGGCTTCAACTGAGAAGCCGACGGATTCCCCGGCCTGAAGAGTCTTGGTTTTCTGATGGCGTTCGCCCGCCTGGCGACCGCCTCCCCCTGGCCGAATCGGCCAGCCAAAAAACGCTCCGTGACTGCATCCGTTCAGTCTCCTCGCGGTCTCTGCGGATGTGTCGCGGCGGACGGACACATTCGCTCAAGTCTTGTTTCATGAATAACTTGCGACCAACGGGTCACGCCCTGGCGGACGGAACGGACGAGAATGCTATCACGGCGCATTCGGTCGTCCACACTCTTTTTTCCTGCCAGGGGAAAAAGCCAGGAAATGCGGCGATCTACCTTAAGATTCAGGAGTTGCGACTTCGGCGGGCTGAGGTTTTCGCCACCCACCGATCAAAGAGTCACCGCTCCGCTGGACAGTCTGAAAGGTGAGGAGGCTCACCTTTCCACCGCCCCTCCGCATCGGCGTCCGATCAGCCTTCGCCGATCTGGCTCTTGAGCTGCGTCAGGAGCCGGACCGCGTGACCGATATCCGCCTTCTGGCGCTCGCGATCGTGGGCAATTTCCCGCTCGATCGTCAGCGGTCCGGTGTAGCCGACCGCTTTGAGCGTCCGGAGGTACGTCTCCATACCAACGTCTCCGTCGCCGAGCGGAACCTCCTGTCCCCAGCCGGTTCCGCGCTGTTCCTTGGGCGCCCACTTGGCGTCCTTGCAGTGGCAGCTCTTCACGAGATGCCCCACTTTCTTCAGTGCCTCGATCGGATCCCCCGTACCGTAGAGAATCATGTTGGCCGGGTCGAAGTTGATGAACAGGTTCGGCCGGCCGACGTCGCCGATGAACTCGAGGAGATGATCGGCGGTTTCCTGTCCCGTCTCGAGGTGCATCTTCTGGCCGTTGCGCGCGGCATGATCGAGCAGGTCCTGCGTCGTGGCGATCAGGGCCTTGTAGCTTGCGCTCCCCCGCTCGGGGACGAAGCCGATGTGCATGCCGATCGTGTCGCAGCCGATGAGCCGGGTGAAATCGGAGATCTCTTTCATCTCCGCGGCCCGGGCGGCGCGGGTCGCTTCCGGGACGAGGCCGACGGTCCGGGCGGTCATGGCGATGTCGGCGTAGCTTTCCCCCTCAAAGCCGCCGAAGACGCAGGTGACCGTGATGTTGGCGGCGGCGATCCGCTTCAGGAAGGCGTCCGCGGCCGCCTGGTTCCGCGTTCCCGCGTGAGGAGCATGCACCTGCACGGTGCGAATCCCCAACTCCTGAGCCACATCGAGGTGCACGCCGAGCCCGGCGTCGATCGAGGTGAAAACACCAATCGGCCAACTTTCCATCTCACACTCCAGGGGGTCGTCATGAGCGTCCGGGCGATCGTATCGGTGACAGCCGATGATTGCACGGCTGCCACCGCAGGGACGCCCCATTCGGTTTCACCCCCCGGCAAACCGAATCCGCACTGTCCCTCGATCCGGGCTGTTCCGTCGACATTGGACCGGAGTAGACTTTTCGCAATTCTCACCCCTGCCCCCTGAGGAAAAGGGGCTTTCCCGGTTTCGCCCGTGCGTTCGGGACAATCGGGTCTACCGCTCATCGGAGCGCGATGTCCGCGTCCAGGGTCGTACCGATGGTGACTTCGCCCCCAGACCGGGGATGGACGGCGCGTCTCGCCGCTACGACCCTCCTGACCGCTGGAATTGCCGGCCTCTCCGGCTGTTCCGAGGCTCCGAAGTCGAATCTGGTCCCCGTCGAAGGGCGCGTCACGCTCGACAGCAAACCGCTCACTAGCGGGTCGGTATCACTCCGTCCCGAATCGAAGGGGACCTGGGACCAGCCGACTGGCCCCATCGCCGGCGAAGACGGACATTACACGATCTACACGAACGGCCAGCGGGGAGCCCCACCTGGGGCGTACCGGGTCGTCGTCTTCGCCACCGAGTCGGGCAAGACATCAAGTGGAGCGGCTCACCCGGGAATGCCGAAATCGGTGATCCCGAAACGCTACAACGATCCGCAGTCGACGCCGCTGCGGGTCCAGGTTGGGGCCTCGTCCGGTCCAGCGGCGTTTGACCTGGAGCTTGTCTCCCGGCCGTGAGTTGGGCGACCCATTCTGACGGCCTCCCGCCGTCAGTTCCCGGAAAAAAACTCAAGCGGCACACCGCCGCTCACCCACGCAACGCCAATGAGCAGGATCCAGGCCCCCTGCAGGCACACCGTGACGAGCCGCTGGTGACGGCGTGGCGGCTCGTCGAACCGGACTGTTGCCGCAGCCAGGAGGACCGGGAGCAGCACGAACATCACCGGAAACAGCCAGGTGACGTCAACGAACTGATGGATCGCCGTTCCGATGAGCGCGGCCTGCCACCCTTGTCGGTCGGGAGGCCCCACCCGCCGCGAGGCGAGAGTCATCGCAGCGGCATCCACCAGAAAGACAATCAATCCGCACAGGCCCAGCTCGTACGCCACGTGCAGCAGGATGTTGTGCGCCTGGAAATAGGGGATGTCGTGTTGAGGCAGCCAGACTCGAAATGCCATGAGGCCATTCCCCCAAATCGGCTGCTCGCAGATCCCGTCCCAAGCAAACCCATAGACCAGAGCGCGACCGGCGACGGAGCTCCAGCGCCACCAGATCGCCGCGAGGAGGACTGGCGCGACGGCTGCCAAGATGGGGAGCCGGAACCGCTTATGGACCAGCAACAGCGATCCGGCCAGTCCCAGGAATGCCCCTCGGCTGCCGGAGAGACATAGTCCCACGAAAGCGAGCAGGGCCAGTCCCCGATAGAGAAGCGACCACGGGCGAGGCTGTTCGCGAGACCGGGCGATCGCCAGCGGAACGAGAACGACCATCAGCCCGCCGAAATGGTTTGGATTCTCCAAGGCGGCCTGGGCTCGGTCTCCCAGGAGTAAGGACTGGCCCACTCCGGAAAGAACTGGAATCGTGGCTCCGACCAGCAGGCCATCGGCCAGCTGCCCGAGCGTCAGGCGACGATTGGCCAGCACATCATGCACCAAATAGAAGAACAACGCTGAGCAGGCAAGAAACCACCAGCCAACCCTGGCTTCAGCGAATCGATCCAGGTTTCCAAGCACCGAGATCAGGAGTGCGAGAAGACTCGGCGGCAGCAGACGGTCGACGGGGGTCGGGAACCACTGTGCCGGTGGCGTCGCCAAGCGGCGGTCCGCCCACCAGAGGAGATTGAGCAGGATCAGAACCTGCATGGAACGGTGGACGGGCTGATCCCAGTTCGTCGCGCCCCAGCAGCCTCCCCCCTGGAGGAGATAGAGAAAGAACAGAGCCGTGGCGGCCAGCGGCAGGATTTTTCGCAACACAGAGCCTGCTCAGGTGTGACTGACCTGACATCGGATTCCGAGGCGGTTCGCTGACTGTGCGACGACCTGCGAAATCGATAACCGAATTGTAGGGACCGGCTTCGATCTCCGAAGTGCCGACCGCCTGCAAACCGTACGTCTTCCAAAGACGGTGTCCCAAGGAACTCGGCATCGCTTATCCCCGGGAAAGGGGGAGGGAGTAAAGATCAATCTCACCCGATGCCTTGCCGCGGTGAACATCTTCCCGGCCGATTCCGGGACAGCTATGCTCCCGATGTGGCGGATTGGCGATGGCCGGTTCTCGGTGACGCTGTTCTCGCGACCGATCGGCCACTCCCCCCTCGTGTAGGTCATCTGCGATGACAACTCCGCACCGAGTCCGGCTGCGCCGCGTTGGATTCACGCTGATTGAGCTGCTGGTCGTGATCGCGATCATCGCGATCCTGATTGCCCTGCTGCTTCCGGCGGTGCAGCAGGCGCGCGAGGCGGCCCGGTCGTCGCAATGTCGCAATCACCTCAAGCAGCTCTCGCTGGCGGTTCACAACTACACCGAGACGTTCGGCTACCTGCCGATCAACCGCTACGGCGACTACGCCTACACGAACGTCTGGAACTACGCCTTCGAGGACTCCTACTCCTGGAGCTGGCTCGCCTCAATTCTCCCCTACATCGACCAGACGGGACTCTGGCACAAGGCCGATGTCCCCTACGTCCCCCTCAAGGACAGCCCGGCGCTCGCAGTGAGCGTTCCGATCTTCACCTGTCCCTCGGACCTCCTGCACGGCAACGCCACGATCAACGAGCGGTCTCACTACCTGCGGACGAACCCCAAGGTCGGCACGACGAACTACAAGGGGGTGCAGGGGGCGGGTTTCTGCTGGGGAGACTGGGCGAACGCCGGGACCGGCGGCCATGGCTGCGAGGCGTGGGAGGATGGAGACGGGCTGCTCTTTCCCATGAACTGGACGAAGGCAATGTCGTGGCGGAACGTCCCGGACGGACTCAGCGCGACGACGATGATCGGAGAGTCGGTCTACGACCCGCAGGGCCCGGGAGACATGCACTACGGCATCGGCTGGGCCTGGGCTCACTCGGTCGAAGCGTGCGCGATTGCCGCGATGCCGATCAACACCCGCTCGCCGAGCGGAGCCCCCTACGCTTCCGGCGACTGGCATCACCGGACCGGCTTCAGCAGCCGCCATCCCGGCGGAGCGAACTTCGCCCTTGCCGACGGGAGCGCTCGCTTTCTCTCGGACTCGATGGCGCTGGGGCTGTATCGGGCGCTCGCCACTGTCGGCGGCAAGGAACCGGTCGGAGAATTTTGAGCGACGTCTCGAGGCCCCGGTTGAGCGACCGGGAATTGTCGACCACTCCCGCTGCTCTCGGACTTACGCCGCCGTGCCGTACAGGGCCTGCAGGAGCCGTGACAGGTCTCCCTCCTGGGCGACGCAGACGTAAGCGTGCTCGCCCGCGACCCAGGCGGTCGACGGGAGCGGGCGATACTGGATCGCCCCCGGCAGCCCGTTCGTCGGAGCGGACTTGAGCAGGCTGGCCGGAAGGACGACGAGGTAGCCTCGCACGTGTGTCGCTGCGTCAGCGAAGCGATAGATGCAGGCATCGACCCCGGGACGCCCGTCGACTTCGAGGCCTCGGCCGGATTCCTCGCGCACCAGCCCCCGCCACTCCCACCCTGGGACCAGGCCCGCCGCCGAAGCGATGACCGGCAGCGCGTCGAACTGGGCGGCCGAATCGAGGACCTGCGCTTTGATCTGGTGGCGAACGGTGTCGAGCGAGACCCGCCCCCGGCTCCCTTGCCACCACCAGACCGAAACCGTCGCCACCACAAGGGCCGCGACCGTTCCCCAGAGCCGAACCAGCCGCGGCGCCCCCCCGCGAGTCCGTGTTCGCTCTACGCTTTCCAGTGCGTCCCGCAGTCGGCCCTCGAGCCCTGGAGGAATGACCACGTCGTTCAGTCGCCCGCGAAGTGCGGTGTCCTCGAGGCGATGGGCGTCGTAAGCGACGCGGCAGAGGCCGCATTCCCGGAGATGGGCCTGGAGCTCCGTCCACGCGGGATCGTCGTCTCCGGCTCCGCTGATCGCGCCGCCGGGCGACAAGCTTCCCCCATCCTGCAACCGTCGGGCAGGAAAGAGGTCCATCCTCTGCAGGGCATCGCGGCAATTCATGAAGTCACTCGGCAGAACACTCGGAGGTCGAACCGGAATCGGCGAACTCAGGGACGGGGAGGAGACGGGGGTGGAGGAGAAAACGGGATAGGTGGAGAGACGTCGAGACTCTGGACGCAGGACTCCCGACGCAGGAGTTGCTCTCGCAGGTGCATCCGCGCCCGCGACAGCCGGCTCATGACGGTCCCGATCGGGATGGCGAGTTCGGCGGCGATCTCCCGGTAGCTCAGCTCTTCAAAGTAGAAGAGGAGCACCGGCAAACGGTACTCGTCGGCGAGGTCTCCGAGGGCCCGCTGGACCTCTTCGGCCTCGTCACCCCGCGGAGCCGGACCAGCAGGATCGCTCGCAAGACTGGTCGGAGCTGCCGTGGTCCGCCGCCGCAGGAACTCGTTCCGGGCGATCTTGAGCAGCCAGCGGTCTGCCCGCGCGGCGTCCCGCAGCTGATCGATCGCCCGCTGGGCGCGAAGGAACGTCTGTTGCGTCACGTCTTCGGCGTCCGCGGCGTTTCCGCAGAGCCGGAAGGCGTACCGGTAGACAGCCGTGTAGTGTTCGGCGACCAGCGTCCGGAGTTCCGCCCCTGGCGGGTTGGGCATTCCTTTCTCCTCAGACGAGTGACCCGGTATCGGCCCCCATTATTCCCGGCCTCTTCCCCGATTTTCAAAGCCAGCGTCCCGCTGGACCGGGGTGGGCGGGGGCGATGGGTTGCGCTAAGACGCCGTCTCCGCCGAGAGCGTTGGACCTGCGAAGACTGGACAGCTCGGCCCCCAGTCCGGCCGGCACGGCGCGAATTGCTCGACCCCATCGTCCCACGGCCACCCGGGTCCAGCACGCTGCTGGCCCCGCCGGAGGCGCTTCTCTCGTTGAACCTCGGCACACCACGGGCGTCCGATCGCGAGCTGACGTTGCGGGCGGCCCTCTCCACTACGCCCCCCGATGAAGAGGAGAGGAGTCCTCGAAGCGGGTCACCAGGAACGGACGCCGGAGGTTTTCCACAGGTCCACGACGAAAGTGCCTCCGGCGGCCAGCAGCGTGCTGGACCCGGGCCAAGGGGCGCCCGTCACGTCCCCACCGTTTCGCCGCACACGGGTTTGTGTTCCGGAGACTTCGCTGATATGACCCTCGCTGTTGGCCCGGGTCGGTGATCGACTCGTCACTCTCTTCAGGAAAGACTGGCTCTCATGTCCAATCAGGCTCAGCCCGCGGCGAATCCCGCCTCTCAGGAAAACGTCGTCCGGATTGATGTCGACGACGCCCAGGTCGACGCCCAGTACGCGAACTGGTGCCGCGTTTCCATCACCCCGGAGGAGGTCATCCTCGACCTGGCCCTCAACCCGAACCCCCTCGCGCAGGTCCAGAAGTTCAAGGTCTCGCAGCGGGTGATCCTCAACTTCTTCTGGGCCAAGCGGCTCGCGGCGCTCCTGACCGAGACGGTCCAGCGGCACGAGAAGGCGTTCGGCAAGGTCGAAACCGACTTCCGCAAGCGGCTGAGCGCTCCCGAAGGGGACCTGAAAAGCTAGTGTTCGTCCGCGTCCCGCATGCGGACTCCCCAGCTTGATGGAGCCGGTTGCCCTTGTCGCGACCGGCTCCTGTCATTCGCCCCCCACCTGAACGGCTGCCCCTGATGTCGAGCCACCCCGAGAACGGACCGGACGATCCCGAACCGGTCCAAGGCCAGGTGCGGCATTCCAACGTCAGTGCCCGGGTCCCCGAGGAGATCGGCGCCGGGGTCTTCTCGAACGGCGTCCTGATCCTGACCGGGACCTTCGAGATCGTCCTCGACTTCCTGCTGCGGCTCGGCGAACCACATCGGGTCGTCTCCCGGGTGGTCCTGCCGATTCCGGTCGCGCGGCAGATGGTCCTCGCGCTGCAGGATAACCTCCGCAACTACGAAGACCGCTTCGGCCCCCCGGTGATGCCCCGCTTCCGGCCTCCCGCGGACGCTCCCGCTGTCGGGCAAGCTCCCGTTCCGCGTGAGGAGGCTCACTTCCGCGAAGCTTCTCCCTCGCCACCGGTGACCGGTCCGATCCCCGGTGTGAGCGAGGCGCTCCACCCCGAGAACTCCCCCACGCCGACGCCCCCTTCGATCGACGACATCTACGGCGAGCTTCGAATCCCCGACTCGATCCTCGCCGGTCGGTACGCCAATGCCGTCCTGATCCGCCATTCCGCGACCGAGTTCTCGTTCGACTTCCTGACGAACATCTATCCCCGCTCGGCGGTCTCCGCCCGGGTTCACATGGCGGCCCCGAATGTGCCGGGGATGCTGCAGTCGCTGATTCGGTCGATCCATACGCCCCCTCCGCAGCAGTAGGCGCGTCGCGTGACAGTGGACCGGTTCCTGCCAGGGAATGCCTCCGGCTGGCGGGAGCATCCCCTCGTCGGGCTCCTGCCCCAGCGGGCTTCACTCTCCGCTGGAACTGTCCCTATCCTTCGTCCCTCCCCAACTTCGGCGTGACTGAGGAAGACATGGCAGACTCTCGCAAACGCGTCCTCGTCACCGGAGGAGCCGGCTTCATCGGGAGCCACATCGTCGAGCAGCTTCTGGCCGCCGGGCATACCCCCGCCGTTCTCGATGACCTCTCCTCCGGCGACCGCGACAACATCCCCGCCGGCGTCCCGTTCTTCCACGTCGACATCCGCGACTCCGCCGCGACCCGCCGGGCGATCGAGGAATTCCGCCCGCAGTGGATCAGCCACCAGGCGGCTCAGATGTCGGTCAGCCGCTCCGTCCGCGAGCCGCAGTTCGACGCCTCCGTCAACATCATGGGCTTGCTCTCCGTCCTCGATGGAGCCGTGGCGGTCCAGGCGGAGCGGGTTGTGATCGCCTCCTCCGGCGGGGTGCTCTACGGCGACGTCACCGAGCCGGCGGATGAAGACCACCCCGCCAACCCGGTCTCCCCCTACGGCATCAGCAAGCTCGTCGGCGAACACTATCTCCGGTTCTACAACCGCGAGCACGGCCTGACCGGAGCCGCTTTGCGGTACGCCAACGTCTATGGCCCCAAGCAGAATCCGCACGGCGAAGCGGGGGTCGTCGCCATCTTCTGCACCCGGATGTTCCGCGGGGAACAGTCGACGATCAACGGCGACGGCCGCTACGACAGGGACTACGTCTACGTCGACGACGTCGCCGCGGCGAACCTCGCTGCCCTGAGGGGAACTTTCAAGGAGCCGATCCGGAGCTTCAACGTCGGCACCGCCCGGAAGACCGACGTCAATGAGCTGGCCGGGGAGCTGCACCGTCGCTGCCAGGAGGAGCTGAAGAAGCGGGGCCGCGACATCGTCCCTCCGGCCCCGAACCACGGCCCCGCCCGGCCGGGGGACCTGCGGTCGAACGTCATCAGTCCCGCCCGCGCGGGGGTGGAACTTGGGTGGAAACCGCAAGTCGATCTCGCCGCCGGGCTGAAACGGACAGTAGAGTGGTTCGCCGACCGGCTCCTCGGAACCGGCCGCTGACACCGTCCCGGCGCAGCGAACCGACGAGCGGCCGCGCCGTGCGATACTGAACAGGATTCCAGTTGGCCTGCGGGCTTCGGAGCGAAACGAGCGAGACATGGCACAGATTCTGGTCACGGGCGGAGCGGGATTTCTGGGGAGCCACCTCTGCGAACGGCTGCTCGAGCGGGGGGACGACGTCGTCTGCGTCGACAACTTCTTCTCCGGCCGCAAGCAGAACATCGATCACCTGCGGGACCACAAGCGGTTCGAACTGATCCGCCACGACATCGTCCACCCGATCTACATCGAGGCGGAGCAGATCTACAACCTGGCCTGCCCCGCCTCTCCGGTCGCGTACCAGTACAACCCGATCAAGACGATCAAGACGTCGACGGTCGGGATGATCAATATGCTCGGCCTCGCCCGCCGCTGCCGGGCTCGGATCCTGCACACGTCGACCTCCGAAGTGTACGGCGACCCCGAAGTCCATCCGCAGAAGGAAGACTACTGGGGGCACGTCAATCCGCTCGGCCCGCGGAGCTGCTACGACGAAGGGAAGCGGGTCGCCGAGTCCCTCTGCATGAACTACCACCTGGCCCACGGGATTCCGATCCGGATCGTCCGGATCTTCAACACCTACGGGCCCCGGATGGACCCCAACGACGGCCGGGTCGTCTCGAACTTCATCATGCAGGCGCTGCGGGGTGAGCCGCTGACCGTGTACGGACACGGCAAGCAGACCCGCTCGTTCTGCTACGTCGACGACCTCGTGGAAGGTCTGATCCGGATGATGGATCAGAACACGGACCTGGGGCCCGTGAACATCGGGAACCCGGTCGAGAACACGATGCTCGAGCTGGCTCAGGCGGTGCTGGAACTGACCGGTTCGCGGTCGGTGATCCAGCACGACCCGCTCCCCAAGGACGATCCGCAGCAGCGGCGTCCGGACATCACGAAGGCCCGGGAGCTCCTGGGCTGGGAGCCGAAGGTCGCCCTGAAGGCAGGCCTCGCCAACACGATCGACTACTACCGCCGCACGCAGTTCGGACGCCCGTAGCCAGCGTTCCGCTGGACCGGGTGGCCGTTGCACGATGGGTTGCGCGAAGGAGGCTCGGCCGGCAGCATGTCCGTGCGCTGCCCACCAGGACTCGAGGCCGCGGGTTTCGGAGCAGCGCTCCGCCCCGCTGGCTCCCTCAGGTCACCAGCAGCTCACGCACGACCGTGCGAATGTCCAGGCTCTACGGCTTCGGCTCCGCCGCAGGCTCCTTCGGGGCGTCCGCCGGCGGATCGGTCTTGGCCGGGTCGGCGGTCATCGACGGCTTGATCTTGTCGAGCAGTTCCTTCGCCTTGGCGACACGCGCTGCGCCCCCCGCCTTCTGAATATCCTCGAGCCCCTTCTGCAGGACGTCGGCCCGGGCGGGATCCGACTTGCGGACGTTCTCGATCATCGCGGGGAACGAGCTGACCTCGCTGGCGAGGGGCTGCCCCTGGGCATACCGCTGGAGGATCTGCCGCGGCTCATGAAGCGGGTCGTTTGAGGCTTTGACGACGATCTGCTTCTCGGGGACGCCCCCCGGCTGGCAGCCGGTCAGGAGAGACGAGAGGACGACGGTCGACAGCGCAAGTCGAGTCGGGAAAGACATGGCGGAATCGCCTTGAGTGCGAGAGACGTACAGGCCGGGGACAGAGCGTTCCGGCCTTCCGGATGGGATGCAGGCCTTCGCGATCCCTCTCCAGAGAAGAAGAGCGATCGCGTCCGGCCCAGACGGGAGAACGGCGTGGGAATCAGGCCGGCTAGAAGTCGCCGACCGGCTTGCCGTCCTTCATGTTCCCGAGCCGCTGCCAGGTGAGGAGGTCGATCGTATTCTGCACGAACCGGACCGAGCCGTCCCCAAGGGCAACCGTCGAGCCGCCCGTGTGCATGCTGCGGGTCGGAATGATCCCGACCCCCCAGTCGTGCGCGCCACCCGGGCAGCAGTCGCCGCCGGCCGAGGGATACTGCCAGTTCGGAGGAGCGGCCGAGTTGAAGGTCGACTGCGCCGCGGCGTACCAGGCCCACATCGTCCCGTTGTTCGACTTGAAGCCGATCGGGGCGTTCTGGGCGGCCGTACCGATCGCGTTCAGTTCGCTGATCGTCGGGAAGTTCTTGTCGGCGATCGAATTGAACGGGCCGTTGCCCGTGTAGAAGATGTCGTTCGGATACTTCCCCGTAGCTCCGGTCTGCCCTGAGCCTGAGAGAATTTCGCCGCACATCACGACATTCGTCAGTCCGTCGGTGGCGTCCGACATCTTGCGGTCGGACTGGTACGAGGTGAGGCCGTTGAAGCGGTCACCCGCCCACACGGTCTCGGTGGAGCTGCCGGTGCACCAGGCGTAGTTGACGCCGGGACCGTCCCACCCCTGCGGGTGCGTGCCGCGCTTCGCGACGATCTGAGCAGAGGGGCAACGGAACACCGCGAGGTCGGCGTTCATCGTGTTGCCGTAGATCCAGCCCCAGTTGGCGATGTTCTGCTGGCCGGCGTTGTAGATGTTGGCGGCGTCGAGATAGGGGAGCAGCTCATAGTTGGCGCTGAGAGCTTCCCAGGCGTTGCCGCCGACCTGCTTGTAGTTCCGGGGGAACTTGCTGAACGTCTCGTGGTGGTTGTGCATCGCCAGCGCGAGCTGCTTGATGCGGTTCTTGCAGTCGCTCTGACGAGCCGCTTCCCGGGCCTGCTGGACCGCGGGGAGCAGGATCGCCACCAGCACCGCAATGATCGCGATGACGACCAGAAGCTCAATCAACGTGAAACCTTCGCGGCGACCTGAACGCTGCGAAACGGGCGAACGCGAACGCAACATGGAAGTGACTCCCGCTGAAATCCCAATGAGCTGGCCGGACTCCGCCATGAACAATGCATAAAGAATCGGCCTGCAATTCATTTCAGGCGTATTCGATGGATCGGTCAAGGAGGATTTGGGCCCACTTTCCCTGAAGAGTTCCCAATGCGCAGCACGGTTCGCTTCTTCTGGTTCGGTCAGGTTTCAGCTTCGGTTTCTGCAATGCAACGCGATAGCGCGCCGTATGAGCGCGCTTTCGGGGGTTTCTACGGATAGCCGTGAACCACATAGACCCGTCCGGCCGGATCGGGTGCGGGAAAGTCCCCCTCTTGAAAGCCGTAATAGCGCTCCTGATCTTCGCTGATCCGGTTAACCACGTAGCCGGTCGAAGCAATGTGCCCCTCCGCACGCCGGGCTCGCTGAAGGTCTTCGAGGATGTCTCCGATCCCCATCGATTCCGCCAGCAGCAGCGCTTCGCCCCCTCCTTCGAGCGGAACCAGGACGCCCCCTCCGCGGTAGTTGTCTCCACCCCGGTCCAGCCCGGTCGCGGACCACAGAACGGGTTCACCCCGCATCGTCCCCTCGACCCGGCACCAGAGCCGCGGAGCATCGCTTCCGAATGTGTGCGGATCGGGCGCGCTCTCGAGCATCGCCACATTCGCGACCGGGAGAGCCCGGATCGCCCGCTGCTCCTGGACGATCATCACGCCGAGCGGGATCCAGACGATGGCGTGCATCAGGCCGACCAGGGCGAGAGTCGGTCTCCACGCACACTCCCAGCCGACGCGGGCCGGGGTCGTGTCGCCGATCAACATGGCCCACTCCCGCAGCAAACCCGGCCCACGCCGCAGTCCGTACCAGACAACGAAGCGGAGCACCGCCATCAGGGCGATGATCGTCAGGCCGGCATAACCCGCCGCCCGCCAGTAGAGAACATTCCCCCCGAGTTCGGAGGTCATACGGACCATGAGGAGCGGAAGCCAGATCGTCGGCAGGAGCAGGAGCGCGTAGGCGGGGTGGCTCGACAGAAACGGATACCGGACGGTCGCAGCGGGATTCGTCACGATCAGTTCCAGCCCCCCTGCGAGCGGGCCGGAGCGGGATGTTGGAGTCCAGACTTCGTGGCGAACTCGCGGGACCAGGAGGTTTCGCACGAAGAAGAAACAGCATGCCAGCGACAGGGCAAGCGCCCCCCACATCGTCCCGTCGAGCGCGTCACCCGAGCCCGGATACCGGCTCGTTCCCCGGATGTCGACGACCTTGCCCACGAAGAACATGAGCGGCACGACGAGGAAGAACTCCACCAGCCAGATCTGGATCAGGCTCGGCGCGTTCCTCAAGACGCGGTCGACGGCGAGAACGAGACGCCAGAGGAAGCCCATTAGGGGAATTCTTCGTGGGGAGATGGGAAGCAGAACTCGGGAGACCGATGGGATCGTAGGAGCGATTCCCGGGTCACTTCTCTTTGTCCGAACGGGTCTGGGGTTTAACCATGGCCATCCGTCGCGGAGCCCGCACGGCTTCGCGCGGCCTCGTCTGACTCTCCGCCATCGGAATGTCTCCGGATTCCGAGCAAGGGCACGACGCATAAAGACCGGCCCCATCTCGACCACGGCAGCATAGTCGATCCGGCTGTTCTCTCGATTCAGGGGGAGGAGAAATGCCGTGGACAGGGGGACGAACGAGTGCGTTTCGAGTAGAGTCGCGGGCGACGCGGAGGCCTCCGGGAATCCGCGTCGCGCTCGGCCTGCTCGCCTCTGAGAATCGTCGTTTACCCTCCTTCGATGGAGAGTGGTCGGATGGCTTTTCGTTTGCCTGCTGCCAGTCGTTGCCGCGAATTGCGGATCTCTCTGGCTCTCATCTGGATCTTCGCCGCGTCTCTCTGGGGCACGGGGGCTGTGACCTCCGGTGCGGAAGCCGCGGAACCGTTCTCGCTGTCGCTTCGCTGGCAGCGGGAGGCGGAGTGGCTTTCGGGCGAGCAGTTCGTGGCTTTCGAGAGGGCCGAGTCATGGAAGCCGGATGAGACCGCGATTATCGTCTGCGACGTCTGGGACTATCACCACTGCCGGAACGCTGTCCGGCGGCTCGAGGAGTTTGCTCCGCGGCTCGACGCGGTGCTGAAAAAGGCCCGCGAGGCGGGGGCGACGATCATCCACGCCCCCAGCGACTGCATGCCGGCGTATGCGGACCATCCCGCACGGAAGCGGGCGATGGAGGCGCCGCTGGCGGGGTATGTGCCGTACGGCATTGCCGACTGGTGCTCGAAGCTGCCGTCTGAAGAGGGGCGGCTTTATCCGATCGATCAGTCCGACGGAGGCGAGGATGACGATCCGACCGAGCACGCTGCGTGGCGAAAGACACTGACGGAGCTCGGCCGCGATCCGAACCTTCCCTGGAAGCGTCAGTCCGACCTGATCACGATCGACTCCGCAAAAGATTTTCTGTCGGACCGCGGCGGCGAGATCTGGAACGTGCTCGAGAGCCGGGGGATCCGGAACGTCATCCTGACGGGGGTCCACGTCAACATGTGCGTGCTCGGCCGGCCGTTCGGGCTGCGGCAGATGGCCCGCGCGGGGAAGAATGTCGTCCTGATGCGGGACATGACCGACGCGATGTACAACCCCGCGCGGTGGCCCTACGTCAGCCACTTCACCGGCAACGACCGGGTGATCGAACATATCGAGCGGTTCGTCTGCCCGACGGTCACGAGCGATCAGATCCTCGGCGGGGAGCCGTTCCGGTTTTCCAAGGACACCCGGCCGCACGTTGTGATTGCGATTGCCGAAGAGGGGTACGATACGGCAGAGACTCTTCCCCGGTTCGCCGGCGAGTCACTCGGCCAGGACTTTCGGGTGACGATCCTCCAGGCCGATCCCGCGGTCCCCGGCTCGATTCCCGGCCTGGCCGCCCTCAAGACGGCGGACCTGTTGCTCCTCAGCGTCCGGCGACGTCCGCTTCCCGCAGCCGACATGGCGATCCTGCGCGACTTTGTCCGCCGCGGTAAACCGGTTGTCGGAATCCGGACCGCGAGCCACGCGTTCTCGCTTCCGGAGGGGAAGGCCCCAACGGAAGGACTTGAGGAGTGGAAGACGTTCGATACCGACGTCTTCGGGTGTCACTACCACGGCGGCTACCCGCCGGAGAAGGAAGCGGTCCTGTCCGTCCCGCCGCAAGCGAAGCAGCGGATTCAAAAGGGAATGGGCGAAAGCTCCGATTCGTCTGCTGCGGTCCTCGGCCACTTCCTGGAAGGCTCCCCTCTCGTTCGCCATAGCCACCTCTACAAAGCGGGGCCGCTCGAGGCGGGAGCCACTCTGCTGCTCGAGGGAACTGTGGCGGGGAATGCGCCGGAGCCGGTCGCGTGGACGTTCCGCCGCGCGGACGGAGGACGGTCTTTCTACGTGTCTCTGGGCTGGCGACACGAATTCGCCGATCGAAGTTTCCGGGCCTTGCTGAGAGATGCCGTCTACTGGGCGATCGGGCGGCCGACCACGGATCCCCCCTACGGAAGCGGAGAAGAGAAGTTGAACTGGGACGACTTCTCCGTGTTACCCGATCGCTGGGTCACTGTCACGATTCCGAGTCTGGACGACGAAGCATCGTTCAAACGAGGCGGATCTGCCGATACCCCGCTGTGGTACCGTTGCGTTGTTCGAATTCCGGAAGACTGGATCGGCACGGAGCCCCTCACGCTGGAAGTCGGTTCCGCCGTCGACGAAGGGGCGGTGCGGGGATACATCAATGGTCAGGAGCTGAAATCGATCGGTTCCTGGAATCTCGGGATTCCGCCAGAAGCGCTCGCGCCAAACGATCACAACCTCCTGGTTCTGGAGTTCAAGGATGCCGAGTACGCCCCAGCAGTCTCTCCTATCGTCCAGCCCTCTTCCGATGCTCGATTTCGGGTCGGCGAACTCAGCCTGATGGGACAATGGCAACGGCGCCCCGGAGCCGGCAGCGAGGACTTCCGCAAGATGCCTCTTCCCGCAAAGTTCGGTGCGGGCTCGGACATCGTCTTCTCGCCTGAAGAACCAGCATGGACCGCCCGCCCGGTCACCCGTCCGCACGAATTCACCCCCGGGATCGAAGGTCCGGCCTGCGACCGCAACGGCGATGTCTACGCCGTGAACTTTGATCGTCAGGGGACCATCGGCCGGATCACGCCGCAGGGGCGAACGGAGACCTTCGTCGAGTTGCCGAAAGGGAGCACTGGCAACGGTCTGCGTTTCGGATCACACGGAGAGCTCTACGTCGCCGACTACACGGGACACAATATCCTTCGGGTCAATCCAAAGTTGAGCAGGGTTACGGTCCATTCCCACAACCCGGAGATGAGCCAACCGAACGACATCGCCATCACGTGGGATGGAACTCTCTACGCAAGCGATCCCGACTGGGCTGCGTCGACCGGACGGGTCTGGCGGATCGATCGCGACGGCACGACGACGCTGCTCGCCAAGGACCTGGGGACGACGAACGGGATCGAGGTCTCGCCGGACGAGAAGACGCTGTACGTCAACGAGAGCGTGCAGCGGAACATCTGGGCGTTCCCGATCCTGCCGGACAAGACCCTCGGCGAGAAGCGGCTCGTCCGGAAGTTCGAGGACCAAGGCTTCGATGGGATGCGGGCCGATGCCGACGGCAACCTGTTCGTCACCCGCCACGGCAAGGGGACCGTCATTCACATGACGCCCGAGGGAAAGATCCTCCGCGAGATCGGCGTCCTCGGCCGTTACCCGAGCAACCTGACCCTGGGGGACAACGGCCGGATGGTCTATGTCACCGAGGTCGAGTTCGGACGGGTTGTCGGGTTCCGGGTGAAGTGAGCGAGCGCTGAGCCCGGCCCGCGACGCACGCTTCCTGCCTGGAAGGCGTTCGCGGGCAGTGGGCTGCCCTACTCGTCGCCGCGGGCTTCGAGGACCGACAGGAACGCCTTCTGCGGGATTTCGACTTCGCCGAACTGCTTCATCCGCTTCTTTCCCTCTTTCTGCTTGTTCAGCAGCTTCTTCTTACGGGAAATGTCACCGCCGTAGCACTTGGCGGTCACGTTCTTGCGGACGGCGCTGATCGTTTCGCGGGCGATGATCTTCCCGCCGATCGCCGCCTGGACGGCGATCTCGAACTGGTGCCGGCTGATTTCTTCTTTGAGCTTCTTGCAGACCGCCCGGCCCCGGCGTTCGGCCGTGGAGCGGTGGACGATCATGGCGAGCGCCTCGACCTTGTTCCCCTTCACGAGGATGTCGAGCTTCACGAGGTCGGCGTCGCGGAAGCCGATCACCTCGTAGTTCATCGTGGCATACCCGCGGCTGACCGATTTCAGCTTGTCGTGCATGTCGTAGATGATTTCGGCCAGCGGCAGTTCGTAGATGATCTGCGCCCGCTCGGGGCCGAGGAACTCGGTCGTCTTGTACGTGCCGCGGCGGTCCTCGCAGAGCTGCATAATCGCGCCGATGGCGGTCGACGGGACAATGAACTGGACCTTGGCGATCGGCTCGCGGAACTCCTTGATGAAGCCCGACTCCGGCACGTCGACCGGGTTCGCGATCGTCCGGACCTCGCCGTTCTCCATCAGGAGTTCGTAGGTGACGTTCGGCGCCGTCTGGATCAGGTCGACTTCCGCCTCGCGCTCCAGCCGCTGCTGGATCACCTCCATGTGCAGCATTCCGAGGAAGCCGCAGCGGAACCCGAAGCCGAGCGCGTCGCTCGTTTCGGGGGTGAAGGTGAAGCTGGCGTCGTTGAGGCTCATCCGCTCGAGCTCTTCGCGGAGATGCTCGAAGTCGGTGGCGTCGATCGGGTACATGCCGCAGAACACCATCTGCTGCGGCTCTTTGTAACCGGGAAGCGGCTTGTCGGCCGGGCGGCCGGCGTGGGTGACAGTATCCCCGACGTGGATGTGGCGGACTTCCTTGACGCCGGTGATGACGTAACCGACCTGCCCCGGGCCGAGCTCTTCGCAGGGGACCATGTCGGGCCGGAACTGCCCCATGTCGAGGACGTCATAAAGGGAGTTCCCCTTCATGAACTTGATCTTGTCCCCCTTGCGGAGGGTCCCTTCCTTCACGCGAACGTAGGTCACGACGCCGCGGTAGTAGTCGTACTTGCTGTCGAAGACGAGGGCCTGGAGCGGGTTGTCCGGCTTCCCCTTCGGCGGGGGGACTTTCTCGATGATCGCGCGGAAGCACTCTTCGATGCCGATGCCGGCCTTGGCGCTGACCTTGAGGGCCTGGGAGGCGTCGAGGCCGACGATGGTCTGGATTTCGTCCAGCACCTCGTCGACGCGGGTCACCGGCAGGTCGATCTTGTTGAGGACCGGGATGATCTCCAGGTCCCCTTCGATCGCCAGGTAGGCGTTGGCGACGGTCTGGGCCTGGACCCCCTGGAAGGCGTCGACGACGAGCAGCGCCCCTTCGCATGCCGCGAGGCTGCGAGAGACTTCGTACTGGAAGTCGACGTGCCCCGGCGTATCGATGAAGTTGATCTCGTATTCCTGGCCGTCGAGCGTGTAGTTGATCGCGACGGCGCGGGCCTTGATCGTGATTCCGCGTTCCCGCTCGATCTCGAGGTCGTCGAGGAGCTGGGACTGGAACTCCCGCGCCGTGATCGCTCCGGACTTCAGCAGGAGCTGGTCGGCGAGGGTGCTTTTCCCGTGGTCGATGTGAGCGACGATCGAGAAATTGCGGATGAACTTCGTTTCCATGAGTTCGCAGCAGCCCTACGGGCGGACAGACCAAAGGTTCAGGGGGCCAAGAGTATAGCGATCTCGCGAAAATCTTGCGCACCGGCTTCGGACAGGCCGAAATCCTGCAAAAACCGGCCGAAAACCACGTCAGACGCCTCCGCAGAATAGGGCTAGCGGAGCGTCTGCGGCCTGAATTTTCCCTCGGGTCAGGCGTCGGCGGGGACGGCGATGTGGGTCAGGGCGTCGTTCCGGACGACCGACAGCTCGTAGGCCGTTCCGGCGGGGATCAGGGCCAGGAGGCGGTGGAGGTCGTCGATCGTTTCGACCACCCGTTCCTGGAGGGCGACGATGATGTCTCCCGCCCGCAGGCCAACCCGTTCAGCGAGGCTGCGGGGGGCGACCTGGACGATTTCCACGCCCGAGGCCCCGAGCAGGTCGAGTTCGCGGACCTGCCAGCGGGAGAGGGGGACGACTCCGGCGGAGATGCCGAGCTGCCGGCGGCGGACCTGGCCGTGGGTCAGGATTTCGCGGGTGACCCAGTCGGCCGTGTTCGAGGGAACCGCGAAGCCGATCCCCTGGGCCATTGCGATGATGGCGGTGTTCACCCCGACGACCTGTTTGCGGGAGTCAACGAGGGGTCCGCCGGAGTTGCCGGGGTTGATGGGGGCGGCGTGCTGGATGACGTCTTCGATGAGGCGGCCGTCCTGGGCGCGCATGCTGCGACGGAGGGCGCTGACCACGCCGGTGGAGACGGTCGACTGGAGTCCGAGGGGGCTTCCCATGGCGATCACGAGCTGGCCGACTTTGAGGGCGTTCGAGTCGCCGAGTTTGGCGTACGGGAGATCGTTGGCGACGAGGCGGATGAGGGCGATGTCGGTGGCGGGGTCGTCGCCGACGACGCGGGCGGGGATGCGGTCCCCTTCAGTGGTTTCGGCGAGGAGTTCGGTGCGGCCGTCGACGACGTGGCTGTTGGTGACGGCGAATCCGTCGGGGGTGATGAGGAAGCCGGAGCCGGCTCCGCCGCGGGTGTTGGCGGCTCCGCGGACGCTGATGACGGCGGGGGAGACACCTTCGACGACGTTGATGACGGCTTGGGAGTAGGCGTCGAGGACCCCCGAATCGGTGGGTGGGGTTTTGGGCTTGGTCTGGTCGGAGGGGGAGTTGGTGTTGCCGGAGTTGTCGGCCGAAAGGAAGTCGTAGTTCCAGTTCATGTTGGTGATCCTTGTTCGCCCGTGCGGACTGGCGGGTTGCCGGAATCATACGCATCGGGGACGGCCGCGAGTGGACGGACTGACTTTGCAGGAAAGGCGTCCCCCCAGCCCGGGTCCAGCACGCTGCTGGCCCCGCCGGAGGCGCTACCTTCGTGGAACTGTGGAAAACGACAGGCGTCCGCTTTGGGAACCGGCGTCGCGGGCTCCCATCCTCCCTACCGCAGGGAGTGCAGTGCGGGCGTATCGGAGAGGGGAGCCCGCGACGCCGGTTCGTGATCGACAGCCCGTGGTGTTTGGCGGCTCGACGAGGGAAGCGCCTCCGGCGGCCAGGAGCTCCGCCCCTGGACCCGGGTGGCCGTGGGACGTTGGTTTTGGGCGGACGAGAGTCGTGCCGGCCGGGACGGGGTTCGAACTATCGAGTTCTTGCAGATACACAGCCCTCGGCGGAACGAGCGTGTTAGCGCACCCCATCGCCACCGCCCACCCCGGTCCAGCGAGACGCTGGGCGTTCGACCGATCTGGCTGCGCCGAGTAGACTTGAGATTCAGCGGGCACACGACACCGGAACAGCCCGCCGCGGAGGCAACGGAGATCACGATGGCAACCGAGAACTGGCTCACCGCTTCCCAAGGCATCGCCGACTGGATCCGGAACCTCCGCCGCAAGTTCCACGCCCGCCCCGAAATCGCCTTCGAAGAAGAAGAGACCAGCCGACTCGTCCGCCACACGCTGGATGAACTCGGGATCCCCTACCAGTACCCCATCGCCAAGACCGGCGTCGTCGCCCGCCTCGGCAACGGCAACGGCCCCTGCGTCGCCCTCCGCGCCGACATGGACGCCCTCCCCATCCAGGAGGAAACCGACGTCCCCTTCGCCAGCGAAATCCCCAACCGGATGCACGCCTGCGGCCACGACTGCCACACCGCCATGCTCCTCGGAGCCGCCAAGCTCCTCAAAGAACGCGAATCTCAGATCCAGGGGACCGTGAAACTCGTCTTTCAGCCCGCCGAAGAAGGAGCCAACGGCGGCCTCGTGATGTGCAACGAAGGGATCCTCGAGAGCCCCAAAGTCGAAAAAATGTTCGGCCTCCACGTCTGGCCCTACATGCCCGCCTGCATGGTCGGCGGCCGGGCCGGAGTGCTCCTGGCATCGGTTGACGGCTTCGACATCGTCATCACCGGCCGCGGTGGCCACGCCGCACTGCCGCACGGCACGATCGACCCCATCGCCACCGCTTCGAAGATCGTCTGCGAACTCCAGACGATCGTCTCCCGTGAGATCGACCCGTTCGCGCCGGCCGTCCTCAGCGTGACGGCCATCCACGGCGGCGAAGCGTTCAACGTGATCCCCGAGACCGTCGCCCTCAAGGGAACGATCCGGGCCCTCACCGCTCCGGTCATGGAACACCTCCAGAAGCGGATCCGCGAGATCACGCTCGGAGTCTCCGCCGCCAACCGCTGCACCGCGACCGTCCAGTTCGGCGATGTCGTCATTCCGCCGACGGTGAACGATCCCGAGTGCTGGGCCACGACCCGCCGGCTCGCCCAGGGGCTGGTCGGCGAAGCAAACGTCCACGAGGTTCCGCCGGTGATGGGGGGCGAGGACTTTTCGTTCTACGCCCAGCGGCTCCCCGCCTGCTTCGCGGTGATCGGAGTCGGCAAACCGGGGCGGGAAATGTTCGGCCTGCACCATCCGAAGTTCGATCCGGACGAAGCAGGCCTTCCGGTCGGAACGGCCCTGCATGTCGCCTTTGCCTTCGAAGCCCTGAAGGGATAACAGCCCGCGCCGATCATGCCCGCCCCCCCGACCGACTCTCCCGCGGCCGATCCCACCGCAGCCGGACGCGAAGTCTCCCTCGGAGAGGCCTTCGGAACGTGGTGCCGCGTCGCCGCTCTCAGCTTCGGCGGACCGGCGGGCCAGATCGCCGTGATGCACCGGATCCTCGTCGACGAGAAGCGGTGGATCAGCGAGGCCCGGTTCCTGCACGCTCTGAACTACTGCATGCTCCTCCCCGGCCCCGAGGCGCAGCAGCTTGCGACCTACGTCGGCTGGCTGATGCACGGCGTCCGCGGCGGCCTGATGGCGGGTCTCTTATTCATCCTGCCGGGGGTCGCCTCGATCCTCGGGCTGAGCATCGTGTACGTCACCTATGGGCAGGCCCCGGCGCTGCAGGCGGTGTTCCTCGGCCTCAAGGCGGCGGTTGTGGCCATCGTCCTCGAGGCGGTGATCCGGATCGGCCGGCGGGTTCTCAAGAACCGGGCCATGCTCGCCATCGCGGTCCTGTCGTTCGTGGCGATCTTCCTCTTCCATGTTCCGTTCCCGGCGGTCGTCTTCGCCGCCGCGATCATCGGCCTTGCCGGAAACCGGATCGCGCCGGCGACGTTCCAGGTTCTCAAGGGGCAGGGAGGAAACGAGGCGGAGGCGTCCGAGCCGGTCGCCGAGATTGTTCTGCGCGAGCCCCCCACCCCTTCGCTCCGTCACGCCCTGACCGTCACCGGGATCTGCGGGCTGCTCTGGTTCGGACCGCTGGCCTTGATCGCAGCAACGCTCGGCACCGACTCGGTCCTGTTTCAGGAAGGGGTCTTCTTCAGCAAGGCGGCGGTCGTGACGTTCGGCGGCGCGTATGCGGCGCTCGTCTATGTCACGCAGCAGGCGGTCGAGCGGTTTCACTGGCTCACGCTGCCGCAGGCGACCGACGGGCTGGCGATGGCCGAGACAACACCGGGCCCTCTGATCATGGTGGTCCAGTTCGTCGGGTTCCTCGGAGCCTGGAATCAACCCGGCCCGTTCCCGCCGATGACCGCAGCGATTCTCGGGGCGCTCGTCACGACCTGGGTCACGTTCGTTCCCTGCTTCTACTGGATCTTCCTCGGCTCTCCTCACATCGAGCGGCTCCGGGGGAACCGGGCGCTGAACGCCGCCCTCTCCTCCGTGACCGCGGCGGTCGTCGGAGCGATCCTGAACCTGGCAGTGACCTTCACGCTGGCGATCCTGTTCCGCGAAGTGGCGACACTGTCGGTGGCCGGAATGCGGATCCCGGTGCCGAATCTGAGTCGCCTCGACAGAGCCGCCGCCGGCGTCACGGTCGCGGCACTGCTCCTGACGTTCGGGGCCAAGCGTGGCATGGCGACGACCCTCGTGGTCAGTTGCTTCCTCGGGCTCCTTGCTGGGTGGTTCCGGCTGGTCTAGCGGTGCTTGTGCGTTGAGATGCCGCACCTTCGGAGGACCGTCACAACGCACGCCATTCAGCCACATCCACTGACCGGGAAAACACTTGCGCGACGCCATCGCCTTCCCATTGCTCCAAAATTCGGGGTTTTGGTAAAAACTGCACGCGAACTCATCTCAGGATGGATGATTTCGCTGCGTTCCGGGTTTGCGGAAAGGACTCCGCCCGATGGCGACCGCCATTTCAATTCTCGCTGAGCTCGTCGGCGGCCGTATCATCGGCGCCACGGACATCTCTATCTCGGATGTCGCCCCGCTCCAGAAGGCGGGCGCCGCGGACATCACCTATCTCGAAGACTCCAAGAAGATCACCAAGCTGAAGACCAGCACCGCGGGAGCGGTGCTGGTGGCCGAAGCGAACATCGCGGCAGCCCAGGCGGCGACTGCGGCTGTCCTCGTCGTCGTGAAAGACCCGCAGGCGGCGTTCGTCCAGATCATGACCCACTTCCGGCCGCTCCGACCGCGGGCTTCGATCGGCATCGACCATCGCGCCGTCATTGCCGCTTCGGTCAAAATCGGCGACGGCACGAACATCTGGCCGGGAGCGACGATCGCCGACGACGTTGTCCTCGGAAAGAACTGTGACATCCATCCCGGCGTCGTCATCGGGCCGGGTTGCCGCCTCGGCGACAACGTCACGCTGCATCCGAACTGCGTGCTGTATCACGACATCTCGCTCGGCAGCCGGGTCATCATTCACGCCGGGGCGGTGATCGGCGCCGACGGGTTCGGCTACCGCTTCGTGCAGGGGGAGTTCATCCGGATTCCGCACACCGGAACCGTCCGGATCGAGGACGACGTCGAGATCGGCGCCTGCACGACGATCGACCGGGCGATGGTCGGAGCGACCGTCATCGGCCGCGGAACCAAGATCGATAACCTGGTCATGATCGCGCACAACTGCGAAATCGGCCGACACAACGCCTTCGCCTCCCAAGTCGGCTTTGCGGGATCGTGCCGGACGGGCGACTATGTCCGCTGCGGAGGACAGGTCGGCGTGGCGGACCATATCACCATCGGCAGCCAGGCGGCTCTCGGTGGAAAGTCGGGCGTCATGGGAGATATCCCCGAGAAGGCGACCTACTACGGTTATCCCGCCGGTCCCGACATGGAACAGCTCCGGCTGCACCTCGCCTTCCGCAAACTTCCCGATCTCCGCGACCAGGTCAAGGAGCTCGAGAAGACCGTCAAGGCAATGCAGAAGCGCCTCGACGCCGAACAGTCGCCGCCGCAGCGCGACGCCGCCTGAGTCCCCGTCTCACCAATTCCCCACATCCCCCATCGGATCCCCGGAGCCTGCCGCCCTTCGGCCTTCCGCTTTTTCATCGGCCCGCGTCCATGACTGATCTCCGCCACATCATTCCGATCCGCCCCGGACAGGGGGAACGTATCGGTCTGCTCGCCGGCTGGGGAACCTTCCCGATCGAGTTCGCCCGTGCGGCGAGAGAGCAGGGATACAAGGTCCGCTGCTATGCGATCGAGGGCTCCGCGTCGGAAGAACTTGCGGATGCCTGCGACGAGATCCTCTACAGCGGGATCGGGAAGCTTGGAAAGGCAATCCGGTACTTCCGCCGCGGCGGCGTGAAGCGGGCGGTCATGGCGGGGAAGGTCGAGAAGCGGGTCATGTTCGACCCGTTCAAGATCTTCAAGGTGCTTCCCGACTGGCGGGCGATCAATCTCTGGTACCGCCACGTGTTCGAGAACCGCAAGGATGACACGATCCTCCTGGCGGTCATCCGCGAGTTTGCACGCGACAACATCGTTTTCGAGTCTCCCCTGAACTTCTGCCCGGAGCTGCTCGTGCGACACGGCTTCATCACCAAGCGTCAGCCGACCGCGGCCCAGTGGAAAGACATCCGGTTCGGGTTCGAGATGGCCAAGGAGATGGGCCGGCTCGATATTGGTCAGACCGTGGTGGTCAACGAGACCGCCGTCATCGCCGTCGAGGCGATCGAAGGGACCGACGAGTGCATCCGCCGCTCGGGGGCGCTCTCGAAGCGCGGCGGCCAGACCGTGGTGAAGGTCGCCAAGCCGAATCAGGACATGCGGTTCGACGTCCCCGCGATCGGCGTGCAGACTCTGCAGTCGATGCGCGAGGCGGGTGCCCGCGTTCTGGCCATCGAAGCGGGGATGACGATCCTCCTCGACGAGCCCGCGGTTGTAGCCCTGGCCGACAAGCTCGGCATCGTCATCGTCTCGGTGAAGTCGGAAGAGCTGCAGCTGCGGATCGCGTCGTAGGAGATCGTTCCCGCGAAACGGACGCCCCGTGGCCCGGGTCCAGCACGCTGCTGGCCCCGCCGGAGGCGCTCCCTCGCGGAACCGTGGAAAACCACGGACGCCCGCTTTGGAATTCGGCGTCGACGTCCCCCTTTCTCATTGCCGCGGGAATGCAGTGCTGGCGTTCTAAAGGGGGGAATCCTTCACGCCGGTCCGCGATCGGATGCCCGTTGTGTGCC